>Ga0065721_10006202_pt1 | contig 31483 bp, 39 predicted proteins | sample Mesricmetagenome_FD_59108 | JGI IMG/M metagenome (GOLD analysis project Ga0065721, IMG submission 59108) | Mesophilic microbial community from rice straw/compost enrichment Sample: eDNA_1 v2 (version 2) | ecosystem: Engineered > Solid waste > Grass > Composting > Bioreactor | place: USA: Davis...
GTCTATGAAACGATCACGATCGAGAATGGCGGCAAGGTCGACGGCAAGCTCTCGCACCGCCGCCACGGCGCCGCGCCCGCTGCGGTGAAGGCCCCGCCGCCGCTTGAGGTGGTCGAGAACAAACCGGCCGNGAGCGGAATCTGAAGCGCGCCTTTGNCACGTCCCCCCGCGAGAAATATTGCGTACATTTGTGTNGGGGGCCCTTGCCCGACCAGTGCCCGGACCCCGCCGAGGTCTGGAACGACGTAGACCCGCGAACCGCACTCCGAACCCCCGAACNCCCGAACCCCGATTANTGGGGCAATTCGGGCNGGGCTTTGCAAGCGGGCAGAAGCGCGTGTGCGATTGATCCTGTCATAGCCTAAAAGGCATCGATCCGCCGCGACATCGAACGTTAGGGCGAAATCCGGCGGCCGAGGNCTGATTCCAGCCGTCTGCGCGATCACAGTCGATCCATTTTCACCATCAGGCCGGCGTCNGAATTCAAGGCNCACGTCCTTTCCCTATCTCGAATTTTCAAGCGGCGCCNCCAGGACAACGCGCGGGCGTTGACACCATACCAACTAGTCGGTATGTTGATTCGCATGACGACAAACGAGAGCCCTCCGATTCCATCCCGCCAGCCCCCGCGCCGCGCCGTACGCGGTGCGGCTGCCGCCGCCCGCATAGTCCCCTCGGCGGGCGGCGGCGCCCCCTCTCGCGGACGGGCCGCGCGAGGGACCGCACGCGACAAGCTGATCGCCGCAGCGCACCAGACGGTGCGGCGCAAGGGCTATGCCGCCACGACGGTCGACGAGATCTGCGCGGTGGCCGGCGTCACCAAAGGTGCTTTCTTCCACCATTTCGCGTCGAAAGACGCACTGGCGGTCGCTGCGGCCGAAGGCTGGACCGAGCGCGCGCGGCCGATGTTCGAATTGCCCCCGCACACAAAGCTCGACGATCCGCTCGACCGGTTGCTTGGCCATATCGATTTCCGCCTCGCCATGCTCGACGGGCCGGTCGAGGATTTCACCTGCTTTGTCGGGACGATGGTGCAGGAAGCCTATGCAACGAATGATGCGATCCGCGCTGCGTGCGAAGCGAGCATTGCCGCCTATTGCGAAGCACTGGCTCCCGACATCGAGGCAGCGATCGCGCGCCACGGCATTTCCCACGGAGTCGGCGCGATGAGCCTCGCGCGCCACGTCCAGGCGGTGCTCCAGGGCGCCTTCATCATGGCNAAGACCACGAACGACCCCGCCATTGCCCGCGANNGCGTCACCCACCTGAAGCGTTACATCCTCATGCTGTTCGGCAGAGGGTGAGAAAAAATGGAATGAGAGAGGATTTTTCGATGACCGCTGCCCCCAAGATGATTTTCGTCAACCTGCCCGTCGCCGAGCTTGAACGGTCGAAGGCCTTCTATACGGCCCTCGGCTTTACCATCGAGCCGCGCTTCTCCGACGACACCGCTGCCGCGATGGTCTGGTCGGAGAGCATCTTCCTCATGATCCTCNGCCATGACAAGTGGAAGAGCTTCACNGATCGACCGATCCCGCCCACGACGTCAAGNGAGGTGTCGCTGGCGCTGGCGATGGACAGCCGCGAGGCGGTCGACGCGATGATCGAAGCCGCGGCGGCGAACGGTGGCACCGCCGACATCAATCCGGTGCAGGATCACGGCTTCATGTATGGCCGCGACCTTTTGGACCCCGATGGCCACGTCTGGGGGCCCTTCTGGATGGATCCCGCCGTCGCAAACGGCGATGGTGCACCGCCTGAAGTCTCCGCCTGATCGCGAAAGCAGGAGCGAGACGATGACCTTGAACAGCCTCCCCTCCCGCCGAGCGCTGATTGCCGGACGCATCCTCAGCGGGCTCGTTGTCGCCTTTCTTCTTCTGGATTGCGGAACCAAGCTGATCGCGCCGCAAGTCGCCATCGATTACAGCCCCCCGGGCCTCGGATGGCGGCTTGACGTCGCGACAATGCGGACGCTGGGGTTGCTGCTTCTGATCCCAACGCTTCTTCATATCTGGCCGCGCACGGCGATGATCGGCGCGATCCTGATCACCGGCTATCTGGGCGGCGCGATCGCCACCCACTTGCGGATCGACAGCCCGCTGGCGAGCCACACGCTGTTCGGCGCCTACCTCGGAATCTTATTGTGGGGCGGGTTGTGGCTGCGGAGCCCTGCGCTGCGCCGGCTGATCCCGGTGCAGACGGCCGCAGACTGACATGGCCAAGGGCCGTCGCGCGCGACTTCGTCAAAGATAAAAGGAGAGTCTGATGCCTTTTCGTGCCTCCCCCCTTGCGGCGATGTGCCGCACCGTAGCGCTTGTTCCCGCGCTGCTGCTCGCAACCACCGCCGCGCCCGCCCATGCGCAGCCCGCCCAGGGGACCGCGCTGGCGGCCACGGCTGTCCCGGTGAAGCCGGGCACTGCCGAGGTCAACGGGGTCAGGCTCCATTATGCGGTACATGGGGATCTCGCCTCCGGTACAGCGCCGCTCCTCATCCTTCACGGGGCTTTCATGTCGGGCGAGGCGATGAAGCCGCTGGTTGATCGCTTCGCCGAGACGCGCCCGGTCATCACCCTCGACGCGCGCGGCCACGGCCGCACCGGCGACGTGGGCGGCCCGATAAGCTATGAGACGATGGCCGACGACGCCGCGGCACTGCTTGCCGAACTGGGGATCGCGCGCGCGGACGTGCTCGGATATTCGATGGGCGGCAGCACCGCGGTCGCGCTCGCGGTCCGCCATCCCGACCGCATCGGCAAGCAAGTGATCCTGTCGGGTACGGCGAGCCTCGACGGCTGGCATCCCGAAGTCCTCTCCGCCATTGCCAAAATGACGCCCGAGGAGCTCGCGGGATCTCCGATGGAGAAGGCCTATCGCGACATGTCCCCGACCCCCGAGGCCTTTCCGAAGCTTGTCGCGGCAATCAAGGAGCTCGATTCGACACCCTTCGGGTTCAGCGACGAGCAGATCCGCGCGATTCCCGGCAAGACGATGATCATCCTGGGCGATGCCGACGGCGTGACCTTCGACCATGCCATCAAGCTGTTCAAGCTGCGCGGAGGCGGCGACAAGAAGCCCGTGGTCGAAGGCTTCATGACCGAGGCGCCCAAGGCACGGCTCGCGATTCTGCCCGGCACCTCGCACATCGGCCTGATGGCCGAGGCGGCGACAATCGCCGCGATGGTCACCCCATTTCTCGACGACACCACGCCCCCACTGCCCGCCGATTTTTTCTGAGCAACGAGAGCCCGCCAAACCCACGGTCCAGGGAGAGGATCCATGCCCGTAAACCCGAACGCCCCCATCCAGATCACCGCTTTTGACTGGGTTCCCGACTTCGCGCGCGGCTTCGTTCGCGACCTGCGTCCTCGCTGGGCGTGCGAGGAAATGGGGATCGACTATGCCGAGCATCTGATCAGCGCCGTCAACCGCCCACCCGAACATTATCGCGACCAGCCTTGGGGCCAGGTTCCCGTCCTGCGCGACGGCGAAGTGCGCCTGTTCGAAAGCGGCGCGATCCTCCTCCACCTTGCCGAAAAGGACGAAGCGTTGCTTCCGCGCGACCCGCAGGGCCGTGCAACCGTCATCAGCTGGCTCTTCGCGGCCTATAACAGCGTCGAGCCCCTGATGTTCGAACTGTCGAACGTCGACCTGTTCGCCGCGGAAGAGGAATGGGCGAAGCTCCGCCGGCCGGCGTTGATGGAGTTCATCCAGCAGCGCTTCGGCAAGCTGGCGGAGGCGCTGGGCGATCGGCCCTATCTGGCCGGAGATTTCAGCGTCGCCGACATTGCGATGGCGACGGTGCTGCGCGAGGGAATCGCAAGCGGCGCGATCGCCGAACATCGGGCGCTCGAGGCCTATCTGGCGCGCTGCCTCGACCGTCCGGCCTTCGACCGTGCGCTGAAGGCGCAGCTCGCAGCGTTCCGAGAGGAAGCGGGACCAGTGGGGGAATAGAAGAGGCCTCCTTGCAGAAGGAGGAGCGTAACGAACAAAGGAGAGAGACGATGACCTATGTGGAAGGATTTGTCCTTGCCGTGCCCAGTGCCAGCAAGGAGGACTATCGCCAGCACGCCGCCGGCGCGGTGGCGCTGTTCAAGGAGTTCGGCGTGCGCCGCCATGTCGAAACATGGGGCGATGATATTCCCGCAGGCAAGCTCAACGATTTTCGCAGCGCGGTGCAGGCGAAGGAGGGCGAGGAGATCGTCTTCAGCTGGTTCGAATATCCCGACCGCGCGACGCGCGACGCGGCGAATGCCAAGATGATGAGCGATCCCCGGATGCAGGGCATGGGGCAATCCATGCCCTTCGACGGCCAACGGATGATTGTTTCGGGTTTCGACTCGATCGTCGATGAAGGTTTGGGGGGATCGATGGGCTATACCGACGGCTTTCTCGTCGCTGTACCCGACGCCAACAAGGACGCCTATCGTGCGATGGCAGACAAGGCGGCGATCGTCTTTCTCGATCATGGCGCAACGCGCGTGCTCGAATGCTGGGGTGACGATGTCCATGACGGCAAGGTCACCGATTTCAAGCGCGCGGTACACCTCGAGAACGGCGAGACGCCCGTATTCAGCTGGATCGAATGGCCGAGCAGGGAAGCGCGCGTCGCCGGCTGGGAAAAGGTGATGGCGGACGAACGGATGCAGCACGACCCGAACGATCAGACCTTCGACGGCAAGCGCATGATCTATGGGGGTTTCGCGCCGATCCTGGACGCGTGAGGTCTCGGTCCTCGCCGTTGCAAAGCGAGGTCAACCGCGGCCCTGGTGGCAGGGGCAAGCGCAAGGCGCTCCCCCGCCCGCCGTTCGCTCTCCCCGCTGCTTCGCCGCGGCGAGGATGTTAGGAGCATGACGATGGAGCATCTGGCCTTCCCCAATGAGAGCAGCGAATATCGAGAAGCGCGCGCCGCGCTGCTCGATGCCGAGATCGCGCTGCGGCGGCAGATCGAAGCCGTCGCGACGCAGCGGCGGGCGCTCCCGCCCGGTGGTGCGCTGCCAGAGGATTATGCCTTCGAGCAGATCGGCGCACACCAGCGCCCCGAAGCGATCCGGCTCTCCCAGCTGTTCGGCGGGGAGCCAACGATCATCCTCTACAGCTTCATGTTCGGGCCCGAGCGGGACATGCCGTGCCCTGGCTGCACTCATCTGCTCGACGCGATCGACGGCAGCGCGCGGCATGTGGGACAGCGCGTGCCGCTCTATATCGTAGCCAAGTCGCCGATCGCGCGGCTCGAAGCCTGGGCCAGGGAGCGGCGCTGGCGGCACCTTCGCTTCCTGTCCGATGGCGAGGGCCGTTATTCGGCCGCCTATTTTGGCGACACGCGGCGGCTGAGTCCCGCGAAACGCGCCGAGCGCGGCATGGGCGAGGGCGAGGATTGGGACGAGACGATATTCAACATCTTCTGCAAGGACGGCGACATCATCCGCCATCATTGGGCGAGTGAAATGGCCTACGCCCCCGAGGACCCCGGCCAGCACCACCGCGCGGGTGACCTTGTGGATCCGCTGTGGGGTCTGCTCGACATGACGCCCGAGGGGCGGGGCAATTTCTTCCCCAGCCTGACCTATTGAACCTGATTCCAAGGCGAGAGACGATGACCAATCCCAAGGGCAGCTTTCTCTGGTACGAGTTGATGACAAGCGATCCCGACGCCGCAGCGCGCTTTTACGGCGCGGTCGTCGGCTGGACGATCGCGCCGAACGCGGGCACCGCAGCGAGTGGCGTGGACTATCGCATGATCGGACGCAGCGACGGCGGCAATGCCGGCGGAGTGCTGGGTTTGAACGCCGACATGCTCGCAGGCGGCGCGCGGCCCGCGTGGATGGGCTATCTCTATACCCCCGATGTCGACGCCACGATTGCGGCGGTCACCGCTGACGGCGGCGCGGTGCACATGCCCCCGACCGATCTGCCTGTGGGGCGCATAGCGATGCTGTCCGACCCGCAGGGCGCGCCCTTTTATGTGATGAACCCGATCCCGCCCGCCGGAATGGAGGATGTGGACAGCGACGCCTTTTCGCCGACCGAGGCGCAGCACGTGCGCTGGAACGAGCTCATGACCAGCGACCCCGACGCCGCAATTGCATTCTATCGAAAGCATTTCGGCTGGGGGCAGGAGGGTGCATTCGACATGGGCGAGATGGGCCCATATCGTTTCGTCCAGGCAGGCGAGGTCGCGATTGGCGCCATCATGGGACTTGTGCCCGGTGCGCCCGCGGCGACGTGGTCCTATTATATCGGCGTCGATGACATCGACCGCGCCGCTGCAGCCATCACGGCGAATGGCGGCACAATTACCAGCGAAGCTGCGGAAATTCCTGGCGGCGAGTTCGCGATGAACGGGCTCGACCCGCAGGGCGCCGCTTTCGGTCTGGTCGGACCACGGCACTGAACCCCATTTACCCCCTCCCTTGAAGAGGAGGGATCGCAAGAGGAGAGAGAGACGATGACAACCCCCGCAAACCAGGCGCCGACCGGCGGCCTGACACCGCATCTCACCATCCGCGACAGGCGGGCCGCGGACGCGATCGACTTTTACGCCAGGGCGTTCGGCGCCACCGAGGTAACCCGCGTGCCCGCCGACGATGGCGAGCGACTGATGCACGCGCATGTCCATATCAACGGCGCGTCGCTGATGATGCATGACCGATTTTCCCGAATATTCGGGCGGCCCCGCGCCGGAGCCTGCGGGCACGGTGCTGCACCTGCAGGTCGATGACACCGATCGCTGGTATGGTCGCGCGATCGAAGCCGGCGCCACGTCGGTCATGGCCCCCGAGGATATGTTCTGGGGCGATCGCTATGCGCAGGTCCGAGACCCATTCGGACACCTCTGGTCGATCGGCACGCCTTTGAAAGGAGAAGCACAATGAGCCGCAACCCCATGACGCTGTGCCTGTGGTACGAAGGCGATGCCGAAGAAGCGGCCGCCTTTTATGCGGCGACCTTCAGCAACAGCAGTCTGGACGCGGTGCACCTCGCGCCGGTGGACACACCCGGCAACAAGGAGGGCGAGGTGCTGGCGGTCGACTTCACGCTGCTCGGCACGCCGTGCATCGGGATCAACGGTCCACCCATCTTCAAGCATAATGAATCCTTCTCCTTCCAGGTCCACACCGACACGCAGGAGGAAACCGACCGGCTGTGGGATGCAATTGTCGGGAACGGCGGTGAGGAAAGCGCCTGCGGATGGTGCAAGGACAAATGGGGCGTATCGTGGCAGATCACTCCGCGCGCGCTGACCGATGCGACGATGGGCAGTGACAAGGCCGTGGCAAAGCGCGCGTTCGAGGCGATGTTGAAGATGAAGAAAATCGACATCGCCACCATCGAAGCCGCGGTGACCGCCGCGTGACCCGAGTGCAGCGAGGCGCGGCCGTTCGCGCTTGGCTGATCGCGGGAACGCTCGACATCGCCTATGCGGCGGGGCTGACGCTGATGGCCGGGGGCAGTGTCGGGGGGATGCTGCGCGGCGTCGCGAGCGGTCCGTTTCAGAGCGCGAGCGGCTGGGGCCCGGTCGGCGCGGTTGCCGGACTCGGTGTCCATTTCGCGATTATGGCGGCGATGGTCGCGGCGTGGTTCTCCGCTGTCCACCGCTGGCCCGCGCTCGCCGACTTGTCCTGGTGGATTGGGGGCACGCTCTATGGGCTGCTTCTCTACCTGGTGATGAACGCTATCGTGCTGCCGCTCCGCTTCGGATCGCCATTTCCGCCAGAAGATCTCGCAAACGCCGCCTTGCTCCTCCTTCCCCACGTCCTGCTCGTCGGCTGGCCGATCGCCTGGCTTGCACGCAACAAGGAAACTCCTCGATGCTGATCTTCTATGGCCACCCCTTTTCCTCCTACACCTGGAAGGCCCTGATCGCGCTCTACGAGAAGGACATCCCCTTCGATTACCGATCGGTTGACCCTGAGTTTCCGGCGCATATGCCCGAGCTTAAGGCACATTGGCCGGTGGGCCAATTCCCGCTGATCGTGCATGACGGGGTCCCGGTGTTCGAATCGTCGATCATCATCGAATATCTCGAACACCTCGTTCCCGAACCGCGGATGATCCCGGAGGGGTTCGAGGCTGCACTGAGAGTGCGCTTCCTCGACCGCATCTTCGACCTTCATGTGATGAACAAGATGCAGGCGGTGGTTGCCGACGCGCTACGCGGGCCCGAAGCGCATGTTCCCGCGATCCGAACCGAGTGCGAAACGGCGCTGGAGAATGTCTATGGCTGGCTCGACAGGGAACTTGCCGGCGGCGGATGGGCAACGCCCTATGGCTTTACTCTCGCCGATTGCGCGGCCGCGCCGTCGCTTTTCTATGCCGACTGGCTGTACAGGATTCCCGAGCATTACGAAAATCTGCGCGGCTATCGGGCGAGGCTTCTCGCATATCCGTCCGTGAAGCGCTGCGTCGACGATGCCCGGCCCTACCGCGCCTATTTCCCGTTCGGGGCGCCCGACCGCGACTGATCGTCCGCCCTGTTCCGCAATGCAGTTAATACGGCGCTGACCGCGCCTGTTTGCCCTTTGCTAGCCGCGCGCGCGCGAAGGTGGCGGCATGGTTACGCCGGCTGCTCTCACTCGCACGCTCATCGTCGCGGCCTTTGCAGCATTGCTCGCCTTCGCCCCGGCGCAGGCGCGGCCATTTGTCACGGTCACGACGACCGTGACCTGGTCCTATGAGGAGGAGGTCGGGCCCGACGACGAGGAAGGCATCGACGATGCCTATTCGCTGCTCGACGACGGCGCGCTCGCCGCCGAGCCAGATGAAGGCGCGCCGCGGCGCCATGCGCGCGCGCCCGCGGTCTCGACGCCCGGCCCTGCAAAAGCGCGTTTCGGGCCCTTCGCGGTGGTCGACGACCAAACCGCGCAGATGGCCGGCGATGTGACCGAGGCGACGCCGCGTCAGTTCGCCGCGATGCTTTCCGCCTTTCCGGGGCTCAAGAAGATCGAAATGATCGACTGTCCCGGGAGCCTCGACGAGGAGGCGAACCTTGCTCTCGCCCGCGCGATCCGCCGCGCGAGGCTGGAGACGGTAGTGCCTGCCGGAGGTTCGGTGCGGTCGGGCGCGGTCGAGTTGTGGCTCGCGGGTGTCCGCCGCCGCGCCGCGGCCAATGCGGAATTCGGGGTGCATAGCTGGGTGGACGAAGATGGACGGCAGGCGAACGACTACCCTGCGAGCGACCCTGTCCACGCCGAATATGTCACCTACTATCGCGAGATGGGAATGGACGAGGCGAAGGCGCGCGCCTTCTACGCGCTAACCAACAGCACCTCCTTCGACGACGTCCGCTATCTGAGCCCCGGCGACATGGCGCGCTTCGTGGCGCTGGATTGATCCCGCGCAGATCCTCCCTCACCCCGGAAGCCGCGGCGAGGACAGGATGGTCGGAAAATGCACACTGCCTTAGCCTTGCAACACGCCCTGCGCCTTCCCACATCGCAGCGCATGGGAAAGCCGAGCCTTTATCAGCGATTGCGGTCAAACGCGCAGGTGCGCTCCGGACTGTTTCTCCTCGGCCTTCTGCTGATGGTTGCAGCGCCGATCCTCGGCCCGCTGCCGGGCCCCGGCTTCATCATCCTCTTTCCCGCCGGGTTGATGCTCAGCCTGCAGAACAGCCCCTGGGCCAAGCGCGTCTATGTGCGCTTCAAGCGGCGCCATCCGCGCTATGCCGCATGGACCGACCGCGTCATGCGGCGGGCGAGCGCGGCACGGCGCCGCGCGCGCGAGGCGCTGGAAAAGGCGTCCAATGGCGATTGACTTTGCGCCGACTCTCGCTTATCCGCGCCCCCATTGGCGGCCGCCTGCGATTGGCGGCCCTTTTTCGTTGCAACGATTGAAGAGATTTTGGGGATTTCGCGATGAAGCGCACCTATCAACCAAGCCGCCTCGTGCGCAAGCGCCGTCACGGCTTCCGCGCCCGCAAGGCCACCGTCGGTGGCCGCAAGGTCCTTGCCGCCCGCCGCGCGCGCGGCCGCAAGAAGCTGTCGGCCTAAGCGCCGACGCTTCGGCGCCAGCGATGCTGGTGCGAACCCTTACCAAACGCAGCGAATTTCTGGCCGCAAATCGCGGCCTTCGCTTTCCCATGCCCGGCTTTGTCCTGCTCGTCCGCCCGCGCGGCGACGAGGATGCGGATATCGGCATCGGCTATACCGTCAGCAAGAAGGTCGGCAATGCCGTCACCCGCAACCGGATGAAGCGCCGGCTGCGCGCCCTCGCGCGCGCCGCGCTGCCCGAATCGGGAATTTCGGGCGCCGATCATGTGTTGATCGGCCGCCCTGGCGGCAACGATATCGTCTTTGCTGAATTGGGCGAGCATCTCGCCTCGGCTCTGAAGCGGGCTGCAAAGAAGTTGGCGAAATGAGCGGTCCCCGCGCNCCTGCTCCGATCGAGGCTGACGGTGATGGCGGGGGGTGCGCGGGCAGCCGGTTTGGTTTTNGGCAGTTTTCCAGGATTTAATGATGATCGCCCGCCTGTTCGTCCTGATCGCGCGCGCTTGGCAACTCGGTCCGTCGCGCCTCCTGCCGCCGACGTGTCGATATGCGCCCTCGTGCAGCGAATATGCGATNATCGCCCTGCAGCGCCACGGTGCGATCAAGGGTGGCTGGNTGGCGACAAAGCGGCTATTGCGCTGCCACCCTTGGGGCGGGCATGGCCATGACCCGGTTCCGTAACGGCCGATTCCCGACATTTTGAGACGAAGAGAGACCGAAGAGCGTGGACGACAAGCGTAACCTGATCGCGGCAATATTGTTGTCGGCAGCCATCCTGCTGGGGTGGAATTTCGTCGCCGACCGCTTTTTCCCGACGCCAGCCAAGCCCGACGTAACCACGACCGTCGCCGGAAGCGACGGCGCGGCACCAGCCGTCACGCCTTCGACACAGGGACAGCCGAGCGCTCTGCCCGTACCCGCCGCCGCCGCTCCCGCCGCGCAGACGATTCGCCCGGTCGAGGCGGTGCTCGCCGAGGGGAACCGCATTCCGATAGAAACGCCGGCACTTTCCGGGTCGATCAACCTTGTCGGTGCGCGCATCGACGACATCACCTTGACCAAGTACCGCCAGTCGATCGACAAGGACGCGCCGCCAGTGCGTCTATTCGCACCGGGCGGGACACAGGCCGCCTATTTCGCCAGCATTGGCTGGTCGGCACAGGACATTGCCGTGCCGGGCGCCGCCACAATGTGGACCGCGAACGGCGCCAAGCTGACCCCGGAAACGCCGGTGACGCTGAGCTGGACGAACGGAACCGGCCAGACCTTTCGCATCGAATACAGTATCGACGAACATTATCTGATCACGGCAAGACAGACCATCGCCAACATGGGGCCGGCAGCTGTCAGCGCGAGCAGCTATGCGCTGATCGATCGGCTCGGCAAACCGACCGATCCGCACGAGCAGGACAGCATAACGATCCACGTCGGGCCGACCGGCTATCTCGACGGCAAATCGGTGTTCGACACGGATTATGACGATCTCGAGGAAGCACCGAGCCGCACCGTGCGCTACAATTCCGCTGGCTGGCTCGGCTTCACGGACAAATATTGGTTGGCCGCGATCGTCCCCGCGAAGGGCGAGCGCGTGACGGCGGCGATGAGCTCGCCCGCCGCAAACAATTATCAGACCCTGTTCGCGCGCGACTTTCGCCAGATCGCCCCCGGCAGGCAGGTGACGACCACAAGCCGCATCTTCGCGGGCGCGAAGGAAGTCTCGACGCTTCAGAGCTACGAGAACGACCAGGGCATCACCCGCCTGTCGAACGCAATCGACTGGGGCTGGTTCGAGTTTTTCGAGGTGCCGATCTTCAAGCTGCTCGACTGGCTGTTCAAGCAGGTCGGCAATTTCGGCGTTGCGATTATGATGCTCACGCTGATCATCCGCGTCCTGATGTTCCCGATCGCCAACCGGCAATTTTCATCGATGGCGCAGATGCGCCTCGTCCAGCCGAAGATGAAGGCGCTGCAGGAACGCTACAAGGACGACAAGCCGAAGATGCAGCAAGAGCTGATGAAGCTCTACAAGGACGAGAAGATCAATCCGCTCGCGGGCTGCCTGCCGATCCTGCTCCAGATTCCGATCTTCTATGCACTCTACAAGGTGCTGATGCTGACGATCGAGATGCGGCACCAGCCGTTCATCCTGTGGATCAAGGATCTGTCGGCCCCCGACCCCTTGCACATCCTGAACCTGTTCGGGCTGCTCCCCTTTACGCCGCCGTCGATCCTGTCAATCGGCGTGCTCGCACTGATCCTGGGCGTCACCATGTGGCTGCAGTTCCGCTTGAACCCGCAGGCGACCGACCCGGTACAGCAGCAGGTGTTCAAGATCATGCCGTGGCTGTTCATGTTCATCATGGCGCCCTTCGCGGCCGGGCTGCTGCTTTACTGGATCACCAACAACATCCTGTCGATCGGTCAGCAGCAGTGGATGTACCGCAAATTCCCTGCGCTGAGAGCGGCACCGGCCAAGTGAGCGGCCATCGGGGAACCCATGATGGATGAGAGTGCGGCGACCGACCGTCCCGAGCGGGCGCGTAAACTATTCGCNGGGCCGATCGCCTTTCTGAAATCGGCCCCTGCGCTCCAGCATCTGCCCGAACCTTCGGTGCCCGAAATCGCCTTCGCCGGGCGATCAAATGTCGGCAAGTCGTCGCTGCTCAACGCGCTGACAAACCGCAACGGGCTCGCGCGAACTTCGGTGACCCCGGGGCGGACGCAGGAACTCAACTATTTCGACGTGGGCGCTCCGCTCGTGTTCCGGCTCGTCGACATGCCAGGTTATGGCTTTGCCAAGGCGCCCAGGGATGTCGTCAGGAAATGGCGCTTCCTCGTCAATGATTATCTCCGTGGGCGGCAGGTGCTGAAACGCACGTTGGTCCTCATCGACAGCCGCCACGGGATCAAGGAGGTTGACCGCGAAATATTCGAGATGCTCGACGTTGCCGCGGTCAGCTATCGCCTCGTCCTCACCAAGGCCGACAAGGTCAAGGCGAGCGACCTCGCCGCGGTTCACGCTGCGACCGAGGCCGAGGCGCGCAAACACCCCGCTGCACATCCCGAAGTGATCGCAACGAGCAGCGAAAAGGGCATGGGGATCGCCGAACTCAGGACCGCCGTGCTCGAGGCGGTGGAGAGTTGACGAAACGCCTGTCCTCCAGCAAGCGGGTGAGAAATCGGGAGACCCCATGAAACTGTTCCTCGGCAACAAGGCCTATTCGAGCTGGAGCCTGCGCGGCTGGCTCGCCGCAAAACATAGTGGGCTGGCGTTCGAGGAGGTCACCGTTCCGCTGTACGACGAGGATTGGTCGAACCGCCGCGAAGGCGACGAATTTGCGCCCTCGGGGGGCAAGGTGCCGATTTTGTGGGACGGCGACGATATCGTCGTTTGGGACAGCCTCGCCATTATCGATTATCTGAACGAGAAAACGCAAGGCGCGCGTGGATACTGGCCCGAGGATATGGCAGCGCGGGCAATGGCGCGGTCGATGGCGGCCGAAATGCATTCGAGTTTTGCAGCGCTCCGCCGCAGCCACAGCATGAATATACGGCGCATCTATCCCGCGGCCGAGCTTGCGCCCGACGTGCAGGCCGACGTCGTGCGGATCATGCAGATCTGGGCCGAGGCGCGCGCGCGCTTCGGGGGCGAGGGCGATTTTCTGTTCGGCGAATGGTCTGCCGCCGACATGATGTTCGCGCCCGTCGTTACCCGCTTCATCACTTATTCGATCCCCCTGCCGCGTTTCGCGCTGCCCTATTGCCAGGCGGTGATCAGCCACCCGCACATGCAGGAATGGATCGGCGGTGCACAGGCCGAGGATTGGGTGATCGAGGCGTTCGAGGGACCTGTAGAGGGCTAGGGCAGCCGCTTTACGGGATAGGGCGTGCCATCCTTGCGCGTATAGCCCTCGGGCGTGAAGAGCATGTCGATGTCCGAGTAGCCGCCGCCAGTGTCGTACTTCTTGCCCCCTCCGAGCGCNACGAACACGCAGTCGGTATCCGATTCATTGATCAGGTGATGACCGTTGGTAGTGCCTTTGGGCCAGACCGCGATATCGCCTGGGCGCATCGNGGTGCGACCGTCGTCCTCGATCANCACNGCNTCACCCGCGATCATGACCAGCATTTCGTCCTCGCCATTATGCCAGTGACGCTGCGACGACCAGGCCCCCGGCTTGAGGACAACATGGCTCGCGGAAAAATCCGAAAGACCCGTAACGGGGGCGAGGCGGCGGTACCAGCGCCCCTCGACCGCCTGGTCGAAAGGTGCGGGATAGCCGGTGGCGTTGGTCTGCGGGATGGCGTGAAGGTCGACCTTGGGCATGTGAATCGCCTTTCTCTGTTCTCGCTTTGTTTGCACAGAAGCGGCGCAATGCAAAGCCTCGACTTGGCATGGCGTGAACGGGTAAGGAAATGGCATGACCCATGGCATCGACCCCCTTGACCTTGCAAAAGCGCTGATCGCAGCCCCCAGCGTCACCCCCGCGACCGGCGCGGCGTTCGACGTGCTGGAGGGTGCGCTGACCTCACTCGGCTTCGCCGTCGAGCGGTTCATCGACGGGATCGAGCCCGATGGCCCGGTCGAAAATCTGCTAGCCGTCAGGCGAGGCAAGGGACCCGTCCATTTCGGCTTCGCCGGGCATCTTGATGTCGTTCCGCCAGGGGTGGGGTGGAGCGGCGATGCCTTCGTCCCCGAGGTGCGCGGCGAAATACTCTACGGGCGCGGCGCCGTCGACATGAAAGGGGCGATTGCGGCCTTCGTCGCGGCTGCCGCCGCGACTCCGGCCGAGGCGGGCACGATCAGCCTGATCATCACCGGNGACGAGGAAGGNCCCGCGGTGTTTGGGACCCGCGCGCTGATAGAGCATATGGACGCGCGCGGCGTCCGCCCCGACATGATCCTNGTNGGNGAGCCGACTTCGGCGCAGCGGCTCGGCGACACGGTCAAGATCGGACGGCGCGGGTCGGTCAATATCTGGATCGATGTGCCCGGNACGCAGGGGCATGTGGCCTATCCGCACCTCGCCGACAATCCGATCCCCAAACTCGTGCGGATCCTCGCTGCGATCGACACGGTAACACTNGATGAGGGAACTCAATGGTTCCAGCCGTCAAACATCGAGTTCACCGACATCGAGGTCGGCAACGGCGCGACCAACGTCATCCCTGGCTCGGCGCGGGCNCGGCTGTCGATCCGCTTCAACGACCAACATCGNGGCGCTGAGTTGATNCAGATGATCGAGCGTATCGCGCACGATGTNGAACCCGGCGCAAAGGTCGTCGGCAAGATTTCGGGTGAAGCCTTTCTGACCCCGCCTGGCGAGCTATCGTCGCTGATCGCCGAGGCAATCCATGCCGAAACCGACCTTCTGCCCGAATTGTCAACGACGGGCGGCACGTCTGACGCGCGCTTCCTTCACGCGCTCTGCCCGGTAGTCGAGTTCGGGCTGACCAACGCGACGATGCACAAGCTCGATGAGGCGGTGGCGGTCGAGGATCTACACAGGCTCACCGCCATTTATCGCGGTGTGTTGATGCGCGCCTTCCTCTAATCCCCACGCTCGCGCCGCAGGATCACATAGACCGCCCCCGCGCCGCCGTGGCTGATATGCGCGGGNCGTAGCGCGACGATCTGGTCGGCGTGCGGCGAAGCGGCAAGCCAGTCGGCNAGCGAGGCNCGGATCGCACCGCGGGGGCGCGGTTCCCCGTGCATCTGCGGCANCCGGTCGGCACCCGGGCGCAGCCGACCCGCGACGACGAGCAGCACACGCGCGCCGCGGATCAGCCCGCGACCGATTGCCTCGTTGAGCAGCNCCTGCGCCGAGGCGAGCGTGTGGCCATGAAGGTCGATGCTCATGTCGGGCCGGACATGGCCCTTGCGGAGCCGCCGCTCCCAGTGGCTGTCGAGCGTGGCCGCCTGATGGCTGCGCCGCGGCGGTGGCAGGGACGACGGTTTCCGCGGTGCCCCAGGGACGGCCGGGGCGCGCGATGCGGGCTTGGGTGGACGGACGGAGGGCGGTGCTATCGGCGGAACCCTCGCCGGTCCTTTTGCGAGCGGTCGGACCGTCGCCGCGACCTTCTTCCACAGTGCAGCCTCGTCGGGGTCGAGCCGGCGCGGCATCGTCAGAACCCTTGCGGCACCAGCCGCGCGACGCTGGCGCGGGGCAGCAGGAGGAGCGCTGAGCCGCGCGCCGACATGCCGCCCGCAAGCGCGCGCGCTTCGTCACCCGCACCCCAGAAGCTGTCGAAGCGATTGGCGCCCTTGATCGCCCCGCCGGTGTCTTGCGCGATCCATAAGCCATTGGGTTCGGCGCGGTCGAGCGAAAGGAACACGGGGGCGCCGAGCGGTACAAATTTGGGATCGGCGGCAAGGCTGACACGGCCTGTCACCGGCACGCCGAGTGCACCGAGCGGACCAGGTCCGGTGAGCTCGCGAAAGAAGACCCAGCTTGGATTCTCATTCATTACTGCCGCGCCGCGCACCGGGTCGGCGCGCAGATAGTCGAGGATGCCCTGCATCGACGCCTGCCCGGGCTGAAGCTCGCCGCGGTCACGCAGCAGCTTGCCGATGCCGACATAGTCGCGGCCGTTCTGGCTGTCGTAGCCGATGCGCATGATGCTGCCGTCAGGAAGCCGCAGACGCCCCGAGCCTTGCACCTGGAGGAAGAAGAATTCCGCAGCGTCCGCCGCCCATGCGATTTCGAGCCCGCGTCCTTCGAGCGCGCCGCGCTCGATCTCCGCCCGGTCGTAATAGGGGACGAAACTGCTGCCTTCGACGCGCCCCCGGATCTTCTTGCCCTGCAGCGCCTGCGAAAAGAGCCCGAGGTCAACGTCGATCAGATCGGCCGGCCGGCGATAGATGGGAACGTCATAGCCCGGCTGCTTCGCCCGCGAGGCGGCTATCTCGGGCTCGAAATAGCCGGTGACGAATGCGGCACCCGCCCCCACCTGCACCGTGCCGAAATAACGGCTGAAGAAATTGCCCGCGTCCTGATCGGGCCAGCCTGTCGCCGCAGCGCAGCTTTCGGCCCATTCGCCGGGTTGGGTCAGGCCGCTCGTATCGGCCCGGCGCTGCACCGACGGACAGCTGAGGCGGAAGGCCTTGAGCGCGGCGGCCGCCTGCTCGGGCCTGATGCCGAGTTCATTATATTCAGGGCCAGGGACGACCCCCGCCTCGGCGGCCGTGGCCGCGCTCTCCAGCGCCGATGGTGCGGGAAGCGGCGGATTCGGCGTTGCCGCGATGGGCTGTGCTGCCGCCTCCTGCCCGGTAGAGGGGCGCGCCGTATAAGGGCGGGGGGCGTCGGCGAGGACTGGTGCGCTGGACGATGGCGATGCCGGAGCGGCCGGGATCACCGACGCGCAGGCCGAGAGCAGGGGCAGCGCGGCAAAAAGGGCGAATTGGAAAACGGGCGTGCGCCGCGCACCGCCCCTCGCGGTGGCCGGCACCGACGTCAGGCCGATTCGGCTTCGTCGAGCAACCAATTGGGATCGCGGCTGCCGATCGTGCGGCGGAAGGTCCACAAATCGTCGGTCTGCGCCGCGTCGCTCATCGAACCTGCGATCATCCGGCCTTCGGCATCGCGCGTCACGGCACTGATCCCCGCCTGATAACGCACGGTGATGCGGGCCTCGCCGCGCTGGACAGAAACTGCGGTAATCTTCGCCGAATCAATACCGACGAGGCGGTTTTCGAGCCGCTCACCGCGCGCCTCCCGCGCCTCGATCGCGTCGACAAAAGCCTGATAACTATCGTCGTCGCACAGGTCGCGGAGCGTCTCGCGATCNCCCGTCCAATAGGCTTCCAGAATCATCCGGTAGGCCGCCTCGGCNCCCTCGACGAAGCGGCCGGCATCGAAATGGCGGTCGCTTGCGAGCAGGGCACGCAGTCCGGCTTCGGCGGCGGGTTCGTAGACAAGCTTCGAGGGATCGGCGGCCGTACCCTGCGAAACGGGCACGGCGTCGGCATCGTCGAGACGCAGCGGCGCAGGCGCGGCGCGTTCGTCGCGGCGCGGCAGTACCGGCTCCTGCTCGTGCCCGGTGCGCTTGCCGAGGACCGAATAGAGCCGCATGCCGAGAAAGGCGGCGATCATGGCGAGCAGAACAATCGAAAAAGCGGTCACGGGCAAAGGTCCAATGCGGCGAGAATAGGTTTCGGTGTCAACATAGGCGATGCACCGTCATGTTTCAAATATCCCTTGGCCCCGGCCCCGTGACAGGTCAACGCCCTGCGCACGCGCGGGTTGCGGCAATCCGTGCCGCGGGCGGGGCGGGCAGCCCCATTGTGCTGGCGGCAAGCGGCTGCTAAGCGCGCCCGCAATGCGCGCGCGCTGCCTCGTCAGCGCGGCTCCCATACCTTGCGTTTCCAGCGAAAGAGCGATTCATGGCCGACGAAACCACCCCCGAATTCAAGCCCGAAACCCTCAGCAATGGGGAAGACAACAGCCCTGCTATCGGCCTGATCTCGCAATATGTGAAGGATCTGTCGTTCGAGAATCCGAACGCACCTGCGGCTTATCAGTGGCAGTCGGCGCCGCAGATGGACGTACAGTTCAACATCAGCGCAGAAGGAGTCGGTGAGAATCTTTTTGAGGTCGTACTCAAGATCGACGTGACCTCGAAGGCGGACGAAGGCGCCCTCTTCGTCATCGAGCTCAAATATGCCGGCCTGTTCGGCGTCCGCAATGTGCCCGATGATCAGCTCCAACCCTTCTTCCTTGCCGAAGCGCCGCGCATCCTGTTCCCGTTCGCGCGCCGCGTGGTCGCCGACGCTGTGCGCGACGGCGGCTTCCCGCCGCTGCTCCTTGAGCCGATCGACTTCCACGGCCTGTTCATGCAGCAGCTGCAGGCGCAGCAGGGCGAGGGTCAGGGCGAAATNCCCGCGCCCGTTGGCGAGGCCTGAGGCCCATTGCNCCCATCGTCATTGCGAAGGCCGCGGGTCCGCGGCAATCCAGAGCGGCTCGGCGCCGCCCTGACCGGCNTTGCGCCATTTGACCTGAGAGCCCGCGACGAAAGCGAAGGGCGTGCGATGACGAAATGGTCTGGCCGTTCGCCGTGGCGCCGCCTGCCCGCCGCGCCATGAGCAGCCTGGTCAAGAGCGTCGGGACGATCGGCGGGCTGACCCTGGTAAGCCGGATCTTCGGCTTCGTGCGCGACATGCTGCTCGCGCGCGTGCTCGGTGCCGGACTGGCGGCGGACGCCTTCCAGCTCGCCTTCACCCTTCCCAACACCTTTCGCCGCCTGTTCGCCGAGGGTGCCTTCTCGGTCGCTTTTGTCCCCATGTACAGCCGCGCGCTCCACGGCGCGCAGGACGAGGAAAGCGGCGAGGCCGCGGCGGCACGCTTTGCGGACGATGTACTCGCCGTATTTCTGTGGGTATTGCTGGCCTTTTCAGCAGTCATGATGGTCATCATGCCAGGGATCGTGTGGCTGCTCGCGCGCGACTTCCAGGATGTGCCGGGCAAGTTCGATCTTGCGGTGTTCCTGAGCCGGGTGACCTTTCCCTATCTGGGGCTCATCAGCCTCGTCGCGATGCTGTCCGGGCTTCTCAACGCGCGCTCGCGCTTCGCGCCCGGCGCCTTTGCCCCGGTGTTGCTGAACGTGCTTCTGATTTCCGGTATCATCACCGGGTGGTGGCTGCGCGGCGACAGTGCCGACGACCGTATCGTGGCGATTGCCCTGGCAGTGTCGGTCAGTCTCGCCGGGGTAGCGCAGCTTGCCTATCTGCTCTGGGCAGTGCGCCGCGCCGGGCTCCGGCTTCATTGGCGGCTGCCGCGCCTTACGCCCGAGGTCCGCAAGCTCGGAATGTTGATCCTGCCCGCAACTTTCGGCGCCGGAATCTATCAGGTCAGCCAGTTCGTCGATACCTTCTTCGCCACTTCGCTGCCGCAGGGGTCGCTAACGCTGCTCAAACTCGCCGATCGGCTAAATCAGATGCCGCTTGGCATCGTCGGCATCGCACTGGGTACCGCAATCCTGCCTATGCTGTCACGGCATATCCATGCAGGCGACGGCGCAGAGGCGCAGCGATTGCAAAGCAACGCGTTCGAGATGGCGACCCTGCTGACGTTGCCCGCGGCGACGGCGCTGGCAATCTGCGCGCCCGCCTTCACTTCCGCCTTCTTCGTCGGCGGAAAATTCACGGCCGCCGACGGCGCGATCATGGCAAATATCGTTGTCGCGCTCGTCGCGGGCCTTCCGGCCTATGTGATCGTCAAAATATTGAACCCCGGCTTCTTTGCGCGCGAGGACACGCGGACGCCGGTCTGGACCGCCCTCGCGTCGCTGATCATCAACATCGCGATNAACCTCTATGTCGTCGAGCGCTACGGAATTGTCGGGCTTGCCGGGGCAACGGCAGCGTCGGCGAGCATCAACTGNCTGCTCCTCTACACNATCCTCCACCGGCGCGGCTGGTTCCATTTCACCGCNCGGCTCGCGGGGCGCATCGTCCGCCAACTTGTTGCGGTGGCGGTGATGGGAGCGCTCCTCTGGTGGATGATGCCCATGTTCGCGGACCATTATGGTGGCACGGCGTTCGAGCGCGCCTGGTCGCTTGCCGCGCTCGTCGCTGCCGGAGGCGCGGCCTTCTTTGCCGCCGCTTTCCTCGTCGGCGCGCTTGACAAGGATCTCCTCGCCATGNTGACGCGGCGGCGCGCTCGCGGAAGAGCGGCGCCGACACAGGAGTAGACCATGCGGATCGTTTCGGGCATCCAGCCCACCGGAAACTTGCACCTCGGCAATTATCTGGGTGCGATCCGCAACTGGGTGCGAATGCAGGACGATGCCGCCGCACAAGGCGGTGAATGTCTTTTTTTCCTCGCCGACCTCCACGCGATCTCGATGCCGCACGTGCCCGCCGAGTTGACCGCAAACACGCGCGCGATGACCGCCGCGCTCGTCGCCTGCGGGATCGACCCCGACCGCTCGACCCTGTTCAACCAGGCACGCGTTCCCGCGCACGCCGAAATGCAATGGCTCCTGAACGGCACCGCGCGCTTGGGTTGGCTCAATCGGATGACGCAGTTCAAGGATAAGTCGGGCAAGAACCGCGAGGGTGCCTCGGCAGCACTTTATACCTATCCGGTGCTGCAGGCGGCCGACGTACTGCTCTATCAAGCGACGCACGTCCCGGTGGGCGAGGATCAGAAGCAGCATCTCGAGCTTGCGCGCGATATCGCGCAGAAGTTCAACAATGACTATGCGAGCCCCGAAGCCCCGGTCTTCACGCTGCCCGAGGCGATCATTCCGCCGGGGGCAGCGCGAATCATGAGCCTGCGCGACGGATCGGCGAAAATGTCGAAATCAGATCCCTCCGACATGAGCCGGATCAACCTGACTGACGACGCCGATATGATGATGCAGAAGGTGAGGAAGGCGCGCACCGACCCCGACGTACTCCCGTCCGAAGCCGCGGGGCTCGAAGGACGGGCCGAGGCGCGCAACCTCGTGGGCATCTATGCCACGCTCGCCGATATGAGCGTCGATGCGGTGCTTGCCGATTTCGCCGGTCAGGGGTTTGGCGCGTTCAAGCCAGCGCTCGGCGAACTCCTGGTCGAGAAGCTAGCGCCGATCAATGCGCGCTTCGTGGCGCTCAAGGATGACCATCAGGCGCTCGATGCCATTCTCGACAAGGGCGCTGGGAAAGCACGCGCTCTTGCAAAGCCGACGCTCGATGCCACCTATGATGTATTGGGCCTGTGCCGTTGATCGACCGCTTATCCGGAACTGTCCGGGAACAAAGCTGCGACGAACCGGGTTCAACCAAGGTTAAGTCGCATTGGCTTAGTCATGGTATAAAGCGCGGGTAAGTTCGCGTACCGAATCACGGAGCATGACAATGAGCAAGATCACCTTCAGGCGCCTTGGCCTCGCCGCCATAACCGGTGCCGCATTGGCGCTCGCCGGCTGCGCGACACCGTTCAAGGCCGACGTCGCGCGCTTCCAGACGCAGCTTCCCGCCCCGCAGGGCCAGAGCTTCACCGTCGAGGCGAGCAACCCCGCACTCGAGGGCGGGATCGAATTCGGCCAATATGCCAATCTCGTCGCAGGCGAACTGACCCGCTACGGTTATCGCCCTGCCGCGCCTGGCGAGAAAGCCGATCTCATCGTCCATATGGATTATGGGATCGACAAGGGCCGCGAGCGCGTGGTGTCCACGCCGGGCTTTCGCGACCCTTGGTACGGCGGCTGGTACGGCCGCGGCTTCTATCGCCCGGTCATCGTACGCGGGCGTCACGGCCGCCGCTACGTCGCCGGCTATTACGATCCCTTCCTGTGGGGCGGATTCGGGCCCGGCTGGGGCAATAGCGACGTGTCGAGCTACACCGTTTATACGAGCGACCTCAACCTGCGCATCGACCGCGCTTCTGACGGCTATCGCCTCTTCGAGGGCCGCGCAGAGGCACAGTCGCGCGACAACGACCTCGTCGACATTGTCCCCAACCTGATCCAGGCGATGTTCACCGGCTTCCCCGGCAATTCGGGCGAGAAGGTCCGCATCACGGTGGCGCCGCCCGAAAAGGGCTGACCCGATCAGCTTCAGATTGGAAAAGCCCGCCTTCCACACCGAAGGCGGGCTTTTTCATGCCATGCATGCCGGATCGACAAACCCATGACCGTGACGAGAATCTCGTCCCTCCTCAAGGTCAGCTGTTCAGGCTCCGCCGAATGGCCGCGATTTCAGCATCGAGTTCACTGTCGGTGACGCGCAGCGCCTCAACTGTACGCACGGCGTGGATCACTGTCGAATGGTCGCGCCCGCCGAAACGACGGCCGATTTCCGGATAGGAACGCGGCGTCAGTTCTTTCGCCAGATACATGGCGACCTGTCGGGGCCGAGCGACCGCACGGACGCGGCGCTTGGAGGCCATCTCGGCCTTGTCGAGCCTATAATGGGCGCAAACCGCGCGCTGGATCTCGTCGATCGTGATGCGCGGGCGCGCACTGCGCACATTTTCGGCGAGCCGGTCCTCGGCGAGTGTCAAGTCGACGCGCGCGCCGGTAAGGGCGGCGTAGGCGAGCAGCTTGTTGAGCGCGCCCTCGAGCTCGCGGATGTTGCGCGTGAAATGCTTGACCAGATAGGCGACGACATCGTCCGGCACTTCGACCATCGGCATCGCCGCGAGCCGTTGGCGAATAATGCGTTCGCGAAGGTCATCCTCGGGCGCCTCGATATCAGCGACAAGCCCGCCCGAAAGCCGCGAGAGCAGCCGCGCCTCGACCCCGTCGAGCATCGCCGGCGGGCGGTCTGCGGTGACGACGAGGCGTTTGCCCGCGGTCATCAGATCGTCGATCGTGTGGAGCAATTCCTCCTGCGTCGAATTTTTCCCGATCACGAACTGGAGATCGTCGAGCAGCAGCAGATCGGCCGCGCGCAGCCGCGTCTTGAATGCCATCATGTCGCCGCCGCGCATCGCGCCGACGAACTCGAGCATGAACTTCTCCGCCGACATCAGAATGATCGTCGCCGCGGGATCGATCGCGGCATAGCTTTGCGCAATTGCGTGCAGAAGGTGCGTCTTGCCCTGTCCGGTTCCGGAGCAGAGATAGAGAGGATTGAACTGCGGCACCTCGGCCATGGCCATGCGGCGCGCGGCATTGGCCGCCAGGATGTTCGAGCGCGCGACGACGAAGCGGTCGAAGCTCAGACGGGCATCGAAGGGCGAGGCGGCCGCGGGTGTCATCGCCGAGGGCGGCTGGAGGCCGGGCAGCGATGGCGCAGGTGTCATCGCCGCGACACTGCGCTCCGAGCTTGCAGCCCCGGCGCGAACGAGGACCGAGCGTACCGCAGGCAGATGATGCCGCCACGCAAGTTCCAGCCGGTCGCCGAATCGCTCATTGATCCAATTTGCCGAAAAGCGGCTCGGGGTTTCGAGGGTCACCACCCCCGAGAGCGAACAATAGTCGGCAAAGCGCACAGGCTTTAGCCAATGATCGAACGTGCGGACGCCGAGGTCGCGGCGCAGCCCTTCGGCGACCCGCGGCCAGAGCGTTGCGGCATCGCCGCTCATCGCCCTGTTTCCCGCATGGCCGTCATGTCTGCTCCCGCTTTCTGTCACTTGCGCCGCCCCCTTCGGTCCCCGGTCGCCGCCGCGCCCAGCCGCCCCACGCGTTGATCCTCCGCTCGCGGCAAGCGCAAGCGTCCCAAGCGGGACAAGCCCGAAGGAGCCGAATCATGTTCATGTGGCGGCCGTCGGCGAAGGCCAACGACCCCCTTGTCTAGGCAGGAGAAGGAGAGAGGATCAAGGCCGCGAGGTGTAAAAAATCGGAAATAAAATTCTTGACTCGCGGTACCCCTTGGAAANGCGAGTATGGGGTAATTACTGCAGANTTTTCAAANACTTATGTGNGAATTTATTCTGGCGCCCAAACGAATCGCGATGAATCCGCTACTTACCGCGCTGCAACAGACATGCGTTTCGCCGGACAATAAAAAAGACCCGCCGGGGCCACCCGGCAGGTCTTTGAAATTGAGCACAGCGAAAGCCGAATCAGGCGATCGCGTTGACGCTCTTCGTCAGGCGCGAATATTTGCGTGCGACGGTGTTCTTGTGAAGCACGCCCTTTGCGACGCCACGCGCCATCTCGGGCTGAGCCGCCTTCAACGCCGCCGCGGCGGCGTCCTTGTCGCCGGCAGCGACGGCGGCTTCGACCTTCTTCACCAGCGTGCGGATGCGCGAGACGCGGTTCTTGTTGACGATCGTGCGCGCCGTGTTGCGACGGATGCGCTTCTTTGCCTGCGGCGTATTGGCCATAAGTTCCTCAAAAATCCAATCGGTTCAACGGTCGGAGCACAGCCGAAAGCGGAGCAGCCGAATCGCGCGCGGGCGGCGAATCAATGTCCGGATGCGGCCGGTTCCGGATGACCGGACCCTGCTCGAAGGGTGCGCCCATAGCCACGAAGCGGGGACGGGTCAATGCTTTTCGGCCCGATCAGCGCTGGCATTTGGGGCAATGGAAGGTCGAGCGGCCGCCCTGGACGATGCGCGCGATCGTCCCCCCGCATTCGCAGGCCTCGCCTTCGCGCCCATAGACGCGCCACTCCTTCGCAAAATAGCCAAGGCCGCCTTCGGGACTGAGGAAATCGCGCAAGGTCGACCCTCCCGCCGCGATCGCGGCTGCCAGCACCGCCTTGATCGCGGGTGCGAGCGCCGCGAGCCTGGCCTTGGGCACGTCGGCCGCGGGCTTCAGCGGCGAAATGCGCGCCATGTTGAGCGCCTCGCATACATAGATGTTCCCGAGCCCGGCCACGACCGCCTGGTCGAGCAGCATCGCCTTGATCGGCGCGCGGCGCCCGGCGAGCACACGCGCGAGATAGAGGGCGTCGAAATCATCCGAGAGCGGTTCGGGGCCGAGCGTCATAAAGGCCGGGAAGCGCGTCAGCGGATCACCCGTGACGAGATCGACCGAACCGAAGCGGCGCGGGTCATGCAGGAAGAGCCGATGGCCGCCCGCGGTTTCGATCAGCAGGTGATCATGCTTTCCCGCCGCGCCGCCCTCGGTGCGCCAGCGCCCCGACATGCCAAGGTGAAAAATCATATGATCGTCGCGGTCGGTCGAGACGATGCCATATTTGGCGCGGCGTGACAGGGCCGTCACGGTCGCGCCGGTCAGACGCTGCGCAAGATCAGCTGGAAAGGGCCGGCGAAGGTCGGGACGGAAGGTTGTGACAGCCACAAGTTGCTGCCCTTCAAGAAAGGGCGCGAGNCCGCGCACGGTGGTTTCGACTTCGGGGAGTTCGGGCATCAGGTCTGCGGCGCTACGCGCCATTTGCGCGGGCGGCAAGGCCCCGCTAAAGGCGCTGCAGCACTTCCGCACTCNCCCCTCGCAAAGGCGCGACACATGGCTACGCCCGATACCGTCAGTTTCGGCTATGAAGAGGTTCCCGCCACCGCCAAGACCGCGATGGTCGGAGAAGTGTTCAGCCGCGTCGCGCGCAAGTATGACATCATGAACGACGCGATGTCGGGGGGCCTGCACCGGCTTTGGAAGGATCGCTTTGTGCGCCGGGTGAAACCGCGCGCAGGAGAGGCGATCCTCGACATGGCAGGNGGCACGGGCGACATAGCCTTTCGCATGGAGCCATCAGGGGCGAGCATCACCGTCGCCGACATCAACCCCGACATGCTGGGGGTGGGAATGGAGCGCGCGGCTGAACGCGGCATCACNAGCCTCGTCTGGTCCGAGCAGAACGCCGAGATGCTGAGCTTTCCCGATCAGTTTTTCGACGCCTATACAATCGCCTTCGGTATCCGCAATGTTACCGACATTCCGGCCGCACTCGCCGAGGCGCACCGCGTGCTGCGCTATGGCGGACGCTTCTTCTGCCTCGAGTTTTCGACCAATGAATGGCCGGGCTTTTCGCAGGTTTATGATGCCTATTCGCACCATCTGGTGCCCAAGCTCGGCAAACTGATCGCGCAGGACGAGGACAGTTATCGCTATCTGATCGAGTCGATTCGCCGTTTCCCGCCGATGCCGGCCTTTGCGCAGATGATCCGCAAGGCAGGGTTCAGCGCGGTGAAGGTTGAACCGATTCTGGGCGGCCTGGTTGCCATTCACAGCGGATGGAAGGCTTGACCCGGCCGCTCACTCATATCGTCCGCCTGTTGCGCTGGGGCCGTATTCTTGCGCGCCACGGGGCGCTGCGCGGCATCGAAACGGCTCCGCAGACCCCGCCGGGAGTCAAGCGACTGTGCCGGATCGCACGACTGGGAACCATTCAGCCAAGGATTCCCGATTACGCCGCGGCCTTTCAGGCGATCGGTCCTGCAGCCGTCAAGCTGGGGCAGACGCTCGCGACACGCCCAGACCTTGTCGGGGAGGAGGCGGCGCGCAATCTTCTGACCTTGCAGGACGCGCTGCCCCCCGTCGCCTTCGACCGCATCCGGCAGGAAAGTCGAGGCGACCTTCGAAGCGCCGCTCGAAAGCCTCTATGCCGAATTCGACCCCGAACCAGTGGGATCGGCTTCGATCGCGCAGGTCCACCGCGCGGTAACGACCGATGGGCGCAAGGTCGCGGTCAAGGTGCGCCGCCCCGGCATCGACAAGCAGTTCGCCCGCGACATCGAAACTTACGAATGGGCGGCCGCCCATCTTGAGGCTCTCGGCGGTGAGGCGAGCCGGCTCCGCCCGCGGCAGGTGATCGCCAATTTCCGACGCTGGACGCTGCGCGAACTCGACCTGCGGCGCGAGGCGGCGTCGGCGTCCGAACTCGCCGACGCGATGACGGGGGTACCGACCTATGAAGTCCCCGCGATCGACTGGGACCGAACGAACAGCCGCGTGATGACGCTCGACTGGATCGACGGCATCAAAATCTCGCACCGCGATCAGCTCCTTGCCGCCGGGCATGACATGGAGGCGCTCGCAGCGAATCTCGTCCACGCGTTTCTGCGGCAGGCGATTGCCGAGGGCTTTTTCCACGCCGACATGCATCAGGGCAATTTGTTCGTGAAGGCCGACGGGACGATCGCTGCGGTCGATTTCGGCATCATGGGGCGAATCAACCGGCAGGCGCGCTATTGGCTCGCCGAAATCCTCTACGGGCTGACCACGGGCAATTACCGCCGGGTCGCCGAGATTCATTTCGAGGCGCAATATGTGCCCGACTATCATAGCGTCGAGGAGTTCGCGACGGCGCTTCGCGCGGTCGGCGAACCGATGCGCGGCAAGCCTGTCAGCGAACTCAGCGTCGGGCAGATGCTTGACGGCCTTTTCGCGATCACTCGCGATTTCGATATGCAGACTCAGCCGCACCTGCTTTTGCTTCAGAAGACGATGGTGATGGTCGAAGGGGTCGCGACGATGCTCAATCCCGCGATCAATATGTGGGACGTATCGGGGCCGATTCGTCGGCGCCTGGATCCGCGACGAGCTCGGACCCGAGGCAGCGCTTGCTGATGGGCTTCGCGAGCAGGGCAAAACGCTCGCGCTGATCCCCGACATCATCCGCCGTCTCGACGCCCAATTGCCCCGTCCGGGCGCTGCCCCCCCGGCCCCGCCGCTCCCCGATATTCCGCTGATGTGGGAGCCGGGTGAAAAGCGCGTGTGGTGGCGCTATGCGCTGACCGCGCTGATCGGCGCGGCTGCGGGCGCCGGCATGCTCCACTGGCTGGGTTGAAGACTGGGACCAATGCGCATATCTCATGCGCAAGGAGAATGGCGATGAACCGTCCGGCGCGATTCGAGGGCCCCAAGAAACCGACCAATGTCTCACTGAACGCCGAATTGGTCGAAGAGGCAAAAAGGCTCGGCATCAATGTCAGCGAAGCTTGCCAGACGGGCCTTGCCGCCGAGGTCAAGAAGGCGCGCGAGGCCGCGTGGAAGGAAGAAAATCGCGCCGCCATCGAAAGCTGGAACGCCTACACGCGCGAACATGGGCTGCCACTCGCGAAATACCGGCTGTTCTGATGGCGCAGTTCGATGTCCACCGAAGTCGCNACGGAGGAGCGCTCTTGCTCGATTGCCAGAGCGACTTGCTGGGACATTTCGACACGCGCTTCGTCGTGCCGCTGGTTCCCGCGCAGATGGCACAACAGCTTTCCCGCCTCCATCCCCTCTTCGAGATCGAAGGACAGCATCATATCATGGCGACGCAGCTGGCGTCGGCCGTCGACATACGGGATTTGGGCGTCCGTGTCGCGTCGCTGGGTGACCGACGCTATGATATATTGAACGCAGTCGACATGCTGCTGACGGGAGTGTGACGATGGCGGCCAAACGCATTTTGCTCATCATTGGCGGCGGGATTGCCGCCTACAAGAGCATCGAGCTTGTCCGCCTGCTCCGCAAGGCCGGAATGACCGTACGCTGCGTCTTGACGCGCGCGGGCGAGCAGTTCGTCACGCCTCTCACGCTCGCGGCGCTCAGCGAAAACAAGGTCTACACCAACCTTTTCGACCTCAAGGACGAGGTCGAGATGGGGCATATCGAGCTCTCCCGCGAGGCCGACCTGGTGGTCGTTGCACCCGCGACCGCCGACCTTCTCGCCAAGATGGCCGCCGGAATCGCCGACGATCTCGCGACAACACTCCTGCTCGCAACCGACAAGCCCGTGCTCGCGGCACCCGCGATGAATGTGCGTATGTGGCTGCACCCCGCGACGCGGCGCAACGTCGCCACGCTGCGCAGCGACGGCGTTACCGTGATCGAACCCGACGAGGGTGAGATGGCGTGCGGAGAATATGGCCCGGGCCGCCTGCCGGAACCCGAGGCAATCAAGCAGGCGGTTGCTGCAGCGCTCGCCCGCACAGCGGGCGCGGTTCCGCTGTCCGGCCAGCCCGATTTCGCACCTGCAAGCCACCGCCCGCTCTATGAACGCCGGCTCCTGGTTACTGCAGGCCCCACGCACGAGCCGATCGATCCGGTACGCTACATCGCCAACCGGTCGAGCGGGAAGCAGGGCTTTGCAATCGCCGCTGCCGCCGCCGAAGCGGGTGCCGAGGTGCTTCTCGTTGCAGGACCGGTGCCGCTACCCACCCCGCCCGGGGTGGTCCGTGTGGACGTGGAAACCGCAATCCAAATGGCCGCAGAGGTCGAGGCAGCGCTGCCCGTCGACGCCGCGATCATGGTCGCTGCGGTTGCCGACTGGCGCGCCGCCGACACNCGTGCGCAGAAGATCAAAAAGGATGGCAGCGGAGACGTTCCCCCCCTGGCGCTCGCCGAAAATCCTGACATTCTCGCCGGGCTCGCCAAGAGCGCCAAGCGCCCNCCGCTGCTGATCGGCTTTGCCGCCGAAACCCATGACGTGATCGACCATGCCCAGGCNAAGCTCGCCAGGAAGGGATGCGACTGGATTGTCGCGAACGATGTCTCCGCCGACCCGATGGGCGGCGAAACCAACCGCGTTCACATCGTCAGCAAGGACGGTGTCGACAGTTGGGACCGACTGCCCAAACAGGCCGTCGCCCGCAAATTGATGGAAAAGATCGCCGATGAGCTCGACCTCCGTTCACCCGTTGATTCCAATTGAAATCCAGATCCAGCGCCTGCCAAATGGCGGCGGCCTGCCGCTGCCCGCCTACGCCTCGGAAGGCGCGGCGGGGATGGATGTGGTTGCAGCCGAGACGCTGACGCTTCGCCCCGGCACGCGCCACGCGGTCGCGACCGGCTTTGCGATGGCAATCCCCCCGGGCTACGAGGTCCAGGTGCGTCCGCGCTCGGGACTGGCTCTCAAACATGGTATCACCTGTCTCAATACGCCGGGAACCATCGACAGCGACTATCGCGGTGAGGTGAAGGTGATCCTCGCCAATCTGTCCGAGGATAATTTCGAGATCCGGCGCGGNGACCGTATCGCCCAGCTGGTGCCCGCCCCGGTCCAGCGCGCGNCCTTCGCCGAGGTCGNGGCGCTCGATGCCACCGCGCGAGGCGCGGGCGGTTTCGGCTCGACGGGGGTCGCCACGGCCGCAGCCGAAGTCGAGGACAGCGCCCCGGAAGGCGTCGGGTCGCTGGCAGCGATGAAACTGCGGCGGCCCTGACCCTTGCTGTCGGACGCCGAACTCGACCGNTACGCGCGCCAGATCATTCTGCCCCAATTCGGNGGTGCGGGGCAGGCGAAGCTCAAGGCCGCGCATGTCGCGGTGATTGGNGCGGGCGGAATCGGCTGCCCGGCGATCGCCTATCTGGCTGCCGCAGGGACTGGCCGGCTGACGATCATCGACCATGATGCCGTCGAACTGTCGAACCTTCATCGCCAGCCGCTGTTCGCCGACGACGACATCGGTGCGCCCAAGGCCGAGGTTGCAGCGCGGGCGGCCCGGCGCATCAACCCGCATGTCGAAGCCATCCCCCGCGTGGAGCGGCTTGACGCGGGCAATGCCGAAGCGCTCTTGGCAGGCGCCCAGCTGATCCTCGACGGCTGCGACAATTTTCCGACCCGCCTTGCCGTGAATCGCGCCGCGGTCGCGCGCGAAATCCCCCTCCTCTCGGCCGCGATCGGCGCATTCGAGGGACAAGTCGCGCTTTACGAGGGCTGGCGCCNAGATAGCCCCTGCTACGCGTGCCTGGTCGGCAATGATCCGAANCGCGAGGGGATNAATTGCGCCGAGACGGGCGTAATGGGTGCGCTGCCAGGGATGATTGGGGCCACCGCGGCGCTGGAAGCAGTACGCGCCCTCACTGGGTGGGGCCGGCCGCTCATTGGCCGGCTCGCAATCATCGACATGTTGGAGCGGCGGTGGCGCGAAGTCGCCGTGCCTGCGGACCCCGGATGCCCGATATGCCAGGGCTGAACCTGATCGTAGCGAGCGCGGACGGATCGCGCCTCTATGCGGCACTCGAAACCGCGATGGCGGCGGCGGCGCTAGGGGAGCCGGTGCGGCTCTTCTTGCAGGGCGAGGCGGTCGCGTTGCTGCGCGCGCCGATCGGATTCGCGGGTGACGCGGCGCGCGTCGCGGCGGGCCAGCCCGACCTTGCGCAGATGATCGCCGAAGCCGCGGCGATGAATGTCGTCCTGATCGCCTGCCAGTCGGGCATGGCGCTCGCTAGCCTTA
>Ga0065721_10049565_pt1 | contig 31476 bp, 29 predicted proteins | sample Mesricmetagenome_FD_59108 | JGI IMG/M metagenome (GOLD analysis project Ga0065721, IMG submission 59108) | Mesophilic microbial community from rice straw/compost enrichment Sample: eDNA_1 v2 (version 2) | ecosystem: Engineered > Solid waste > Grass > Composting > Bioreactor | place: USA: Davis...
GCGGGCGGCCTCGGCCAGCCCCGCCGCGATGGAGAGGCCCATGCCCAGCGAGCCGGTGGCGGCGTCAAAGAAGGGGAAGCCCTCCATGGGGTTGGGGTGGCCTTCGAGGACGCTGCTGGCCATGCGCAGGGAGCGCAGGTCTTCCATGGTCAGCTTGCGGCGGTTCTCGCCCTTGCCGACCATGACGCCCAGCTTCGCCGCGGCGGCGTACACCACCGGCACCGCGTGCCCCTCGGAGAGCACCAGCCGGTCCGAGGTGGGGTAGTCGGGGTAATCGGGGCTCCAGCGCATCGCCTGGAACATCAGCACGGTGATGATGTGGCCCAGCGACATCGCGGAGCTGGGGTGGCCCGAGCCCGCGGCGGCGCACATTTCCAGGGAGAGGCGGTCGAGCTCGATCGCCTGGGCGTGTACGACGGCTTCGAATGACATCGGTGTTCTCCCTTGTTTCGACCCTCGCGCACCTCACCCCCCGTTGCCGTCTGCCCGGGAGGGGAGAGAGGAGGGGGGTTGGGAGAAAGCGAGAAGCCGGACTTTTCGAGCGTGGTCGCCGACGCCGCCCGCGCGACGAGCGAGGGCGACGGAGGCGGTGTTTGCCCACCCGCCCGCGGCGGAAGGGTGGGGGGAGTATCTAGGCTGCGATGCCCACTGGCAAGGGCTCAGGCCGCGTCACGGGTGCAAAATGTGTGCCAGATGAAAAAGCGGCCGACGCACCCGCAACAGGGGTGTTCAGACGCAAGTTCCGGCCGCGAGCCTGCTTGAGCGCGGAAGGCAACGGGGCGACGGGACACCGGGACGGCGGAGCATGAGGGGGTGAAGTCGTTCGCCTCTCCCATGCTTCCCGTGTATCCCATCCCCTGTCGCACAACAGACATCGGAGCACCGGCACACCGGGGCAACGGAAGAGTGGGGGAGCCGGCTCTTTCTCAGCGTTCCTGGGAGTAGTGATCGACCTTGTGGCCGGCGTCGCGGAGGGTCTTCTCGCGCCGGGCCAGCTCCAGGTCGTGCTCGACCATCATCTTGGCGAGCTCTTCGACGGTGGTGGTGGGCTCCCAGCCGAGCCGCTCGCGTGCCTTGGAGGCGTCGCCCAGCAGCTCGTCCACCTCGCTGGGGCGCAGGTAGCGCGGGTCGAAGGCGACGAAGTCCTGGTAGTCCAGCCCCACGTGCTCGAAGGCCATGCGGGCGAACTCGCCGACGGAGATCATCCGGCCCGTGGCGATCACGTAGTCGTCGGGCTTGTCGTGCTGGAGCATCAGCCACATGGCCTTGACGTAGTCGCCCGCGAAGCCCCAGTCGCGCTTGCTGTGCAGGTTGCCCAGGTAGAGCTTGTCCTGAAGGCCCATCTTGATGCGGCCCACGGCGCGGGTGATCTTGCGGGTGACGAACGTCTCGCCGCGGCGGGGAGACTCGTGGTTGAACAGGATGCCGCAGGAGGCGTGCAGGCCGTAGGCCTCGCGGTAGTTGACGGTCATGTAGTGGGCCATGACCTTGGCGCAGGCGTAGGGCGAGCGCGGGTAGAAGGGGGTGGTCTCCTTCTGGGGCACTTCCTGCACCTTGCCGAACATTTCGGAGGAGGAGGCCTGGTAGTAGCGGACCTGCTGGCCCGACTCCTGCTGGAACTCGCGCACGGCGTCGAGGAGGCGCAGCGCGCCCATCGCGACCGTGTCGGCGGTGTAGATCGGCATGTCGAAGGAGACGCGCACGTGCGACTGAGCGCCGAGGTTGTACACCTCGTGCGGGCGCACCTTGCGCATGAGGTCGGAGAGCGAGTTGGAGTCGCACAGGTCGCCGTAGTGCAGCTTCAGCCTGGCGCCGCCCGCGTGCGGGTCCTGGTAGATCGGATCGATGCGGGCGGTGTTGAAGGAGGAGCTGCGCCGGATGATGCCGTGGACCTCATACCCCTTCGAGAGCAGGAACTCGGCGAGGTAAGAGCCGTCCTGTCCGGTAATACCAGTAATGAGCGCACGACGTGGGGACATGGAGGCTCCTTGTGAGGGGGATTGTCGGCGATTCTAGTGGTCGGGTTGAGGTATCGCGGCAAACGCGGCCCTGGGGAAGTCGCTGGTCATAAGAATCGTTTGCCGGGCGGCATGGGCGGGCGGGGCAGTTCCGCCGGCGTGGGGGGTGCTCCGGGGGCGCTCGCGGCGGGGGGCGGCGCGTCGATCCGGGCCGATGACTTGGCGAGGGTGGTCGCGGTCAGCAGCACGAATCCTGCGGCAAGAAACGTCGGGCCGAAGGCTCGGCGCGGGCGGGGCTCTACGCCGGAGCCGGCGCTCAGAAGGGCCAGCACCAGGAGCGCGAAGGGCTCGATGTAGCGCTGGAAGACGTCGTGGTTGGCGGCGCAGGCGGCGCTGTACCCCAGCACCGCCCCCAGCAGGATGAGCCTCCGCCGCGGCTCGTTGAGCACGGCCAGCCCGAGCAGAGACGCCGTCCCCAGCAGAGCCAGCGCGACGATCAGGGGGGAGGTGTGCCCGATGGCGGGCGTGCGTGCCGCGAGCCCCCAGGCGCCGGAGAAGCGCCCGGCGCTCACGTCATACGTCGTCGGGACGAGCACGCCGAGGAGCGCCGTTGCCGCGAGCAGCGCTGCCAGCACCCACCGCTGCCCTGTCCACAGCGCCCGCAGTCCCGGCCACCACTCGAGCACGAAGAAAGGTGCAAAGACCCCGAACACGGCGAGCACGAAGACCGGCGCGGCGGGGTTTCCCGAGTGATACCACCCTTGAAATACAGGCGGCACCAGCCCGCCCCAGTAGCGGTAGAAGAGCCCCAGCAGCAGGATCGCGGGCAGGGTGACGGCCAGCGCTGCCGCGGCGCGGCGGATCTGAAGGCCGAGATCGGCGAAGAGCGCCGTTCGAGGCAGAAGGGGTGTGCCGCGGACGCCCGGCCCGTTCAGCCATGCCGCGAGCCACACGAGCCCCGCCGTCCAGGCGTGGATCTGCCGCACCATCACCAGCCCCAGCAGGATGAGCCCCGACGAAACGAGCACGCCGAAGGTGAAGCGGTCGCGCAGCGCCAGCAGCATCACTGCCAGCACTCCGAGCCACCCGAGGTTGTCGGGCAGGAGGTAGGCGCTGCTCTGGGCGATGTAAGTGGATGAGGCCAGCGGAAGGGCGAAGGCGATCGCCAGCGGCGGGGGGAAGTGGCGCGACAGGCCGCGGGCCAGCAGGAAGGAAAGGGCCGCCCCGATCAGCACCCCGGTGATCTGGAGCGCCAGAAGGGAGGGGCTGATGAACTTCACCACCGCGGCCTGGAGGATGTGGTAACCGGGGGTGGTGGCGGACTTGTAGTGCCAGAGGTCGAAGTCCGGCCATTGAGCCGCGAACTGCCGGATCGTCGGCTCGTGGTAGAGCTTGTGGTCGTATTCGGCGCGGCTGGGCATCCGCCCCGAGAGAACCATGGCCATCCCCAGCACCACGGAATACGCGGCGAGGACGAAGGCGGGGAGCGGGGGGCGGCGGGGGGGCATGGCCTGTGGGGAGGTATCGGCAGAGTTCACTCGGCGCGCGCAGCGGAGGGCGCCGATACTACCGGGCCCATGCCCGGACCCTTCTCCAAGCTGATGGCCGCCCTGCACGCGCCGATTTACCGCTCCCGCCTGCGGGAGCTGGTGGCCCGCATCACGCCCCACCTGCGGCCCGGCGACCGCGTGCTGGACGTTGGTTGCGGGAACGGAACCCTGGGGCGTGCGCTGATGGAGGCCACGTCTGGGGTCACGGTGGAGGGGTTGGAGCGGTTCGCCAGGGGCGGGGAGCCGATCCACGTCCATCGGTACGAGGGCGGGCGCATGCCCTTTGAGGACGGGGCATACGACGCGGTGATCGTGGCGGACGTGCTCCACCATGAGGAGGACCCCGAGGGGTTGCTGGGGGAGTGCGCCCGGGTGTCGCGGCGGCTGGTGATCGTCAAAGACCATCAGCTCAAGGGGTTGCTGGCGAAGCCACGGGTCTGTTTCATGGATTGGGCGGCCAATGCCCCCTACGGGGTCCGTTGCCTGTTCCGGTACAACACGCCGGCGCAGTGGGCGGAGGTTCCGGGGAGGCTGGGCCTTGAAGTGGTTGAGGCGCTCGGGTCGATGAAGGTCTACCCGCCGGTGGTGAACGCCGTGTTCGGCGGGGGGCTGCATTACTTCGCCGTGCTGAAGAAAGCCGGGGCTTGACGACCGACCAGGCGCACAACGAAGAGAGGACACGCGGCGGCCTGGTGGGCCACCTCATCCGTCTCGCGCGCCCGCACCAGTGGCTCAAGGGGGTCTTTGTGCTCCTGGGGCCGCTGTACGGCCTCAAGGACTTAGCCACCCAGCAGCAGTTGTGGTGGTGGGAACCGCTGGTTTCGGGCCTGCTGGCCTTCGGGGCCTTCGGCTTTGCGAGCAGCGCGTGCTACGTCGTCAACGACGTGATGGACATGGAGCAGGACCGGACCCACCCGCGCAAGCGGAAGCGGCCGCTGGCCAGCGGGGCGGTCTCGCGGAACACGGCCCTGGTCTTCGCGGCGGCCCTGCTCGTTGGAGCCGCGCTGATGGTCCTGGCGCTGCAGCCCCAGGTGCGCCTTGGGGTGGCGGCGGTGGTGACGGCCTACGTGCTCAACGTGTTTGTTTACTCCTTGTGGCTCAAGCACTTGGTGATCGCCGACGTGCTTTCGCTGGCCCTGGGGTTTGTGCTGAGGATGTTCGGCGGCTGTGCCGCGGTGGGGATCGCGCCGACGACGTGGCTGCTCAACACGACGCTGTTTCTGGCGATGTTCCTGGCCTTCGGGAAGCGGCTGGGCGAGCGGCGGATGATGGGGGAGGGGGCGGCGACGGCGGCGCGGGGGGTGCAGGCGTCGTACACGGATGACCTGCTGCGGATGGTGGTGGTGGTGACGGCGGTCGCAACCCTCATCACCTACGCGGGTTACGTGCAGGCGCACGAGGCGGAGCACGCCCATCGGGTGTGGCCCTTCCAAGCGTCGTTCAACTTCCTGTGGTTTACCGTGGTCCCGGCGACCTACGCCCTGCTGCGGGCGATCGTGCTGCTGGAGCGGGGGACGTACGACGACCCGACGGAGCTGGCGGTGAGGGACCGCCCCATGCAGGGGGCGGTCATCACGTTCATGGTCTTGACGGCGGCGGTGCTGAGTTGGAAGCTGTGGACGAACGGACCGGGTGAGATTGGGTAAAGAAGCGACGGAAACCCGCTGAACCCTCGTCAGGGTAACTGGGTATGGTGTACGCCCCGTAACGCGTTTACGCGCCGGGATTTGAAATCGGCCTTCCCGTTCGGGAGGGCTATAGGCTCGAAGGAGAAAGCTCTATGGCGATGATGCGTCTGGCTCGCGTGGTGACGGCGGCGGCCCTGGCGACCGTGTGCGGGCTGGCATACAGCGTGCCTGCACATGCACAGGAGAAGGATGCGCAGGCCGACGGCCCGCAGTTCAAGCCCTTCTCCGAAGTCTCCAAGGGCTACGAGAAGGTGGTCTCCACCGCCGACGGGCAGAGCTACTACAACCTCTGGATCCGCAAGCGTGACGGCGGCATGCTCGCCGAGCTGCCCCGCGGCTGGGAGAACCACAAGCAGTTCATCGCGCTGACCGTCGCCAGCGGCGAGAGCTACGCTGGCCTGCAGACCGGCGATCTCTACGTCTACTGGAAGCGCCACGACAACCGGCTCATGCTCATCGAGCCCAACATCGGCACCCGCAGCACGGGCGACCCGGAGAGCAAGAGCTCGGTCAAGAACCTCTTCACCGACCGCGTCATCCTCGACGTGCCGATCGTGTGCATGGGCCCCAACGGCCAGCCGGTGATCGACTTCAAGGCGCTGCTCGCCGGGCGCATCCGCGAGGTCTTCAGCGCGGGCGGCGGGCTCGGTCGCGTGGGCCGCGGCGTGCTGAACGCCAACCCCAGCCTGGCCACCCTCAAGAGCGCCAAGGCCTTCCCGAAGAACGTCGAGATCACGTACGAGATGCCCACCAGCGGCGGGCGTCTGCAGTCCTTCCACTACTCGATCAGCCAGATTCCGGACAACACCGGGTACCAGCCCCGGCTGGCCGACGACCGCGTCGGCTACTTCACGACGGTGTACCGCGACCTGGGCAAGTTCTCCGACAGGGAGAAGTGGGTGCGGTACATCAACCGCTGGCACGTCGAGAAGCGCGATCCCAAGCTGAAGATGAGCCCCCCGAAGGAGCCCATCGTCTTCTACATCGACACCGCCGTGCCGGTCCGCTACCGCACCGCGGTGCGCGAGGGCGTGCTCCGCTGGAACAAGGCCTTTGAGAAGATCGGCATCAAGGACGCCATCGAGGTCTACCAGCAGGACGAGGCGACCAACCAGCACATGGACAAGGACCCGGAGGACGTCCGGTACAACTTCATCCGCTGGCTCTCCAACGACGAGGGCACGGCGATCGGCCCGTCGCGCACGCACCCGCTGACGGGCCAGATCCTCGACGCGGACGTGGTGATCACGGACGGCTGGATCCGCCACTTCTGGGTGCAGTACAACGAGATCATGCCCGAGATCGCGATGGAGAACCTCTCCGCGGAGACCTTGGCGTGGCTCGACCGCAACCCGCAGTGGGACCCGCGCGTGCGCATGGCCGACCCCGGCGAGCGCGACGCGATCATCCAGCGGCGCATTCAGCGCGGCGTGCTGGCCTACGGCGGGCACCCCATCTCCCTCGCCGCGGCGGAGGAGATGGACACCACCCGTCTTCACGGCAGCCAGCTCTTTGACGGTCTCGTCGGCCGCTCCTCGCAGTTCAACGGTCTGTGTCTGGCGGCGAAGGGCAAGGCCTTCGACATGGCCACGATGCACCTGATCATGAACGTGATGGACCCGGACGAGCTGGCCGCGGCGTACGGCTTCGCCGACGACCAGGGCGAGAAGAAGGACGACAAGAAGAAGGAGAAGCCCTTCGACACGCTGGACGGGATTCCGGACTGGTTCGTGAACCCGCTGCTGGCGGACCTGGTGTCGCACGAGGTGGGCCACACGCTGGGCCTGCGGCACAACTTCAAGGCCTCGGGCCAGTTCGAGCTGGCGGAGATCAACTCCGACAAGGTGAAGGGCAAGATGGCTTACACCGCGTCGGTGATGGACTACACGCCGATCAACTTCGCGATCAAGGACGGCAAGGCGGTCGGCGACTTCGCGATGATCGACCTGGGCAAGTACGACTACTGGGCGATCGAGTACGGGTACACCTTCGATGATCCGAAGAAGGTGCTGGCCCGCGTGGGCGAGCCGGGGCACGAGTACGGCACGGACGAGGACGTGGGCGGCCCCGACCCGCTCGCGCAGCGCTACGACTTCACCAAGAACCCGATCGACTACGCCAAGAGCCAGATGGAGCTGGCCCGCTACCACCGCGGCCGGCTGCTCGACAAGTTCGTGAAGGACGGCGAGAGCTGGGCGAAGGTGCGTCGGGGCTACACCATCACGCTGGGCATGCAGACGCGGGCGCTGTCGATGATGGCCCCGTGGGTGGGCGGCGCGCACGTCAACCGCGACTACAAGGGCGATCCGAACGGGCGCGAGCCGATCGTCGTGGTGCCCGCCGCGAAGCAGCGCGAGGCGCTCCGCTGGGTGATCGAGAACTCGTTCTATGACGAGGCGTTCGGCCTGACGCCGGAGATCACCCAGAAGATGACGGTGCAGAAGTGGTACGACGCGGGCGGCCGTCGAGAGCTGATGGAGGAGGCCACGTGGCCGATCCACGACCGCATCGCGGGCATCCAGAGCTCGGTGCTCACGATGCTGATGAACCCGACCACGGTGCGGCGCGTGTTCGACAACGAGTTCCGGGTCGGTGCGGACGAGGACGCGCTGACGCTTCCGGAGCTGCTGGACACGATCCACACCGCGGTGTGGAGCGAGCTGGACAAGAGCCGCAACGGCAAGTACACGGCCCGCAAGCCGATGATCAGCAGCCTGCGGCGCAACCTGCAGCGCGAGTACCTGGAGCGGATGATCGACCTGACCTTCCCCGGCGCCACCGCGGGCGAGGCGTACAAGCCGATCAGCAACCTCACCATTGCGAAGCTGCGCAACCTGCGCGACCGGCTGGCGAAGATCGCGGATGACCCGAGCCTGGACCCCTACACCCAGGCGCACCTCTCCGAGGCCAAGATCCGCATCGACAAGGCCCTGGAGGCCGGGTACGTCTACAACGCCCACGCGATGGGCGGCGGCCTCTCCTACCTGATGTTCGGCAACCAGCCGCCGGCTCAGCCTCAGCAGCAGGAGCTGCCCGACGCTCGCTACTTCCCCGAGCCCTGATCGGGTGCGAGTGAGACTTCAGAGGGGCCCCGCGTGGGGCCCCTTTTTTATTTCACAAAGACACGGAGGCACAGAGGGAAAGAATGGAAGATCAGGAAGGAACGGACGGGATCGTTTCTTTCTGATCCTTCTTTCTTCTGTCTTTGTGTCTCCGCGCCTGTGCGGTGAATCTCACCTTGCCTCGAGCAGGCGGGCGACGCGGAGCATTGTGCTCTCTTCGAAGGGGGGGGCGATGATCTGCACGCCGACGGGCAGGCGCTTGCCGTCGATGTCGGCGAAGCCGCGGGGAATGCTCATCGCGGGCAGGCCGGCGAGGTTCACGCTCACGGTGTAGATGTCTTCGAGGTACAGCGCGAGGGGGTCCTGGGTTTTTTCGCCGATGCGGAAGGCGGGGCCGGGGGTGGTGGGCATGAGGAGGGCGTGGCAGGGGGGGCGGCCGTGGCCGCCGGTGAAGGCGGCGTTGAAGTCGTTGAGGATGCGCCGGCGCACCTTGAGCGCGGTGGTGTAGTAGGCGTCGTAGTACCCGCTGCTGAGCACGTGCGTGCCGAGCATGATGCGGCGCTTGACCTCGGGGCCGAAGCCCTCGGCACGGGAACGGCAGTAAAGCTCGTAGAGCCCTTCGCCATCGCGCAGCTCCGCACGCCGCCCGAAGCGCACGCCGTCGAAGCGCGCGAGGTTCGAGGAGGCCTCCGCGGGGGCGACGATGTAATACGCCGCGATGGAGGCTTCGAGCAGAGGCAGGTCCACTTCGACGATTTCCGCGCCCATGCCCGCGAGCGCGGCGATGGTGCGGTCCATCGCGTCGTCCACGGCCGGGTGATTGCCGCGGGAGCGGGCCTGCTTCGGCACGCCGATGACCAGCTGCGGCAATGGTTCGTCGAGGGTGGGGAGCAGCGACGGAGGCGGCACGCGCGAGGTGGTGGCGTCGAGCGGGTCTACGCCGCAGAGCGTTTCGAGCAGCAGAGCCGCGTCGCGGACGTCGCTCGCCATCGGGCCGATCTGGTCGAGGCTGCTGGCGAAGGCGACGAGTCCGTAGCGTGAGACGCGTCCGTAGGTGGGCTTGACGCCCACGATGCCGCAGTGAGCCGCGGGCTGGCGGATGGAGCCGCCGGTGTCGCTGCCGAGGGCAAGGGGGGTGATGCCCGCCGCGACCGCCGCGGCTGATCCGCCGGAGCTGCCGCCGGGCACGCGCTCCGGGTCGTGGGGGTTGCGCGTGGGGCCGAAGGCGGAGTGCTCAGTTGACGAGCCCATCGCGAACTCGTCGAGGTTGGTCTTGCCGATGATGACGGCCCCGGCGTTGATGGCGCGCTGCGCCGCGGTGGCGGTGAAGGGGGAGCGGTAGTGCTCGAGGAAGCGCGAGGCGCAGGTCGTTCGCCCGCCGTAGGGAGTCGGCCCCAGGCAGATGTTGTCCTTCACCGCGAGCGGGACGCCGGCCAGGGGCAGGCGCTCGCCCGCGGCGATGCGCCGGTCCACTTCCGCCGCCTGCTGCCGGGCCTGCTCGTGGAAGAGCTCGAGGAAGGCGTGGAGGGTGGGGTTGAGCCTGTCCGCGGCGTCGAGCGAAGCGCGCACGAACTCCGCGGCGGAGCGTTCCCGCCGCTGCACAGCCGCCGCGATTTCAGCAGCCTTCATCACGGCCCGGCGCGCTCCTTGTGGGCAGCCGCGCTCAAGCCCCGCCTCCGTCGTCGAGAACCTTGGGGACGCGGACGAAGGGGGGCATGGCGCCGGGGGCCATCTGCATGAGAGATTCGGTGGGGAGCGTGGGGCCGGGGGTGTCTTCGTCGAGCCGGTTCACCGAGCCGGCGACGTTCGCCAACGGCTCAACGCCCGTGAGGTCCAGCTTGCGAAGCTGGTCCACGTAGGTCACGACCGCGGAGAGCCGCTCCTGGAGCAGCGGCACTTCCGACTCATCCACCGCCAGGCGCGAGAGCCGGGCGACCTTGCGGATGTAGTCCGCGGAGAGCTGGTTGTGCCTGTTTTCGGGCATTGCTCCCGGAGTGTACCGCTCATCGGGCGCTGCTCGCGCCGGCTCGTACGATTCCTCCGTGAAGGCCCCGCGACAACCCGCCTCTCGCCTCGCGCGGCTGACGTGGCACGTTCGTCATCCTCTTGTGCCGGTTGTCTGTCTGCTGCTGCTGGGGTGGAGCGTGGCGCGCCTGCCGGAAGAGCCGCTGGACCGGCTCAAAGGCAGGCCGCTGACGGCGTATCGCTCTGTGAGCGTTGAGATCGTGCGCTCCGACGAGGGCCTGGAGGTGATCGACCCGGATTATGCGAGCTGGGATCGGCTTTCGCGGCTGGCGCAGTCCCAGCCGGGGCGTGTCACCACCGCGACCTTCGAGGTCGCCACGCGCCAGAGCGGCCCGCTTTATCCATCCTTTGAAAGGACGGAACAGCGGCTCGTGCTGCGGCCCTGGGTGGATGGTGCGTGGTCGGAGGAGGAGCTGGAGCAGGCGAGGCGGGCGTTCTTCGAGTGGCTGGGCGCGGCTCATCCGGGCTTCAGGTCGCTTCCGCCGGAGAACACCGTTGCGTCGCGGGTTCTGCCGGGGCGGTTGCTTGCGGATGCCGGGCTGGTGGTGGTGCTGCTGACGGCGGCTTTGTCGCTGGCGGGAATGCCGCGGTATGTCCGATGCTGGGTGGCGGATCGGCGTCTGCGTCGGGGGCTGTGCGGGTGCTGCGGGTACCGGCTTCCCGAGGGAGAGGGGGGCGTTCGGACCTGTCCGGAGTGCGGCGCGGCGTGGTCGCGGGGCTCCTGAGCACACCAGATGCGGTTTCGTGCGCAAAAAGCGGTGGGTGGGGCGACTCGTGCTTGCTCGGACTCGGCCTGCCCGTAGGGTATATGTGCGGTGAAACGGGATGACGGCGCAGGCGTACAAGGGCGTGCCTCCGAGGGAGCCGATATGAACGGGGTGAAGCAAACAGCCCGCCGCGGATTCACGCTCATCGAGCTGCTGGTGGTGATTTCGATCATCGCGCTGCTGATGGGCCTGCTGCTGCCGAGCCTCAAGGGGGCGCGGGACAACGCCCGGCGCGTGAAGTGCCTGTCCAACCTTCGGGGCATCGGCGTGGGGTTGCAGCTTTACCTGAACAACGAGGGCAAGGGGTATCTGCTGCCGAAGGTGAGGCCGCTGAACAGCGGGGCGAATCAGAACGATCGGTCGCTGCTGGACGTGATGGCGGGGTACGTGGATTCCGGCGTGCCGTATGAGGAAGAGGAAGGGTCGGGCGTGTGGACCGTCATGGACCCGTGGAAGTGCCCCTCGGACCCCAGCGGCGGGCGTGACACGGGCTCGAGCTGGGAATACCCGCCCGGTGCGTTCATGCTGCTGGCGGAAGCGAACTTCATCAGCAACGCTCAGTTTGCGGTGAGCAAGGCGTACGAGGCGCACCCCACCAAGATCCCGGTGCTGGTGGATGCGGACGACTGGCACAACCCGCGCTTCGACGTCATCAGGCGGGAATCCAGCTCGGGCACGCAGGAGGACGCGGAGCAGCGGTGGAATCGCAACGCGCTGTTCTACGGCGACCTGCACGCGGGGAACGCCCCCTTCTTCCCGACGAGGACCGACGCGGAAGTGCTCATGAAGAACATCATCGAGCACTTCGGCGCGAGGGGGATTCCGTAAATGTCGAGCCTGCGCGCCATTCTCGATCAGGTCCGGGGCGGGGGCTCGTACCGCCTGGGCATCCGCGACCGGATCAGGCACTTTGAAGACGCTCTGCGCGACAGGGTGAGCCGGTGGTGGTCGCACCAGACCGCAACGCGCGCGAAGCGGCGACGGCTGGGCATCTGCGGCGGCGTGCTGGTGCTGCTGCTCGGGGGCGCGGCGTGGATGATCTGGGGGCCGTACCTGCAGCCCGACTACGACACCGCGCCGATCGACGACATCTTCAACTACACGATGCTGCGCGACGAGTTCAACCGGCTTCCCGTGGAGAAGCGGCTGGAGCTGCTGGGCAAGCTCGTCCAGCGGATGCGCAGCATGGACGCGAACGATTCGCTGCTGCTCGCGGCGTTCGCGGCGGGCATCGGCGGCGAGGCCCGCAAGCAGCTTGAAGAGAACATGTCCCGTCTGGCGATCGACCTGTGGGACAAGCACGCGCGGGAGTATGAGAAGCTGCCGCTGGATCAGCGGGAGAAGTTTCTCGAGGACGCCGCGGTGGACTTCCTCAAGACGATGGAGACCATCGCCGGTCAGCAGCGGGATATCTCCGACGAGCAGCGTCTGAAGGAGCTGAAGGATCAGGCCAAGCGCGACACCGACTGGGCGAAGAAGAACCCGGACCGGCTGCCCGACGGCCGGATGATGGGCCGCATGGCGGCGATCATGAACAACAACGTGGGCTCGCACGCCACGCCCGTTCAGCGCGCCCGCGGCGCTCAGATGATGCGGGACATGATGCGCCACTTCCGCGGGCAGGACATCTCCACCGGCAAGCCCAAGCACCCCGGCTGATTCTCGCGGGGGCTCAGTCTTTTTCCGTTCGCAGTCTCAGCCGCAGCACGCCGTCGGCGACCTCGACGCCGAGGATGCGCACGCGCCGGCCGTCGTCCAGCCCGATCACGGCGTCGCGCAGGAGGGCGGAGCGCCCGTCGAGGGCGTTTACGAGGTCCGCCGCGCCGCCCTGGGAGAGCTGACGAAGCCGGTCCAGCAGCAGGCCCTGGGGGAGCGGCACGCTTCCCAGGCGTGTGCTTGTCGCCTGAAGCCAGAGGGAGCCGTCGGTTGCCACCCGCGGCACGCCGGCGGTGGAGATCACGCGCCCGCCGTATTCCTCCGTCAGCCGCAGGCCGAGCAGCACGCGCCCGGGCTCGAAGGCGACGCGGACGCCGTCGAGCTGGTCGGGCCAGCGCCCGCCGCGGTTTTCGACCCAGGAGCGCAGGCGTGTGGCGAGCCAGGCGTTGGCTTCGTCCTGCACGACTTCGAGGGTCCATTCGCGGCTGCGGTAGGGGCCTTGCCGCGCGGCGGGGCGGGCCAGCGAAAGCTCGGAGATCACCGCGTTTTCCACCTGTTCCGCGGCGAGGGGGGCGGATTCCCCTGGCTGGTACCACCACTCCGGCTCGCGGCGGCTGAGCAGGTAGAGCGCCGCGCCGGAGGCGAGCAGCAGGAGGGTTGCGATGGCCAGGGCTCGGCGGCGGCGTTTCACGCGGGGATGCTACGGGGGGTATCCTCACACCCGATGGCGAAGAAGCCCGCCGCGACCAGCAGCACCAGGCCCCTCGCGGACTGCCGCGTGGTGATCCTCCACGGCAAGGAGGCGTTCATGCGCGCCGAGCGCACGGCGGAGCTGCGGGGGGCGCTGGAGCAGCGCTACGGCGGGGTGGACGTGTTCACCTTTGACGGCAAGAGCGCATCGCCGGCGGAGGTGCTGGACGAGTGCCGGAGCTTCGGCCTGATGTCGGGCCACAAGCTGGTGATCGTGGAGGACGCCGAGGCGCTGGTGAAGTCGGACGACGAGGGGGGCCGGGCGGTGATGTCCGCGCGGAAGCTCTTCGAGCGCTACGCGGAGTCGCCCTGCGACGGTGCGACGCTCGTCCTGCGGAGCGGGGCATGGCGGCCCGGCAACCTGGACAAGCTGGTGGAGAAGGTCGGCGCGGTGATCGAGTGCAAGCCGCCGACGGACGTGGAGGCGCAGAAGTGGGTCGTGGAGCGTGCCGCGGCTCATCACAAGGCCGAGCTTCAGGCCGACGCGGCGAAGATGCTGGTGCTGCGCGTCGGGCCGGACCTGAGCAAGCTGGACAGCGAGGTCGGCAAGCTCGCCGCGGCGTCGGGGGGCAAGCCCATCACCGCGGCGCTGGTGAACGAGTTCGTGCAGCCGACGCGCGAGGAAGCGGCGTGGAACATTCAGCAGACGCTGCTCTCCAGCGGGCCGGAGGAGGCCTTGGCGCATCTGCGCTACGTGCTGGACGTGTCGCGTCACCCGCCGCAGCTGGTGATGTACGCCTTCGTGGACCTGGCCCGCAAGGTTCACGCCGCGTCGCGCGCGCTGGCGCAGGGGGGCAATCCGCAGACGATCGCCCGCACGCTCAAGCTCTGGGGCTCGTCGATGGACGCGGTGCTGGGGGCGGCGCGACGGGTGACGCCGGATCGCGCCCTTCGCCTGCTGCGGGAGTGCGTGCAGGGGGACGTCCGGAGCAAGTCGGGCTTCGGCGACGTTGAGCGCACGCTCGAGCGGCTGGTCGTGCGCTTCGCGATGCTCCTCGGACCGCAGGCGGCCCGGCGATGAACTGCAAGGCTTACGCGAAGCTGAACCTGTGCCTTTCCGTCGGCGCGCCGGAGCCGGAGGGCTCGCCCCGCGCCGGGTGGCACGCCATCGCCTCGTGGATGCAGTGCATCGACCTGGCGGATGATGTCCACCTGCGGCTGTTGCCCGAGGGCTCGCCGGCTTCGTTGAGCGTGCGCTGGGCGGATGACGCCCCGCGTCCATCGCCCATTGACTGGCCCGCGGAGAAGGATCTGGCGCTGCGCGCGGTGCGCGCGCTGGAGACGCACCTGGGGCGTGCTCTGCCGGTGGGCGTTGAGGTGGTGAAGCGGATTCCGGTGGGTGGCGGGCTGGGGGGCGGGTCGGCGGACGCGGCGGCGGTGCTGCTGGGCGTGCCGCGGCTGCTGGGCATCGATGTGCCGCGTGAGGAGCTGGTGAAGCTGGGGCTGTCGCTGGGCTCCGACGTGGGCTTCTTCGTGGATGGTGACGGGCAGGTTCCGGCGCGGGCGGCGCTGGTCGGCGGCTTTGGGGATGAGATCCGGCGGGTGGAGGCGGCGAAGTCGGAAGTGCTGCTGATCGTTCCCGCGTATGGGTGCCCCACCGGGCCGGTGTACCAGACCTTCGACAAGGTGCTCGCGGAGCGGCAGCAGGAGGACGCGCTGGAGCGCGCGGTGCGCAAGCTCACGGGTCCGGAGAAGCAGTGGGGGCCGAAGAGGGCGATGGTGGAGTCGCGCTGGCGGCGTGCGGTGGAGACGGGCAAGGTCGAGGGTGAGCGGCTGTTCAACGACCTGGCGGTGCCGGCGTACCGCGTCGAGCCGCGGCTGGGGCAGCTTGCGATCGCGCTTGCGCGCGCGACGCGCGAGACGGCGTGCATCACCGGCAGCGGGAGCTGCATTTTCTTCCCCACCACGACGGGCAAGGTGGACAAGCTCGCGGAGCGCGTGTCGAAGCTGCTGGAGGCGGTGGCGGGGGAGGAGTTCGGCGCGGGGGCGAGGCTGCTGCGGACGCGGCTGGTGTGACGGGGCTCTTTGCCTGCCGCGGCTATCTAAACTGACCAGCTCCGGAGATTCTCATGGCGGCCAGCAAGCCCTTTATCGGCATCGACCTCGGCGGCACGAACATGCAGATCGGTCTGGTTTCGCCGGGCATGAAGATGCTCGCGGGCGCGAAGCGCAAGACCAAGGCCGACGAAGGGCTCGACGCCGTCGTCGATCGCATCATCAGCGGCATTCAGGAAGCGTGCGACGCGGGCAGGGTCGCGGTGACGGACCTGGCCGCGATCGGCATCGGGGCTCCCGGCGCGGTGGACCCGGTGAAGGGCGTGGTGCTTGAGGCGGTGAACCTGCGGTGGGACAACGTGCCGATCGCGGCGATCCTCACCAAGAAGCTGAAGGTGCGGGCCTTCCTGGACAACGACGTGAACGTGGCGGTGCTGGGGGAGAACCGCCTGGGCGCGGGCAAGAACGCGAAGGACCTGCTGGGCGTGTGGGTGGGCACGGGGATCGGCGGCGGGCTCATCCTCAACGGCCAGCTTTACTACGGCGCCAAGTTCAGCGCGGGTGAGATCGGCCACACGATCCTGCATCCGGGGCTGAGCCTCGGCGACCGCACGCTGGAGAACGCCTGTTCGCGCACGGCGATTGTCGATCGCCTGGTGCGGCTGATTCGCTCCAATCACAAGTCGCGTCTCGCGGCGGACCTGGCCGCGGAGTCGCCCTCCAAGATCAAGTCGAAGACGCTGGCGACGTATTACCACTCCGGACCCAAGCCGGACAAGCTGGTGTGCCAGGTGATCGATCACGCGGCGGTGCAGCTGGGGATCGCGATTTCCAACGTGGTGACGCTGCTGAGCCTGTCGCGGGTGGTGCTGGGGGGCGGGCTGACGGAGGCCCTGGGGAAGCCCTTTGTGCAGCGGGTTGAGCAATCCGCCCGGGAACACGCCTTCCCCGCGGCGTGTAGGAAGGTGGAAGTGGTCGAGAGCGCGCTCGCCGACGCCGCGGGAGTCTTCGGCGCGGCGATGATCGCCCAGGAGCGGCTGCGGAAGAAGTAGGAGGTCGGCATGAAGGTGCTGGCGTTGGCGGCGGTGGTGCTCGCGCTGGCGGGCCCGGATGTCCAGCAGGACCGGCTGATGGAGACGCTGCGGGCGCTGCCGACGTCGCGCGCGGCGCTGGGGAACGCCGACAGCCGCGAGGGCCTGCGCCGGACGGAGCAGCTCATCGAAACCCGCCTGCGCGAGCTGGGCTATGAGCCGGTGGTGCAAGAGTTTCAGTGGGCGCTGCCCGCGCGCTCCTTCGGCGAGGCGGAGGAGATCAAGCCGGAGGAGCGCACGTACCGCAACTTCTCCGTTGACATCACCGGCACGGAGAAGCCGGGGGAGGTGCTGATCGTCGGGGCGCACTTCGACGCCGTGCCGGGCACGCCGGGGGCGGACGACAACGGCACCGGAGCGGCGGCGCTGCTGGAGCTGGCGCGCGTGCTCAAGGATCGGCGGATGTCGCGCACGGTGCGGCTGGTCTTCTTCAACCTGGAGGAAGTGGGGCTGGTCGGCTCCTCGCAGTACGTGCGGCAGCTTCGCGAGGCGGGGGCGGTGGGCAAGCCCGCCAAGGGCGAGGGGAAGAAGGCCAGGGAGCGGATCATCGGGATGATCAGCCTGGAGTCCATCGGCTACTTCTCCGACGAGCCGAACAGCCAGAAGAGCCCGATCCCGCCGATCAAGGATGTCTTCGAGCCGCCGACGGTGGGGGACAACATCGCGCTGGTGGGCTTTGCGCGCGACGGCGCGTTTGTGCGCACGCTGGAGCGCGGGATGCTGGCTTCGTCGCCGGAGCTGAAGGTGGCGGCGTTTGCGTTTCCGGTGGCGCTGCCCGACCTGCTGCGGTCGGACCATGCGCCCTTCCATGCCGCGGGAGTGCCCGCGGTGATGCTGACGGACACGGCGAACTTCCGCAATCCGCACTACCACAAGCCGACGGACACGGTGGAGACGATCGACGCGGAGCGCTACGCGCGAGTGGTGAGGGGAGTGGTGGGCGCGGTGGAGGCGGTGGCGAACGCCCAAGGTGAGACGGCCAAAGACGAGCCGGCCAGGGACGAGTAGGCTCGGCTTCGCAAAAACAGCTTTGCCCCAAAAACCGAACCAGGGAGCCGGGCCAGAAGGCCCGCTCCCCGGGGTTTGTGCGTCGGAAGTGTGTACGACGGAAAGAGGCTCAGAGTTCCTGAGCTAGTTCGGAAACCGCGGCGTCGATTTTCTCGGGGGTCTCGTAGGTGCCGTCGGCGATCTGCTCGCGCACGTCGTTCACGAGGTCCTCGCGGATGGGGTTCTCGCGCAGCTTGTTGAGCAGCTTCGCCATGGGGGAAACGACCACCTCGTCCGAAGTGCGTCCCGCGGTGGAGGCGGCGGCGGACCGCTGCGCGATCCGGGCGGTCGTGATCGGGTCGATTCTTCCCGTGCGTCCAATTGGGGCGATTTCTGACATGAAACGCGACGCTCCTTTGAGCAGGCTCGGGGGCGACGAGTCCGTTCCGCCCCTGGGCATATCCACGGCACGCGATCCCCGCGTCTGCTTCCGCCCCATCCAGGGCGGCATTTGCGACAGAGGTATCGACGGGCGCCGCGCTCGCCCTGCAAAATACGTCGGCGGGGCTAGACTTGGTGCAAGAATCGGCGGAGATTCGACTTACATGCGATAACCGGAGCGGACTTGAACCCATGCGCGCACGATTTTCTGCCCTCATGAATTTCTCAAGATTCGCGGCGGCGGGCGTGCTTTGCCTGGCCCTGGCCGCCTGTTCCGGCGGCGGGAGCAAGCCCGCGGCGACGCGGCCTGCGGAGTCATTCCCGACGGATGCTCCCGCGGCGCGGGCTGGTCAGGGGGTGCAGGAGCAGCAGGGGGCGTGGTCGATCGTGATCGCCGCGGGCGCGGATGAGGCGGCGGAGGCTGCTTCGCGGGAGCTGCTCGCCAAGGTGCAGCGCGAGGGTGGGCTGCCGGAGGCGTACGCGGAGCGTCGCGGCAAGGCGGTGGTGATCGCCTACGGACGCTACAGCGGCCCGGATGATCCCAGGGCGCAGCGCGACCTGGCCCGCATCCGCGACATCACTGTCGATGGGGAGAAGCCCTTCATCGGCGCGGTGCTCGTGCCGCCGCCCTTCGAGGCGCTGCCGGGCAGCATTCCCGAGTATGACCTCAACAATGTCAAGCGCACCCGCGGCAAGGATGCGTTGTACACCCTTCAGGTCGCCATCTACACGCGCCTGGACACCAACAACCCCAAGCCGCAGGAGCTGGCGGAGTTCCGCAAGGCGGCGGAGAAGGCGGTGATTGAGCTTCGGCGCGAGGGTGAGGAGGCGTTCTATTACCACGGGCCGCGGGGAAGCACTGTGACCGTGGGCGTCTTCGGGCCCGAGGATCACGACCCCACCAAGCCCGGCAGCGATTCATTTGTGCTTCGGGAGGCGCGCCGCCGGCATCCTCTGAATCTCGTCAACGGCGCGCCGCTGCTGACGCGCACGCGGGGTCAGACCCAGGCCAAGCCGCAGCCTAGTTTCCTCGTCCCGATCCCGTGAAGTCGGGGAAGGGGAAGTTTGAGGAGAGGTACTTGATGCCCGAGACCTTCCAGCCCTCGGGCGTGGGCTCGGCGTCCAATCGCCACCAGGAGAGCGTGGGGCCGTAGCCCTCGGGGGTCACGCGCACCTTGACCTGCACCAGGGCCAGCGTCGGGTTGGCGTCTACCTGCGCTTCGAGGACGGCGTAGTCGCTGATGCGTGCCGCGCCGTTGGGGCCGAGCATGGCGCGGACGCGGTTGAGGATCAGCTCCTTGGGCATGCCGTCGGGGGTCGCGGGGGTGTAGAGGCGGGCGTCGGCGGTCAGGCGTCGGTCCACGCCGTCGATCTGGGCCATGGCGGTGTCGCGGACCAGCTCCTTGGTGAGGGTGAGCACCTTTTCGCGGTCGGTGGTGATGAAGTGGGCGGCGGCGAAGATGCCGGCCGCGAGAGCCAGCAGGATGCCTGCGGCGGTCCAGGCGGCCCTGGTCTTGGCGCGGCTGTTGAAGAAGAGCCAGAGGCCGATGGCGGCGCCCGCCAGGAGGAGGGTGAGCAGGAAGGGTTCTTCGAGGGTGTATCGCGCCAGCGGGGAGGGGTCGGGGAGGGGCGTTGGGGCCTTGGCGTCGAGGTTGAGCTGGGCGAGGGTCAGCATGATTCCAGTCTCCGGCGTTGGTCGGCCGATTTGAGGCCGGGGGCGCAGGCCCCGGGGTTGTACGCCGCGCGGAGCGCGGGGAAGGACGTGATGGCCGAGCCGTCCGGGATCGAAGGTTCGCAGGAAGTGCTGGAGCGTAACCTCCGCCGGTTGGAGGTGCGGTCGCCTCGTGCCGCGCAGGCCGTGCGGAGCGCGCGTGAGCCCGCGGGGCTTTCACTGACCCGCGGGGCGGACGGGGGCCTGACGGGGGTGTATGAGGGGCGGCAGCTTGCCAGCCTGCGCGGGCCGTTGGCCGAGGGCGAGCGGCTGGCGGCGTCGGTGGACATTACTTCCAGTGCGACGGTGGTGGTCCGCGGGTTCGGGGTGGGGCATCACATCGGGGCGTTGGCGCAGAGGTTGCGCGACCAGGGGGCGATCATCGTCTTTGAGCCCGACGCGGGGCTTTTGCGCGCGGTGCTGTCGCGCGTGGATTGTCCGTGGCTGGCGGGCAACGCGGCGGTGATAACGGACGCGGCGGACACGGCGGCGATCGCCGCGGGAGTCTCGGGGCTGGAGGGGCTGCTGGCGGCGGGGACGGTGCTGGTGGATCACCCGCCGAGCCGCGTGCGGCTGGGGAGCGCGGCGGAGAAGTTCGCCGAGAGCTTCACAACGGTGATGAAGGCGGTGCGCACCAACGTGGTGACGACGCTGGTGCAGGTGGATGTGACGCTGCAGAACCTGCTGCACAACCTGCCGTGGTACGCGACCGCGCCGGGGATCGAGGACTTGAAGGATGCCTGTCGCGGCAAGCCGGCGGTGGTGGTGGCGGCGGGGCCGAGTCTGCGGCGGAACATTGACCTGCTGGCGCAGCCGGGCGTGCGCGACCGCGTGGTGATTATCGCGGTGCAGACGGTGCTCAAGACGCTGCTGGCGAAGGGCATCCGGCCGCACTTCGTGACGGCGCTGGACTATCACGAGATTTCAAGGCGGTTCTACGAGGGGCTGACGGAGCGCGACGTCGAGGGCGTGACGCTGGTGGTGGAGCCCAAGTGCAACCGGGCGATTCTGGAGGCGTTCCCCGGCGCGGTGCGCTGCGCGGCGGATCAGGTGCTGGACCAGGTGCTCGCGAGCGCGGACAACCGTGCGGAGCGGTTCCTGCCGCCGGGGGCGACGGTGGCGCACCTGGCGTATTACCTCGCGCGGCATCTCGGGTGCGACCCGGTGGTGCTGATCGGGCAGGACCTGGGCTTTACGGATGGGCAGTACTACGCCCCCGGCGCGGCGATTCACCAGGTGTGGTCGAGCGAGCTGAATGAGTTCAACACCCTCGAAGGGCTGGAGTGGCAGCGCATCGCGCGGATGCGGGGGTTGCTGCGCAGGCTGAGCGACCAGCAGGGGCGGCCCATCTACACCGATGAGCAGATGGCGACGTACCTCGTGCAGTTCGAGCGCGACTTCATGCACGACGCCGCCAGGGGTCTGACGACGATCGACGCCACCGAGGGCGGGGTGCTCAAGCAGCACACGGTGGTGATGACGCTGCGCGAGGCGCTGGAGCGGCACGCGGGCGAGCCGGTGCGCGTGCCGCGGACGCCGCCGATGCTGGAGGGCGCGGAGCTGACGGAGCGCCTGGATCGCGTGCGGGGGAGATTGGCGGAGCTGCGCCGCAGCGCGGGGGTGATCGCGGAGCTGAGCCGCGACGCGGCGAAGGTGCTGGAGGAAATGCTCGAGCACCAGCAGGACCAGCGGCGGGTGAACGCGCTCATCGAGCGGGTGGGGGGGATGGGCAAGCGCGCTACGAGCGAGCCGGCGTACAACCTGGTTCAGTGGGTGAACCAGACGGGGCAGCTCAAGCGCTTCCGCGCGGACCGTGCGATCAAGATTGATCCCGGCCTCTCGCCGATGGAGCGCCAGAAGAAGGAGATCGAGCGCGACCTGGTGAACGTCCGCTGGCTGGCGGACGTGGCGGACCATGTATCGCGGCTGATTTCTGAGGCGGATGCGGCTCTTGTGCGCGCGCCGGTGAAGCAGGCACGTGCGCAGGCGGCTGCGGATGTGCGCGCGGGAGCGGAGGGCAAGCTGTGGGCCGTCATTCCCGTGGACGCGGATTACGGCGGGCTGGGCGAGCGCAGGCTTTCGCGTCCGCTGTGGGGCGGGAAGAACGCGCTGCAGCTCACGCTGGAGCGGTTGGCGCGGTGCACGCGGCTGGAAGGGGTCGTGCTGGCGTGCGGCGATGAGGCGGGCGCACGGACGATCGTGGGCGAGCCTCCGGCGGGGCTGCGCGTTGAGTTTGAGACGTGGGATGGCGAGGCGTTCCGGGATCGGGCCCGCGCGGTGGGCATGGGCCGCCTGTGGGCGCGGCACTGCTGGCGCGGCGGGCTGGCGAATCTCGCGTGTTATGACGAGGCGGTGTGGCCCGCGGGGGTCGCGCCGATTCTGACGCGGCGCGGCCTCGAGGGCGCGGTGTTCGTCGGCGCGGACTGGGTGCTCGTCGATCCGGCGCTGGTGGACGCGGTGATCGAGCGGCATCTTTCGGGTCAGGCGTTGGCGTTTGTGCAGGCGCCGCCGGGGCTGGGGGCGTGCGCGGCTGCGACGCGGGTCATGGAAGAGCTCGCCGCGGCGGCGTCGCCGGTGGCGAGCATCGGCGGGCTGATCGGGTACCTGCCGCGGGCGCCGCAGTCGGACCCGATCGCGAAGCCCGCGTGCGTGACCGTAGATCCATGCGTCCGCGACCTGCTGGTGCGGTGCATTCCAGATTCGCCGGAGCGGGCGGAGGGATTGATGAAGGCGCTGCCGGACGGGGCGCGCGAGCACTCTGCGTTGCAGATCGCGCGGGCGCTGGCGGGGCTGGAGAGCCCGAGCTTCGGGGTGGAGCATGTTTCGGTGTACGCGGCGTGGGTGCGGAGCATGGCGAAGCTCGCGGCGCTGCGTTGGGCGGGCGGGGAGGTGGCGCTGACGATCCGCCAGGGGAGCGCGCCGATGAGCGATGTTCTGCGGCTGGTCGCCGCGGCGCGGGAGTGCGGCTTTGCGGGGGTTCACGTGCGCGCGCCGCTGGCGGGCGGAGCGGAGGATGCGGAAGCGCTGCTGGAGGCGGGGCCGGATGTCATCAGCGTGGACGTGCTGGCGGAGAGCCCCGAGACGTACAAGGCGCTGACGGGGCGCGACGGGTTAGAAACGGTGCGCGACGGCGTGACGCGCCTGCTGGAGAAGCGGGCATATGCGGGGGGAATGCCACGCCCGTGGGTCGTGCCGCGGATCACGCGCCGGGACGCGGTGTATGAGCAGATCGAGGACTTTTATGTGCGCGGGCTGATCACGGCGGGGGCGTGTGTGATTGATCCGCTGCCCGCGCCGGATGGCGGGCGGATCGAGCCTCTGCCGCTGCCCGCGAACGTCCGCGAGCGTCTGCACGCGAGCACGTGGAGCGTGGACGCGGACGGGGTTGTCAGGAATGGAGCAGGAGAGGTGGTCGAGGGCTGGCAGCTCGCGGCGAGGCAGCCCCGGCCCGTGGGTTAGAGGAGCAGCAGTCGATGGCGGAACGGGTGTTTGCGGTCATCCTGGCGCGTGCCGGGAGCAAGGGCGTTCCCGGCAAGAATGTCGCGACGGTGGGGGGGCGTCCGTGCATCGCGTGGACCATCGACGCGGCGCGGCAGGCGCGCACCGTGAACGCGGTGGCGGTGAGCAGCGACGATCCGCGGGCGCTGGCTATCGCCCGCGACATGGGCGTGGGCACGATCATGCGGCCGCAGGAGCTGGCGACGGACACGGCCCGCGTTGATGACGCGGCGCGCCATGCAGTGGAGATGGCGGGCGGTGCGGACATCATCGTGGTGCTGTACGCCAACGTGCCGGTGCGGCCGGATGGGCTGATCGACCGTGCGGTGGACCTGCTGCGCGAGACGGGCGCGGACTCGGTGCAGAGCTACACGCCGGTTGGGAAGTATCACCCGTGGTGGACGGCGCGGCTGAACGGGCAGGGGGAAGTCGTGCCGTGGGAGGGGGAGGTGCTGAATCACAACGTCTTCCGGCGGCAGGACCTGCCTCTTGCGGTGGTGCCGGACGGGGGCGTGCTGGCGGTGACGCGCCGGGCGCTGTTCCTGGAGATTCCGGGCGTGGCGCCCGGCCCGCACGCGTTCTTCGGGTTGGACCGGCGGGGGGTGTTGAACCCGGAGGGGTCGGTCGTGGACATCGACTCGCGGGTGGACCTGCTGGTGGCGGATGCGCTGTTGAAGGACGTGCTCCGCAAGGCGGGGTGATACGGTTCGTGCGATGAAGATCCGTTCCCGCGAGGTCGGTCCGGGCCAGCCGGCGTACATCATCGCCGAGCTGGGGGTGAATCATGATGGCTCGGTGGACCGGGCGCTGGACCTGGTGGACGCCGCGGCGCAGGCCGGGGCGGACGCGGTCAAGCTCCAGTACTTCGAGGCGGACCGGCTGATGAGCCGGAGCGCGAAGCTCGCGGCGTATCAGAAGTCCGCGGGGGAGACGGACCCTGTGGCGATGCTGCGCCGCCTGGAGCTGAGCCCGGCGGAGATGCAGCGGGTGATCGACCGCGCCCACCAGCGAGGTCTTGCCGCGGTCGTGACTGTCTTCAGCCTGGAGCATGTCGAGCAGGCCAAGAAGATGGAGTGGGACGCCTTCAAGACCGCGTCCCCGGACATCATCAACCGGCCGCTGCTGGAAGCGCTCGCGGGCAAGCGGGGGAACCCGGAGCGGCGTCCGCTGCTCATCAGCACCGGCGCGAGCACGCTGCAGGAAGTGGCCCGGGCGCTGTCGTGGCTCCGCGGCATGGATGACCGGCTCGGCGTGCTTCAGTGCGTGAGCAGCTATCCGACGCCGCTGGGGCAGGGAGAGCTGGGCGGGATCGCGGCGATCGCGGATATCTGGCCGGGGGTGGTGGGGTACAGCGACCACACGCCGGAGACGATGACCGCGGCGGTGGCGGTGGCGCTGGGTGCGCAGGTGCTCGAGAAGCACATGACGTACGACAAGCTGGCGCCGGGGCCGGATCACATCGCGTCGCTGACGCCTCGGGAAATGGGCGAATATGTGGAGTTCGCGCTGCAGGCGTACGCGGCGCGCGAGCACTTGAAGAAGGAGCACCCGCCGGAGGACCTGGTGCGGTTCGTGCTGGGGGCGGAGAAGCTCAGCGCGCGGCACGGGGAGTATGTCCGGGCCAAGCGCGTGCTGCCCATCGAGGAGGACGTGCGGCGGGTGTCTCGCCAGTCGGTGGTCTGCACGCGCCCGCTGGCGGCGGGTGAGAAGCTTCGGCGCGAGGACCTGACGATCAAGCGTCCCGGCACGGGCCTGCCCGCGTACCTGCTGGACGAGGTTGTGGGGCGCACGGCGGCGCGGGCGATCGAGCCCGATACGCCGCTCATGATCGAGGACCTGGCCGACCCCGTCGGCCTCAACGGAGGTGAAGCGTGATCGGCGACGGGTGGACTGATGAGCCGAGCGTGCGGCCGTCGCCGATGGACCCGCCGGTGAAGGGTCGGCGGCGCGTCGCGGTGGTGACGGGGACGCGCGCGGAGTTCGGATTGCTGCGGCCGGTGATGCACGCCATCGCGGCGCGTCCGGACCTGGAGCTGGCGGTGGTCGTGGCCGGGGCGCACCTGCTGCCGCCGCAGACGTTCTACGAGGTCAAGGCGTCGTTCAACATCGCGGAGATCGTGCCGATGCAGATCGCCGGGCGCACCGGGCGCGCGGAGGATGCGGAGGCGCTTGGGCGCGGCGTGGGGCGCTTCACGCGCGCCTTCGAAAAGCTGCGGCCGGATTGGGTGCTGGTGCTGGGGGATCGGATCGAGGCCTTCGCGGCGGCGGCGGCGGCGAGCGTGGCGGGGTATCCGTTGGCGCACATGCACGGCGGGGACCGTGCGGAGGGGGTCGCGGACGAGGGGATGCGGCACGCGATCACGAAGCTGGCGCACCTGCACCTGGCGGCGACGGAGCAGAGCGCGGAGCGGATCGTGCGCATGGGCGAGCCGCGGGAGCGCGTGCGCGTGGTGGGCTCGCCGGCGATTGATGGATTGGACGCGATCGAGGAGCTTGGAGAAGAGGCGGTCGAGGAGCTGTTCGCGGCCGGGGGCGCGGGCGGGTCGAAGGCCGGGAAGCGGGTGCTGGTGCTGCTGCACCCCATCGGGCGGCCGGTGGAGGTGGAGGAAGCCGCGGCGGCGGAGGTGTTCGAGGGGTTGAAGGGGGCACGTGTGGTGGCGCTGCACCCAAACTTTGACCCTGGGCGTGAGGGGATCGTGCGCGCGATCGAGAACGCGGGCGTGCCGGTGCGGCAGCACCTGCCTCGGGAGCAGTTCGTGGGGCTGCTCAAGCACCTGGCGAAGCACGGCGGGGTGCTGGTGGGCAACAGCTCGGCGGGGCTGATCGAAGCCGCGGCGTTGCGGGTGCCGGTGGTGGATATCGGACCACGCCAGGGGGGGCGGGAGCGCTGCGCGAACGTGGTGCATGTCGAGCACGAGCGCGCGGCGGAGGTGCGGGCGGCTCTGGACAGGGCACGAGCGCTGGATCTCGCGTCGCTGGCGCATCCCTATGGGGATGGGCGTGCGGGGGAGCGTGCCGCGGCTGCCTTGGCGGAGGTGAACCCCCACCAACCGGGCATGCTTCGCAAGCGCAATGCGTACTGACGAATAAAAACCCGTGCTGGGGCCAAAGTCGGCCAGGGGCTCGGCCGATGCTCACTCCAACCGGTGATTCAGCCGGGGGAGTCATTTATGAGCACAGTCGCGAAAGAGCGGGAACAGGTCGTCGCCAACGCCATCCGCGAGATCAGCCACATCGCCACGCTGCCGGAGATCACGGTGAAGGTGGTGGAGCTGGTCGAGGACCCCAAGTCCACGGCGCAGGACCTGCACAAGGTTGTTTCCAGCGACCCCGCGCTGTGCAGCCGCATTCTCAAGGTGGTGAACTCGTCCTTCTACGGCCTGCCGGGGCAGATCGGCTCGATCAACCGCGCCATCGTGATGCTCGGCCTCAACGCGGTGAAGAACATCGCGATCGCGGCGAGCCTTGCGAAGCTCTTCCGCGGCGGTGAGCTGACCTCCAACTTCTCCGCGCGGGACCTGTGGACGCACAGCAACCTGACCGCGGCGGGGGCGAAGATGATCGCCAACGCGCTGCATCTGGGGCTGGCGGACGAGGCGTTTCTCGCGGGCCTGATCCACGACATCGGCCTGATGGTGGAGATGCAGGCGGACCGGAACAAGCTGATCGAGGTGATCCGCGAGGTGGGGCCCGATTCCAAGGGCGTGCCCGTGGCGGACTTCCTCGCGGCGGAGCAGACGCACTTCGAGGCGACGCACCAGGACTTCGGCGCGGGCCTGTGCGAGAAGTGGAAGTTCCCCAAGACCTTCGCGAACGTCACGGGGTTCCACCACCGGCCGCTGGAGGTCGCGGAGGAGAACCGGACGCTTGTCGCCATCGTGCACGTGGCGGACCGCATCGCCGCGGACACGGGGATGGGCTTCCGCCTGGACCTGATGAACACGAACGTCGGGGCCGACGTGCTGGACTTCCTCAAGCTCAGCACGGAGAAGCTGAGCGAGGTCCGTGCGCAGCTCATCGCCCAGTCCAAGGAGCTGTGCAACGTCCTGGGCGCCTGAGGCGTTGTAGCCCGCGGCGGAGTCGTCATCGCCTATGCTGGGCGGCGTGACCACTGCGCCCGCCCAGCCTGTCGCCATCGGCGCGTCCCTGCGGCTGATCGCCGCGGACATCAAGCTCGCGCACACCGTCTTTGCGATGCCCTTTGCGTTGCTGGCGGCCTTCATGGCCCGGCCGGGGACGACGTGGGGGGACTTCGGCATCAAGCTGGTGCTGATCGTGGCGTGCATGGTGCTGGCGCGGACGTGGGCGATGCTGGTCAATCGCCTGGCGGATCGCAGATTTGACGCCGCGAATCCTCGGACGAGCCGGCGGGTCTTTGCGTCGGGGCAGCTGGACGCGGTGCGGGGCTGGAGCGTCGCGATGGCGTGCGCGGCGCTGTTCGTTGGCGTGACGGCGCTGTTCTGGTGGTTCTTCGACAACCCGTGGCCGATCGGGCTGGCGGCGCCGGTGCTGGGGTGGGTGGCGATGTACTCCTACACCAAGCGGTTTACGGCGCTGTGCCACCTGTTCCTCGGGGCGTCGCTGGCGATTGCGCCGCTGGCGGCGACGCTGGCGGTGCGGCCGGGGGCGCTGGGGGAGACGCCGGCGATTTTCTGGCTGGCGGGGTTCGTGCTGCTGTGGGTGGCGGGGTTTGACGTGATCTACGCGCTGCAGGACGAGCGCTTCGACCGGGAGCACAAGCTGAACAGCATTCCGGCGGCGCTGGGGTCGGCGGGGGCGCGGGTGGCGAGCATGGTGCTGCACGCGGGGGCGGCGCTGGCGCTGCTCGCGGCGTGGACGAGCCACCCGGAGCTGGGGCGTGTCTTCGGGGTGGGCGTGGCGGCGGTGATCGCGCTGCTGGTGAGCGAGCACATCATCGTGGCGCGCGGGGCGCGGCGGGGGCTCGCGGGCCTCAACATGGCCTTCTTCACGCTCAACGGCGTGGTGAGCTGCCTGCTGGGCGCGGTGGGGATTGTGGACCTGCTGATCTAGTGCCTAGCGGGAGCGGCACCCGTCCGTGCGGCCGCAGGGGCAGCAGCCGGTGCTGAGGGGCAGCGAGCGCTCCTTGCCCGCGGCGAAGGTGGAGTGCTTGCGGGTGAAGACGCGGCCCTTGTTCTCCGGGTCGGGCACCGGCGCGTCCGCCTCGGCCATCGGGCGAAGCAGCTCGATCACGGTGCCGTCCTGCTCGCAGATGTACTCGTACAGAGGCATGTCCAAACTCTAACTCGCAGGGCTGGCTTGGTCACCAGGTGTTTCAATCGCTTCTGAAAGTTCAGTGGACTTGCCCGGCCCAGCCTCCCATACTTCATACATGGACGCACCCGCCCCCAAGGCCCTCATCGAGGCCCAGGACCGCTTCATAGCCGTCTGGGGCCAGATGGCCGGCGCGTGGGGGATCTCCCGGACGATGGCGGAGGTTCACGCTCTGCTCTACATCACGGGGCAGGAGATGTGCACCGACGACATCATGGACCGGTTGGAGATTTCGCGGGGCAATGCGTCGATGTCTCTGCGGGCGCTGCTGGACTGGGGCATCGTCGAGCGGGCCCATCGGCGCGGCGACCGCAAGGAGTACTTCCGGGCGGAGCAGGACGTGTGGGCCATGTTCCGGGCCATCGTCCGCGAGCGGATCAACCGCGAGGTGGACCCGCTGCTGGCCTCGATGCACGAGATCCGCGACATGACCGCGCCGCTCGAGCATGGGCGGGGCCGCAAGGGCGGGGATCTCTCTCTGACCGAGGAACAGCGGCGCGCGGTGCAGGCGCACAACACGCGCCTGGACGAGATGCTCGAGTTCTTCCAGACGCTGGAGCGGCTGGGCCATCGCTTTGTTTCTCCGGCGGGGCGTGGGCTGCAGGTCGCGGCGTCGCTTCTCAATCGCGTTCACGAGGCAGTGGGGCCCGAGGGCGGGGATCGCCCGTGAGCGCCGTGAACCACGAAGCTCGGCGTCTGGAGGCGGAGCCGCGGGTCGGCCTGCTGGCTGTGTCGTGGGTCATTTCCGGCGAAGCGGCGGGGCCGGCGTTCCGGGTCGTTTCGCCGCAGGCGGCGGAGGTGGAGCTTCGCTGGCTGATCGACGTTGACCGCGGCGCGTCCACGCTGATCGTGGCGGATGGAAGCGCGGAGCATCGTCTCGCGGCGGGCACGGCGCGGGTGGAGTGGGACGGGCCGACGGGCCTGATGCACCTGCACGCCGCGGCGGGGCAGGACGAGCTTGTCGCGACGCTGCGCGACGAGTCGGTGCTTTATGCGCGCACGACGGTGATGGAGCGGCTGGGGATTCCCGGCGGGCGGTATGAGGTGCGGAGGTCGGCGCGGGCGGCTACGCCGGGGGGCGCTTCCGCGCCTGCGTGCTGATGATGCGAGCGCCGAAGAGCTCCACGGCGTTCTTGATAAGCGGGTGATCGTGGATCGGGGGCAGGGCCTGCGGCGCTGCTTCCTGCGCGGCGGGAGATGGTGGTGGGGCGGTGCTTTCCAGCCGCTCGCCCGAGGCGCTGGTCAGCTCGATCTTGAGGTTCTGTCCCCACGCGACGGAGAGCAGCGTGCAGAGGTCGCGCTCCGCGGAGAGGGCGGCGGTGCGCATTTCATCGCTCACGGCGAGCACGGCGCGCTCGTCGTCCTTGGAGACCAGGCGCAGGTTGCCGACGAGCAGGCGCATGCGGTGCTGCTTCTGCGAGGCGTTGATGACCATCGACCAGAGCTCGACGGGGTCGTCGGGGAGCGGGCCGCGCAGGGGCGTGACGGAGGAGATCGGGGGCTTGACCTCCACCTCGTGGCGCGTGGGCGTGGCGGGGCGCATCAGCGCCGGGGCGGCGGCGGGGCGCGGGGCGACTGGCGGAGGAGCGGGGGGGGCGGCAGCGGGTGATGGTCCGGCCGCCCTCAGCGTTTTTTTACCGGCGCTTCCCCCCGGACCGCACCGGCGGCCACGGCCGTGACGTCGGCGATCCGGTCCGTCATGGAGAGCCGGACCAGGAGGGCGTCGAAGAGGGCCCTGGGCACGGCGGAGTTTTTGGCGGCGCGCTGGACGTTCTCGCACAGCGCGATCATGTGGACGAGGCCGGCGGGGTCGAAGCGTGCGGCGCGCTGGGCCTCTTCCTGTCGGGCGGAATCGCTCAGCTCGACGAGTGGGGTCTGCGGCCCGCACGCCGCCATCACCATCAGGTCGCGCAGTCGCTGCAGGAGGGTGTCGAGGAGCTGGTCGATGCCGATGCCGCGGGAGAGCATGTCGGCGCCGCGCGCGAGGGCGGTGGCGGCGTCGCCGGCCGCGACGGCGTCGATGAGCTCGCCGACGACCTGTCGGTCGGGCAGGCCCAGGAGCTCCTCCAGCAGCTTGACGGTGAGGTGCGTCTGGCCGGAGGCCATGAGGCGCTCCATGAGCGAGAGGGCGTCGCGCATGGAGCCGTTGCCGAGCTGCGCGACCATGTGCAGCAGTTCGGGGTCGGCGGTGAGCTTTTCTTCCTTGACGACCTTTGCGAGGTGCGCGGCGATCTGAGCGCTGGGGATGTTGCGGAAGTCGAAGCGCTGGCAGCGGGACTGGATGGTGGGGAGGACCTTCTGCGGCTCGGTGGTGCAGAGGATGAACTTGACGTGCTCGGGAGGCTCCTCCATGGTCTTCAGCAGGGCGTTGAACGCCGCCGTGGAGAGCATGTGAACCTCGTCGATGATGTAGATCTTGTACTTGCCCCGCAGGGGCTTGTAGATGGAGTTGGCGATGAGGTCGCGGGCGTCATCGACGGAGTTGTTGCTGGCGCCGTCGATCTCGATGGTGTCGGTGTCGCGGCCCTGCATGATGGCCTCGTCCACCTCGGGGGTGCCGCCGTTGAGGGCCTTGGCGAAGAGGCGGGCCATGGTGGTCTTGCCCACGCCGCGGGTGCCGACGAAGAGGTACGCGTGCGCCACGCGGTTTGAGCGGATGGCGTTCTCCAACGTGTCGGCGATGGCCTTCTGGCCGACGACCTCTGCGAACTCCCTGGAGCGGTACCGGCGAGCAAGGACGGTGTAGGCCATGGGGCGGATTCTAGCGACGGAGGGAGGCGGCCCTTCCGTGGGGAGCACGCGGGGCGCTGAGTGCGCGGCACAACAGGCCCCGGGGAAGGGGCGGGCCGTGCGATGAAGTGGCGGGGGAATGCCGGAGCGAGGCCGGCGGGCCCATCCCCCTGATCGACGGCCAGGACACCGGCGGCACCGGACGACGGCCGCTTATGGCTGCTGCGGTCAAGCCCTGACCAGGTTCACGGGCCATCCGTGCACCGGGCCCGGCC
>Ga0065721_10001479_pt1 | contig 31471 bp, 25 predicted proteins | sample Mesricmetagenome_FD_59108 | JGI IMG/M metagenome (GOLD analysis project Ga0065721, IMG submission 59108) | Mesophilic microbial community from rice straw/compost enrichment Sample: eDNA_1 v2 (version 2) | ecosystem: Engineered > Solid waste > Grass > Composting > Bioreactor | place: USA: Davis...
TGGCGCTGTTTCGCAAAAACACACTTATGGCAAAGTCATTGCTGCGTGAAGCGATAAAGACCATGAGTGAGCTGGAACAACGATTCGGTAAATCTCTGGAGCAGAAAATTGAAACGCAGCTGATTGAATCGCAGCTGTTTGCCTGTAACGGTGAAATGCGCAAAGCGGAGGATGTATTACGAAGTGCGCGTCAACTAATTGCGACAGCGAACATCGAAAAATTACCCATTACGGCAGAGGTGGAGCTAGTCCGCGCCTACGCTACTGTCGGACAAAAAACAGCGGCGGACGAACTTACCCAGGAACTGCTGGAACGTTACGAAGGCTCTGAACAGGATCTGGAAAAACTCGATGCATTGCTGGAAGAGCCTGCGAGCCAGAAAAACCGTTCCCTGGTGGCTGTCATTAATAAGCAAGGTGTTGCTTGTTATGAGGCGGGGGATTACGCCGGCGCAATTCGGTGCTTCGAAGATGCACTGATAACCTTTCCCAACCATATCGGTATTCGACTGAATCTCGTACAGGCGCTGGTAGATAAATTGAAGCTTGAGTTTGATGCCGGAGCCATGGATCTCGCCATCAGCACACTGGCTCAGGTAGAGAGCAGAATCGTAACAACCCATGACCAGTTTCGTCGTTTCCGTCAGCTGCAGGATGCGCTGCGTAATCTTGATGCCAGCCGCCGGCGTTGATCCTTATTTATGTGAGCACTTTATGATGAATGATCAATCTCAAATCCATGCCGAAGAGGCGCCACTGGATTTTGCTTTTGTCCTGGCCTCCAGTGTTCACGATATGAAGAATTCCCTGGGCATGCTGCTGACTACCCTGGCTACGATGATGGAGCAATCGCCTCCGCAGAACCCGGAGCAGGAACAGACTTATGCAGTGCTGGAATATGAAGCGGCGCGCATTAATAGTGAACTGGTTCAACTGTTGTCACTTTATCGGATGCAGCACGAACATCTGCTGGTGCAGATAGACGAACACCATGTTATTGATGTATTGGAAGAACAGCTGGCTCGCAACGACATGCTGTTTCGAACGCGAAATATACAGGTGCGGGTAAATTGTGACGAAGATTTAAGCTGGTACTTTGACGGTGAGCTGATAGGTGGTGTGATAAATAATATTCTGGTGAACTGTGCGCGTTACTGTCGCAATACTTTGCAAATAACGGCAGATATTATTGATAACCAACTCTGTATAGCGGTTCACGACGATGGAGCAGGATACCCGGCCAGTATGTTAGCTGCACCGCATGAGGTAAATGCCGGCGTATCATTTTCTTCCGGTAGTACACGCCTTGGGTTACTGTTTGCCCACCGCGTTGCGGGCCTGCATCGGTCCCGTGAGCAACGCGGTTATATTCGGCTTGCCAATGACGGAATTTTGGGGGGCGGGGTGTTTCAGCTTTGGTTGCCCTGACGCCGTTCACGGTTGAAAAGCGGCGCATGCTATAGCATTATCCGCGGTGCCCCCGGAATCTAATAAGGAACTTCATATGCTGAAAATCCGCTTCAAAAACAATAAATATAATGCGGTGTGGCTGGTTGAGCCAAGAGTGTCCATTGGACGATTGCTGACCAATGATCTGGTGGTCGATGATGCAGAAGTTGCTGACACGCATATCGAAGTTCTGGTTGAGCATGAACAACTGACTTTGAAAAATCTCGTGCCCGAAAAGCCTGTGAAGGTCAATGACGAGGAAGTGTCCAGCATATGCACACTCCGACCGGATGATGTCATTACACTTGGCGCCGTGGAGTTACAGGTAATCGATCCCAAGCGCGAGCCGAAAGAAGCGATTGTTGAATCCAATAATGTGACTCATCTGCGTCCAGTGTCGCCACCGAAAGTGACAGGCTGGGCCTTGAAGGCCAATCACTCGGCGCTTGCCAATCGCGTATTTCCTGTTAAAGAGATAACGACTGTCGGTCGTGCAACCGAGTGTGACATCAGTCTTGCTGCCGCACATTTATCCCGTCGCCACGCGCAGCTGCAGGTGTTGGACGGGCTGTTGTACGTCAAAGACCTGGGTTCTGCGAACGGTACCTTTATCAATGGAAAACAGGTGACAGAGGCGAGGGTAAAACGTGGTGATGAACTGCGTTTCGATACACTCAGTTTTGGTGTAATAGGTCCTGCCACTGATGATCTTGCCAAGACAACGGTGCGTTCGACGAGAGTTTCGGATGTAACGCCAGTTACCTAAAACAAAACCTATACGCCAANNCCCGCACGCCACCCCCGGCACGTAACCGGTTCGACGGCCAGGCAGTCACGACCAACGTTCCGTTCATCGCCCGCCCATCCCAGGCGCGTGAAGAGGATGCCCCTCAGCACGGCCGGCTGGGGTTGGCGCTTCTGGTTGTGATTGCCGTAGTTGTGGTCGCTGCGCTTTATTTTACCCGTCGTTAAAAAAGCGGCTAAAGTTGTGTGAATTTTGGCCGATACCCTGGGTAACGCGTATTGTTAACAGCTTATCTCAGAGGTCTCATGAATATTCCACCTTTCTTAAAATTCCCATCTCATATGAAGGGACATGGATCCGTCGCGGAGGTCCGCACTCAACCGAACGCCAACCCAGCTGTTACCTACAACGCAAAGGTATCCAACAGCCAGTCCAGACAGGCCGCTCTGGAATTGTTCGAACGGACCCTGGCGATGGGGTACGAGAAGTTGCAGGCTAAACAGGGCGTTGTGGCTCAATACACGGCGTTTGAACCGCTGACGGCAGAGAAGGTAGCGGGAAACATCCTCGGCTTTATCGAACACCGACTACGTATGGATGCTGCTGAAGGGGCGACCCTGGAACAGTTGCAGTCGCGACTTGAAGCCGGCTTGGCCGGGTTTCAGAAAGGTTTTGCAGAGGCCAGTGAAAAACTGGAAGCACTGAGTATGTTATCTCCGGAAGTTGAGCAGGATATCGGTAAAACCTATGAGCTGGTGATGGACGGGATTGATGTCCTCAGGAAAAAATTCCTTGAAGACTTAATCAATCCGGATGCTTCATAAAACCTGTTAGAATTCCGGCGGACTTCTCACGGATTCTATTATGTCGTCACTTATCCTCTACACAACTGCCGGCTGTCATCTGTGCGAAGCCGCCAAAACTGTCTTATGGCCACTGCTGACGGAATTCGGTCTGCGCTTGAAGGAAGTTGATATTGCCGATTCCGATGCATTGGTTGATCAGTACGGAGTCCGGATTCCCGTTATTGCTTTTGAGGACAAGGTCGAAGATCTGGGGTGGCCGTTTACGACCGATCAGGCGCGGGATTTTATCGAAAAAAACATCTCTTCATTTAGCGGGGATTGAAGCCCATGGTTTCCATGGTTGTAGTAACCCAGCTCAAGGCATCAAGATAAATATGCGAAAGGGAGTCTGGAGCGATGTTACGCGAAGCCAGATAATCCCAATCAATCTTGTCCCATTCAGCCCGCTCATAATGCTCGACAATGCCGAGCACTGTTCCTTCATCTCCGGTATGTTTTAACAATGCCTCATTCAGTTGCTGGCTCAGCGATATGTTGCTGAGCAATACTTCCAGCGGGGCGTCCATGAAAGCGTCGAGTGTGGATAAGAGTCCAACGGTAAAAAAGGTATCCTGACGGGGTCTGCCGGTCATCTTTGCCGCAATGATTTCGCACATGCGTGCCCGTGTTAATGCCGCGATACTAAGCTCAATCGGTTTATCACCGAGGTTGGCCATGGCCAGCAGATTGACCCAGTTCTTGATGATATCCAGGCCCAGCAGAGTGATGGCCTGGCGTAGAGATTCGATGGTGCGTGGCAAGGCGAAAGCGGCAGAATTGACCAGGCGCAGCAGCTTGTAGCTCAGCATCGGGTCGCGAGCTACCAGCTTCTCCACGCGATCCAGTGAAACCTCGGGGTCATGCAGCACCGAAAGCAGTTGCAGAACCGCTTGTTTGTTCTCGGTGATCTTGCGACCTTTGATGATCTTGGGGCGGGCCAGAAAGTAACCTTGGAATAAATCGAAACCCACCTCTTTGCAGTACTCCAGCATTTCGTAGGTTTCCACCTTTTCCGCTAGAAGCGTCAGGCCGAAGGGTTTGAGGTAATCAATATGCTCGCGGATCTGCTCTGGTGACAACTGCAGAACATCCAGCTTGATAATGTCCGCATAAGGAATCAAATCGCGGGTCTCATCGGTCAGCTCGAAATCGTCCAGTGCAATGGTGTAACCCTGCTCACGCAGGCTGCGGAGGCTGTGCAGCATCTGGGCATCAATTCGCTGGCCCTCAAGCACTTCCACGACCAACTGTCGCCGATCAAAAGGTGGCGGGGTCATTAATAAGGTGCGGGTGAAGTTGATAAATGCCTGGTGGTGACCGACAACGCTTTGGATGGAGAGCTCGGTAAAGGTATGCAATAAAACCTGCGAACTGGCCATGTCCCCACTGTCTGCGGTGTACTCATTCAAATCGCAGCTGCGACATAACAGCTCATAGGCAACTACCTGCATCTTGCGATTGAAGATTGGCTGGCGCGCCAGTAAAGGTAGTAACTCGGCCATAAACTGCTATGAAATCCTTACCGTTGATCAAACTGCGGGAGTCTGGCGGCATCATACAGGGGTGAAAACTGTGCACATTGTATGACTTATATGGCCAAATGAAAACTCAGGGCTCATACCGGCTGTCAGCTGCCTGCGCCTGTAAGCCTCAGACATGCGGCGGGTGCGGGGAGCACTGGCGAAACTCCTGTGGGGAATTTCGCCAGTAGAGGAGAGTTACAGAGAATTATTTGCTTCCAGCGGCGTGATGAACGGTTGCTTCTCGCCCGTCCGATAACCGTAGATGACGGAGAAGGATAAAACGTTTTGTACATAACCGCGGGTTTCGTGGAACGGGATGGTTTCGATCCACACATCGTAGGGCAGCTTTGCGTCATCCTTGCTCAGCCACTGCCGTACCCGTGTAGGGCCAGCGTTATAGGCTGCTGCCGCCAGGATGCGGTTACCGTTAAATTGGTTCAGTAATTGGTTGAGGTAGCGGCTGCCGAGAGCAATATTCTTTTCCGGCTTCAACAGGTCTTGCTTGCTTTTATAGGGAATGCCGGCGCTCTTAGCAGTATGAAGCGCAGTAGACGGCATCAGCTGCATCAGGCCCAAGGCTCCCGCGGATGACCGTGCGTCCGGGCTGAAAGCACTTTCCTGACGAGCTATCGCAAACAGAAACAGCGGGTTCACCGAGGTTGCTTTTGCAGCATTGGTGACGTGCTCCTGGTAAGCGAGAGGAAAACGAACCTGGAGGTCATCCCAATATTCTGCATCAATCATGGCCTGGATACCTTGACGGTGCCAGCCCCAGCGATCAGCCAAGCGTCCGGCCGCCACGATTTCTTCGGTTTGCATGCGGCGGGTGGTGTGAAACCATTCCCGGCTTGCGCCGTAGATGTCACCCAGGATGTACAGCTCACGTGCGCGCTGTATGCCCGGCGCCTGTTCAACCTGAGCCTGTAAAGCAGGAGAAATCACCATGGGCTTGTCCACCAGGCGATATTCATAACCCAGTTTATCCGCAGATAAAAATCCGTAGAAACTGCGTGAGGCGGCTACCCGGTTATAGAGCGACTGCACGCTTTGCCCGTCAATTTCTTTGATGTCCAGTTCTTCCATGATGCGGGCCCGCCAGTATAACCAGCGTTCGGTTTGCTGAGCCTCTACCGGCAATCGGGTTAACCAGGTGAACGCTTTTTCCCAATCCATCTTCCGCAAAGAATCACGAATCAATGCTTCAGTCAGATTGGTGCTGGTGATGTGGGAGATCGAGGCCAGTAAGGCTTCGGCATCTTCCTGGCGATCCTGACGAAGCAATCGGGTGGCGATGTGGTACTGGGTTTCCAGCCGTTGGCTGTCTTCAAACAGTTGCTGTGCGTCGTAACCTTGCCACAGGGTCAGTGCTTGAGGGGCATCCCGCAGGGCAAGACGCTGCAGACCATACAGGATAATTTCCTGCATCTCCGGAGACTGTTTGCTGAAGCGGGTCGTTTGGGCAAGTACACCCGGGTTGCGACGGACATCCTGATACAGCAGGGCCAGTTTCTTTTGTGGTTCTGTCATCTGACGGGATAGATACCCCGCCAGATCTGTATTGCCGGCCTGGAGCGCTTTGCTGTGTCTTTCCCACAACAGCTCAGGAGTCAGTTTGCCTGCCGCTGTCCATTGGGCAAATACCGGGTCACAGGCTTTATGCTGGGACTCAGGCACATTCCACAGGGGGGCAACATCATCAAACGCCGTTTTATCGCCGGTTTCCAATCGCGCGCGAAGGCTATAACAGGCTAATTCGGCATCGCCCAGCTCTGCGTTATAGAACGTGTTGTAGTCCTGCCACTGCTGGCGGTTTGCCAGAGTTCTTAACCACCGGTGGGAAAGTCGATCGGCGAGGTAGGAATCGGGGTATTTCGATAAGAAAGCTGCAACATCCGCTTTGGGCAGAGCATTCATGCGATTGCCAATATCCTGATATTCAAGGTACGGCAGTAATGGATAGCCCTCAAGCCCGGTTAATAGCTTCCGGTAGGTTTGCATTTGTTTTTGATTCAACGCGGACTTGGCTGCGGCGTAATCCTGCCGTTGTTTACTGCGGTCAACTTTTGTCAGCGCTTCGACCATCGCTTCACTTGCGGCTGGCGAGGGCGCCACAACGGGAGCTTTCTCCGTGGCGAACGCGCTCAAGGTAAGAAAGCTGCAGAGCAAACCGGCGTAAACAGGGCGGAGTGCAGAGAAAAAGCTTGCGCGCATGGAAAAAACCTCGGGTACGTCTTAATGCAGAAAAACTTTGGCCGATGGCTTCACTATAAAGCCGTGACAGAGTCAACGCTTTGAGAATATCAGTCGATTGTGAGATCCGCCACTATTACAGGTAAACTTAATAATCTATGGAGAAAAATATCCTAACTTATTGAAATATAGAAAAAACTTTTGTCGTCTATTTTCTCGTTTATGCTTGGGACCCGGTGCGTGAGGGCCAGAATTTGCAATCCGGTAGTTCGATATTGAAAGCGGGTTTAGGTTCAATCTTGACCAGCTGAGTGGCCNGAGGCAGGAAGTAAACCTGCGTTGTTTCGCCCAAAGCGCTATCATGCGCTCCCGCGCCGGAAAGGCNGAGTTGATTGGCGTAACTGTGAGTGATGATGTCTTATGTCGTTGATTAAGTTAGAAAAAGCATATCTGAGCTACGGTCTGCAAGTGCTGCTGGATCAGATTGATCTCACTATTGAGCGGGGCCAGCGCCTGTGTCTGATCGGACGCAATGGGGCAGGGAAGTCGAGCCTGCTGAAGGTTATCGCCGGTGAGGTGGATCTGGATAAAGGCGAGATCATTCGCCAAAGTGGCATTCGCATCGCGCGGCTGGAGCAGGATTTGCCGGAAGCCGATGATCGCAAAGTCTTTGAGGTCGTGGCTTCCCAGTTTCAGGGCATGGGGGAGTTGCTGGCAGAGTATCGTGCTCTGGCCCATGCGGCGGAATTTTCCGAAAAACAGATGGCGCGGATGGCGGAGCTGCAGCACCAGATCGAATCCCGCGATGGCTGGAACCTGCAGCAACAGGTAGAAACAGTGCTGTCGCGGCTGGAATTACCGGCCGAACGTTACATGCGAGAACTGTCGGGCGGCTGGCGCCGACGCGTGGCTCTCGCCAAAGCCCTGGTGGGCGAGCCGGATGTATTGCTGCTGGATGAGCCAACCAACCACCTCGACATTGCTGCCATAGACTGGCTTGAAAAGCAGTTGCTCAATTTCAAAGGCGCCCTCGTCTTTATCACCCATGACCGTTCCCTGTTGCAGGCGCTCGCCACGCATATTGCTGAGCTGGATCGTGGCCACCTGCGTTACTGGTCTGGGGATTATCCCAGCTATCTGGTTTACCGCGAGCAGGCGTTGGCTGAAGAGGCCCGTCACAATGCGCTGTTTGATAAAAAACTTGCCCAGGAGGAAGCCTGGATTCGCCAGGGAATTAAAGCACGTCGAACACGCAATGAGGGACGGGTACGGGCACTGAAGGAGCTCCGTAATCAGCGCTCCCAGCGGCGCGAACTCGTAGGAAAGGCCAACTTTACGCTCGGCAGCGGAGAGTCTTCAGGCAAGCTGGTGGCTGAGCTGACCAATGTGCATTACGCCTGGGGTGATAAGGTCATCGTGCAGGACTTCAGTACTACTATCATCCGCGGTGATCGTATCGGACTGGTAGGTGCCAATGGCGCCGGCAAAAGTACGCTGCTGAAGCTGATTCTCGGAGAGCTGGAGCCTCAGCGCGGCAAGGTGCGTATGGGGACGAACCTGAGCATCGCGTACTTTGACCAGCTGCGCGATCAACTGGATCTGGATAAGAATGCGGTGGATAACATCGCGGAGGGGCGTGAGTTCATTGAGCTGGATGATGGCAAAGGCAATAAAAAGAACCTGCACATCATCTCGTACTTGAGTGACTTCCTGTTTACCGGGGAGCGGGCTCGAACCCCGCTGCGGGCTCTGTCCGGCGGAGAGCGCAACCGGGTATTACTGGCCAAGCTATTCAGCAAGTCGGCTAACCTCCTGGTCCTCGACGAACCTACAAACGACCTGGATGTGGAAACTCTCGAACTTCTGGAGGAAATCCTCAACGACTATGATGGCACTGTACTCCTGGTAAGCCACGATCGCGCTTTTCTGAACAACATTGTAACCAGTGTTATCGCCGTTGAAGGACGCGGGAATGTGCTGGAATACGTGGGTGGTTACGATGATTGGATTCGGCAGGGCGGAAAGTGGACTGAGCCGGACATGCCGGCTGACGAGGCTGCAGCACCAAAGCAACCGACGGTTGGCAGTGATACCCCGAAAGCGGAGCCAAAGGTTGTCGGACGCAGTAAAAAGCTGAGTTACAAACTGCAGCGGGAGTTTGATGAGCTGCCCCAGCGCATTGAGCAGCTGGAGCAACAGCAGGCTGAGTTGCAGACAGAGGTATCGACGCCAGAGTTTTTCGCTCAGGCGCCGGAGATCGTCGAAGCTAAAATGCAAGAGCTGGCCCGCATCGAAGCTGAGCTTGAACAGTGCTTTGAACGTTGGGCGGAGCTTGAGGATATGCAGCAGGCGACCTGACCCCTGCTGCGAGGTCAGGCTGCCGGTTTCTTTTCTTCGGGAGGGTTGACCCGCACCGCAAGGACATCACACACAGCACCATGCAGCACGCTGTTGCAGGTGGAACCCAGCAGAAGGGCAAAGCCTTTGCGACCATGGCTGCCTACAATGATCAGATCTGCGTCCTGCTGCGTAGCTAGGTAGTGCAGCTCAGTAGCGGGTTGCCCGACCAGAACATGCTCCTGCTGAATAGGAAAGTCAGCCTGGCTGGCCAGGCGCTGTAATTCCTGCTCCGCCTTGAGCTGCAGCTGTTCCTGGACTTCTGAAAGGTCTACAGGCATGTCGCCGCCGTATGCGAAGGTAATCGGCTCTATAACATGGGCCACGCTGAGCTTCGCCTCACATGCCTTAGCCAGAGCGACGGCTTTGGATAAAACCTGCGGCGATTCTTCCGAAAGATCCAATCCAACGATGATATGGCGATAGAGCGGAGTCATAATTGCTGTCCCGTGTAAACCTGTCGATTATTTATTCTATGGTTGAAATGGCAGGAGCCTGAGGCACGCGATGCCCTAATACTAGTCTCATTTATCAGGTGTGGCCAGACCTCCGATCCACGAACTTCTTTATATAAGACCTGCAGGATAACGAATGAATCTCTGGATAATTGTGATAATTGTTGCCGTTGTGGCCATGGTACTGGGACCGATAATGATGTTGCAGCCCAATGCCACGCAGCGTAAACAGGAGGAGCTGCGACGACGGGCGATGGAGCTGGGGTTGCGGGTAAAGATAGTTTCTTTGCCGAAATTGAATACGGACGCTGAAACACCGGCAGCTCTTCCAGTGTATTACCTGCCTGACGAAGCATCTGGTAAGAGAATGCCTCGAACTGGATGGTTGCTGATTCGAATGCCTTATGCCCATGAAGCCCACTTCAATGGCACCTGGCAATGGCATGGTGATGGGCGTGCTTCAGCCGCAGAGCTGGCCGCATTGAACGAGATTGTGGCAGTCCTGCCGCCATCCGTCCGGGCGGTTGAGGCCAATGTGGAAGGGTATGGGTTTTATTGGTCAGAAAGTGGAGGCGTCAATCGGCTGGAAACTTTGGTGCCATTACTGCATCAGCTGCAGGCAACCGGCAAAGCGGGAGCCAGAGGTTAGAACAACGCTGCTTCCTCGGGTACGAGGTCTTCACTCAAGGTTTTCCGGGTGCCGGTAATAGTTTCGCCCAATTCCCGAATCATGCGCATCCGCTTAGGGTCTGGGTGAGTAGATTCGATCAACAGATACTGGGCCTTTTTATAGTAAGCCTGAGCTGCAAAGATGTCGCCACGGGCGCTGGCTTTGTAACCTTGGCCTATAAATGATACGACACTCACCATCAGGTGCGCCCAGGTGAGTTCGCTCAGGTATACATCCAGCTCTTCGTCATTCAACCGTCCCATCGTCTGTTGATGGCGCAGCACCTGCGCTGCCTTACTTAAGTGGGCTTGGGCCTGAGCGACTTGAACGTCACTTCCCTGGAGATAACTCGTACGCGGCTGAGATTTCACATTAACCAGTTCATTTTCACGCTCCTGGGCGTGCTTGAGGCTGGCTTCAATGTGGGTGGTATTGCGCTGTTCCAGTTGCAGGATCTGTTGGAGCAGATCCAGAATCTCATCATTGATGTGCTTGGCGATCTGCCGGTTAGGCACGGTTTGAATAAGACAGCTCAATACCTCTTCCAGAAGCTCCACCTGCAGACGCAGCTGTCGCTGTTGCAGGCGGCGAGCACGCTCCCGACGCTGTATCTGGTTGATGACACTGACCAGAGCCAGCGTGGTGAGGATAACCACAGAGAGAATAAAAAGAAGCGCTATCATCATCAATACACGATATTCACTAAAAAATTACTCATGATCGTTATAACGGGTTACATCCGCAGTACTAGAAATAAAACCTAATTAAAAAATAGCTTATAAATCAATTGGTTGTGTGATTTATGCTGAAGCCTTAATCCGCCAGGGTCCACGGAGCCTGATAACCGGAAATGGCTGGTTTTAGCGCTGTCGTTCCGTCGCAGCCCCTTGACCCTGATAGATGCAAGACTTATATATGCGCACCTTGTCGGCATTTTAGCCCGTCTTATGACACTTGCCTCAGGATATCATCGTTGAAATATACGCCGCCGGTGGCGCCGTCGCCAGATTAATCATGGGAATTTACAGAAGAACGCTATGGGCAAATCCTTAGTTATTGTCGAATCACCAGCCAAAGCTAAAACGATTAATAAATATCTCGGTGGAGATTTCATCGTTAAGTCCAGCATTGGCCACATCCGTGACCTGCCCACCAGCGGTGCGGCAAAGCCTGTGGATGCCAAAGAGCGGGCCAAACAGGCCGCTGCGACGCGCAAGCTTTCGGCTGAGGAAAAAGCTGTTTATCAGGAGCAGAAAAGCAGACAGCAGCTGATCAACCGCATGGGGATCGATCCGGAAAACAACTGGGCAGCCCATTATGAAATCCTGCCGGGTAAAGAAAAAGTCGTTGAGGAGCTGAAAAAACTGGCGGAAAAGGCTGACCAGGTTTATCTCGCAACGGACTTGGACCGCGAAGGGGAGGCTATTGCCTGGCACCTGCGGGAAGCTATCGGTGGCGATGAAGGTCGTTATCGCCGCGTCGTGTTTAACGAGATCACCAAGACAGCTATCCAGAATGCCTTTAAAAACCCGGGCCCTATAGATCAGCATCGCGTGGATGCCCAACAGGCTCGCCGGTTTCTGGATCGGGTAGTGGGTTATATGGTGTCACCACTCCTGTGGGAGAAGGTTGCACGCGGCTTGTCCGCCGGACGAGTGCAGTCGGTTGCGGTGCGGCTGGTGGTGGAGCGAGAGCGGGAAATTCGGGCGTTTGTGCCAGAGGAATACTGGACGGTCTTTGCCGATCTGAAGGCTGACAAAGCTCAGACTTCGTTCGAAGTTAAAAAGTACAAAGACGAGGCGTTCAAGCCCCTCAATGAAGCCCAGGCCATGGCTGCGGTTCAGGCGCTGCAACACGCCAGCTATAAAGTCGTAAACCGCGAGGACAAACCTACCCAGTCAAAACCCTCGGCACCATTTATTACCTCAACGCTGCAGCAGGCAGCCAGCACCCGTCTCGGCTTTGGTGTAAAAAAAACCATGATGATGGCCCAGCGCTTGTACGAGGCGGGGTACATCACCTATATGCGTACGGATTCGACAAACCTGAGTCAGGATGCCGTGGAATCCTGTCGGGCGTACATCCTTGAAGAATATGGCCAGCGCTATCTGCCTGAGCAGCCGCAGGTCTACTCCAGCAAAGAGGGCGCACAAGAGGCTCACGAAGCGATCCGACCCTCCAATGTTTCTGTGATGCCGAATCATCTCAGTGGTATGGAGCGTGACGCTGAACGTCTGTATGCACTGATCTGGCAACAGTTTGTTGCCTGCCAGATGACCCCGGCGGAATACACCAGTACCACTGTCGTGGTTAACGCAGGTGACTACGAGCTGCGCACGCGCGGCCGTGTGGTTCGTTTTGATGGCTTTACCAAGGTGCTGCCTCAACTGGCGAAAAAAGACGAAGACGTGGTGCTGCCGGATATGAAGGTCGGGCAGGTATTGCCGCTGATCAAGCTGAACCCCGCCCAGCATTTCACCAAGCCGCCAGCCCGCTACAGCGAAGCGAGTTTGGTGAAAGAACTGGAAAAACGCGGCATTGGCCGCCCCTCTACCTACGCTTCGATTATTTCTACCATTCAGGATCGCGGCTATGTCCGCCTTGAGAATCGGCGGTTTTACGCGGAGAAGATGGGCGATATCGTTACCGAACGGCTGGTCGAGAGCTTTCACGATCTGATGGATTACGGTTTCACCGCCAGCATGGAAGAGTCTCTCGACGTGGTTGCCCAAGGGGGCAAAGACTGGCGCAGGCTTCTTGATGAATTCTATGCAGGCTTCTCTGACAAGCTGCGTCAGGCCCAAAGTAAAGAAAAGGGGATGCGCGCGAACGACCCGACGGATACTGACGTGAAGTGCAGTCAATGTGGTCGTCACATGCAGATAAGAACCGGCAGTACAGGTGTATTTCTAGGCTGCTCGGGGTACAGCCTGCCACCGAAGGAGCGCTGCAAGAACACGATGAACCTCGTGTCTGGCCATGAGGTTATTGATGCGGACGCTGATGAGGAAGCTGAATCCAAGCAACTGCGCGCCAAGCTGCGCTGCAAAATCTGTAATTCGGCGATGGACAGCTACCTGTTGGATGAGCACCGCAAGATTCACATCTGTGGTAACAATCCAGATTGCCCTGGATATGAAATAGAAGAGGGCACTTTTAAACTTAAAGGCTATGAGGGACCAACACTCGAGTGCGATAAGTGCGGCAGCGAGATGCAACTGAAGACCGGCCGGTTTGGCAAGTACTTTGGTTGTACCAACGGCGAATGTAAAAACACGCGCAAACTGTTGAAGAGTGGTGAGGCCGCCCCGCCAAAAGTTGATCCGATCCCAATGCCTGAACTCAGATGCGATAAAGTGGATGATCATTATGTATTGCGCGATGGAGCATCTGGTCTTTTCCTGGCAGCCAGCCAGTTTCCAAAAAACCGTGAAACACGGGCTCCGCTGGTAGCTGAACTGCTTCCACATAAGGATCAAATCGATCCAAAGTACCGTTTCCTGCTGTCGGCACCGGTAAAAGACCCGGATGGCAACCCCACCGTGATCCGTTTCAGTCGTAAGACGAAGGAACAGTATGTTCAAACGGAGATCGATGGTAAGGCTACGGGCTGGAAAGCCTTTTATCAAAATGGAAAATGGGTGCCTTCCAAGTAGCTGCCAATGTAGTTGAACGAGTACCGGTGGTGCCAGTCGCGGCGCCACCGGCCCTGCAGGACGTCGATTATGGCTAATTCGAGCCTTTCCCTTGTTAATCAAAAGCTGGCTTACGCCCGGGCGTTAATAAAACAAGCCTCCCCCCTCAGTGACTCCACAACCACTTCAGAGCGTCTTCAATTGCGAGCCTTACTTGACGCTTCGGTTTTCCACCTGATGTGCGGCATCCAGCACTATCTTCGTGAGATTGCGGAGAACTATAGGGTTAAGAATGTCGGCACCATTGAGGATACTGCCGGTTTACTGGCTGCATTAGCCGCGATTGATAAAGAGCCATCCGAGGCTACTGAGCTGTCATTCCTGCTGCAGGATTCGTCCTCGTGGCTGAGCCAGATGCAAAACTATTATGCTCGCCTCGGCTCGTTTGTTGAGGTTGAGGTGAAAACTCAGGTTAAAGGAGTGGATGAGAATCTCATCGCCGTTCGAGAAATTCCTGCGGCGGATATGGCGCAGGAGCCGGACTGGAATATGGTCAATGAGTGGGAAGGGGCTTTCACCCAGCTGATCGCGCGTCAGCGGGAGACCAGCGCCGAATATTGAGGCGCAGGACATCGACGGTAAACCGCAGCCTTTTGTTGAACGTCATCAATGACTGTGGCACAATCAGCACCCTTCGCGCCCATGAGCCTGTTTGATCTCTTATTTTAACTATAGAAATCAAAGGGTTAGCGCTTTTATCGCCAATTACCATTATCAAGTTTTGGCATATGCGGTCGTGGTGGAATTGGTAGACACACCAGGTTTAGGTTCTGGCGCCGTGAGGTGTGAGAGTTCGAGTCTCTCCGACCGCACCATTTTTGAACAGGTTATGAGCGAGTTGCTTCCCGCAGCCCCACTCCCATTGAAAATCTCTGTTAGATCACGAGGATAATATGCAGGTTTCACTTGAAACGACTTCTGGTCTGGAGCGCCGTCTGACGATTGGCGTGCCTGCTGAGCAAGTAGAAAGCGAAGTAGAAAAGCGCCTGAAAGAGGCTGCCCGCAATGTGCGTATCAATGGTTTCCGTAAGGGCAAGGTTCCTTTGTCTGAAGTCAAACGCCGGTTTGGGGCGGGGGTTCGTCAGGAAGTCGTAGGTGAAGTGATCAGTCGTTCGTTCTACGAGGCCGTACAAAAAGAGAATGTAAAGCCTGCCGGACAGCCCAGCATTGAGCCCAAGCAACTGGCTGCAGGTAAAGATCTGGAATATGTCGCTACCTTTGAAGTTTATCCCACCGTCTCTCTCAGTGATCTGACTGCTTACGAGCTGACACGTGTTACTGCGGAAGTTACTGACGCAGATGTCGACAATATGATCGAAGTCCTGCGTAAACATCAGGCCACCTGGACTGAAGTTGAGCGTGCCGCTGCTGAAGAAGACAAAGTTAATATTGATTTCGTAGGCACCAAAGACGGTGTCGAGTTTGCTGGCGGTAAAGCGGAAGGTCAGGACCTGGTACTTGGTTCTAAATCAATGATCCCTGGTTTTGAAGAAGGCATCGTTGGTATGAAGGCCGGCGAAGAAAAGGTTGTTAAGGTAACCTTCCCGGAAGATTATCAATCAGAAGAGCTGAAGGGCGCTGACGCAGAGTTCACCATCAAGGTGAACAGCGTATCCGAGAGCGTACTGCCGGAGCTTGATAAAGCGTTCTTCCAGAAGTTTGGTGTTGAAAAGGGCGGTGAAAAGCAGTTCCGTAAAGAAGTAAAAGCGAACATGGAGCGCGAGCTCAAAAACGCTATCAAAGCGAAGATCAAAGGCCAGGTGATGGATGCTTTAATCGCATCTCACACAACAGAAGTTCCTAAGGCTTTGGTTGCCAATGAGATTAAATGTTCTCAGAGATCAGATGCTGCAACGCTTTGGTGGCCAGAATCAGAATTTTGATGTCAAATCTCTGTTGCCTGATACCATGTTCCAGGAAGAAGCGGAGCGTCGGGTTACCCTGGGTTTGATTGTCGGGGAGATTGTTAAGAACGCAAAACTCCAGCCGGACGCCAAGCGTGTTAAAGCGATGATTGAAGATATCGCTTCTACCTACCAAGAGCCTCAGGAAGTCATCGATTATTACAACAGCAACCGTGAACTGTTGGCTGGCGTCGAGTCTGCCGTACTTGAGGACCAAGTGGTTGATTACATCCTTTCGCAGGCGAAAGTGACTGAACAGCAGTCAAGTTACGATGATGTGATCAAGGCTGCCGCTCCTCAGCGTTAAGTGTTCAAAAAAGCCGCAAAACGCCTGTTTTGCGGCTTCTCCCCCTCCAAATTCTCTCCTCAGATGCGCTTGATACTGGCATATAATCGAATCACAGGGTAAGCTCCCTATAGTCATATCAGGTCTGCAACTGGTTGATCTGAGTAAGTTTCCTCTGGCACAAGGATCAAAAAAAGGCACATGTCGTACGATTATTCCAAATCAGCTCCATCCATCATTAACAGCGGCCTGGTGCCCATCGTTGTAGAGCAGACGGCGCGCGGTGAGCGCTCTTACGATATTTATTCGCGCCTGTTGAAGGAGCGGGTTATTTTCCTGGTTGGGCCGGTTGAAGATTACATGGCGAACCTGGTAGTGGCGCAGCTCTTGTTCCTGGAGGCGGAAAATCCCGATAAAGATATTCATCTTTATATCAACTCTCCGGGAGGATCCGTAACGGCGGGAATGTCGATTTACGACACTATGCAGTTTATCAAGCCAGACGTCAGCACAATGTGTATTGGTCAGGCCTGTAGCATGGGGGCCTTCCTGTTGACCGCCGGTGCTAAGGGCAAGCGGTATTGTCTGCCAAATTCCCGGGTGATGATCCACCAGCCCAGTGGCGGAGCTCAAGGGCAGGCTTCTGACATACATATTCACGCGCAGGAAATTTTAAAGATCCGGACGCGTCTAAATGAATTGATGGCTTATCACACAGGTCAACCTGTTGAGAAAATTGAGCGGGATACGGAGCGTGACAACTTTATGTCAGCAGCTCAGTCCAAAGAATATGGCTTGGTTGATGCTGTAATCGAGAAGCGCATAATGCCCAAATAAACCTCCACGAATTGTTATATCAATATTGCAGAGGTTGAAATTCAGGGTAACGCATGCATAGTTACATGCTAGTTACTTGAAATAATTGACGGAGTGGTTTCAATGACCGATCACACCAGTGACGCTGGCGACAAAAACGGGAAATTACTGTATTGCTCGTTTTGTGGCAAAAGTCAGCATGAGGTTCGCAAATTAATTGCTGGGCCCTCGGTATTCATTTGTGATGAATGTGTCGACTTGTGTAATGACATTATTCGCGAAGAGATACAGGAAAACAGTATTGAGGGTAATTCGGACAAACTGCCGAAACCCCATGAAATATCTGCCATTCTTGACCAGTATGTCATTGGTCAGCAAAAAGCGAAGAAAGTACTGGCGGTGGCGGTTTATAACCATTACAAGCGTCTTCGCGTTGGGGATAAAGGAAAAGATAAAGAGTCTGTAGAGCTGGGTAAGAGCAACATATTACTTGTGGGTCCTACCGGTAGCGGTAAGACGTTGCTTGCCGAGACGCTGGCTCGTCTACTGGACGTTCCTTTCACCATCGCTGATGCCACTACGCTCACCGAAGCTGGTTATGTGGGTGAAGACGTCGAAAATATTATCCAGAAGCTGCTGCAGAAATGTGACTACGATGTAGAAAAGGCTCAGCAGGGCATTGTGTACATCGACGAAATCGACAAGATTTCCCGGAAGTCAGATAACCCCTCTATAACCCGTGACGTATCGGGCGAGGGGGTGCAGCAGGCCTTGCTGAAGCTGATCGAAGGCACTATCGCCTCGGTTCCTCCACAGGGTGGCCGTAAGCATCCTCAGCAGGAATTCCTGCAGGTTGACACTTCAAATATTTTGTTTATCTGCGGTGGTGCATTCGCCGGCTTGGATAAAGTGATTCGTGAGCGTTCTGAAAAGGGCGGTATCGGATTCAGTGCTGAAGTGAAAAGTAAAGATGATAAGCGGAACTTTGGTGAAACTTTGCACGATCTGGAGCCGGAAGACCTGGTACGTTACGGTCTGATCCCGGAGTTCGTGGGACGTTTACCGGTGATCGCTACTCTGGATGAGTTGGATAAAGAAGCGTTGGTTCGCATCCTCACTGAGCCCCGTAACGCACTGACCAAGCAGTATGCTCGTTTATTTGATATGGAAGGTGTAGCGATAGATTTCCGCCCTGATGCGCTTGATGCTGTTGCTCAGCGTGCAATGGAGCGTAAAACTGGTGCTCGCGGTCTTCGTTCTATTATGGAGTCAGTGTTGCTGGATACGATGTATCGTATTCCTTCAGAAGAGCATGTGGTGAAAGTGGTTGTCGACGAGTCTGTTATCAAAGGCGAATCGGAGCCGATTCTGGTATATGAAAATCTGGAAAAACCAGCGAAGGTAGCTAAGGAGGACTGATTCCTCTGGCTTTCGCAAACTAGTTACAGTTAGCAAAAGAGCGCCATATCGGCGCTCTTTTCGTTTTTTTAAATAGTCAAACTTGTATTTCTTGAAAATTGCCCCCAATCTTAAGACATGACTGCCTTCCGGTGCAGTATCTTTCCTAGTATGAGGGATTCCTGATGAGTGAATCAGATATTTCCGTTTCTAATGCCAATGAGTTGCCCCTGTTACCCCTGCGTGATGTAGTGGTATATCCGCACATGGTCACCCCCTTGTTTGTAGGTCGTGGGAGATCCATTGAGGCGCTTGAAAGGGCTATGGTCAGCGACAAGCAGGTGTTGCTGGTTGCCCAGCGAAATCCTTCGGTAGATGATCCGAAAGCTGAAGATGTTTATTCCATAGGTACCATCGCTTCAATCCTCCAGCTTCTTAAGTTGCCCGACGGTACTGTCAAAGTATTGGTTGAGGGTGTCGAGCGTGCCAACATTGAAGCTATCGATGATCTTGATACCTTTTTCCGCGCTCGTATTGTCCCGATGACTGAGGAAGAATTATCCGGAAAAGAAGCGGATATCTTAATCAGGTCCACCATTGATCAATTTGAAAAGTACGTCAACCTCAGCAAGAAAGTACCCGCTGAAGTAATCACCTCATTGTCTGGTATAGACGATCCGGGTCGTCTGGCAGATACCGTTGCCGCGCATATGGCATTAGAGCTTCCCCAGAAACAAACCATTCTGGAGATGGCCAATGTGAGAGAGCGCATTGAGCATCTGTTAAATCTGATGGATGCAGAAGTCGATGTGATTGAAGTCGAAAAGAAAATTCGCGGTCGCGTTAAAAAGCAAATGGAAAAAAGCCAGCGCGAATATTATTTGAATGAGCAAATGAAAGCCATTCAGAAAGAGCTGGGCGATCTGGGTGAAGACGTTAATGAAATTGATGAGCTCGAGAAAAAAATCCATGCGGTAGGCATGCCAAAGGAAGTTGAGGAGAAAGCGAAAGCTGAACTCGGCAAGCTGAAGATGATGTCTCCTATGTCAGCAGAAGCCTCTGTCCTTCGGGCGTATATTGACTGGATGCTCAAAGTACCGTGGAAGAAACGCAGCAAGGTTCGCCATGACCTGGCTCGCGCGGAAGAAGTGTTGGAAAAAGATCACTTTGGTCTGGAAGAGGTTAAAGAACGAATCCTTGAGTACCTCGCAGTCCAACAACGGGTCAAAAAGGTCAAAGGACCTATCCTTTGTCTGGTAGGGCCACCCGGTGTAGGTAAAACTTCACTTGGGGAGTCGATCGCCCGAGCAACAAATCGTGAGTTTGTGCGGATGGCATTGGGTGGAGTTCGCGATGAAGCAGAGATTCGCGGCCACCGTCGTACTTACATTGGCTCATTGCCTGGAAAGTTAATTCAGAAGATGGCCAAGGTGGGTGTCAAGAACCCACTGTTCCTGCTCGATGAAGTCGACAAGATGGGAATGGATAACCGGGGTGATCCTGCCTCTGCACTTTTGGAAGTGCTGGACCCGGAACAGAACAGTCATTTCAACGACCACTACCTGGAAGTAGATTATGACTTGTCGGATGTCATGTTCGTATGTACCTCCAACTCCATGAATATCCCGGGGCCTCTGTTGGATCGGATGGAAGTTATTCGCATTCCAGGCTATACGGAAGACGAAAAACTCAACATCGCTCTGCGCTATCTTATTCCCAAACAGATGGAAGCTAATGGTTTGAAGGAGAGTGAAATTACCATCAAGCCAGAAACCATCAGAGATATTATTCGCTACTACACCCGTGAGGCCGGGGTGCGCGGACTGGAAAGAGAGATTGCGAAACTGTGTCGTAAAATTGTTACCAGCCACGTTAAGAAAAAGAGCGTCAAAACGGACGTTATCGGCCCGGATTCTCTGGAAAACCTGCTGGGGGTCCGCAAGTTTGACTTCGGACGTGCTGAAAACAAGGATCAGATTGGGCAGGTGACTGGCCTTGCCTGGACCCAGGTCGGTGGTGAGCTGCTGACCATCGAATCCTCGGCTGTAGCCGGGAAGGGACGTATGATCAAAACGGGCTCACTCGGAGATGTAATGCAGGAATCCATCCAGGCAGCATTAACCGTGGTGAGATCGCGCGCTCAAAGTCTGGGTATCGCCCCGGATTACCATGAGAAGGTGGATATCCACATCCACGTACCAGAAGGGGCCACGCCTAAAGATGGGCCCAGCGCAGGTATAGCAATGTGTACAGCACTGGTATCGGTGCTGACAGGTATCCCGGTAAGAGCAGATGTAGCAATGACCGGAGAGATCACCTTGCGCGGAGAAGTATTGCGGATTGGTGGCCTTAAAGAGAAATTGCTTGCTGCCCATCGTGGAGGTATTAAGACAGTTATCATTCCATCCGAAAATGAGCGGGATCTCAAAGAAATTCCGGACAATATCAAGGAGGATCTGACTATTAAGCCGGTACAATGGATTGATGATGTTTTACAGATTGCGTTACAGCATATGCCAACGCCTTTGTCAGATGAGGAGTACCAGGCATTGCAGAAACAAGCTCAGAAAGACGATAACGCTAACCGGATCAGTACGCATTGATGAAATGTTTCTGTTGCGGTTACAGTGGTTTCGCCAGGTAACATTCTGGACGCGGCTGCATGGCTGCAGCCCGCATGGATGCTGAGGGAATGACCCAGTTGACCAAAATACAGGCAATTGGGTTGTTCTGTGCTATAAAGCAACAATGTCTCCTTGACCCATATGGTGTCAGTTGGTATAAATCGCAGTTCATTTGCTGCACCGGTAGTGCAGGGTAGATGTCCCACATAACAATTTGCCTGTGCTAACGTATTTCTGAAACAAATAAATCGAAAGGGGTTAAGTGTGAACAAAACTGAGCTGATTGAAGCCATTGCCGCGTCTGCGGATATTCCTAAAGCGGCAGCTGGTCGTGCGTTGGACGCAGTCGTTGATAGCATTACTGGTGCCCTGAAAAATGGTGACTCTGTAGTACTGGTGGGATTTGGAACTTTTTCTGTTAAGGAGCGTGCAGCGCGTACCGGTCGTAATCCGCAAACTGGCGCTGAGATCAAGATTGCTGCGGCTAAAGTACCGGGCTTCAAAGCAGGTAAGGCATTGAAAGACGCCGTCAACTAAGCCGAATATCAGGTGCTGATAGGAAGAGATCAGTGCTGGTATTGTAAAAAGGGCGCATCCATCGGTGCGCCTTTTTTATTGAAACAGGGCTTTTTTAATAACGATAATATCGGGCGCAAACGTCGCTGAATATTAGAATAGATTGTTGGAACGTCAGGAGTAGATCACATCATGTTGCAGAGTCTTCGGGACAACTCCAAAGGGGTTATATCGGGAATATTAATTGGGTTCCTGGTCATTATTTTCGCGGTATCCGGTTCGGAGGCGTTATTTAATTTTGACCCGACGACTAAAGGTGTGGTGAGCGTAAATGGTGAGGATATCACCGAGTTGGATATCGCCCGGGCGAGCAACAACTATAAGCAACAGATGATGGCCCGTTATGGCGACTCGCTTCCTGCAGATTTCCTGAGCGATGAAAATATTCGTCAACCGGTGCTGGAAAACCTGATCCAGCGGAAAGTACTCACACAAAAAGCACATGATGCGGGCATGAGAATCAGTGACGATTACGTCAATCAACAGATTCTATCCACTCCACAATTTCAAGGCAGCAACGGGGCATTCGATCCTAATGTCTATCAGCAACTGCTGCGCACTGCCGGCTTTACCCCCGCTAACTATAAAAAAGCGCTGGCTGAGGATTCATTGGTTAATCAGCTGACAGCAGGCGTTATTGAAAGCAGCTTCGTGACAGCAGCCGAGCTGGAGAATATTGTTGCGCTTAATTTCCAAACCCGTAATTTCACTTATGCAGTAATTCCTGCCGCTAAGGTGAGCGAAGGTGTTGAAGTTACTGATGCTGAAATTGAAGCTTACTATCAAGCAAACACCCAATCCTTTACGAACCCTGAGCAGGTTGCCGTTGATTACATTGATCTCGATGTAAATGTACTCATGGCCGGTATTGAGGTAAGTGAGGAACAAGCTCGTCAACAGTTTGAACAGAATGTAGCAGCATTCCAGCCTCAGACTGAGCGGGAAGCGGCGCACATTCTTATAGAGAATAATGATGAAGCCAAGATTGCTGAAGTGAGTGAGAAGCTGGCTGCAGGTGCTGACTTCGCTGAACTCGCTAAAACCTATTCTGATGATCTGGGTACCCGTGATCAGGGTGGTGAGCTGGGCTTTTCCACTGGTGAGGCATTCCCGGCAGAGTTCGAAGGTGCTTTGGCTGGGTTGCAGGTTGGCGGTGTGTCCGGGCCGGTGAAGACTGAAGCAGGTACGCACTTCATTAAGCTGGTATCAGAGCGCGGTGCGGAGCCGCCGAGCTTTGAAGAAGAGCGTAATCGGATCGTTGATCAAATCAAACGAGCTGAGGCAGAAAATCAGTTCGTTAATCTGCTCGAGCGGTTGAAAGATCTCTCTTATAACGCCGAAAATCTGGGCGAAGTCGCAGAAGAGCTGGGACTGGAAAGCAAAAACACCGGTTTGTTCGGCCGCAATACTGGAACCGGCATTGCCGCCGACTCTCGTTTTGTGTCTGCAGCCTTCTCTGATGAAGTATTGGTGGAGAATAACAGCAGTGACGTAATCGAGCTTTCCACAACTCGTGCAGTGGTACTGAAGAAAACTGATCATCAACAAAGCTACGTCAAGCCTCTTGATGAGGTTAAAGAGCAGATCACTGCCACCCTTCGCAACAATAAAATCCAGACTCTGTTGGCATCCAGTGCTCAGGAGCTCCTGGCTTCTGTGGCTGCTGGACAGGCGCTCGCTGCCGTTGCTGCTGATGCTGGATATGAGGTGAAGACGGTTGAGAATGGAGAGCGGAGCGATGCCAGTATTGATCGTGAAGTAGTTCGTCAGGCATTCAGCCTGGCCAAACCCCAGGGCGAGAATCCTGTCTTAGCTTCAACCCGCACTACGACCGGGGATTATGCGGTGATTGCACTTACCGCTGTTAATCTGGGCGGCCAGGAACTTCCAGCCGAGCAGAAGAATGCCATTGCTGCACAGCTGAATAACATGACTGGTCAGGGGGAATACGCCAGTTATCAGAACTTGCTACGCGAAAAAGCCTCCATCAAACGTTGATTCCCCAAAAGCCCATCTTCTGATGGGCTTTTTTCTTTATTAAGAATAGACGCTCATCCTGTTCTTGCGCGGGGGGTTGATAATCTGCCGTTCAGGCTATTCAATTTCTCTTCGAATAACTATCTGGTTTAGTAGACGCCTCTTAACTCTTTCGGTAAATGGAATCAGACGAATGGCGAAAAAGTTAACCTGCTGGTTATTACTTGCGGGAGCGCTGGTGGGGTGCTTTCATGATAATCGCACTGCCGTCGAACTGGGCAATGAGCGCCAGATTCTTCATATTGGCAACGGCAGTGAGCCTTCAGACATTGATCCGCACATTACAACCGGTGTTCCCGAAAATCATATCCAATTGGCGTTGTTTGAGGGGCTGGTATCGAAAAGCTCTGCGACCCTGGAAATTGTGCCAGGTGTCGCTGAATCCTGGGAAGTCGCAGAAGATGGTCTGAGCTACGTCTTTCATCTACGTAAGGATGCACGCTGGTCTAACGGTGATTCACTGGTAGCTGATGATTTTGTATGGTCCTGGTACCGCGCCTTGCTCCCGAGTCTGGGAAATCAATATGCCTACGCGTTTTACGGCATCAAAAATGCAGAACGCTTCAACAAGGGGGAGATATCCGACTTCAGTTTGGTGGGCGTAAAAGCATCGGACCAATACACATTAACGGTAGAGCTGTCGCGTCCTGTTCCCTATTTTCTGGAGCTGCTTGATCATCACTCCATGGACCCTGTGCACAGAACGACGATCGAAAGGTTTGGCGCTCCCGGGGATCGTGGAACCGCATGGACAAAGCCGGAGAACTTTGTCGGTAACGGGCCTTTTATGATGAAAGAGTGGGTGCCGAATAAGGTGGTGGCGGTTGAAAAGAATCCGTACTACTGGGACGCGCAGTCAGTTAAGTTGCAGGAAATCCATTTCTATCCCATCGATAAGTCGACGACCGAAGAAAGGATGTTTCGTGCGGGTCAGCTACACATTATCCGGCAATTACCCACAGACAAGATCGAAACATACAAAACCCAATATCCAGACGTTTATCGCTTTTATCCAAATTTCACCACGTATTTTTATCGCTTTAATACCCGCCGTCCTCCATTGAATGATCAGCGGGTCCGCCAGGCACTTGCCTATGCCATTGATCGTCAGCAGATTGTCGAGCGGGTTACGCGGGGCGGGCAGGCTCCGGCAAAGTCTTTCGTTCCACCAATGCAGACCGGGTATCGATCATCCACGGCTATGCCGGAAGATGTTGAACTGGCTCGACGGTTGTTGGCGGAAGCAGGNTATCCCGATGGTAAGAACTTTCCTCCCTTGACCATTTTGTATAACACTGATGAAGATCATCAGAAAATTGCATTGGTCATTCAGCAGATGTGGAAAAAAGCCCTNAACATCCAGGTAAAACTGGAAAACCAGGAATGGAAAGTGTTTTTTGCCTCTCAACGTACCGGGAACTACGACATTGTCCGAGGCTCGTGGGCCGGTGATTTTTACGATCCGCAGAATTTTCTCGACGTCTTTCGAGCGAATAATGGCAACAACCGGACTGGCTGGGCAAATGCAGAATATGAAGCTTTGATGCAGGAGGCTGAGCAAACCCGCGAGCAGTCTGAACGTTATGCCCTGTTTCAGCGTGCTGAAGCTATTCTGCTTCAGGAAGCACCAATCCTGCCAATATACACCTATACCAGCAATGCGCTTGTAGCGGAATCGGTAAAGGAGTGGCATAACAACATCATGGATTACTGGTCCTACAAGCATGTATATCTGGAGCCAGTGACGCGATCATCGGAGAGGGACTGAACCATGTGGTTGTTTATCCTGAAGCGTATCGCTCAGGCTATCCCGGTCATGCTGATTGTTATCACCGTTACTTTTTTTATGGTTCGTGCTGCACCGGGAGGACCTTTTGACGATGAACGTGATGTTCCACCAGAGGTGCTGAAAAATTTAAATGCCCGCTACAATCTGGATGCGAGTGTCTGGCAGCAGTACACGGATTATCTGCTGAATTTAATGCATGGAGATTTTGGCCCGTCCTTCAAGTACACCAATCGAACCATTAACGAGATGATAGGTTTTGGTTTTCCGGTTACGCTCGAGCTGTCTTTCTATGCCATGCTATTCGCGATGTGCGTAGGTTTGTTGGCTGGGGTCGTTTCCGCCCTGAAGCCGAATACGTGGCAGGACTACATCCCGATGTCGACCGCTATGCTTGGTATCTGTCTGCCATCGTTTGTGTTGGGGCCGCTGCTTATTCTTGTATTTGGGATCTGGCTCGAGTATCTCCCGGTATCGGGCTGGGGCTACACTGCGACCGACAAAATATTACCGTCCATCACTCTAGGATCGACTTACGCCGCCTACATCGCACGCATCAGCCGCGGAGGGATGCTGGATGTGTTATCACAGGATTACATCCGTACAGCCCGCGCGAAAGGGCTCTCTTCCTTTCGAATTGTCTGGGTTCACGCACTGCGCGGTGCGTTAACTCCGGTTGTCTCTTTTCTGGGGCCTGCCATGGCCGGATTGCTCGCTGGTTCCTTCGTGGTTGAAAGTATCTTTCAGATTCCTGGCCTGGGCCGTTATTACATACAGGCAGCCTTTAACCGGGATTACACGATGATTCTGGGCTTTACGATCTTTTATGCGGGGTTGATCGTAGGTTTCAATCTGATCGCGGACATCCTCCTGGTCTGGCTCAATCCGCGTTTGCGACATCAACTTGCGAGTAATACCTGATGGAACAGATAGAAAAAGGTACATCGCTGACGCAGGACGCGTTTCGTCGATTGCGTAAAAACAGGATGGCCATGGCTGGTCTGGGCATCCTCGTGTGTCTGGTGATCGTTGCATTGTTGACACCTTTTATCGCGCCTTACTCTTATGAGGCGCAGAATCTGGATCTTGGGGCAAGTCCTCCTTCAGCGGCCCATTGGCTTGGGACGGATATATTCGGGCGAGATCAGCTCACCCGCATCATGTATGGCAGCCGTATCTCGCTGATGGTTGGATTTATTGCAACAGCCGTTGCACTGATCATAGGAGTTTTATGGGGTGCAACGGCAGGTTATCTCGGTGGTCGCACGGATGCGTTGATGATGCGGACGGTGGATGTCCTGTATGCCTTGCCATTTACCATCTTTATTATTTTATTAACGGTAATCTTTGGCAGCAGTATGTTGCTGCTGTTTCTCGCGATTGGTGCGGTGGAATGGTTGACCATGGCACGGATCGTGCGCGGTCAGGTTCTGAGCTTGAAACAACAGGAATTTGTTGAGGCGGCAATTGCTCTTGGACTCTCACCCTGGAAGATTATTGTGCGGCATCTGATCCCTAATACTTTAGGTCCGGTGATTGTCTACACCACATTGACCATCCCCAGTGTCATCCTGCTCGAATCGTTTCTCAGCTTTTTAGGTCTGGGAATCCAACCTCCGGAGAGCTCATGGGGTTCGCTGATTTCTGATGGGGTAGAGTCCATGGAGGAATATCCCTGGCTGCTCATTTTCCCGGCTTTGACCTTGTCGATCACGTTGTTCGCATTGAATTTTCTCGGCGATGGATTGCGTGATGCGCTTGACCCACGTGCCTCAGGAGACTGACCCATGGCGCTGCTTCAGGTAGAAAATCTGCAGGTCTGTTTTCATACCCGGCATGGTACGACAGTGGCCGTGGAAGATATGAGCTTTTCGCTGGCGGCAGGAAAAGTGCTCGGTATTGTCGGTGAATCAGGTTCGGGTAAATCGGTGGCCTGCTACAGCCTGTTGGGTTTAATTCCGTCACCTCCCGGAAAGATAGAGAACGGCACTGCGCTGTTTGCTGGCGACGACCTGTTGAGTATGAATGAGGCATCTTTGCGCAGGATTCGCGGCCATCGGATCAGCATGATCTTTCAGGATCCTATGACAGCGTTAAATCCGTATATGCGCATCCTCGATCAACTGACGGAGCCTTTGATTGTACATCGCCGCATGTCTCTTAAAGAGGCAGAAGCCAAAGCGATCGCAGCACTTGAAGAGGTCGGTATTCGCGATGCAGCTGTAAGGATCAAGGATTATCCTCATCAGTTTTCCGGCGGCATGCGGCAACGGGTGATGATTGCGATGGCACTGATTTCGGACCCCGAACTGTTGATTGCTGATGAACCAACCACGGCACTGGATGTTACCGTGCAGCAGCAAATACTGATGCTGATCAAACAGTTACAGAAAACCCGTGACCTTGCCGTGATTTTTATAACCCACGACCTCGGTGTGGCCGCAATGATGGCGGATGACATTCTTGTCATGCAGAAGGGTAAGGTTGTGGAGCAGGGGACGCGAGACCAGATTGTCTTTCAGCACCAGCATCCTTATACCCGAAAACTGTTTGGGGCAGTGTTAACTACGGCAAAGCCTATAGCGGGTGCAGCTGCAAAGACGGAGCCGCCTCTGTTGCAGATTAAACATCTGCATACTGGTTTTGAATCGCGGACGGGAAGTTTCTTTGGTCGTCGAAAATTTGTGAAAGGCATAGACGATATCTCCCTGACTATTCATCGCGGTGAGATTCTTGGTCTGGTAGGTGAATCCGGATCAGGAAAGTCCACCCTGGGGCGGAGCATCATGCGNTTGATTGAGAGTCAGTCGGGAGAAATCCTGTTACAAGGAAAANACTTGCGTANGCTTGCTAAAGNCGAGCTGAAAAATCAGCGCCGCCACCTNCAGATGATTTTTCAGGATCCCTACGCCTCATTAAATCCGCGTATGACGGTATTTGATACTCTGGCCGAGCCCATGCTGTTGCACGGGCTTGCTGACAAAGCTACTGTGGTCGAGCAGGTTAATCAGCTGATGGATGATGTAGGTCTCGAGCGCCGGTTTATTCGCAAGTACCCACATGAGTTTTCCGGCGGACAGCGCCAGCGTATTGCGATCGCCAGGGCGCTGGCATTAAAGCCGAGATTAATCATCGCCGATGAACCTGTTTCTGCGTTGGATGTTACGATTCGCGCGCAAATACTTGAGTTGCTTCTGACACTCACCCAGAAACATGGATTAACGATGTTGTTTATTTCCCATGACATGTCAGTGGTGCGTTTTCTTTGCGACCGGGTCGTTGTCATGCACAAAGGGAGAATCGTGGAAGAGGGGGAAACCGAAGTTTTATTCAGTACACCGCAGCATCCTTATACCCGCAGCTTGCTCAGCGCCATACCACACATTCAGGCTAACTCAGTGTCGCACTGAGCAACTCTCGCGTGTATTCCTGCTCTGGCTGACTGAAAAGTTTGTCCGTGGCAGCCCGCTCCACGATCCTGCCATTTCTCATCACTACCACTTGATGGCTGATGGCGCGGATGACTTTCAAATCATGACTGATAAAGAGGTAGGTTAAGTGATACTGTTCCTGCAGCTTGCGCAGGAGGTCGATAACCTGTACCTGCACCGCTCGATCAAGCGCTGACGTAGGCTCATCAAGAACAATAATTTCCGGGCTGAGAATCAGTGCGCGGGCAATCGCAATACGCTGGCGCTGTCCGCCGGAAAACTCGTGGGGGTAGCGATGCCGGAACTCCGGATCAAGGCCCACATCCTCCATGCTTTTTATCACAGCTGCTTCAATGTCCTGGCGAGACATCCGGGTGTGAACCACCAGACCTTCGGCGATGATCTGTTGTACCGTAAGTCGCGGGCTCAGACTTGCAAACGGGTCCTGAAATACAACCTGCATTTGCCGTCGCAGCGGTCGCAGCGCTTTCTGATTCAGGTTTTGCAGTGACTGGCCATGAAAGTTTATCGAGCCCTCTGAATTGAGCAGGCGCAGCAGGGCCATGGCCAGAGTCGATTTGCCGGAGCCGCTTTCGCCAACAATGCCAAGGGTCTGCCCTTTGATAATATCCAGCTCAACATCATCAACCGCAACCAGAAATCTCGACGGCTTTTTGAAAAGTGGTTTATGCAGCGGAAAACGTACCGACAGCTCACGGGTACTTAAAATCGTGTCGCTGCTGGCTGGCGGCTGAATAGCAGAGCCTTTCGGCTCGCTCTCCAGCAATAATCGGGTGTAGGCTTCCACAGGACGGGTAAAAACATCTTCACACGGACCTTGTTCTACAATTTTCCCGTTCTGCATTACCGCCATCCGGTCGCTGAAGTGCCGCACGACACCGAGGTCGTGAGTAATCAACAGGAGCGTCATACCCGCCTCCTGCTGCAGCTCTTTGAGCAACGTCATGATCTGCTTTTGTACGGTCACGTCCAGCGCCGTCGTGGGTTCGTCGGCGATGAGCAGATCCGGTTGATTGGCCAGAGCCATGGCAATCATAACTCGCTGACGCTGACCACCGGACAGCTGATGAGGATATGCGTTTAGCTTTCCCATCGCCCTGGGAATTCTGACACGCTCCAGCTGATGTATCACTTCCTGCCGCAGGGCATCACCGCGCAGCCCCCGGTGCAGGCTGATTATTTCGCCGATCTGTTTCTCTACCGTATGCAGCGGGTTTAACGCCGTCATGGGTTCCTGAAAGATCATGCTGATGCGTTTGCCGCGAATCTTATTCAACGCAGTCTCGTTCAGCCGCAGCAGATTCTGCCCTTCAAAGAAAATAGCGCTTTCGGCGGAGTGAGAGGCGTAAGGATAAGGGAGCAATTGCAGAATACTGTGCGCCGTTACGGATTTGCCAGAGCCGGATTCACCGACCAGGGCAAAGGTTTCACCTCTGGTCAGCGCAAAATTTACCTGCTCTACGACGCGACGGCTTTGGTGACCATAACCAAAGTTCACGTCCAGGTTCTCTATCTTGAGGATGGTTTCAGTCATGTTTCTACTGCTTGTTGATCAGTCGTGGATCAAACGCATCGCGCACGCCTTCACCAATGAAGACGAGCAGCGTCAGCATCAGTGACAGCACACCAAAAGCACTTAACGCCAGCCAAGGCGCGTGCAGATTGTTCTTGCCCTGTGCCACTAGTTCGCCCAGCGAAGCCGAACCCGGTGGTAAGCCGAAGCCCAGAAAATCCAGAGATGTCAGGGTTGTGATTGCACCGGTCAGCAGAAATGGCATAAAGGTCATAGTAGCGACCATCGCATTAGGCAATACGTGACGCAGAATAATGCGTGGGTTGCTGACACCCAGTGCGCGGGCAGCACGAACATATTCGAGATTACGTCCACGCAGAAATTCGGCGCGAACAACATCGACAAGGGAAGTCCAGCTGAACAGCAGCATGATACCCAGCAACCACCAGAAGTTCGGGGTAATGATGCTCGCCAGAATAATCAGCAGAAACAACACCGGCAGCGAACTCCATATCTCAAGAAAACGCTGGCCGAACAAATCAATTCTGCCACCGTAATAGCCCTGGATGGCTCCGACGGTTACACCAATCAACGCGCTGCCGGACGCCAGGGCAAGCGCAAACAGGATGGAGATACGAAAGCCATAGATAATGCGGGCGACCACGTCCCGGGCCTGATCATCGGTACCCAGCCAGTTATCCTTGGTGGGAGGAGAGGGGGCAGGCAGCGGCAGATTATGAATATGAGTATCGTAGCTGTAGGGAATCAGGGGCCACAGGATCCAGCCATCGGCCTCAATAAGCTCTTTGATATAGGGATCACGGTAGTCTGCGGCTGTATCGAAGTCGCCGCCGAATGCGGTCTCTGGATAATACTTAAAGGCTGGAAAATAGAAATCGCCCTGATACCTGATCAGCACAGGGCGGTCATTGGCAATCAATTCCGCTCCCATGCTGATGGCGAACAGCACGGCAAAAAATATCAGGCTCCAGAAGGCGCGCCGATTCTTGCAGAAGGTCAGCAGACGGCGCTGGCTGATAGGGCTTAAACGCTCAACCCAACGCATTGTCAGTGCTCCCGGCTTTGAAAATCAATACGTGGATCAACCCA
>Ga0065721_10004315_pt1 | contig 31446 bp, 19 predicted proteins | sample Mesricmetagenome_FD_59108 | JGI IMG/M metagenome (GOLD analysis project Ga0065721, IMG submission 59108) | Mesophilic microbial community from rice straw/compost enrichment Sample: eDNA_1 v2 (version 2) | ecosystem: Engineered > Solid waste > Grass > Composting > Bioreactor | place: USA: Davis...
AAAAGGCAGAAAAAGCCGAAGCGGAAAAACGCGCAAAACGCGAAGCCACCGAAAAACTCTGGGCCACCTTTGCGCCGGAGAAAAAACTCTGCGCCGCTATTGAATACAACCGCGAAGATTTGGTTAAACAAGCCGTCGGGAGCGGCGCGGTCGATCTGAATAAAATCAACAGCGATTGTTTTTTCCCACTGGCGGATGCCGCCGCCCGCGGCCAGATGGAAATTGTCGAATATTTATTGCAGAACAAATCGCCGCTGGTGATGCGCGAACCGCGTTTCAATCGTCTGCTCAGCGCCATGGACGCAGCCGCCGCCAGCAAACAGGACCGCACGGAAATTCTGGCGCTACTGAAAAAACACGGCGCCAGCCTGAAAGACAGCAGCGAGAGTTCGATGGCGGCAGCAGCCGACGGCGCCGACGATGCCGCACGCAAAATGATCAAAGAGAGATACAACATAGCCGCGGATCAAATGCATTTCGGCAATACCTTTACCCGCGCGCTGGAACAGGGCCATATCAACAATATCCACTGGCTGCTGGATGAAGGTGCCAATCCCAACGAACCCACCGTAGGCCGCACCGCGCTGATGATTGCCGTGGATAGCAACGACCTGGAGAAAGTGACCCTGATGATTCAGGCCGGCGCCGACCCGAACTTCCGCGACGCCGGCCACTCCTCCGTGCTCGCCCACGCGGAAAAACGCCGGGAAAAGGTCAACGGCCGACGCAAAGCCGAGATGGACGAAATCATCGCCTTCCTGAAAAACCGCGGCGCCACCAAATCCGACGAAGAAGAGACCTGAGCGTCCAATTCAAACGAATTGAATCGTTACTGTTGACGCTCGCGCTTTCGCTGTTATAATGCCGCCCACTTTCACGGCCACCCTCCTCGGCCGCACTCCTGCCGGAGTGGCGAAATTGGTAGACGCAGCGGATTCAAAATCCGCCGGACTAATCCTCCGTGTCGGTTCGAGTCCGACCTCCGGCACCATTAAATCCTCTTGTAAATCAATTGTTTAGCCCACAAAATCTAACCAACCAATCATCTATTGGTCCTTGTTTTTCTGATCGCTTTTTATCCAATTTCCGCCCGTTTTACTCATGAATTGGTAAACGGATGGTAGATCGGTGGATTTGAAATTCTTAGCTCCTGTGCGGCGAAGATCGCTATGGTCTGAAAATAGAAAAACTTGAATATCGACTTTGTTATTCCCCCTTTCAGAGTCTTAACACATATCGACACCAAACAACTCTTAGTCGAGCTGGATGTAGACTTTGAATCGCCCCGGTAATCACTGTCTGCCCGTGAGGAAAATCAGATGCAGAAACTCTCAGTTACCTTGATTTTTGTTTGTCTCATTTCTTACGTAGCCGCCATAGTTTATCTTCTCTTTATCTTCGGTTTTTCTCCCTCCCACGATATCGCCCAGTTAGGACAGACTGGTGATTATTTCGGTGGTCTATTAAATCCAATTATCGGGATTTGTAGCGCAGTTTTGCTAGCACTCACACTGAAAATAAACCTTGATCTACGAAAGGATGCGCAGCAATTTTACAAAGCAGACCGATTCTCTCACCGATTTTTTGTCCAGATAGAACTCCTTAGTAAAACTTCAGAGCGCCTTCTAACGAATGAAAAATATGTCAAGCGGTTAAAAACCTTTATGGATGGCCAAAACAGAGGCTTGAGTATAGAGAAGCCAGGAAATGAACCCACAGTCCCCAAGATATTTTTAAATTCTGCACTTGCGAATGGGCGCATAGCAGTAGCCTTGGTTAAAACGCTGCTCAACGATTTGCAAAAAGAGCAAAATTTGAGTGACGAAGAGAAAATGTCATTCGTTTGGGCATTGAAAGGAGCAATTGGCGACGAAGTCCTGATTCCTTTAGCAATTGATTATTACGTCCACCCAGAAAAAATGGGGGAAATTTACGAAAAGTTCGCAATTTTTGAGTTGGCCAATCTTCGCTTAAATGGGGATGAGTCAAAGAAATATGGCGCAGACCAAGTTGTTGCACATCTAACACCAAAAATGCGTGGGCAGCGGGACAAAGAAAATCTCAAAAATGCCCCTTGAAAATCAAAACTTATGACATCAATAACATCCAAAAACAAAAAAGCCCTTTCATTTCTGAAAGGGATATAGTGGTCACATTGGTTCGCATTGGTGTTGGCCGGAGTGTAGGAGTTGAGCGATTAGTTCGCATGGACTACCGCACAGTTTACGTTTCTCACCTCGTAGCTGGCGGAGCCGTTCATGATCGAGGCGTGCTCGCCCTTCGGTCCAGGGCATTTAGAAGATTAAGCCCTCCGCCATCCCTGATATTTTCCTGACAACTCCTTGAGATTTCTCTGAAGCCTCGCCACAGGAGTTTTCTAAAAAGTGTTCCTGAAAAAAGTCAGCCGAGCGCAGGGCCGCTCGGCTTCTAAGCCAGGAAACCGGTGTAAACGCCGGCGCCATTACCGTATTTCGGATAATCCGGATCGTCCAGCTGAATATCGAGGCCCGCCAGCACTGTATCGAATAATCCGTCCCACATTCTGCCGCCCATATCTACGGCTTTACCGCCGCTGATCGGACCGCCGGCGAGCACGATTGGATGGCGGTCGTTGGTATGGGGGGAGCCGTCGCCCATGTCGCTGGTGAGATAAATTAAGGTGTTATCCAACATTGTGCGGCCGTCCATATCCGGCTCTGCGGCCAAGGCTTTGATCAGGGCAACCATTTTGCTGGAGAACCACGCGCGCGCGATTGGATTGTCGACTTCGTTGCGGTAACCGTGCTGGCAACCGTGCCAGTCGGCGTTGTGTTTTAGGCCTGGAATTAAAATGGTTGCGCCACTGTCGCCAAAGCTAAAAGTCGCCACCCGTGTCAGGTCACATTTCATGGCGAGGACGATCAGCTCCATATACAGATCAATGCGTTGTTCCGTGGTGCGCGGGTCGATAGCCTCCCGATTTAAATTATCGGTCTCTGCCACCGAGCCGCCCCAAAACGGCGTGGTACAGGCTGCGCTGCTGCCACCTGCCGCGCGCTTCAAAATATTTTTTTGCAGTGCGGATACGGAGTCCATGTGCAATTCCAAACGCTCTTTTTGCACAGCATTGAGCTTGGTTTGCAGGTCTTTGATCATTTCCAGGTTCATTCCCAGAATGCCTTGAGCGCGGATGGTGTCCCAATCTTTGCCGTCACCACCGCCGCTCAATACCGGAAATAACCGCTCGTAGGTTTTTACCGGATTGGTTTCGAAAGGAATGCTGTTGCGATTGATGCGCGACAAATCCCCTTGCGCCAGCGCGGCAAGATGCAAAGTTGGATAAGGCGTTTCCGCGCCGATTTTTTTACCGGCGTACACATCAATGGAATCGTTTTTATTGTTGGTCACGCACTGGTGATGAGGGCCATGACCACCTTCACCGGTCAAACCGTCGACAAAAAGACAGTGTTGGCGCACTTCTTCAAAAGGTGCCGATCCCGCAGGCAAAACAAAGTTGGTGCCTTTGGTGGCGGGATGCCAGGCGCCGGGATGCGCGCCATTGGTGACGTGAATGGTGATTAAACGTTTTGGTGCCGCACCAGCTTCAGCGCCGATGGCACCGCGCGCCCACAACAAACCTGATCCAGCCAATGCGGAATTGAGCACAGCCGAAGAAAAGCCCAATGTGCTGACGTTCTTCAAAAAGGTGCGGCGACTGCCCAGTTTAAAATGATTGTTTTTCATCGTCAGATACCTGCTTTAGTCACACGCGTTTATCGGTTCATTTCTTTGCGGTAACGGACCAGTTTCATGGTGCCGAGGGATTTGAATACCTGCCGCGCGTCGTAACCGGACTTCACCATTTGTTGCGTCATGCCTTTTACAGAACAGGTGTAGTCCTGAATTTCCTGCTCGCTCAAAACACCGACATGGGGATCGTTTTGGTCGATTTTGGTCGTGCCCATGCCGGTGGCAAAACGGAAGGCATTTTCCACAAAACAGCTGTAGGCGCTTTCAGTGGCCGCCAGGGCCGCGCCGAGATTTTTACTGCCGTAGAAACTTGCGCTGGACGAGTTGATATCGGCAAGGGATTCAACTCCGTGCAGTACGCCGCTGGCGTCGATGGGATTGTTATTGATATCGAGCATTTGATATCGGCCGATGGTGTCGAAGTCCTCCATGCCGAAACCGAGTGGGTTGATAATTTTTTCATGGCACTGGGCGCAATAAGGCTGCTCGGTCAACAATTCTGTTCTATGACGCTGAGTAACGGATCCGCCATTGGCGAGAATATCGGCAATGTGCTCCTCCGCTGCCGCGCGATCAATCGCAATACCAGCGGGCGGTGGCGGAATTTCCTGACACAGCAGTTTGCCGCGCACACGTGCCGCGCGAACGATGGGCGAGGTCTCTTCAAAATTGCCGTAAGCGACGTGGAAAGCACCGGTTGTCAAAATGCCGCCGCGCTCGCCCTCGCCCGACACTTTGGCGAAACCGGAACCGCTATGGCCGTTCAAACCGTAATATTGCGCCAGGGTGCTATCCACGAAGGCGTAATTGGTATTGTAAAATTCGGTGAAGGGATTACCGGACAATGCGGCGTGAATAAATAACTCGCGCACTTCCTGCACCATGGATTTGCGGATGGCATCGTCCAGTTCCGGAAACAGATTCATGTCCTTGGGCTGATTAAGTGCCAGATCCGTTCCTATCCACTGCGCGGCGAAATTACTCAAGCGTTTTTTTGCTTTCGGCGTATTCAACAGCCGCTCGATTTGCGCGGCGACTTGCGCATCCGTTGCCAATTCACCCGCATCGGCCGCCGCCATCAGTAATTCATCAGGCGTTGAACCGGTAAAGGTATAAGCGAGATAGGTGGCAATTTCGTAAGGCGTCAATTCATAGGCATCTTCATCAGGCGCATTTTCTTTGCGCGCGCCCACACCAAATTGAATTTGGTGCAATTCGATGCGAGCCGGAGATGGATCGAGATAAAAGGAGAATTCTCGATGCCCGCTCAGCCCTGGGAAATAAAGGTACAGAGTGCGGAACTCTTCCCAATCCACTTCCAAAGAACCGCTAAATGAGCCGACTGAAAATTTCAGCACAGGAATAGTGCCGTCTTCTGGCAACACCGCCCGTAGGCTAAATTCAATCAATGTGCCGCTACCGGTGAAAGATAAATGCTGGCCCAACTTGCCCTGCTGCCGGCTGTTGGTGGTGTCACCAAAGATAATGGAGCCGGTTTTGGTTCCAGTGCTGTAGTGGCGCTTATCGGTGAAATTTGCAGCCAACACCGTGGTGGTTGCACCGGCGAATTCATATTGACCGCCGTCGTATTCACCATGAGAGACAGGTACACCCTGCTCGGAACGGTAGAGGAACGCGGGTGAAACCAAGGTCGCGGTCAACGCCATTTCCAAACCAGATGCCACATCGCCGTCGGTGAAGGTTTCTCCAAACAGCGCGGTGTAAGCATTGATTTCGCCTTTGCTCAGCGGACGGCGCAGTGCGCGCTTGGCGAAGTTTTGCGTGAAGTCCTGGATACACGCCTGTCGATCATTGAGTTTGCAACTGACCACGCCAGCGAAATTATTCATGCGCGACCAGGCGGCTACTTTTTTAGCCGCTTCAAAATAGGATTCCTGATGAACCTGGGTCACCGCCGCGGCAATGTTGTTGCTGAAGCCGTGAATGTTGGCGTCCGCGGGAATCGTCGCCGCAACATTGAAGTCGATGCCCAACAGATCTTCGAGGGAGTTTTGGTATTCCTCGCGGGTCAGCAATTTCAACTGGCGCGGGCCGTAGGTCATATTGTTTTCACACGCCTGCACCACTGGGACGGACCAGGTGAAAAGGTAAGCCGCTATATCGGCCGCGCACTGGCCGACGCAGGATGTTGGACTGGTGCTCGGCATAGTGTCGTGGATCAGTTTTTCCAGCGCGCCTGAGCCCGGAATGAATTTGCCGATATCAATTGCGGCAACCGGGCCCGCGCCCCTGGGGCCATGGCAGACGGCACATTGCAAGGCAGTGCTTTCATATAGGGTCTGCCCGCGCGCGGCATCGCCGACAAAGCCGCCACCGCTTGACGATGAGCTGCTCGACGAACTGCTGCTGGATGAGGAACTGCTCGATGAAGAGGAACTGCTGCTTGAGGAAGACGAGCTGGACGATGCAATTCCCGATGTCGATGAACTGCTGGATGAACTACTGCTCGACGAGGAGCTGGAAGTGCCGGTTTCCTCATCTGAACCACCACAACCCGTCAAACCTCCGCTAATGATTAGCGCTATCAGGGCTGCGCTCAAGGCGGCCTTTATTGTCATGATGCTATCTCTTAATTGTTGTTATGACTCTTTAACATCAGGTGCCCTTCTTCTCGGGGACCACATATAGCGTGGGTGTAAAACCGAGCTTAAGGATGCCTATTTTCTGACTAATGTTATCAGTGACAACAAGACGTCAGGAACGAAGGGCATCACAACACAGGCAAAACGATGGGAAGGTTTTTGTTAAAAACCGATAAGTGGCAATCTCAGGAAAGGCCGCAAATAAAAAAGCCCCTTCATTTCTGAAAGGGCTTCTCGTTCAGCTCAAGTGGGACAATTACCAGCTGCCCACCTGCAGGGTGTAGTCGGAGGGCGCACTCTTCACATAGATGTAGTGGCTGCAGTGGTTGGCGTTGGTGCTGACCGAGGTGTAGGTATTGATTGCCTGGGTCGCGTTCACCACCGCGCCATTGCAGTTTTTCACTTCGTAGCTGGCGGAGCCATTCAGGTTCCAGGTGCCCAGTTGCAATTTGCCGGAGCCGTGGTTGTACTTGTAGCACTTGCCCGGCGCCACGTTGGCTGAACCGTTCAGTGAGGTGGAGTTGCTGTCGTTACAGGCCGCCACGCTGCTGGCGGATGAAGAACCACCTGAATTGCTGCCGCTCTTAATCAGAATCAATTTATCCAGGTTCAGGATACCGCCGCCGGATTTACCGACCAGGTACAAGTCCTGTACGCCGCTGACACCGCTGACGTTCAGGGTGAAATCCTGGTAGTTGCTGTAGCTGCCGGTGTTGATGGCGTTGATGGTGGCAAGCAGCTGGCCGTTGGTACCACCAGCGCGGATTTCCGCCACACCACCGCCGGCGTTGCTGCCATAGCGCACGATCATCTGCGTAACGCCGGTCAGATCAACACTGCGGAAACCGAAGTGTGAGCCGTTGTGGAAATAACCCATAGCATCGTTAACCACCTGCACATTGTTGGTGATGGAAGCGGCCTCCCCTTCCAGAACCAACTTGCCAGCGGTACTGGAATTGCCGGAGCTGGACGAACTGCTGGAGCTGCTTGAACTGGAGCTGCTCGAACTGCTGGACGAGGTGGATTTGATCAGGGTCAGCTTATCGATATTGAAAATACCGCCGCCGGATTTGCCGACGACATAAAGATCGTGGCTGCCGCCGATGGAGCTGATGTTCACCATGAAGTCCTGGTAGGAACCATAACCGCCGGTGGACGAGACGTTATGAGTCGCCAGCAGCGAGCCGTTGGTGCTGTCCGCGCGGATCTCGACAGAACCGCCGTTGGCCGTGGCATAACGCATACGGATCTGACTTACGCCGGTCAAATCGACGCTGCGGAAGCCAATGTGATCGCCGGTATCGAAATAACCCACTATGCCTTCGTTGGCAATGACGGTGACGTTGTTAATGAAGCTGGCGTTCTCCGCCTCCAGTACCAGAGACTTGCTGGCGCTGCTGCCGGACGAGCCGCTGGAACTGCTTGAGCTGCTGGACGAACTGGTGGAGCCGCTAGTGCTGCCGCTAGAGCTGGTGTTGCCGCCAGAGCTGGGCGCATTGAAGTAAGGCTTGAGCCATTTGCCTGCCTCGGTAAGGTCGGCATCACCCCAGGGTCCGGACATAGGCGCGCGGGGTTTCAGGATGGAGGACGCTTCGTCCTTATTACCCAAAGACCAGTTGATCCAGCTGAGCTTGTGCTGGTTCATAAACTCCATCCACTGCTTGGCGACGGAGAAATTGGAGTGGGAGGTGCCCACATCGGAAGTACCCCACTCCGAGACAAACACGGCGATGCCGGCGTTCAGCGCGGTTTCCACTTTGTTCTTCATGCCGTTGAAGTCATGGGTGGCCGCGTAGTAGTGGAACGCGTACATCACATTGCTGTGGCTCAGCGGATCTTTGGCTGCGGCGTCCACGTCCTGGCTCCAGGTGGGGGTGCCGACGATGATGATGTTGTCCGGGTCGTTCTGACGGATCGCATTGATCACGGTGTTGGCGTAGGGCTTGATGCCGCCGGACCAGCTTACTGCCACCGGCTCATTGCAGATTTCATAAATGATGTTGGGCAGGTGGCCGTATTTCTTGGAAATCGCGGTGAAAAAAGCCGTTGCTTCCGCGGTGTAGTTGGACGGGGTGTTGTGAATGTGCCAGTCCACCAGCACGTAGAGGCCGGCATTGACGGCATCTTCGATAGCTTTCTCGGTGCGGGCCATCATGCTGGCTTTATCCGCCATATAACCGCCCCAGAAATCGCTCGGGTCGGTGGGCGCAAAATCTTCGATATACATCGCCAGACGCACCACGTCAGCGCCAAAGTATTCCGCCATATTGGGGATGGTTTGTTTTTCCACCAGCGGGAACCACTGCAAACCGTGGGCGCTGATACCGCGCAGTTGCACGGGCTGACCGTTTTTGTCGCTCAGCTGATTGCCAACCAGACGCAGCTGGCCGTATTTACCTACGGCGGCACTCTTGTAAGGGTTGGTGATGTCGAGGGTAGGTTCGGAGGTACCCAGGCCTTTGGGCTCATAAGACGCGTCGTTGGTGAGCAGGATCTTGTCCAGATGGACGCCAGGACCACCTTCGCGCTGAATCAGGTGCAGAGTATTCATGCCTTTGGTGAGGGTTTTGGTAAAGCCGGAGTTCGACCAGCCCCAGCTTTTCACATCGGAGCGGTTGTCGGCGGTCCAGGTGGTCCACTGACCGGAATCGGATGGGTTGCCATTACCTACGCTGATATCAAAGGGTTTGCTGCCGCTGTTAGGCAGGCGCACTCGGCCCCAGAGGGTGTATTCGCCGGTTTCGGGGATATAGACGTCGAAGGTGATCATGCCGCTGCCGGTGGAGCGGTTGCCGTAATCCGCCCATTTCCAGGACGCCAAGTAGATCGCCTGGGAAGCCCCTAAGTCTGACTTCACCACAATCGGATTGAGTTCGCCGCCGCTCTCCGCTTCCATCCAGATGTACTGGTTAGCTGCTGAGGCCGAAACACTAATCCCCATGGATAACAGCAAAGTGGTAATAAAGCTCTTTTTCATTGCCAAAACCTCTGCACCTCGAATAGCGACTTCGTACTTTTTTCTTATCAAAGCCACCAACTACTAGGGTCGGAACGGGATTGCCGCTGGCGACACTCCATTCCCGTCGCTCTGTCGCACAAATCATTTTGTGAGACAAATTTGACCAAATTGTATGTACGGCCGCGACACGTGGCAACTCAAATTGAGACTTTAGTCTGATATTAAAAGACCTAATCAATAAGGCTTAGTGATTAGTCTATAAGACTATTTTTAATTCTTTAATATGAATCATTTTTAGCCAAGCAAAATAAAAAGGAATATATAAAAAGCGTGATTTATAAGGGCGTGCGCATTTATCCCGAAATCTTATAGCTCATAACCAGAATGAATATTTCGTCCGAACCTCTTTACGCGCCACGAGCGCTCCCTCATAACCTACCCATACTTTTTTATGAACCAAGCGCAGCATTCAATTAGTGGAGTAAAGAAAACAATCTAAGCGCCAAACAGCCCTTATAACCAGGATCATCCTGCTTGCTCTCTTCCGGCCTCGCTTCGCAACACAACTGTCATATAGGCGACTCATTACCGTCACATTGGCGCAATAGTCTTCCGGGCATTTCATCAAAACTATGGAGAAGACTATGAGTTATCCCCTTTCCGGGCTGAGCGCCGCCATGTTGGTTCTGCTGTTATTAGGCGGGTGCAAAGACGGTAACGACCGCAAGACTGTCAGCGGCGACACCAGCGATCCTTGGATGAGCTTCAACCGCATCGCCACTTTTCCCGTGTGCAGCCAGGTCGGTAGCAGCTGCACCGACGACACCGTGACCGCCGCGGAAATTGTCGCTGCGAGTGGCGATGGCATGACGCTGATCTACAGCAACAGCCCAGCTCGCCAGGTTGGTTTTATTGATATCACCGAGCCAGCTTCCCCTGCCGGATTGGGCTCCTTAGCTCTCGCGGGTGAACCGATCTCGGTCGCCGTAGCCGGTGCTTACGCGCTAGTGGCGGTCAACCGCTCGGTCAATTTCGTCGAGGTCGCAGGCAGTCTCGAAGTTATCGAGATCAGCTCGCGCACCGCAGTGCACAGCATCGACCTGGCCGGCCAGCCGGATTCAGTCGCAGTAAGCCCGGACGGCCGCTATGCGGTGGTGGTCATCGAGAATGAGCGGGATGAGGAGCTGGACGAAGGCGCACCGCCGCAGTTACCGGCGGGCGGGCTGGTCATTGTCGACCTGGTGGGGGCGCCCACTGCCTGGACCACTCGCACCGTAGAACTGACGGGTTTGGCGGACCTCTACCCCGGGGATCCGGAGCCTGAGTATGTGGACATCAACCACGACAATCTCGCGGTGGTGTCGCTGCAGGAAAACAATCATTTGGTGTTGGTGGAACTGGCCAGCGGCTCTGTGACCCGTCACTTCTCCGCCGGGACAACCGACCTGACCGATATTGACGATAGCGATGAATCTCCCGCGTTGATTTCTCTCACGGCCAGCCAAACCGGTGTGATGCGTGAGCCCGATGGGGTGGCCTGGATCAATAAGGATTATTTCGCCACCGCCGATGAAGGCGATTTAGACGGCGGCAGTCGCGGTTTTACGATTTTTAATCGCACGGGCGAAGTAGTGTTTGCCAGCGGCAATCAGCTGGACTTGCATGCAGTGCGGCTGGGACATTACCCGGATGGCCGCTCCGACAACAAAGGCAATGAGCCGGAAAATGTGGAGGTGGGCATCTTCGGCAATGAGCGCTTTTTATTTGTCGCCTCCGAGCGCAGCAGTTTGATTTTTGTGTACAGCGCGGCGGATCCGCTTAATCCGGTATTTAAACAGGCGCTGCCAACTGCGGCGGCGCCGGAAGGTGTTCTGGCCATACCGTCGCGCAATTTACTTGTCGTCGCCAGCGAAGAAGACAGCCGCGCCGACACCCTGCGCTCCAGTGTCACTCTCTACAGCTACAGTTCTAGCCCGGCGCAATACCCCACCCTCACCGCCGCAGACCGGGCTGACGGCAAGCCGATTCCCTGGGGTGCGCTATCCGGCTTGGCGGCGGACCGTTTTCAGGAAGATATTCTCTACGCCCTTGATGACAGCTATTACCAACGCAATCGCATTTTCACACTGGATATCAGCCAACAGCCCGCCGTGCTGACGCAGGAAATTTATTTACGCGATGAGCAGAACGTGCTGGCGGGACTGCCCACCGCCGAATTGGCCGACGCCACCGTGGCCGCCGATCATCCCAGTCGCGTCGCCCTATTCGATGCCGAAGATTTAAAACGGCTTATCAATACGGACAAGACCGTCAATCTGGACCCGGAAGGGATAGCGCAAGCCAGCGACGGCGGTTTCTGGGTCGCCTCCGAAGGGGACGGCACCATCGACGACGCCAAGCGCCCGATCAACAGCTTGAATCTGGTGGTGAAAGCCAATTCCGACGGCGTCATCACAGCGGTTTTCCCTCTCCCCGAAGAACTCAATGCCAAGCAGATACGCTTCGGCTTTGAAGGCATCGCGGAAGATAACGGCTTGGTTTATGTCGCCTTGCAACGCCCCTGGATCGGTGACACTCAAGCGCGCATTGCGGTATTGGATCCCGCCGACGGCAGTTGGAATTTCTACTTCTATCCGCTCGATGAGGCAACCTCGCCTAACGGCGGATGGGTGGGATTGTCGGAACTGACGGCGTTGGGAAATGGGGAATTTCTGGTGGTGGAACGGGATAACCAGGCGGGTCCGGATGCGCGGGTGAAAAAGCTCTATCGTTTCAGCGTCACCGACGAATCCGTCATTAGCAAAAAGCTGGTACGCGATCTTATGGCGGATCTGTCCCGGCCGGGCGGTCTGGTGTTGGAAAAAATCGAAGGACTGGCGCTGACTCGCAACGGCGATATTTATATCGTTAACGATAACGACGGCATCGACAGCAGCAATGGCGAAACTCAGTTGCTGAATCTGGGCCGTCTGCTCGAGTGAGATTTGAGCGCTGCTAAAACAGCTCGATCACATTGCTGGCGTCTGGCGGCCGGTTTTCGCGCCCCACAGACGCCTCGCTGGCTGATGCAAGGCTGCGCTTTACCGCACTCTCCAGACGCTCGAAGTATTCGTCGACCTTGAGACCGTCGTTGAAAATGCGGTTGGTCTCCGCCACCAGCTTGGCGCTCAGCTCGTAGATATATTGCTCGTCCGCCTCGGATAGCGCCAAATGCGGCAGGCGGTGCTCCAGCCGCTCGGTGACGTTTTCCACCTCGCCAACGATCTGCCGCATGACATCCCGATAGGCGATTTTCAATGTGCCCATCACATTGCGCACGTCATTGCCGAGCTTCTGCAACGCCTCTTTTTCCGCCAACAATTTATAGCGGTCCTCCAGGGCGAGAATGCGCGCGTTGATGCCCTGTACCAGGCAAAAGGCGTTGTCTTTGATGGAGCCGTATTTCTCCGCATCGTTAAGGGGCATGTTTTTGATCAGCAGAGAAACGCGGTCGTAATTGACGATGGTGCGCGGGCCGAAATCCACGTAGCGGCCGCTGTCCTTGAGTTGAAACAGCAGTTGGGATTCCAAATGCTTGGCCATACCGTGGGCTTCCATATCTTTTTTGCCCATCTCGCTGCGCATCTGCAAACTGCAGGACAAACCGTAGCGCTGAATCGTGGCGAAAAATTGCTGGCCGAGCTGGTCGAGGTTATCGCAGTTCTGGATTTGCAGCAGAAACTGGATATTGGCTCCCAGATCACTGTTGTCCACCATGGCAGTGCGCGCGGTTTCGGTGGCGAGCAGCAGACGCTGGTTGAGCTGCGAGTTGGCGATCTGGTGAAAAATACTTTTGGTAATCCGGGCAAATACCTCGTCCGGCGTGGTTTTGCTGTCGATCAGATCATCGCAACCGATCTCCAGCGCTTTCACCTTGTCCTTCACCGAATAGGCGGTGGTCAGCACCACCAGCGGCATCGTGTGCATGTAATTCTGCTGCAACAGGGTGTGACAAGTGGATAGGTCAATCTGGCCTTTGTCGATCATATCCATCACCACCACCCGGTAGCGCTTCTGCGCCATCAGCTGGGGAATCTCCGTCATCTCCTTGGCCACATCTGCCTGAAAGAAGTTGACCACTTCTCGCGCCAGAGTGGACAGCTGCGGACTCAACAGAAGGACGTCGTAAGGCATAGGTTTGATCTGGCTCGTTTGAGAGTGGCGCGCCATTTGGCATTAATAAAATCTAGTCAACCTCTGCGCAAATACCAGCGCCCGCTCTGGCCACCAAAATTAACAGCGCCAACTAAAAGTTTTTTGCGCCATTTATTTCGTAACATGATTTCTGACGCACCTTTGGGAATTTTTGTAATAAGAATTCGTGCAATCCCATATTTTGTGTCTAGATTTATTAAGAAGCGTCGCACCCTCCGTTCAGCTCCACAATGTCAGCGGCTTTGTTTTATGGAAAACGCCCTCGAATTACAGGTGATCGCAGAGTCCCTGCACAACCGCCTGCAAAATCATGCTGTGCACGTTCCTCAGTTGCCCGAGCTGGCCGCCAAAGCATTGCAAATATCCCGCACCCCTGGCAGCCAATCAGCTCAGTTGGCTGAATTAATAGAGTCACAACAAACCCTGAAGGAAAAACTACTGCAGGTGTATCAACGAAGCTTCGCTGGCCAGGCGGATGCGGCGCATTTGGATTCTATGATTAGCCATCTCGGCCAACAGACAGTTGCGGATTTCACCCTCGCCCTCTGCCTCAACACCGGCTTGTTTTACGCCCCCGGCTACGCGCAATCCATTGCGGAACAATTGCGTCAGGCGGTGCTGTGCGGGCTCTGGTCGCGGGAAGTTGCACTGCTGCGCCGGCGCCATATGGAAGCGGCTTTTATTTGCGGCTTGTGTAAAAGCATCGGCCGCCCGGTAGTGATTGAAGCAGCTCTGGACTGCGCCGTGCGCCATCGTATGCATTTGGGCTACGACGATCTGATGGTGTTGACAGATCAGTTCGAATACGGTGCAACTCAGCGGGTACTGAATACTTGGCAAATGCCGGAGGTGGTGCACGCAGTGGCGGCGCATTGGCTGGATTATCGCGCTGCCGGTGAAGCCCAAGGACAGACCATGACCACGGTAGCGGGAGCCCGCCTGACATCTCTATGTGGTAAACACGGTAAACATCTGGTCGGCAAGGAAGCGCTGAATAAAGAACGCGTGTTTGGCGAGCTTGGTCTGAACGAGCAGCAGATCGAACAGCTCTGCCACTCCGCCGGCCGCATCGCCGCCATTGCAGACGGATTTTTCTGAAGGGAAGCCCGGAATTTATTGCAGCGCCGGATAGCGTCCTTGATAGGAGCTGCAGACGTATTGGCGGATGGCTTCGGCATCGACAATATGGTCGCCGGTGATAGGCCAGATGCTGTCGATCACAAAAGTGCGGCGGGAATAATCCCAGGCGGCGATCAGTACCGGCACTTGCGCTTCAGCGGCGATGCGCAGAAAACCGGTTTTCCAATAGCGCACCTTGGCGCGAGTCCCTTCCGGGGTGATGGCCAGCCATAGGCCGGAGGAGCGGCGATAGTGCCCGACAATCTGCTCCACCGTGTCGGCAGTCGCGCGCCGGTCCAGCGGTATACCACCCAACCAGCGAAATAATCCTCCCAACGGCCAAAAAAACGCCTCGCGCTTCATCAGGTAATTCACCCTCACCCCCAGCGCCAGAATCACCCCCATGGCGATAACAAAATCCCAATTGGAGGTGTGCGGGCCGACCGCCACCACCAGCTGCGGCTGATTGGGCAACTCTCCCTGCACGCGCCATCCCATTGCCGCCAGGATTGCCCTGCCGAGCCAGCGGCTGAAGCGGTTGCCCTTGCGCGGCGCAGCCGGCGGCAGCGATGGCAGCGGTTCGCGCATCAATGTTCGCGGGTCGCGCGGAAAATCACATCCGGGTGGCGTTCCTGCGTCAGCGACAAATTCACCCGGGTCGGTGCGAGGTAGGCGAGATGCCCACCGCCGTCGATGGCCAGGTTGTCCGCGCATTTGCGCTTGAATTCCTCAAATTTTTTCGGATCTTTGCACTCCACCCAGCGGGCGGTGGTGACGTTGACGTTTTCGTAAATGGCTTCCACTTTGTATTCGTCCTGCAGACGGTAAGCCACCACTTCAAACTGCAGCACCCCCACGGCGCCGACGATGATGTCGTTGTTGTTCTGCGGGAAAAATACCTGGGTCGAACCCTCTTCCGAGAGCTGCTGCAAACCTTTCTGCAATTGTTTGGTTTTGAGCGGATCGCGCAGGCGGATGCGGCGGAACAATTCCGGCGCAAAATGCGGAATACCGGTGAATTTCAGTTGCTCGCCTTCGGTAAAGGTATCGCCGATTTGGATGGTGCCGTGGTTGTGCAGACCGATAATGTCCCCCGACACGGCCTCTTCCACCGCACTGCGATCGCCTGCGAGAAAGGTCACAGCGTCGCTGATGCGCACGTCTTTGCCCAAGCGCACGTGGTGCATTTTCATGCCCTGGGTATAAGAGCCGGAGCAGATGCGCATAAACGCCACGCGGTCGCGGTGTTTGGGATCCATATTCGCCTGGATCTTAAAAATAAAGCCGCTGAATTTCGGCTCTTCCGCCGAGACTTTGCGCACATCGGTATTGCGCGCCAGCGGCGCCGGCGCCCACTCGACGAATTTATCGAGCATCTCACGCACACCGAAATTGCCAAGAGCAGTACCGAAAAACACCGGCGTCAATTTGCCCTGCAGGTAAGCCTCGAGATTAAATTCATGGGTCGCGCCGCGCACCAGTTCGATCTCCGCGCGCACGTCGTCGGCGTACAGGCCGAGCAATTTATCTGCTTCGGGACTGCCCAATCCCTGAATCTGAATATCATCCGGAATCGTGTGCCCCATGCCCTGTTGGAACACATGGATGGTATCGGTGTAGAGGTTGTAAACGCCTTTGAATTCTTTGCCCATACCGATGGGCCAGTTGATCGGCGCGGCGCGGATTTTCAGGACTTCTTCAATCTCGTCCAGCACTTCCACCGGATCGCGGATATCGCGGTCCATTTTGTTGATAAACGACAGAATCGGCGTGTCGCGCAGACGGCAGACTTCCATCAATTTGATGGTGCGGTCTTCCACACCTTTCGCGCCGTCGATCACCATCAACACGGAGTCCACCGCCGTGAGGGTACGGTAGGTATCTTCGGAGAAATCTTCGTGCCCGGGGGTATCCAGCAGATTGACGATGCGCTCTTTATAAGGGAACTGCATGACCGAGGAGGTTACCGAAATTCCGCGCTCCTGCTCCATGGTCATCCAGTCGGATTTTGCATGGGGGCCGCGTTTGCCTTTTACCGAACCTGCTAATTGAATGGCGTTGCCGAACAACAGCAACTTTTCCGTGATGGTGGTTTTACCGGCGTCCGGGTGGGAAATAATGGCGAAGGTGCGCCGCCGCTTGATGTCTGCGAGAAGGTCGGTCATTCCGGGTACTAGGCTCAAAAAAAGGCGCAAGTATACCGTAGAAGCACCTCAAAAATGCCTGCGCTTGTCAGATCAGCCGCCGGCAGCTCGGATGCGAGCCCAGTCTGCGCGACCCGGTCGGAAGCCTCATGTACCGATGAAGTCTCAAACGTCCAGAAAGGCGAGGTCTAGGGCATAGAGCAAGGCGTCCTCAGGACGGTCACCTTTTACACCGGGGTAATACTTGGGGCGGATGCCGACTTGGTTGAAGCCGGTTTTTTCGTAGAGGGCGATGGCGGCTTCGTTGGATGCCCGCACTTCCAGGAACATGGTCTGCGCCTTCTGCTGTGCCGCCTGCGCCAGCAAGTGCAGAAACCGGCTGCCCACACCTCTGCCCTGCAAGTCTTTATCCACGACAAACAGCAGCAGCTCGGCTTCGCCCACCACAAACGACAGCACCGCGTGGGCAACCCATTGGCCGTCCCGACGCAGGCCTATACAAGAGTGATGTCCCAACGAACTGCGCAGGTTTTCCAGGCTCCACGGATGGGGGTGACTGCGTTGTTCCAATGCGACGATTGCGTCCAGATCTGCGGCCGTGATTGGTGCCGGCTCGAAGTGCTCCCCGTGCAGGCTAAAGCCCGCCGGCAACTGCAGCTCAACGGACATGCAAAGAACGAATGGCGGCCCAGGTGCGCGCCTTCAACTCGGGCTGCAACAGCATATCCGCGAGAGACGGCAGCACCACCGCCAGAGTGGCGAGGGAATCCAAATTGATGGCGCGGCCAAGACTGTCCTGATAGGAATGATCGGGCAGCACCGCGTGACAAGCGCTCTCCCCCATCAGCCACAGATAGCGCGCCGGTTGGCGCTCCAGCCGCGCCTGCAGAAAGGCCTGCACCATTTCGCGGGCGGCACCCCAACCGGGGGTAGGAACAACGCCGGCGGGTGGCCAAAGAAGGATGTCTGGCTTGGCGGGCGGTAGAGCCACCTCTTTTGCGCGCAGAATATTTTCGAGCAGGGCCTGGGTGGGAAGTGCCTGGCCTGCGTGACGGGTATCGAGAATCATCAAAGCGGGGACCGGTCGCCAGATGCTCAGCGCGAATTGCACCGGCTGTTCAACAACGGCGGGAGTTGGCGTGGACCCAGGTTCTTCAACAGGAGGAGTTTCGACTGAAGCCCGGGGCCGCAAGGTATCCATGATCTCGCTGACCGCTGCCTGTACCGGACGGGGAGCTGCGGGAATTTCCGCAACCTCCAATGGCGCAGCTGCAGATTCGACGGCAGCCTGCTCTACCGCCCGCTCCACCTCGGGTTCGGCTACCGCGAGCTGCGCCGACATGCGCGCGCCGGGCAGGATCCAGCGCGGCACAAACATGGTGATGCCCATGGCCTCCAGGTATTGCATGCGCTGGCGTTCGTTCATAGTCATCTCACTGTGCACGCCGAGTCCCGGCAGCCGCGGGATTGTAGCCAGCGGACCGGGCAGCGGCAATGACCGCGTTCCCATACCCGCTTTTGGCTGACACACCTATATGGTCAATTTCCTACAAACGAATCAGCGCTCCGCCACTATTACCACCCCAGCCAAACCTGGAAAATGGCCGACATACAGCAGGGACACGGAAGAGCCTCAGACACCAGGGACGGTGATAAGGAAAGACGGCAGGACGCCGAAAAGGACAAACGCGGCAACGGAGGATGACGCCGCAGGCAGGAGCCAGGAAGAGGCGCGACACAGGTAGGTGGCGGCGGGAATCAAGGACGAGCCAGCCGGATGCAAAGGATTTGGGATGGCATCGGCTCAAGGTGAGCAAAGCAAAGGATAAGGATTGGAAAGCCGGGACGCTTGGGGCAAAGGGAATCAACTGGAGTTAAAGGACAAGCCCAATTAAGGACAGCCAAGGAAACGACGGGTAGGAAAAAACAGAAACGCCACGGAATTGGCCCCGACAAGGATTTCCAAATCTCAAATGGACTGCTGGGGACTTACGGAAACAGCTTTTACCACGGACGGCGGAACTCAGGCTCTCCTGCACATTGCAGACATTCTGCAATGTGCAGGAGAGCTTAATTATTTGCGCGCTTGAACGCCCTCCTTTTCATACTTTCTCAATTCTTCTAAATAACCTCGCTTGTATCCGCCGCGCATTGCGCGCAGTACGATGATCGGAAATTATGGCCACTTGATGATTGGAGGCCGCCATGAATTCGCCCGTCGATTTTCTTCGTCAGCTTTTTGATCACGCCGTGGCGGCCGCCCATCCGCGAGAACGCCTACCGCTGTTTTTGCCGGAGGACCGCTCAGCCCCCGCATTGGTATTGGGCGCCGGCAAAGCCGCCGCGGCCATGGCGCAAAGTTTCGAAGATCATTGGCAGGGACCGGTGCGCGGTCTGGTGGTCACCCGCTATTTCCACTCCGAGCCGTGCCGATTTGTGCGCGTCGTGGAAGCCGGCCACCCGCTTCCCGATGAAACCAGTCAGTTGGCGGCGCAGCAGATGGCCGCGTTACTAAGGGAGCGCAACCCGGAGGAAAAAGTGTTTTTCCTCGCCTCCGGCGGCGGCTCCTCGCTGCTGACATTACCGGCCGATGGCGTCAGCCTGGCGGAAAAAAAGCAGATCAGCGCCGAGCTGTTGTTCAGCGGCGCTGCCATCGAGCAGATCAACAGTGTGCGCAAACATCTTTCCGCATTAAAAGGTGGGCGTCTTGCGCAGCTGTGTGAACCGGGGTCGGTCACCACCTTTGCGATTTCCGACGTGCCCGGTGACCATCCCGAAGTCATTGCCTCCGGCCCCACCGTGGCCGATCCCACTACGGCCGCTCAGGCTCTGGCGATTCTGGAGGAATATCGCGTTCCAATTTCAGAAGGCGTGCGTAAATGGCTGGCGGATCCTCGCTCGGAGACGCCCAAGCCTGGCAGCTTGGGCGATCACCCTTTCCATCTCATCGCCACTCCCATGCAGGCACTGCAGGCGGCCGCCGACTTCGCCCGCAACAATGGCATTACGCCGATTATTCTCGGCGACCAAATTGAAGGGGAATCCCGCGAGGTCGCCAAGGTCATGGCCGGCATCGCCAAATCTATCCAGGATTCAGGAGAGCCGGCGCGCGCGCCCTGTGTATTGCTCTCTGGCGGCGAAACCTCCGTCACTATGCGCGGCCAGGGAAAAGGCGGACGCAATACCGAATTTCTTCTCAGCCTCGCGCTGGCCCTGGATGGTCGCCCTGATATTTACGCGCTGGCAGCGGATACCGACGGCATAGATGGTTCGGAGGACAACGCCGGCGCTGTTCTCCAGCCAGATTCCCTGCAGCGGGTCGTGCAGCTGGGTTTGGCGCCAACGGAGTTATTGCGCACCAACGACAGCTATCATTTTTTTGCCGCTCTCGAGGATCTGTTGATTACCGGCCCTACTCGCACCAACGTCAACGACCTACGCGCAATTTTCATTCTTCGCGGCGCCTGAATTCGCGTCCGCAATATTCCTGACTATACTCACTCAGATCATCGCAGCACCCTATCACCCAAAGGAATCTAGTGGGTGATGACATCTATCGTTCCGCATTGTGAGGAGGATGCACCCATCTTATGGATGCCTATGCAAGCCATTTGGCTACGGTCAACGAAGTTCAGGACGTCGTTGCCACGGATGACATTTGCAATGCCCAGGGTCAAATCCTTGTCAAAAAGGGCTCCCGCATTGATCCACAAATGGTGGATAAGATCACCCGCTTCAAGCTGCTGAAGCCACTGGAACATTCGGTTGTTATCGAGAATGAGCTCAACACCGAGATGTTACTGGAGTGTTTTTCCGTCTATCTCGGCAGCAATCCTTGCACCGCATTTATCTTCGAGCGCTTTACCGATTTCGGCGAACTCAAAAGTTTTTGCCAGTACTTTTGCCAGTTCACCCTGCTGCGCCAAAAGCTGACCGTCCTCTCTCTTTCCCTGCCCACAGTGTTTGAACAAGCGATGTTTTGCGCGTGGCTGGGCACCATACTGACGCGGAAATTACCGCCCAATCAGGTCGACCGACGGGAGTTTTTTATCGCCGCCCTGTGCCATGACATCGGCATGGTTCATATCGATGGCCAAGTGCTCAGTAAAGACAGTGCACTCACACTCGATGAGTGGAAACAGATTCAGTCACACCCGGTGATCGGCTTTAACATCGTCAAGGAAATACCCGGGCTCAACAGCAACGTCGCCAAAGCGATTCTGGAACATCACGAAAATCTCGATGGCACCGGTTATCCGCGCGGCAAGCTCGGCTCCGCACTCTGTCATGAAGGCCAGTTGCTCAATCTGCTCGACAGCGTCAATGCGATTTTCAATAAACATTTCCGACCGTTTAAACGCTCCCTGCGCGATTTGGTTCCCATCGTGCAAATGAATCAGCACAGTCGCTTTGGACTGGCGACCAGACACCTGATCATGTTGTTGCGGGAATTACCGCCGCAAAACCAAAACTGCATTCCCCACGAGTTGGCAGACGAAGTCATCGCCGCGGTAAAAGAGCGCAACGCCTATATCGCAAAATGCGCGGATATTTCAGCGGCAATTGCCGATAGCATCGGTCTTCGCCATGAGGAGCCGATCCTGGTGAACCTGCAAAATGCGGTTATTCACATCTCCATGTCCATCGCCCAATCCGGCATAGTCAACAGCGCTTTTATTCGCTGGCTCGATCAGATTCAAGCAGAACAACTCACCTATGCGTACAACGAAGTTGAGGAGGCCTATCTGATGATGCAGGAAATCATCTACCACATAGACAAACTCAAGCGACAGTTGCAGCTCTGCCTGGAAAAAATAGCCCCCGATAACGTCACCGAAACCCTCACTAAAAGCCTCGCCCAACTTAATCAACTCGACCTGCCACAAATACAGCCCCGGCTGGCGAAGCTGTGGATGTTTAACGTTTGATGCAAATTTATTGAAGCGTCAGTAGCGGTTCCACTATGAAAAACACTTTGCTTTAGTGCGAACCTTAAGCGCAAACCTGTGCCATAATTCGCCACAATTTTTCCCCAGCTAAACCTGCTTCCTCCGTTTATCCTTTAATACACACCTTTTTCTTCCCGAGGACACCGCATGGCCTCCCGTTCGTTTTTTCTTTTGTGTACTTTGCTGCTCGGTTTGTCCGGTTGCGGTGACAAATCGGCTCCACCGCCCTCGCCCGCCGGCGAAAAAGGCGCGCCGCCAGTCGCGGCAGCGCCGGTAGAACCCAATACACTCGCCATGGCCGTGCTCGATATTGCCGAGCGCAATCGCGACGGCAAAAACGGCATCGCGGTGACATTGGCGACGGAAGTGGATCCAGGGCAGGACATTCAGCCGTATTTTCAAATTCAGATTAAAAAAACCGGCAAGGTCCCTGGCGCGTGGGTAATCGGTGAAGATCGGCGGCAAGTGTGGTTTATGAATATCGAGCCGCAGACCGAATATCAGATCGACGTAAATCCCGGTTTGCGCGCCATGAACGGCAGCAGTTTGAGCGAAGCCAAATCCGCCACCATCACCACCCGCCCGCTCGAACCTTCGGTTAATTTCACCAGCAAAGGTGCGGTGCTGCCACTGGGTTACAGCTCGGGGTTGCCAGTGTTGACGGTGAATATCGCTGCTGTTGACGTGGATTTTTTCCGCATCGACGATGCGAATCTCGCAGAATTTCTCAGCACTACCCGCGACTACGGGCGCTACGGCTGGCAAGCGAACCAGCTGAAACAATTCGGCGAACTGATTTACAGCGGTCGCTTTGATCTCGCACCAGAGCACAACACCCGCAGCAAACGCGATATTCCCATTCACACTCTCGACGCGCTGAAAAAACCCGGTTTGTATTTCGCGGTGATGCGCGCGGCGGGCGAATACGATCGCAAGCAGATCACTTGGTTTAGCGTCACCGATATAGGCGTGCATCTGCGCCAATACCGCAATCAATTGGATGTGCACACCAGCTCCCTCGCCACTGGCAAAGCCCTCGGCAAAATTTCGCTGCAAATTCTGGATGAGAAAAGCAAAGTGCTGCAGGAGAACACCACCACGGCGGAAGGCATTGCCAGTTTTGCGCAGGATCTCAAGCAGGCTCGGGTGTTGGTCGCCCGCACCGACGATCAACTGACGCTTATCGATCTGCAACAACCGGCGCTGGATCTGTCGGAATTCGAATTGGGTAAACGCCCGCAACTGCCGGTGGAGTTGTTTATCTACTCGCCGCGCAATCTCTATCGCCCTGGCGAAACCATGATCGTCAGTGGCCTGCTGCGCGACTTCGACGGTCGTCAAACTCAAGCGCCGGTGCTCACCGCCACGCTGCGCGCGCCCAACGGTTCTACAGCAAAGGAATTTAAATGGTCCCCCGGCGAGGCGGGCTACTATCAAACCGAGTGGACCATCCCCACGGACGCGCCCACAGGCCGCTGGCAATTGTCCGTTGCCGGCGCTCTGCAACAGCCGGTGGTCTATCCATTTAACGTCGAGGAATTTCTGCCTGAGCGCATGAAGCTGACGCTGGCGGAAGGCGCAGAGCGCAGTGTGCGCAATTCCGCGTTGGAAAAAATCTCACTGCCGGTGCTGGCGGAATACCTCTACGGAGCACCTGCTGCCGGCAATCGAGTGAGCGCGTTTTATCAGGTGGAACATTGGCGCTCACCGGTGGAGGCGCTTAAGGATTACCAATTCGGCCATGTGCTGGATACCGCATTTACCTCGCAGCAGGATTTGGCGGATATAACCCTGGATGACCAGGGCAAAGGCGAGTTACAGATTCCGTCCGCTTGGCGCGAAGTCCAGTCACCGTTGAAAGTGCAGATCACCACCAGCCTCTACGAATCCGGCGGCCGCGCCATTACCCGCTCGCACCCGGTGCTGGTGTGGCCGGCACAGGCGCTGATCGGCTTGCGCCCGCAGTTCGGCAAAACCAATCCAACCGCCAACAGCGTCGCCACTTTTGATGTAGTGAAAGCCAATCTGAGCGGCGAGTTACTCGCTGCGGCGAAACTGGAAGCCACATTAATCAGCGAAGACCGACAGTATTTCTGGGAATACAACGACCACCAGGGCTGGCACTGGCAGTGGACGGAAAAAGAATTTCCGGTGGCGAGTGAGCAGTTGAGCTTGGCCCAAGGCAAAGCCGGTCAAATCAGCTTCCCGGTCGGCTGGGGCAACTACCGCATTGAAGTAAAAGATCTGGACAGCGGCCGAGTCAGCAGTCTGCGCTTTTTTGCCGGCGAAGATTGGTACAGCGACTGGCAGAACGCCGAGAGCAGCGGCGCCGCGCGACCGGATCGGGTGAATCTCGCCCTGGACAAACCGCGTTATAAAGCTGGCGACACCGCGCAACTCAAAATTCTGCCTCCCGCCGCGGGCGAGGCGCTGATTTTGGTGGAAAGCGACCGTCCGCTGTGGAGCAACCAGTTGGCGGTGCCGGCGGAAGGCACCAGTATCAATATTCCCATCGCCAGTGACTGGCAGAGCCACAACCTCTACATCACCGCCCTGTTAGTGGAGCCGAGCGGCAAAACCCGGCAGATCACCCCCAAACGCAGCCTCGGCCTATTGCATCTACCCCTCGACCGGGAGGCGCGCCGCCTGGAAGTGAATTTCGAAGTCACGGATAAAACCCGTCCGTCCACCACCCTTAACACCCGCATCAAAGTGAACGCCGGCGGCGCGACGCCGCCTGCCTACGTGACTTTGGCGGCGGTGGATGTAGGCGTACTCAATATCACCAATTTCAAAACGCCCGATCCCTTCGACCACTTTTTCGGCCAGCGCCGCTACGCTGCCGAAGTGCGCGATATGTACAGCGATGTAATCGAAAGTCAGCGTGCGGACAAAGCCAAATTGCGCTTCGGCGGTGACGCCGACCTTGCCCGTGGCGGTAAGGCGCCGCAGTCCGACGTGCAGATCGTGTCGCTGTTCCGCAGCCCGGTGAAACTCACCGACGGGGCAGCGGAAATTCCCCTGAGCCTGCCGGACTTCAACGGCCGTTTACGCCTGATGGCGGTAGCTTTCGGCGATGAGCAATACGGCAGCGCCGAAACCGAAGTGACGGTGGCCGCGCCAGTGATTCTGGAAATCGCCATGCCGCGTTTCCTCGCCTATGGCGATAAGGCAACTGTCGCCCTGGATGTGCAGAACATGACGGAGGAAGCGCAGACCTTCGCTATTTCCCTGTCCGCAGCAGCGCCTATTGAAATGGCGGCGCAGCAGCAAACGCTGACACTGGAGCCGCGCCAGAAAACCACATTGCGCGCGCCGATCACCGCTGTCGGTTTCGACGGTGCCGGCCGCATTAACGTCAGTCTCGAAAATGAAAAATTGGGTCGCATCGAACGGACTTGGAATCTGGGCGTGCGTCCGGCCTACCCCGCTGCAACGGTGCAGAAACAACAGGTACTCAAACCCGGCGAAAGTCTCACCGCATCGGTCAGCGATTTGCGCTCCGCCATTCCCGCCACGCTGCAGGCATCCGTGGAAATCAGCTCCACCGTCAATCTGCAGGTGGCGGCGCAAGTGCGCGAATTGCTCGCCTATCCCTACGGCTGTCTCGAGCAGACCACCAGTCGCGCCCATCCGCTGCTACATGCCAGCCTCGATAATCAAGCGCGTTTTGGCCTCAATCCTATTTCCGAGGAGGAACGCCTGAAGCGTATGCAGGCGGGTGTTGATCGCGTCGCCCGCTTCCAGAAAGCCAATGGCGGTTTTGGTTTGTGGGATCTGGACTCAGAGGAAGATCACTGGCTCACCGCGTACTCCACGGATTTTCTGCTGGACGCGCAAACCCAAGGGCTGGATGTGTCGGCGAACGTGCTCGACAAAGCCCTGCAGCGCCTGGGTTATTACCTCAACAGCAGCGGCACTTTCGTCGGCCAGCATTGGTCGCAGGACCCGCGCCACTACGCCTTCGCCAGCCGCGCCTATGCCGCCTACGTGCTAAGCCGGGTTAAGCAGGCGCCGCTGGGCACGCTGCGCACCTTGTATCAGCGCGACTTTGCTCACTCCCGCAGCGGACTGCCGCAAGTGCAACTCGGCTTGGCGCTGTTGCAGATGGGCGATCAGAAAGCCGGTCAGGAAGCGCTGGAAAAAGCGGTAAAAAATCTGCCGGCGCGGGACCAATATCTGGGCGACTACGGCAGCGATATTCGCGATATCGGCCAGATGGTGTATCTGCTGCTCAGCTACGGCAAGCTTACCGACAAGGCGTTGGATCTCAGCCTCAAACTGCGCGACGCCATTCGCGGGCGCCAGTGGTTCAGCACTCAGGAGCGCACCGCCCTGTTCCTCAGCGGCATAGCGCTGGAGCAGAGCCTCAACACCGAATGGAAGGCGGAGTGGCAACTCGGCCAGAGCGCACCGCAGACGGTGACGGCAACCGGCACTTGGCGCAAACACCTGGACGCAAATGACTTAGCGGAAACCTTCCGTTTGGCGTCACAGCACGACAAACCGCTCTACGCCGATGTGCTGCTCAACGGCTATGGCAAAGAGGCACCAGCGCCGCAGGAATCCGGCATGGGCGTGGCCAGCCAGTGGTACAACGCCGCTGGCAAACCCGTCACCCCGCAAAAAGTGAAAACCGGTGAGCTGTTCCTGGTGCATGTCAGCGTGACATCGAAGGAGCGTGTGCCGGATGCCCTCTTAGTGCAGCTGCTGCCGGCCGGCTTTGAGCTGGAAAACCAGAATCTGGAACACGCCATCAAGCTGGATAACTTCCGCATCGACGGCAAGCCATTGCACGAGCTGCGGGACGCGACTCAGGTGAAATATCAGGAATACCGCGACGACCGTTTTGTCGCCGCTCTCGATCAGATGCCCTGGAATTCCGGCCACCTGTTCTACCTGGTGCGCGCGGTGACTCCCGGCGTTTATCAGGTGCCGCCGCCCATCGTTGAAGATATGTACCGACCGGAGATCCGCGGCATCGGCCACAGCTTGCAGCCCATTGAGGTGATCAACCCCTGATGGCAACGCCCTTTCGGCAATGGCTGCGGCGGCATCCCGCGCTGGCTTATCCAGCGCTCGGACTGATCGCCGCAGCGCTGTTGTTTGCCCTGCTGGACCGGATTTTTCCTCTTCACTTGCCCGAGCAAGATCAGCTCTACGCGCGGGTGGTGGTGGATAAGATAGGTCGCCCCTTGCGGGCGTTTCCGGATGCCTCCGGCGTCTGGCGTTATGAAATCAGTTTGGATGAGGTATCGCCGCTCTATCTGGAAGCGCTGTTGGCGTATGAAGATCGGCGCTTCTGGCATCACCCGGGAATCGACCCGGTGGCGCTGGTGCGCGCGGCGGCGAGCAACTGGCGGCACAGCCGCACCATCTCCGGCGGCTCCACGATCACCATGCAGGTCGCGCGGCTGCTCCACCCGCACAGCCGCTCGATTCCGGGAAAGCTGCACCAGATGTTCCGCGCCTTGCAGCTGGAGTGGCATTTGGACAAGCGCGAAATTCTGACCCTCTACTGCAATATCGCGCCCTTCGGCGGCACCATCGAAGGCGTGCAGGCGGCAAGTTTTACCTATCTCAATAAACCCGCCCGCGACCTGACCCATGCCGAAGCCGCCCTCCTCGCCGTACTGCCGCAATCGCCCACTCGCTATCGCCCGGACTTGGCGCCGGCACTTGCGCAACAAGCCCGCGACAAAGTGCTCGACCGTATGGTGACTTTTGGTCACTGGCCCCAAGAAGAGGTGGATGCCGCCAAGCTCGAACCGGTCCAGCCACTCAACAAACGCCTGGATAATCAGGCCGCTTTATTGGCAGAGCGCCTGACCAATACCCGCTCCCAGCGGGTGGTGCACAGCACTATCGATGCCGACCTGCAGGCTTCTCTGGAAGACTATCTGCGCCAATTCATCGCCACTCAGCCAGAACGCACCTCCGCCGCGGTGCTGGTGGTGGACAACGCAACATCCGAAGTGCGCGCCTATCTGGGGGCAGCTGACTTTGGCAATCTCGAGCGCTTCGGCCATGTGGATATGGTGCGCGCCCTGCGTTCCCCCGGCTCCACCTTAAAACCGTTTTTGTATGGTTTGGCTTTGGACGCAGGGCTGATTCACTCGCAATCCCTGCTGATCGACGCGCCGCTGCAATGGCAGGAATACCAGCCAGCCAACTTCAGCGGCGCATTTGTCGGCCCGGTAAGCGCGGCGGAAGCCTTGCAACGTTCGCTCAATGTGCCAGCGGTGGATCTGCTGGATCGCTATGGGCCGGATCAATTTGTCGCACGGCTCGCCAACGCCGGACTCGATCTGACAGTGCCCGGTGGCAAAGCCAATCTGGCCGTAATCCTCGGCGGTGCCGGCACCAATCTGGAAAAACTGGTGGTCGCCTACAGCGCCCTCGCCAACGGCGGCAAAGCGCGCGCCCTGCGTTTCTATGCGGATGCGCCGCAGGCGCCAGAAGCATTTCTGGTCTCACCGGAAGCGGCGTGGATTGTCTACGACATGTTGAGCGACGTCGCCGGACCCGATGGTTTGCGACGGGTTTCCGCCATGGTGCAGCGCCCGACTCTCGCCTGGAAAACCGGCACCAGCTACGGCATGAGAGACGCCTGGGCCATAGGAATCGACCGACGCCACACCATCGGCGTCTGGGTGGGCCGTCCGGACAACTCGGCGATGGCTGGAAATACCGGCCGGGACAGTGCCGGGCCTTTATTGCACACCATCGCCGATCACTTAGGCATAGCGGCGGGACCGCCAAAACCAGCGGGGGTGGAGCCAGTTACCATCTGCTGGCCGCTAGGAACCGACGCGGCATCCCAGCCTCCAGAATTCTGCCATCGCCAAGCGCAAGCCTGGACCATCAAAGGAACCGTGCCGCCCACTTGGGCGGACCGGCAGATGCCGCTGCTGCCCAACCCCCTGCCCTATTGGCAGGATCCCAACACCAACAAGCGTGTCCACAGCGGCTGCCTCACTCCCGGTGCCATGCAAAAATACGCGGCGCTTTGGCCGAGCGCACTGGAGCCCTGGCTGCCCCGCGACAGGCGTCGCCAAGGACAACTTCCCACCTTGGCCGCGGGTTGCGATGCCATCGGCGCTGTGCCGGTAAAAATCGAACAGATCGCGCCCAATACCATCTATCGCCGAGCGGGCAGCGGCGATTCGCCACCGCGTGTCCCTCTGCTCGCCTCCGGTGGCGAGGGTCGCTACCACTGGTATGTAGACGGTCGCTATCTACATAGCTCACCACCGGCGCAAACTCTGGAACTCGTTAACCCTGGGGCGCATCAGATTCTGGTGGTGGATGACGCAGGCAATCTCGACAAAATCGACGTTACCCTGGAGGCTTTATGACGCAGATACGAGTGGAAGAAGGTGATATCACGGCCCTGTCGGTGGACGCGGTGGTCAACGCGGCCAATTCCTCGCTGCTGGGCGGCGGAGGTGTGGACGGCGCGATTCACCGCGCTGCCGGACCTGAGTTGCTGGCGGAATGTCGGACCTTAAATGGCTGCGCCACTGCCGAGGCCAAAATAACTCGTGCCTATCGCCTGCCAGCGCGTCATGTGATTCATACGGTTGGTCCTATCTGGCACGGCGGCAACGCCAATGAAGCCAATCTCCTCGCCCAGTGCTATCGCAACAGCCTCCGCCTCGCCCAGCAACATCAATTGCGCAGTATCGCTTTCCCTGCGATCAGTTGCGGCGTCTACGGATATCCTTTGGAACAGGCAGCCACCATCGCAGTGGATACGGTGTGTGAGGAATTAAAAAAAATGGAGGATGTATTTGAGGAAGTGATTTTCTGCTGCTTCAGCTCTGACATCGCCCAGCATTACCGCACAGCCCTGGCGCGCCACGCGCTATAAACAAAAAATCCCGCCTAGGCGGGATTTTTTTGAAGCAACAAACCGACAACAATTAAGCGCCAGCTTTTTTCTCTTCTTTGACGTGCAGACGGATATGCAAATCGCGCAGCTGATTAAATTCCACTGTTCCCGGTGCATCGGTCATGACACACGCAGCGGTTTGTGTTTTCGGGAATGCAATTACGTCGCGGATGGAGCTGGAACCGGTCATCAACATAATCAGGCGATCCAGACCAAACGCCAAACCACCGTGCGGCGGCGCGCCGAATTTCAATGCATCCAACAGGAAGCCGAATTTTTCACGCTGCTGCTCAGGCGTAATGCCGAGGATTTTAAAGACCGTCTGCTGCATGGACTGGTTGTGAATACGCACAGAGCCGCCGCCCAATTCGGTGCCGTTCAATACCATGTCGTAAGCGCGGGAAAGCGCCTTAGCCGGATTGCTTTCCAGTTCTTCCGGTGAGCAGGAAGGCGAAGTGAACGGATGGTGCAGCGCTGCCAAGCTGCCGTCCTCGGCTTCTTCGAACATGGGGAAATCCACCACCCACAAGGGCGCCCACTGACGGGTGTACAAATTCAGATCCGCGCCCAATTTGCAACGCAACGCGCCCAAGGCTTCGGATACGATTTTCGCGTTGTCGGCGCCGAAGAAAATCAAATCGCCATTCTGCGCATCCAGGCGATCCAGCAATTGTTGACGGACGTCCGTGGGCAGGAATTTCACAATCGGCGACTGCAGACCTTCTTCCAGATCCGTGCGGTCATTCACCTTGATATAGGCAAGGCCTTTTGCACCGTAGATGCTGACAAACTTGGTGTAGTCGTCGATTTGCTTGCGGCTCAACAACTCGCCGCCATTGGGCACTTTTAATGCGGTCACGCGGCCCTTGGGATCTTTGGCCGGAGCGGAGAAAACTTTGAACTCCACTTGCTGCATCAAATCCTTCACCTCCACTAACTGTAGAGGAATGCGCAGATCGGGCTTGTCCGAACCGTATTTTTCCATGGCTTCACTAAAGGGCATGGTGGGAAATTCGCCGAGATCCACGTCCATCATGGTTTTAAACAATTGGCGCACCATGGATTCGGTCACCGCCATGATTTCCTTTTCACTCATAAACGAGGTTTCGATATCGATCTGAGTGAATTCGGGCTGGCGATCCGCGCGCAAATCTTCGTCTCGGAAACACTTGGCAATTTGATAGTAGCGATCGAAACCCGCCACCATCAGCAATTGTTTAAACAACTGCGGCGATTGGGGCAGCGCGAAAAAATGACCTTCGTGGGTACGCGACGGCACGAGATAATCGCGCGCACCTTCCGGAGTGGCGCGGGTAAGGATCGGTGTTTCCACGTCGATAAAACCATTGTCCGCCATAAAATTGCGGATAAAGGTGGTCACCTGAGAACGGAAGCGCAGGTTGTGCTGCATATCTTGGCGACGCAAATCCAGATAGCGGTATTTCAAGCGCACGTCTTCGCCAACGTTAGCGTGAGCATCGAGCGGGAACGGCGGGGTTTCGGCAGTATTGAGAATGGTCAACCCCAAGCCGTAAATTTCGATCTGGCCAGTGGCCATATTCGGGTTGACGGTTTCAGCGGCGCGGGCGCGTACACGGCCGCGCACCTGCAAAACATATTCGCTGCGGACTTTATCGGCGAGGGCNAAGTTCTCCTGGCTGTCNGGATCGAACACCACCTGAACCACACCTTCGCGATCGCGCAAATCGATNAAGATCACCCCACCATGNTCNCGGCGGCGATCCGCCCAGCCGCAAAGAGTGACTTCTTTGTCGATATCGGCGGTACTGAGAAGTCCACAATAATCACTGCGCATATGTTTACCTGTTTATCGTCATTTAATCGGTTGCGGCGG
>Ga0065721_10005039_pt1 | contig 31435 bp, 23 predicted proteins | sample Mesricmetagenome_FD_59108 | JGI IMG/M metagenome (GOLD analysis project Ga0065721, IMG submission 59108) | Mesophilic microbial community from rice straw/compost enrichment Sample: eDNA_1 v2 (version 2) | ecosystem: Engineered > Solid waste > Grass > Composting > Bioreactor | place: USA: Davis...
CAAGTTATTCCCGTAATGTCTTCCAGTCTTGCTTCCCCTTTGATTTCCCCATTCGCCTGCATATCCGTTTCCTCCCTCTACGCTTGAGCATAGCCGCGAGAGATATATTCAATATCCTCCCTATATTTTCCTGCTATAAGTCCATTACTCATCCCATTGGGAATGAAGGACCTGGTGGCAGAAGTTGGGGCGTTGATATCCCGGAAGAAGCCATTCGCACACGTCTGTTTCCTCATTCTCTTTGGAATGGTTCCTCCAGTTTGCTTTTAGTTTGTACATAAAATAAGACAACTATAGGAACCTATCTGTGACAATTAATTTTTGGAGTTTAAGCTAACTTGGCTCCGCATGGATAAAGATACCGCTGCCGGAAGGATCCCGATCGCAACGCCGATGGCGCCGATCCAACCGACGGCTTGAAGCGATATATTTTCCACCACCATCCCTCCGATTACGGCTCCGACGGCCATACCCAATTGTACGATAGAAGTGTTCAAGCTCAGGACGATTCCCGAGGCTTTCGGTGCCATGCCAATCAGATAGACCTGTTGGACAGGGCCTGTCGACCAGGCAAAAAAAGACCACAACATCAGTAAAGGCAGCACGAACGCGGAAGAATGGGCGAACGCCGTGATGAGAAGCAAGATCCCGGAGTGGAAAAGCAGGCTCCCTATCAGCGTACGGGGAATGCCCCATTTATCCGCGCCATAGCCGCCAACCTGCGAACCAAGAAGACTGGCAATTCCGAATGCAAATAGCCCGACGCTGATCATCCGGTCGCTCATTCCGGTAATGTCCAGAAGGAATGGAGAAATATAAGTGTAAATGACGGTATAACCGAGTATCCAGAAAAAGCTAATAGACAAGGCAATAGAGATTCGAGGGGTCTTAAGCAGGGAAAGCTGCTCCCTTATGGGAACAGGAGTCTCTCCTTTTGACTTGGGGATGGTCAACCGAAGAACAAACATTGCTACTAGGCTGAGCACGCCGATACCCGTGAAAATGATCTTCCAATCATAGGACCCGGCAATTACTCTTCCCAGAGGCACTCCGAGAATAAGCGCCAGGTTAAAGCCTAAGAGAACCNTGGCAATCGCACTGCCTTGCTTGCCGGGTTGAGCGAGGTTAGCCGCAACGGTTAGGGCAACCACCATAAAGACGCCTGTGCCGATCGCCAGAATAATTCGAGCTCCCACCAGCATGGCGAAGCCGGTCGAAGCAATCGTGGCCAGATTCCCTATGAAAAATAGCGCTAATGCAGCCAGCATGAGCATTCTTCGATCAATTTTTGCCGTGATGGCGATCAGAATCGGCGTACCGATCGCGTATGCGAGCGAGTAGACGGTGATAAGTTGCCCGGCTGCTGCCAGCGTTACTCCGACATCGCTTGCTACTCTATCCAATATCCCGGCGATAACAAATTCAGATGTCCCTACCAAGAAACTGGCGATGGCCAGAATGTAAATTTTCCATGAATTGATCATTTCGGTCCCTCCCAATTTGTTTCCACTGTTCTAGAAGTATAGAATTATTAATTAAAAAAACCTCACCGTTTCAGAATCCAAGTCCTTATTGTCTTGCCAGTTCTTTACGGATTATAGGGGCAACTTTAGTACCGAGAAGTTCGATCGTCCGCAACAATTCCCGATGAGGCAGCGAGCTAAAGTCGACGTACATAAGAAACCGGGTCAGGCTTAACTTCTTCTGCGTATGCAGAATCTTCTCCGCCACATATTCCGGATCTCCGACATATAGAGCTCCATGAAGGTCGCAAGCTGCATCGAACGTGTCGCGAGTGTAAGGCGGCCACCCCCGTTCCCGGCCAATCTGGTTCATCTGCTCGGCCATAACGGGAAAATACCGTTCAGCTGCCGTTTCAAACGAATACGCAATGAAACCATGGGAATGCGTTGCAATCTGCAACATGTCTGGATCGTGCCCTGCCCTCTTGGCGGCTTCCTTATAGAGCTTCACCAAAGGGGCGAAACGCTCCGGCATCCCGCCGATAATCGAGAAGATAACAGGAAGTCCCAGCGTGCCGGCCCGAACAGCCGACTCCGGGCTGCCGCCTGTGCCAATCCAAACCGGCAGCGGTTCCTGCTGCGCTCGGGGATATACGCCCATATTATGAATGGCAGGACGGTGTCCGCCTCCCCAGGTGACCCTCTCCATAGTCCGTACTTTCAATAAAAGTTCAAGCTTCTCTTCATATAACTCTTCGTAATCGTTTAGGTCATACCCGAACAACGGGAACGACTCCACGAAGGAGCCGCGCCCCGCCATGATCTCCGCTCGCCCTTCGGATAGACAGTCCAGCGTTGCAAAGTCCTGATAAACACGGACCGGATCATCCGAGGAGAGCACCGTTACCGCGCTAGATAGCCGAATCCGCTTGGTTGCGGGTGCTGCAGCGGCAAGAATGACCGCCGGCGACGAGCTGGCGTAGTCGATCCGATGATGCTCCCCAATAGCGTACACGTCGAGCCCAACCTGATCGGCCAATCGAATCTCCTCGATCGCTTGGCGCAGCCTCTCTGCCGGCGAGACGCCGCCATGTTCGGGCTTTGTATGGAGAAAGGTGGTCATTCCCAACTCCATCCTTGGCTTCTCTTTCATATTTAGTCCACTCCTTTTAATTTCATCACTTCTAGAAATATAGAAATGATGGTCAAAAAAATTTACGCCAGCAAATAAGGCGCAAATTTCTCTGCCACTTCCTGATTCACGCTATAGTGAATATAGGATCCGCTTTTGCGGGAATTGAGGATGCCGGAGTCGGTTAATTGCTTCAAGTGATGCGACAACGTTGAACCGGCTACCGTTTCCAGTCTTTCACCAATGGCAGTAAAGCATTGATTGCTTTCTTTCGCCAGCATCAATGCGATTTTTAAACGCGTAGGTTCGCCTAAAGCTTTATATACTTTGACAGCCTGCCCCATTTCCTTTTCGTTCTCTGCCATGACGATCTCCTTCCTAAGCATAGCTCTACATTTCTATAAGTGTAGAACTGATCTTAGCACCTTATTGGGCAAATGTAAAGGGACTCGGACATGAGTCATGAAACTTCCAACTCCGCGGCCGGACTTTCACAGGCTAGAGGATGCGTGCCTCTGGGCACGCCAAGTTATTTTGTCGAAACCAAATTAGAACTCGTGGAATACTTTATCGTACTAGACTGCATAGTCCGGATTAAACATCTCTTTGACCGTCTCGATAGACCGGATACGGTCCTCGAGACGATACATCTGCGTCGTCATCATCAATTCGTCGGCCCCTGTGGACTCAAGGAGCCCTTTCAATACTGAGCGGACAGTTTCTGGACTTCCAATCGCCTGGCCGCGTCGACGCTGTTGGACGAAAGCGAGGTCCTCGTGTGTCCAACGATGGGCCGCAACCTCCTCCGGAGAGGGCAGCATGCCTTGCCGCCCTTGAAAAAGCCGCATGAACATCAGGTCAGACGCTCTACCTATGCGATCAGCTTCCTCATCGGTCGGAGCACAGACCGTGAGTGCCGTGATCATGGTGTAGGGCTTGCTCAGAGTGCCCGAAGGCTTAAAGTTACGGCGGTAATGTTCGAACGCGGAAATAGCATTTCCCCTGCCGAAATGGTGGGCGAATGCGAAAGGCAATCCTAACGAAGCTGCTAGATGCGCACTGTGAACGCTCGCACCGAGCATCCAAAGCGCTGGAGGCTCCTCCGCCCGAGGGGATACGAATACATCATGGTACGGATGATTGGACGGAAAACTACCGGTAAGGAAGCCGGCGAGTTCTTCAACTTGCTGAGGAAACTCATCGGCACCGTACCGTGCAAGAGAGCGATTCAGTATTATCGCCGTTTGCGGATCGGGGGACGCCCTTCCGACACCGAGATCGATACGACCCGGGTAAAGCGCCGCCAGCGTACCGAACTGCTCCGCGACGACCAGGGGAACATGGTTAGGCAACATTACCCCGCCCGAACCGACACGAATGCGCCTGGTGGCGGCCGCCAGTGCGCCGATGGTCACCACCGGAGCGGAGCTGGCGACGCCCGGAAAACCGTGATGCTCGGCCATCCAATAGCGGGTAAAACCCAGTTCTTCCGCACGCTGCGCTAGCCGGATAGTCGCTGTTAGAGAGTCATGCGCCGTGGTGCCGGAGCCAATCATGGCAGTATCAAGAATCGACAGGCGGATCGGCGATTCGCGTTTCCGTAGTATGAAGTTCAATGACTCGTTTTCTGACATTAGAGAACCTCCTCTCATCTGAGTTCAAATCCATGACAAGCATTCCAATATCAATGTCATTAAGTAACGGGTACTTTATCCATTTTTTAGTCCTTAGCGGTTCTAGCTGCACGCCCAAATTGTACATAATAAACTGCGGCCATCACAACGACCAGAATGGCAAGTATTAGGAAAATATTGCTATAAACGAAAGTAGCGCTATTTTGCGGTATCGGATTTAAGCGAACGGTCGCTGTGCCGAAATCAAGCACCTTGCCAATAGCAGCTGTCGATGCAGCCGAAGAAATAAAAGTGATCATGGTGAACAATCCCATTCCAACCCCTATATGCTCTTTTGAGAGCGTTCGTGAAACGGTATTCGACATCGCGATTTGCATGAACGATTGACCAAGGATACCGAAAATAAGAAAGATCGCAAGAAAGACCGGCGACATGCCAACGACTGAGGACAAACAGATAAAACCGATAATAAGAAGCGTTGCTGCCGTATACACAAGAAACGGATTTCCCTTTTCATCAGCTAATTTACCGCCGCGTCTGCCCAAAAGCGCGGCCGCTAGGGCTGAAGGCAACATAACCAATCCTATAAAAATCGGTGACAAATGGTTTGCAGAAGCAAGCAACTGAGGTGTAATGAATGGTATAGCAAAGCTAATTCCGGTCATTACGAAAGCAGTTATAAGACCGAATGAAAACGGTTTGTTTCGAAATATAGCCGGATTTATGAACGGCACTGAAGCAGAACGTATGCGTAACATGAATAAAATGAAACAAATAATACCCGCCAAGGCAAACCAAATACTTCCGTTTGTTAAAGCTAGTAATAGAATGGCTACTGTAGCCGCCAAAAGCGATCCGCCAATAAAATCCATTTTGCTGGCGACTCCCTTTTCATCATCTAAATATTTCCGATACAATGGCAACGTAAGCAGCGATAAAAGGGAAATCACAAATAAAACCCGCCAGTTCCACGTACTGCTCACTGCTCCAGCTATGATCGGGCCGAGTGCCGAACCAAGCGCGAACCCGATTGCGACGGTACCCATCGCACGACCGCGCCTTTCTGGTGAAAAGTAACGAACCGGGACGATCATTGCAGTCGCAGGAATGACCGAAGCACCGGCTGCCTGTACAATGCGTCCTACAATTACCATCCAATATTGAACCGCCACTAAGCCTATTAAAGATCCAATTGCAAACACCAGAAGACCAAACGTCAACAAATTCTTCAAGCTGTATCTATCTGTCAATTTTCCGTAAGTTATCGAGCCGATTGCATATACAATCATATAGCCCGTGATGATCCAGCCCACTTGGGATGGAGATAGTTGAAACTCATTTCCGATAGTCGGAAGGACAACATTAAACATGGTTGCGTTCATGACGGAGATAATGAGCGTAAATACAAGAAAACCAAGTAACAACTCACCGGTATTTTTTTGAATGCTATGATTAGCTTGCATTAGAATGCCTCATTTCTGAAGGACAAACAGCATCGCTGAAGCAACGCTCCTGTATTCCTTTGAATTTTTTATTTAGGGATGGGTGCCGGCATAAGTATCGTCATCCATTTTCATGTCGCACCTGTAACTAAAATGATCATCATTTTGCCTCCAATAATTGATTTGTTGTAAACATTACAGTTATAACAACTTTGGTTATAACGTGCGTATAAAAAAAGCCCGCATGAGCTTTAATTATTGAAACCGAGCAACCAGTTGGTCTAATGTTACCTTAGCCAACCTCTGCTCCATGGCGGATTGGGCTTCCATCAACTCCGAACGGAGCGCGGATTCAATGTTTCGACCCACCAGGCATTCAGGATCCGGCTCATCGTGAATGTTGAACAGCTTCCCCTCCTCGATGACATCGACGGCACGGTAAACGTCCAAAAGCGTAATTTGATCCAGCGTCTTCCGTAAGGAAGCGCCACCCACCCCGGGACGAACCTTCACCAGACCCGCCTTCTTGAGCATCCCCATAATCTTCCGAATGATCACGGGATTCGTATTCACGCTGCTCGCGATATTATCGCCGGTACATTCCTTGGAACTGACGGCTATCAGCAAAAGGATATGAACACCTATGGAAAATCTGCTGCTGATCTGCTTCATTTGGCATCACTCCGTTGTAACCATTGTAGTTACTTCGGAAAGAGTTGTCAATCCGTCTCATCAGTGCTTGAAATATGCATGACCTGTGACAGAAACTCTCGGCTTCGTTAAATCGTGCCCCCTTATATATGATTCGGTAAGAACCTGTTTTTCCATTCTATCCCCCCTAATTTAAACCCCCTGCTGTAAAAAGAAAAGCCGAGCAAATGCCAGATATAATCCTGGATCTGCTCGACTCTGATAAGACTTTTAATTTGCTCAATTCGAGTTTAATTTGCTTGCAAACGATTTTATTTGCATTGCGCAAGTGTTGTTGGGTGTTAAAAAACTCTGGAACCAAATTTATTGATTTTATTGGGTTTGCCGCTGCATGTGATAAAAGCGAAAAAAAGAAAGTCAGGAACCCCCGAATATTACCATAAAAAGAAAGTTGGGAACTGTAGTTATAGAGTCAACAGAAAAAAAGTAATGAACACATAACACAACTATTTTCAAAACTTTCAGCCAGTGATTATAAAACCCAATCGATCTCGGAAAAGGTTTCGAACAACTTTTGTCCCAATTCGGGTTCAATGCTATGAATAAAACAAATGTTACCAAGCAACCAATCTTTAAATGCAGCCTTGCCTTGTATTCCGCGGTTCGTAATATGAACCAACGGGCCGAACTTTCGACAATAATACAAATGCTGACGAATTTCCTCTTTAAGCTTGCGCGGCACGTGCACGCCTTCCGTTACGGTAAGACCCGTAACAAGTTGTTTTTGACCTTTTTTTCGATAATGAGTCTTTTGATCATGAACAAAAAAACCCTCATCTTTAATGATCTTCTCGACGAATTGGATAGAGGGGATCGTCGTACTCGTTCCGGAGATCGTGATATCATCTGCATAACGGGAGTATTCCGAACCCAACTTGCGCGTCAAGTTATGCATCCGGCGATCCAAGCTTCTGGCAATGATGTTGGAGATCATCGGACTTGTGGGCGCACCTTGTGGCGAAAATGCAGATTTCGCGCTCGCAAAGCCATCAGGTTTATGAGGGTCTTTTCCGATGATATCCTCATAAGCCGCACTCGGAGGTATCGTCGTGAGCTTAGCCAAGTCGACAGCAAAATTCGGGTGATACCCAAGTTGACGAAAAAAGCCGTAGACTCTCTGTTCCGATATGGTTTCGTAGAACCGATAGAAATCCGTTTGAAGAAGCACCGTTTTCCCGGCATGAACTTGCGCATTGTCTTTAATCGACCTCCCGGATCGGAAACTCATACATCGATCATGCAGGGGAACATGGACGAGAATGTTCTGATGGATCCAGGTCTGAATCTCTCTCAATTCCGAACTCGGCGCGTTGATTTCCCTGACGCCGGTACCATGTTTCTTACGAATACGAAAGGTCGTATAGTAGTGTTCACGATGGGTTAGAATCCATTCCAAAACATTTTGCTTGATACCCAATATTTTGGCGAAATGCTTCCGTGAGAAGATGACGGGCAAGCCTTGCTTTAAAAGTTTATCCGAGTATGCTAAAGTTTCGCGTATGTAATCTTCTGTGTGTCCCGATTCCCGGGCCTTCTGAACAAAAACATGTCGAGGAAACGCTCCGCTCACCGGCTACCTCCTGAGTAACTTCTCGATTAACTTCACTTGAAAACGTCGCAGAGCGACTCTGAGCAGCCTCTGAGCTTTCCGAAGGGTGTTGCTCAGAGTTACGATGTAAAGCCGCATCACCTGCGCCAAGTGGATTCCGCTTGGCGACTCATAAAATGGAAACTATGAGTTCAGACTAGCCGATTAACGCGTTCCTCGAAATGTTTCTGGCAGATAAAGCGTTTCCGCTTCCTTTTTTATTTTAACAGTTGATTTGCTTTTTTTGAAGTGATTGATCGCATCGGCCATGTTGTGATACAACTCCTGTCCGTATGGAGTCAATCTTCCCTCTGAGTCCAAAAAACCGCCTTGGATCAGAGACGCCAACAGCAGTCCATAATCTTGCTGCGTCAAACCGAGCAATTGGCAGATGACATGCTCTGCTCTCTTCTGATTCTTTAATCGTATAAAACTAAATTTAAGAAAATCACTCCGGGTAATGAATTGATATTGTTTCCAATTGGTACTCCCCGTGCCTGAAGCAAATCCCTCCAATCCAATCGTCTTCGCAATGCTCAGCATGTAGGCAGTTTCCTTGCGGAATGCTTTGGCGTGATTCATCCGGGGCTCGAACGACCTCGGAAACAACGGAACCCACTTTTTATTGGATGCCCACAGAATTGGCAACGTATTATTTGGGGTTCCATAAGAAAATACCGTCAGCGCTTGGGAATTTCCGTAGCCTAAAGGGTAGTCCTTTTTTGAGATGCTAAAGAGTCCTTTTCCATACCGATAACACATTTCTCGAATTCTTAGACGGGTTTTCTGATAGCCAAAAGGGGAACCAGAATCGGAGAAGGCTTTATCCCTATGAATCGAATAAAGTACTTCGCATCCCGGAATACGTCGATGCAAGCGATGGATCGAATCTTTTTGTGCGGCGGCGGATAATAAATATAATTTGCGATATGATCCTGATTCTAATTTATCTTTAAGCGCGTCTTCATAAAACTCCACGACAGAATTTCCGCTCCCGAAAAAATCATCTAGAAGGACGATAACGTTATGACCGTTCAGGTGTTCGGCAAGTTGATTTGTATTGGGAATTAAAGTGATCCTGTTCTTATGTTTCCGATATGTCCCCGTCTTTTTCAAGTAATAAACCATAGCCGTGGCACTCTTGCCGTAGGCTCCGACAGGCAGAATAAGCAATTGGGATTGGGGGAATGATTCCACGATTCCCGCCAATCCGGCGTCATAAGCGACCATAATATCCGTCTCATCCAAATAATCAACAGCGAAAAGGATTTTGAGTGCATCATCACGGTCCGATTCATCGAAATTATGCAACCATCTCAAAATATCCAGCTCACTAACGTGATGTTTAAATTTGGAGGCCAATACCAAAATATCTTGCTTCCTCTGTTCCAACTCTTTAAGATATTTTCTATCCCTGCTGCGTTTAATCAATTCCGGATCCATCATAAGCTTCCCTCGTCTTTCCCTTGCTTTACAGTTATAGATTCGACAATTTGTTTCCATATCCTACTTTCGAGGTGACCGATCCATGGATTCCCATTGCAGCAGAAATTGTTTTTCCGAACCGTTTATCATTTCCTTCGTCAGGGGCGCGAATACGATGGGAACGTCTTAGGTTCTAAGCCAGGGAGGATTCATTGCCTTTTCCTTGCCTCCGCCCTGGGCGGTACCGGAGGTGCGAGACAATGGTGAACATAGAGGAGTATGGAACGACAGTTACTAGTTGAAATCCATATAGATAATTAGAACAACATGCAGCCGAGAGAGTTTCAAATGTATATTTGTAGCCTCAGCCTTTCAAATTCAGTTTCGACCGTAATACTTACACCCTTTTATTACGGTTGAATTCATTGATAATTAAGAAGAAACTGCATCAATAAAAATATAGCAGGAGGAAGTTCTATGTATATTGACTTTCTGAAAAATGATTATTCCGATAAGAGCGTATCCGAAGCTAGTAGGTATATTGAGCAAGATAAAATACAACTAGGAAAAATCATTCAGGAACGTATACGAAACGAGATAGCCGAAATAGCAGAGCGTTGGTATGAGCTTGATGATATTGGATATTACAAAATTAATGAACGATTCCTTGATTTATTAAATGAGGCTGAAAATCTCTATACATTTGGATATTACATTGGTACCATTTCAGTTATTGGTATAACAAGCGAAGAGTTTTGCAAGTACTTGGCCATGAGAAACAATATTCAAGAATCGAACCTTGCCCAGATAGACAGATTAAAACTTTTAAAATCAAAAAATATTATATCTAAAACGACTTCCCGACACTTCAATACAATCAGAGTAATAAGAAATGATTGTGTTCACTTCAATGTGAATTTTAAGAGACTTAACCAACATGAACTTAGAACACACGCAATAAATGCAATAAATTGCTATAAAGCTGGATTAAAGGAAACAATTAAACCAGAAGAGTTGCCCGTCGAAGAAATTTTAGAGAAACTAATCAGTGATACAAAATTGTCATTTGAAGACTTCAAACTAAGGCAGCGAAATATATATAAAACAAAAAGCGGTATCGACTTGCAAATATCTGCTGGTATTAAGAATTTGTGTTTCACATCAAATTACTATATTGCAGAAATAGACATTAGCACCGATCACTTCAAAGAGATGACCCTATTCGATATTGAAAGAGGTGGAATAGTGGTTGTTGACCTGACAATACCTCAAGTTAAGTTGATAGAAGAAATGAAGTTAGAACGTGGGAATGTAATATTAGCGACTCTCATATCCAGGGTTACTACAGTTGGTCAGAGCGAGGAATGGTTTCTACTGAACATTGAGGATGTTTTTTATGGATACTATGAGCTTTCATAAGAAAGTAGAATTACAACAGCATCCACGCAGCTATGAATTCTTCGATTGATTTTCAAACAGTTCTCCCCTCCTAGAGAATGCTGATATGTCTCTGTTTGAAACAGAATATGCAATGAAAAACGAGCCTCTAGACTCGCTGCTAAGGCGAGACAATTTTGTATAACAAAAATTTTACCACTCACTAAAATCAGCAGCTTTTCATTTCCCCTCCCTTCCTGGGAGCTATTTTCCCTAATTTGCCCCTTCATTGATTACATTTCCACCTAGCAGTCCCGATGACTAAGAAAACCTCATCGGGACAATCCCGTAAGATAAGGGGACCAAAATTGGAGGGAAACAGTGATGAAAATTGAACCTTATAAGGGTCGAAGTGCTGGAGGAAATGTCAAATTCTATTCTGCCACGGGTCAACGGGGAATCCTTCTGATCGGCGTTACATACACCAACCGAAAACGTAAAGACGGATATAATTGGGAATACCAAGTTTATGAAATCAATCCGGGAAACGGCTGAACGAAGGAATGTCCCGATACCCGAGACATACTGCTGAGAACAACCGGCGAGACATTCGATGGACCTCCTGAACACCTTATCACGGCTCATATAAAGAAACGCTCCAAGGCAACGAAGTCGAGCGAACGAGATACCTCGATCGTCGTACCGATGTGCGTCATGGGCTGCGACGCACTAGGTTGGATCGGCGTCAGAAACGGTAAGGTAGTCCGAGTGAAGTCAGCGATGACCACACTTGCAGCCGATGAAATCATTTCAGGACTTGTTGGGAAGAATGTGTCTTATTGGAATCCTCAAATGAAACCGTATTTTGATCGGCATCTCCAGTATCATAAGTAATGTCGGTCCTTGTCACTTTGAAACAGGGCAAAGGCCGAATCACTCCAAATTACCTAGTAGTTCATTTAAGTCTATTCCTAATCGCTCCCTTAAAGCAATTAAAGTATCCGCTGATAGCTTAGTTATATCTTTCTCAATTTCGCTAAGTCTTCCTTGAGAAATCCCTAATAAAGTAAAAAGTTCAACTTGAGTTATCTGATTCAACTTTCGAATCTTTTTCATACGCTTACCGATTGACTCGGACATTTATTATAACTCCAACATATAAAAACGTCCCGATGATCCAATAAAGCATCATCGGGACTGTCCTAGTAGTTCCACTCTTTTTTTACTAGTTCCAGAATTTTTGGCTGGTTCCCAACTTTTTTTATTACTGAACATTTATTGTTAGATAATAAAAACCTCTGGAACCAATATTGTTGATTTTATTGTGTTTGTGACTACACTTGATAAACACAAAAAAAGAAAGTGTGGAACCATTAGAAAATATCATGATAAAAATATTGAGAACTTTATGCAAAATAGAATTCCAACCATTTAATAATCAACTTGTGCTTGCTAGTTCCTCGTTCTTCCCCCATAGTTCAAATCCAGCCCAATAAGCAGGATGACTATACTCACTTGAATTCATTAGTTCTCGCTGCCCACAACTCAGCAACAAATCTAATGGTTTATCCTTATTTGTATTCAACAAAAACTTGCCCAGCAATTCTAAACAAGGTCTTACATCCACATCCCATTTGCACAAGATAATACTTCCAATTTTTTTGCCTAGGACTAAGCTCAATATACCCGTGCTCGATTCTAAATGATTTCCCACCGTATTTCCACTTCTACATGTAAATAATATCAATTCATCTGTATAGTCACACAAATCTGAGATGTCATCAGCAGATAACGATCTATTTGTGCCATGTATGGAAAAAGCACCATTAAATTGGTTAGCGTTTGGGTCTGGAACACCATGAGCAATTATGGCCAACGTTTTTGGTTTAATTGCTTTACAATGTGAAAACAATTCTGAGTTGTCCCTACCGAAATCTTCCATTAAAATCAGATCATCTGACATATACGACTGTGCAATTTTTTTTGCACGTGGAATTGCCGTATCGTTTCCTGAATTAGGGTTTCCAATCGCAAGTATCATTTTATTAGTTTCAGATTTTTTGTGTATATCTCTTAGAAGGTATCCCACATCAATAATATTATTCATATTATCAACTTTAGAAATCACCCATTCATTTTCATGTCTAATTAAATTGGTTGAAAATGCCCTTAATGTGAAATCCGGAGTGATATATATAGTCTTAATGTCATTGGCTTGTAATCGTGTTAATAGTGATTGGTAAATATTAATAGATAACACATCTGAGCAAAGTTTAATTCTTTCTTCAGTTTCATCATTTGGAGGAGCAGATAGTTGCACAAATAATTCCGCATCAATCTCTTTAAGCTTAGAAACATTACCTATGCTATAGGTAACGATCTCAGTTTGTTTATCGACAAGTAATGTAACAACACCAAAGGTAGTAATTATATATTGAAAAAATACTTCATCAGATGTCATTTTTGTTTTTATTTCTTCGATGTTCTTCATTGTGTAGAGAGGTAAAGGTCGGAAACTTGGATGAACTTTGATCAAATGATCCTTTAGAGTATTGAAGCGATTTATCTTTTGAATATTCTCCTCCAATTGATAATCTTGAATACGACTAACCTCGTCAAATAAAGCATCATATTCTATTTTAAGAACATCGATTTCATTTTCAGAAACATCTGAAGCATCAAGTTGTTCGATTATTGTTCTGGGTGATAAAATCCCAAACAATTTTATCATTTCTAATCTCGCTAAGTCTTTCTCCTCATCGCTAAACCCTTCTGTAACATAAATAATACCCTGCATATCTAAATAAAGCTTATAAACACCATTCGCCTCTACGGTAATAGCAGCACGCTCAGTTTTATGATGAACACTTTGTCGATTACTCTCTATATCATTTATAGCGAAATCAAGCAAAGTTACCGCTAGTCTTACAGAACCTAAACCTAAGTTACTCATATTAAAGAAAAGTATCTGGGACCAACTGAGTAAAGCCCGGAATCTTATATCTTTCCGTTTCTCCAATCCACTAATTGCTTCTGTATAATACTTGTTTATCAAAATTATCGCTTCGTCTTCTCTATCTAATTTAAGGAGTGCAGCAATTAAATTGGTAAAATGTCCTGCCCATTCCACTGAAAAATCATACTTATCCACTAGTGGCTTTAATAAATCATAGACTCTATTCCAATCCTCTTCTAGCATTGCGGATTCAATCGCAAATAGATTGTCGTTTTCAGTTACTCCACCAAATTTACCAATAAAATCTGAAGCATTTTTTCTATCTGTATCTGTAAATGCTTCAGTATGCTCAATTACCCATCTAGTTATGATATTACTAGAGTCCATTAATGGGTGAATTAATGATAACTTCAAAGCAGAGGGAATAGCGGAAATAAGGCAGCTCAAACCTTCAATTTGATTACCTAATCTATATTGAGAATTCCCCCATGCGATAAGCCCTAATATTCTTGTAACTTCTCTTTCGTGATCATCTTTGATTCTCGAGGATAATTGAAGTATCGTAAGTGCATGATCATTGGCTAATTGACCTTTACCAACTAAAGATAATATTATCGATGCTTCGTACCTGCCAACAAGTTGATCATATACAGTGCCTAATGCACTCAACACTTTAATGGCGTTTTCAATAAATTCCTCTTCATCTATTTGTAATTCTTGAGGTATTCCAGTCTTAGCCAATCGTAGGGAATTAATAATTTTCTCAACACTCATTCCCTCTGTTAAATTATCACTAAATGACTCTTTGCTTATCGTTAAACTTTTATTGACCCATATCTTCAGTTCTTTTGAAAGTTTTATTGATAAATGTGCCTTCCAACTTTCCTCAGATTGTGTTCTTTCGATAAAGTTACCCCATTTTAAATAACCTACATCATTGTGTGCCAATATAATAATGTCTCTGATCAGCTCATCTACAATCTTATCGGCTAATCTATCCGCATGATTTTCATTTTGAAAGGGCTTAATTTTGCCTAATGCCCTAACAGCAATATTCGGGTCCTGAAGAATGTTCATCCTTACTAAAGCACCTTCATAGGCTGCTTTACTCTCAATTTCATTCGACATTTTGTTTAAGTATTGAAAGCTCTTTAGCGGGCTGTCATACCTATTTAAACAAACTAATCCTAGTCTGTAAAAAACCTCGTCCTGTAGATGAGGGTAATTGCGAACAATATCTAGTAGCACTTCCTCTGCTGTCTCCCTATTGACATCATTACAATATATGTAGCTATATCTATCCATCATTTCAAAATACGGGTCATGTGTAGCGTTGTAAAGTTTCCTCCAGATTGCACATGCTTCAGAAAAGCGCTTCTGAAACATTAAGAAATTTCCAACTTCCTGGAGTACGTACTCATCTTGATTATTATGTGTAATAGCTTCTTCAATCCACTTCTCATACTCAGTTTTGTCCAAACTTTTCGAGGTATTAATTAAAGCTTTTATAATATTTTTTGACCATGGATCGACTTGGTAAGTTCGTTTTAGTATGTCATATCCTTCTTCAGCATTTCCTTCAAATAACAATAATTCGGCCAAATAAACCTTTTCTTCAGAACTCAACATATCAAACACTGATTTATAACTTTCAATAGCTTCTTTCCGTAAGCCGCTAAACTCATAAGCCTTTGCTGAGTAATAGGTAATTAATTTTTGAGATAAAAATTCTTTTTGATTTGCAATATAATCCAAGCTATCCTTCAAATTTACACTATTAATAGTATCAATAATGTTATTTTGAATTTCCAAATGTTTGTCATTATCTAATGAAATATAGAAAATCTCAGGTTCAAAAGTAGCTTTAAATAGTTCTGTTATCTTATCAAAACAGTTTTTCTCAGTAGTAATTACACAAATAAATTTTTGTACTTTTGATTCTAAGTGTTCCTGAATCCCTTGAATATTATTAACGATCTCTTGCCAAGGGAGCTGTTCTTGTTGAAAGGAACGAAAGGACGTGGTGGTATATTCTTTAACTAATACACCTTCCCCTTTTAAACTGTTAAATAATCGTTCTGCACCTATTAGTACAACTAAATCTTCCTTTTCTGCATGATATAATGCAGTTTTAATGTCTTCAATTTGAATAGAGTTGCAATGTACTAGTTGTATTTTCTGATTAATACATCTTGAACTAATACCTAACCGTTCGCTATCATTTTCCAAACTTTGTGAAATATCTTGAAGATTAAACGTTTCATTGTGAAACGAAATAACCTTTATGTTACCTTTTTCATGAACCAGTAATTCTGCAAATACGTTTAGCATAACACGTTTAATCTGTTGACTTGCGTCTAGAATAACAGTGTAGTCTTCTTCAGATATCTTCTCCATTTTTCTTCCCCTTATTAATGAGTACTTTTTGCAAAACTTATTAGAAAAGCAATTTCAATTTATTACATAATGCTGCTCGCTTCTACTTTCATAAAATCAGTAAAATAAAAAGAGACTCGAGGTCTCCTAAAAAATGAAATTTATAAACTACTGCTCATCGATATCAAACACCAATGCATATTGATTTGGATCCTCTTTTGATTTGACCAAATATTTGGCGGGAATAGGACTATTCAATCTCAATCTTTCCGACATATCGGATACAGCATTTCTAAATGCCTGATTTGTCGTTGCCTTGCAGCCTGGCTTGATTTTCTTAAGCTTCCCCGTACGAGTTCGGTTATTCCACTCAAAGTATCCTCGCAATTCATATTTACTTCCATTAGTTAGAACATTTCCGATTTTATTTTCAATTTCCTTTCTCATTTGGCTTCCAACCCTGGAGGGATAAAGCCCTGGAATTGTCGAACATACAGCTTCAGCAAGCTGGTCAAGAGTAAACGTATCGTCACCATTCACGGAAATAGCAATCAATTCCCCGGCGATAATTTTCACATATTTAAACAATGGTGTTTGCCCGCTAACTCGGAACACTTCATAAATGAGATCAGGATATTCAATAGGTAAGGATAACAGGGTACACAAGTCGTCGTCTTGAAATGGCTCATCAAGCATTTTTATTTCAATTGGAGAATTTGAAATAGATAAATGAGTGAAGTTGAAGCTAGCTGTATCTTTCAATATCTTACCTAAGTTTGATTCGTTAAATACAATCGCTATATCTGATGTGTGAGAATCCGGCTTACTCGATGAAACGCCCCCAACTAAAACCATTTCTTCAGCTGTAAGATTGCTGTATTTAATAAGTTGCTCTAGCTCTGCACTCCCACTTTTGCATTCAAACGATATTGAATGGTTTTTCGAGGTGTTATTTAGGACAATATCAAATTTAACTTCTTTGGCTTTACCATCTTGCGTTGAATCAAATTCTTTCTCAACAAATTCTACCCTATACCCTGCTTCAAAAAAGACGCTAGGGTAATTAGGTAGCTTAAATGTCATACTTGCAATAATGTTAACTAAGTCCTGCTCTAGAAATGTCGACTTTGAGTTCATAATCTAGAACCTCCAACTGTGCCATTGCATCTACATAGTGATTTATGTTTGCAAACAGACGCAGAAGCGTATTTGCACAGGAATACTTAGGCATAGATATTCTCATGAATGTTTCCGTTAATTCGAAGGTTAACTTATTGCCTGTATTTCCGTGATGCATATCTACTGCATAAATCCGGTATTGGTTGTTTCCAACCTCATCTTCGATTCCCCATAAGCGGAATGGCTCTTCCGAAGTAAACATAATTGAGATTAACTTTTGTGGGAGGATGATTCTACTAAATCGAATAGTAATTGGATTCCCGGTTAATCTTCCATCCTCAAATGATATCCCATAACTCTCAAGCTGACTTATTACTGATCCATATCTCTTAACCAGTTCATATACAACCCGTGAATGCTTTTCATAAGAATTACCTTTAGCTGTTATTTTTCCATTGAATTTAATATCATCGATGATAAATTTATCATCTTGTTCTTTCCCTGAACTTTCTCTAAGTACGGATAACCTAGAAACACCCATCATATATTTCAGGTCAGAGGACATCAAAAGAGAAAAAACTCTTTGTGCAAAATGGCGATTCACACTTAAATTTATATCATGAACATCCTCAACACTTTCATCATTATCTCCAATTATCTGTGTCTCTTCATCAATAGAGTCACGATATGTTACCCCCATGCCCCAAAACCTACCCAAATTATTCGCCTCTAATAACAACGGAACCGGAAGCCAGAGACTGTCAAATCCCTTGGCGTTCTGGAATTTCCGAATAAAGGGGTCCGTGTATTTAGTAGGCTCAGCTGTATGGAGTACCACATATCTTTTCGAACTGACGTCCATGAAGTAATCTGCAGCTTCTGTCGTGAGACAAAGTAATGTTTCATCTTCTGTTTCCCTTAGTTCCGAGTCCCCGTCAACCTGATTAGCACGTTCTTGAATCGCTTTTAACAAATCATCTCTTGATGTTTGCTCATTGAATATGTGACTCTCCACAACGTAGGTCTTTATTGCATTATGACCATAACTATATTTTCTCTTAGCTTTGAAATTTGTGTAATTATTATTTAGAATCGAATCAAAATAATACTGGAGTGAAGCTCGATTTTTCACATTATCCATTATTGTCACCACCAATACTGTTGAGATAATTATAGTATCATCCCTTTAAATATTCCATCAAAATCTACCAAATCATCATAGGGGGAGATTGAATTTTCTGGCTTCTATTTTTAAATTAACAACCCAGTTTTGGTCTGACGAAATAGATAAAGATCTTATGCAAATGAATAGTATGCCTACAGAAGAACAAAATAAAATATTCAAATTCAATGATTTCAATTTTTAGTATCTATGGCTGAATTCGAAACATGTTATTTTCTCAGTAAAAATGATTAAAACATTTCCGCTCAATGCGGAAAGCGCCGAATTAGATAGACATGTTGAAACGTCAAAACAATTTTTAATCCTGGATCTTTCTCTATTTCACTCAAGCTTCCTTGAGAAATTCCTAATAAAGTAGAAATCCTAATAAAGTAGAAAATTGAACTTGAGTCATTTGGCTCAACTTTCGATCCTTTAAACACACTGTCCAATCAATTCAGACATAAATTTCACTTTCACATAAAAAAATTCCGATGATCCAATTGAGCATCATCGGAATTTTTTTGATGTTCCATACTTTTTTTACTGGTTCCACACTTTTTAGAACACTGGTGTCCTCTCTCTCTAATTCCTCACTCCACCGTAACGCTCTTAGCCAAGTTCCGCGGCTTATCCACGTCATGCCCCAGAGCCAGCGAAGCATAGTAAGACAGCAGCTGCAACGGAACGACCGACAGAGCCGGAGTCAGAAGCGACAGCGTGCGAGGGATCGAAAATACCGAGTCCACCGACTTCGAGATTTCTTCCTCGTTGCCGTCGTTCACGATCGCGAACACGTCGGCGCCGCGGGCTTTGACTTCCTTGATGTTGCTAAGCGTCTTCTCCTGCAGGTCCTCTTGCGTGATCAGCGAGATGACCGGAACGCCTTCCTCGATCAGCGCGAGCGTACCGTGCTTCAGCTCGCCGGCCGCGTAGGCTTCCGAGTGAATGTACGAGATCTCCTTCAGTTTCAGGGAGCCTTCGAGGGCGACGGCATAGTCGAGTCCACGACCGATGAAGAACAGGTTCGAGTGGCGCGAGATCGACTCGGCGATCTTCTTGATGACTTCGGCTTGGGAGAGAATCTTCTCCACTTGCTCCGGCAGCGAATCCATCGCGGCCAGGACGCCGGACACGAACGCTTCGTCCTTGGTGCCGAGCACCTGCGCGTAGTGCAGGCCGAACAGATAGAACGCGATCAGCTGGGACGTGTACGCCTTCGTCGAAGCGACGGCGATCTCCGGACCGGCGAGCGTGATGATCACGTCATCCGCTTCGCGGGCGACGGAGCTGCCCACGACGTTCGTGATCGCGAGAACGCGGGCGCCGTTGCGCTTCGCTTCGCGCAGGGCAGCCAAAGTATCCGCCGTTTCGCCGGACTGGCTCACGACAATGACAAGCGTCTCCGGCGTGATGATCGGCGAGCGGTAGCGATACTCGGACGCGACGTCGGTCTCGACCGGAACGCGGGCGAGCTGCTCGATGATCGTCTTGCCGACCATGCCGGCATGCATCGCGGTGCCGCAAGCGACGATATGCACGCGATTGAACTTGCGAAGCTCTTCCGGAGTAATCGTCGTCAGCTCGCTAAGCGAGACGGACTTGCCGTCCTCGCTGACGCGGCCGCGCATCGTGTCGCGGTAGGCCTTCGGCTGCTCGTGAATCTCCTTCAGCATGAAGTGATCGAAGCCGGCCTTCTCTGCCGTCATCAGGTCCCAATCCACGTGGAAAACTTCCTTGGCGATAAAGTTGCCCTCGATCGTCATCAGCTCGACGCCGTCGCGGGTCAGAACCGCCATCTCTCCGTCGTTCAGAATATAGATATCGCGAGTATGCTCCAGAATAGCCGGAATATCCGACGCGATAAATTTCTCTCCGTCGCCAACACCGATGATCAGCGGGCTGGCATAGCGTACCGCAACCAGACGGTCCGGCTCATGCTCGGTCAGCACGCCCAGAGCGAACGCGCCGCGCATCTTGCGGACGGCCTTCTGGACGGCCTTGACGATGTCGCCTTCGTATTCGACGGCGATCAAGTGAGAGATCACTTCCGTATCCGTCTCGGACAGGAAGCGGTGTCCCTGATGCATGAGCTCTTCCTTTAGCTCCAGGTAATTCTCGATAATGCCGTTGTGCACGACAGAGAACTTCAGCGAGTTGTCCGTATGAGGGTGGGAGTTCACGTCGGACGGCTTGCCGTGCGTTGCCCAACGGGTATGGCCGATGCCCACCGTTCCGCGAAGAGGATCGTCCTGCAGACGTCCTTCCAGGTTCGCCAGACGGCCGACCGTCTTCGTCACTTCCAGGCCTTGCTCCGTGAATACCGCGATTCCGGCCGAGTCATAGCCGCGATATTCCAACTTCTTGAGCCCTTCCAACAGGATGGGTTGAGATTCCCGATTGCCAATATATCCAACGATTCCGCACATAGATAAATAGACCTCCGATTCGGATGATTGTCGTCCGAGCCATGCCCGTAGACGCTTCGAGTCGCAGCCGCATGCAGTTGTACTCACCTAATTAAACATCATTTAACAGGTCCGCAAGCGGCCTGGCTCGGCCCGCCGGACATTCTCGATCCTTGAACGTTTTCTCGCCGCCCCGCCCGCTTCAGCGTTCCATGACGCTAAACCCGCTTTTGGCGATAGTTTGCTCTCATCTTCTTCGGAATATTGGCCGCCCGGTTGCCCTGAGCGTTTTGTCTTCCGTCTTACGGCCCCGATGCGGGCCGGGAGGTCCCCGCCGAACGTTCCGAACACCTCCACCTCGTCAACTTGCCGCATAACCCCGAGCGCAAAAATGCATGTTGCGCGGAATTCCGTTTTCCGGCAACCGCCCTCGGATAGCCGACAAGTTCTGGCGCTTTTCGTGCTTATATTCGTCCCTACCCTGCCCTTCCATTCTGGAATATCTATTTATCATATTCGTTTTCATACCGTCTTGCAACTGAAACCTGCTTATTCCCCAGGAAATGACACGGTCCCCTGGCATCTTAGATACCAAGGGACCCTCTTCGCGATTTATACAAGCTCTTGTCGAATGACGTTCGCGATCTTCTCCACGTGCTCTTCGATCTCGGAGCGATCCGGCCCTTCCGCCATGACGCGGATCAGCGCCTCCGTTCCGGAAGGACGCACGAGGACGCGCCCGTTGTCGCCAAGCGCCTCTTCCGCCGTCGCAACCGCTTCGGAGATAGCCAGGTTGCCCGGATAACGCGACTTGTCCGCGACCCGAACGTTGACCAGCACTTGCGGGTACTTGCGCATGACCGATTTAAGCTCGCTCAGCTTGCTTCCGGATGCCTTAAGCGTATCCGCCAGCTGCAAGCCGGTCAGGATGCCGTCTCCGGTCGTGTTGTAATCGAGGAAAATCACATGGCCGGACTGTTCGCCGCCCAGGTTGTACCCGCCGCGAACCATCTCCTCCATGACGTAACGGTCTCCAACCGCGGTGCGAGCGGTCTTAAGGCCGATCTTCTCCGCTGCCTTGAAGAAGCCGATGTTGCTCATGACAGTCGTCACGACCGTGTCGTGCTTCAGTCGGCCTTCCCGCTTCATCGCATCTCCGCAGATGCACAGAACGTAGTCTCCGTCGACTTCCTCGCCGTTCTCGTCGATCGCGATCAAGCGGTCAGCGTCGCCGTCGAACGCAAGACCGAGGTCGGCCTCATGCTCCTTCACCTTCTTGGCCAGCATCTCGGGATGGGTTGAGCCGACTCCGTCATTGATGTTGAGGCCGTTAGGCTTGGCTCCATAGACGATAACTTCTGCCCCCAACTCGCGGAATACTTCCGGAGCCAGCTCGTAAGCGGCGCCATGCGCGCAATCCAGCACGATCTTGAGACCTGACAACGAATGACGTACCGTCGTCTTCAGGAACTCCACATAACGCTCCTTTAGCTCCAGATCGGTCGTGACCGTTCCGATCCCGCCTCCGATCGGTCTCGGAAGAGAATCCTCCTCCGCGTCCATCAGCCGTTCGATCTCGGCCTCCGTCTCGTCCAGCAGCTTGAAGCCGTCGCTGCCGAAGAACTTAATGCCGTTGTCCTGCACCGGATTGTGGGAAGCCGAGATCATGACTCCCGCGTCGGCTCCCATCGTTCTCGTTAGGTAAGCGACTGCCGGCGTGCTTACCACGCCAAGGCGAATGACATCGGCGCCGATCGAGAGCAATCCCGCGATAAGCGCGCTCTCCAAGAGAGGACCGGATACCCGGGTATCCATTCCGATGAGCACCCGCGGACGCTCCGCGCGCCCGGCCAAGACCACCCCTCCGCATCTGCCGATTTTATATGCCAATTCCGGCGTCAGTTCCTGATTCGCGATTCCTCTAACGCCGTCTGTTCCGAAATATTTGCCCATAGCTCCGTATATTCTCCTTCACATTCTGTCTTCCCGTACCGCCGCTTTAACCAGGCTCTAACGAATACAGCCTAATGGCTAGCCGGGGCTTGGGATTCCTGATTCGTAGTCGGCTGATCGTTCTCGGTTCCGCCCGCTCCGGACGCGCCATCCGTCTGCGAAGCTTCGTTCCCGGCGCCGGCATTGCCAGAGCCCGAGCTTCCCGAACTGACGCCTCCCGAGCCGGTGGCCCCCGCTCCCGTGCTGCCCGAGCCCGCGCCTCCCGAGCCCGTACTTCCGGATCCCGCGCCTCCGGAACCCGTGCTTCCGGTCTCGCCAGCGCCAGTCTCCGTGCCATCCGTCGCCGTCGTCTCGTCGGTAGGCTCCTCCGTTGCCGCCTCCGTGATCTCCACGGTGATGGTCAAGTTTCCTCCAGCCTGGTCGACGAACCTAGGCGAGTTGACCGTCAGCGGCACCGTGTAGCTTCCAAGTCCTCGTCCGCTCAGATCCGCGACCACGTCGACGTCGCCCGGCTGAAGCTTATCCAGAATCGCAGGCGCCCCTCGGACCGTGATATCGACCACTTGAGTCGCCGGCTCCACGATCTTGGCCGCAAGCCCGTCTCCGACTCCTTCGATCGTCACCGGCAAGCCCTGCAGCGAGCGAATCTGCGACAGCACGATCTCGACGCTTACTTTCGCTTCCGCCGGCGAGAATTCGGTGATCGAAGCAACTCCCTTGATCGGAACCGTGAATTCGCCGGTCTGCGTCAGTTCGCTAAGATTAACGTCGGCTTCCACGAATTCGATCGTATCCAGCACGTCCTGAGGACCGTAGATCGTCACTTGCTCCGTCTCCGGCTTGAAGGACGCGATGCTTAATCCTGACGGCAGCTGTCCGATCAGCTTAAACTGCAGGGGCACCAGTTTGTATGGATTCGTAATCGGCACTTCCACCTCGATAACGGCCGGATCGAGCACCGCCCCTTCGATGACGTTGCCGGCGCTGTCGTAGGCCGCAAGCTTGACGCTCTTGCTCTTGATCGTCTTGCTCTCCCCTTCGACGGACACCGTTCCGCCTACCCGCTCCACCTTGGCGAGACCGCTGGACGGCAGCGTGACGTGCACCCGGTTGGTCGGGCTGAGGACGGGAATGCCCGCCTTATAACCTTTCGCGGGAGTTCCCTTCGTTGTGACCTCCACTTCGAATTCCTTCGTCTGGAGCTCTTCCACTGCTACCGTGACCGTGCTCGGCGTAATGGAGACCTGCTCCACGCCGCGCGGCAGCTCCGTCTGTAATCTCAGCGTATGCTGGCCTTCTGTCACGGTGCTTAAATCGACGTATACCGTATAGTCGTCCGAGCTAGCCCGGAGCAGATCCGTCTTGCTGCCCCGAACATAGAGCTTAACGCTATCCGCGCTCATGCTCTGGAGAACGTAATTCTGAGCGTTCAGTCCCGTTGCCTGAATCTTGACGGAGTTGACCGTCTTGTATTCGTAATTGGAAGTAGGCACCGTCGTTGTCGGCTGGGATTCGTCGAAGTGCACGACCGCCCACAGGATGATGCCGAGCGCCAGAGAGATGATCTTCATCGCGGTCGGATGGTTCAGCCATTTATCCACGGCGATCGCCCTCCTTCCGCTTCCAGAAGGCCCAGCTCTGCGTGTTGCTCTTCGCCTGCGGACGCAGCTCCTCGAACAGCTTCGAGATAAGCGATTCTTCCTTGATGTCCCGAACGATCTGCCCGTTCATCGCCAGAGAGACCTGTCCCGTCTCTTCCGACACGATGACCGAGATCGCGTCCGATACCTCGGTAATCCCGATCGCCGCCCGATGCCGAGTCCCCAGCTCCTTGCTGATAAAAGGATTCTCGGACAAAGGCAAATAACAGCCCGCGGCCATGATCTGGGACTCGCGCACGATGACGGCCCCGTCATGCAAAGGCGTGTTCGGAATGAAGATGTTGATGAGCAGCTCGGAGCTGATCGTCGATTGCATCTTGATTCCGGACTCGATGTAATCGGTCAGTCCCGTTTTGCGTTCGAACACGATCAGGGCTCCGATTTTTCTCTCCGCCATATGGTTAATAGACTTAATAACCCCGTTGATCTGCTGGCTGACGTCGGAATCGGCATCGGAGCGGTTAAACAGCTTGCCGCGCCCCAGCTGCTCCAGCGCCCGCCTGAGCTCCGGCTGGAAAATAACCGCGATCGTCAGAACGCCGAAGGTAAACATCTGATTCATCAGCCACTTCAGCGTGTACAGATTCAACCAGGTACTGAGCGCCCACGTGATCACGAGAAGGAAAATCCCTTTGAGCAGCTGTACCGCTCTCGTTCCTTTGACGAGCTGGAACATCTTATAGATTAAATAACTTACGATCAGGATGTCGATGGCATCCTTGATGGCTTTGCTTAAGGTTAACGTTTGAAAATATGCTTCCAAGACGCACCCCCCGATTTGGCGTCTCGATCGGATTTCCCGATTCTTGTCAATATACGCTTAGGATATATCTTTATTCACTTCTCTACTCCTATACCGAATTCCTGTCAAGAACGCAAAAAAACCTCCCTAAGTCCTAGGGAGGCCTCCCGAATCGAAGCGGACTTCCGCTAGAAGCGAATTCGAATCAGGAACCGTACGCGAGCGTGTCGAACCAGGAAGTGACCTTGTACCATGCCCAATCCATTGCCCGATCGATGGTCTTGACCTTCCCTGCGATATGAGCGGTTGAAGCTAGCGTTACGTTGCCGTCGATGATCGTCAGGTTCCCCTCTACGTCTCCAAGCACCTGGGCGACTCCGTTCTCTATCGTCAGATCCCCCGCAACCTTCTGACCCGCAGGGATAATGACGGTATTGCCTTCGATGACGACGTGCTCCAGATCGGCTCCGCGGACCGTAAGCTGTTCGCTCTGGTTCCACATGGCGACGAAGCTGGACACCATGACGACAAGGAACATCGCCGCTGCCGAGAACGCCGGGTGACGGCGAACCCAAGTTGTCCAAGCTTTCGGGCTTCGCGTCTTGGGCAGCGACTTCATCACGCGGTAAGCCATATAGTTAGGCGCGCGTTCAGCAGGGACTGAATGGAGCAGAGCGTCCGTCTTCTCGAGCGATTCCAGTCGCTTGCGGCATTCCGGACATTGCTCCAGATGCCGACTCAGCTCCGCGGATTGCTCGCGCGACAGCTCATTGTCCAAATAATCGTGCATGAATGCGATGGCGACTTTACAATTCATAGGCTAAGCCATCCCTTTCTCCCCCGGAGCTTAAACTCCGTAACAATGCTTCTATACTCTACGCTGAAGAAGAGCTCCGGTTTCAACAATTGCGGGCTCCGTCCCCTCACAATTTGTTCTCCAATTTTTTCCGCATGAATTCGCGCCCGCGGTGTACGCGCGTCTTGATCGTCGTCACCGGCATATCCAGGACGTCCGATATCTCCTGAAGGGACATGTCCTGCAGATACCTTAAAACCATGACGGACTTATATTTGGCCGGAAGCGTCTCAATGGCATCGCGAATAATGCGCTGAGTTTCCGACAGGATCAGCTCGCTCTCCGGCGTGCGATCGTCGCTCGGCATCATCGCATAGCCGTCAAGCCCTTCGTGATCCGCGGACTCCGCGTCGAGGGAATAGATGGGACGGCGTTTTCTCAGTCTGTCTATGCATAAGTTCGTGGCGATCCGGTAAATCCAGGTAGAGAACTTCTGATCCTCGTCGTAGCGATCCAAGTTCTTATAGACCCGCAGGAATGTCTCCTGGACCACATCCTCCGCTTCCTGACGATTGTTCATCATCCGGTAGGCGAGATGGTACAGCTTATCCTTGTATAAATCCACGATCTCCGCGAATGCGCGCTGGTCTCCCTTGCGGGCTAACCGAGCCAGCCGCGTCTCAATTGGCTTCACCGTCAATCCTCCACATACGAGCACTCTCAAGCAGCAACGCCTGTATCCTCTATCAAAATGGTAAACGACCCCTCTCCAAAAAGCAAGGGTACGACGTTCTTAAGCCAGTTTGGGCGCCCGCATCCTTGGGAGAAAAGAACAAGAAGCCGCCCCGCAGGCCTTGAAGGCCTGAGAACAGCTCCAGATTCCGCCATGGTCGCGCGGCAGCAAGTCGCTTCTGCTTGGCGTCCCCGGATGTTTCTTATCATCAGCCCGTATTGCGAAGGCCGGCGGCAATGCCGTTGATCGTCAGCAGCACTTCGCGAAGCAGCTCGGCATCGTCTTGATCGTTCGCGCGCTTCTCCCGAAGCTCGCTCAGCAGTTGAACCTGCATGTAGCTAAGAGGATCGACGTACGGATTGCGCAGACGAATCGACTCTTGGATAACCGGAACGTTGTCCAGAATCTCTTCTTGTCCGGTAATCGCCAGGATCATCTCCTTGGTCGTCTCGAACTCCTCCGAGATCAGCGTAAAGATCCGATTCTTGATCGTGCTGTCCTTGATCATGTCCGCATACTTGCTTGCGATCAGCAGGTCCGCCTTCGCCAGCGCCATCTGCAGGTTGTCGATGAGCGTTCCGAAGAAGGAGAAGTTGCGGTACATGTCGCGAAGAGTCTCCAGCTTGGCCGCATCGCCGCCCACGAAGTTCTTGAACGCCGTACCCGCCGCATACCAAGCCGGCAGCAGATAGCGGCTCTGCGTCCAAGAGAATACCCACGGAATCGCCCGCAGATCCTCGAAGCGCTCGCTGTTCTTCCGCTTCGACGGGCGGGAGCCGATGTTCAGCTCGCCTACCTCCGACAGCGGGGTCGATTCCTTGAAGAAGGACATGAAGCCCGGATCGCGGAAGATCAGATCCTGATACTTCGTCTGGGCCGTCTCGGAGATGGAAGGCATAAGCTCATCCCAGAACGCTTCCTGCGAGTTGTCCTGCGCTTCCTCCGGCTTCATCGCCAGGTAAGCCGACTTCACGAGCGCGCTCGTCGCCTGCTCCAAGCTGCGGTACGCGATTCCTTGCATGGAGTAACGGGAAGTGAGTACTTCCCCTTGCTCCGTGATCTTGATTCCGCCGCCTACCGTATGCGGAGGCTGAGCCAGAATGCTGCGGTTCAGCGGCATTCCGCCGCGTCCGAGAGCTCCGCCGCGTCCGTGGAAGAACTTCAGCTTCACGTCGTATTTGGCGGCCATCGCGGTCAGCTCGTTCAGCGCGACGCGCAGCTCCCAGTTCGCCGTCACCATGCCGCCGTCCTTATTGCTGTCGGAGTAGCCGAGCATGATCTCGTGCAGGTTGCCCATCGCCGCGACCGTCTCGCGGTAAATCGGCAGCTCGAACAGCGTGCTCATGATTTGAGGCGCTGCATGAAGGTCGTCGATCGTCTCGAACAGAGGCACCGATTGAATCGTGCATTCGATGGACCCGTCGCTGTTGCGGCGGAACAGGCCCGCTTCCTTAGCGAATACCATTACTTCGAGCATATCGCTCGCGCCGCAGGTCATGCTGATCAGATAGCTGTTGATGCAATCGCGTCCGAACTCTTGCTGAGCGCGGTAAATCGTCCGATAGACGTCCAGGATCTCCTTCGTCGAATCGGTCAAGGTCGCGTTCTCGTGGAGCAGAGGACGGGAATCGGACAGCAGCTTGTTCAGCAGCTCGATCTTCGCTTCTTCGCTGAGGGAAGGATAATCGCTTGCGACGCCGGCCTTCGCCAGCACCTCGGTCATCGCGTTCTCGTGCTCCTTGCTGTGCTGTCGAACGTCCAGCGCCGCCAGATGGAAGCCGAACAGCTCGACTTGGCGAATCAGCTTCTTCAGGTAGCTGTCCGCCACGAAGTCCGCGTAGTGGTGGCGCAGGCTTCTCTCGATCAGTTGGAGCTCGGAGATGAATTCGCCGACGGAATTGTAGCGCTGGTTCGTCCCCTTGAACTGTTCGCCCCGCATATTCTGCAGCTTCTGCAGCATGTACGTAATCTTGATGCGGTATGGCTCCTTCTCGTTCGTCCACGGATCGATCGTGCGCAGCTCGACCGCCTCGCGGTCCCGTTCGATCGAATGAAGAAGCTCGTCCGTCACTTCCACGATGCTCGTGCTGAAGCTCATCTTGCGGATGAGATTCTTAAGCACGCTCTCGTACTTGTGAATGACCAAGCCGCGTTGGATGTTCAGCGTGCGCCAGGTGACGTTAGCCGTAACCGAAGGGTTGCCGTCGCGGTCTCCGCCGATCCAGGAGCCGAAGCGAAGGTAAGTCGGAACATGCCAATCGTGCTCCGGATAATACTTGCCCAGACAGCGTTCCAGCTCGTCATAAACGTCCGGCAGCGCGTCGAACAGGGTCTCGTTGAAGAAGTACATCCCGTTGCGGACTTCGTCGATGACCGTAGGCTTGCGGTCGCGCAGCTCATCGGTCTGCCACAGGGTCAGGACCTCGTTCAGCAGCTGATCGCGCAGCTTCTCCCTTTCCCGGAAGGTAAGAGAAGGATTGTCCAGCTCCATCATCTGATCGGCGATTCTCTTATGGATATCCAATACGGCGCGGCGCATGGCTTCGGTCGGGTGGGCTGTCATCACAAGCTCGAGGGATATGCCGTTAAGCAGCTTGTGGACATCTTCGATAGGAAGGTTCTTCGTCTTAAGATCCTGGATGGCGCTCTCGATCGAGCCCGGTTGAACCGCTTCTCCGGCCGATCTTTCGTAATCGCGCTTGCGGCGAATCCGATGGTTCTGTTCCGCGATATTAACGAGCTGGAAGTAGATCGCGAACGCGCGAATGACTTGGTGTCGGATCTCCGGATTCAGCTTGTTGATGGTGGTTAGGAATTCTTCGTACAGCTCCGGCACGAAATCCGCGCGGAGGGCTTTGCTTGTTTCGCGAATCTTCTCAACGTTGTCGAACAATTCACGACCGCCTTGGTGAACCAGAACTTCGCCCAGAATGTTTCCTAGGAAACGAACGTCGCGGCGAAGCAGATGGTTCGAGGACGGCCGGCTAGCAGTAGCCAGTTCAGTCATCTCACTCACCCCATGAAAAGCGTCTCTGTCACAAGTTCTTCATATTATCATACTACAAATAAACCCGAAAATCTGCCCCCGGGGGAAAAATGATGTTGGGAGAAGGTCACGAATTGTTGGAAAATGGAGAGCTTTCCGCCAGTTAACCGTTCCATCGCCGCTCTGAGGGGCTTTCCCGCCTTCCAGGTCCATTCCGACCGGAAGCTGCGTTCTTTCTCCTCAACGGCTGCTGACGGCCCTTGCTGCCTCGCTATACGCTTTATAGGCATCGACTTCGATATCCCGCTTTCATGGATTACCCGGCATTGCCCATGATGAATCCAATCCATTACCCAAGAACAAGAATGCAAAAAAACCTCCTGTCCAAGACAGAAGGTTCGTCGATTACTTAATGGAGCGGGTGATGGGAATCGAACCCACGCTATTAGCTTGGAAGGCTAAAGTTCTACCATTGAACTACACCCGCGAATCAAACCCACAAAAGTGACGCTAAGCTTCGGAGTTTATTCCGATTACTTTTGCAGGGCCCAAATCCCTAAATGGTCGGGACGACACGATTCGAACATGCGACCCCCTGGTCCCAAACCAGGTGCTCTACCAAGCTGAGCTACGTCCCGACAGTATTAAGTTAAGTGGCGCGCCCTGAGAGATTCGAACTCCCGGCCTTCAGATTCGTAGTCTGACGCTCTATCCAGCTGAGCTAAGGGCGCATATGATGGAGCGGAAAACGGGATTCGAACCCGCGACCTTCTCGTTGGCAACGAGATGCTCTACCACTGAGCTATTTCCGCATATAAGTGGTGCGCGTGGAGGGACTTGAACCCCCACGGTTGCCCGCCAGATCCTAAGTCTGGTGCGTCTGCCAATTCCGCCACACGCGCATGTCTTACGATGGTGAGCCATGAAGGACTCGAACCTTCGACACCCTGATTAAAAGTCAGGTGCTCTACCAACTGAGCTAATGGCTCATGAAGTTGGCTGGGGATCAAGGATTCGAACCTTGGAGTGACGGAGTCAAAGTCCGTTGCCTTACCGCTTGGCTAATCCCCAGCGATAAGATCATGGTGGAGGCTGAGGGGATCGAACCCCCGACCCTCTGCTTGTAAGGCAGATGCTCTCCCAGCTGAGCTAAGCCTCCATGACACGCTAGCGATTATTCACTTATTAAGGTGAATGGTGACCCGTAGGGGAATCGAACCCCTGTTACCTCCGTGAAAGGGAGGTGTCTTAACCGCTTGACCAACGGGCCACGAGAATTTCTGGAGCTCTCAACCGGGATCGAACCGGTGACCTCATCCTTACCATGGATGCACTCTACCTACTGAGCTATGAGAGCAAGCTTTGTGATCCGGCCCGGCGACGTCCTACTCTCCCAGGACCCTGCGGTCCAAGTACCATCGGCGCTGGAGGGCTTAACGGTCGTGTTCGAGATGGGTACGCGTGGAACCCCTCCGCCATCATCACCGGACCGAATTTTCAGCAACGGATAATATCTTATCACATCATCTCGTTGTTGTAAAGCTTTTTTTATTTCTTTTTTTCAAGGCATTTTATTGCGCCTTGATAACCGGATACGAAACGAGTTAGCGTTCATTAGAATCTCACTTGCCGTGCTGGCTNATTAGGATAAGCCCTCGACCGATTAGTACTCGTCAGCTGCACACGTTGCCGTGCTTACACCCCGAGCCTATCAACCTGGTGTTCTTCCAGGGGTCTTACATACTGGGAAATCTCATCTTGAGGCGGGCTT
>Ga0065721_10004874_pt1 | contig 31420 bp, 25 predicted proteins | sample Mesricmetagenome_FD_59108 | JGI IMG/M metagenome (GOLD analysis project Ga0065721, IMG submission 59108) | Mesophilic microbial community from rice straw/compost enrichment Sample: eDNA_1 v2 (version 2) | ecosystem: Engineered > Solid waste > Grass > Composting > Bioreactor | place: USA: Davis...
CGAAGAACCGCTTGCCTATTATTGCGGAAGTGATGAAGGCTTTATTGTTGCTGACATGCGGGGCTTTGTGAAAAGGCACGTTCGCGTCGGTCACGCGCAGGCGTCGAGTGTTGGGAAGTTCCGCAAGGATGTGCCGGGGCTGCAAATCGTGACGGATAACTTCTGGAAGAACCCCGGTGTCATTTCCGTATTTCAATACGATGGGACACTCCTTCAGCAGAGCGAGCCCATGCACAGTGGAAGCCCCCTGGCGCCGGTCAACTGGTGTGGCGACGGTGAAGAGTTGATCTTGCTCTCAGGGAATTCGCGCGAAGGGGGACTTCTTGACGGGAAGCTGCGCCGGGTTGTCCTCTTCCCGGATGATGGACATCCTGAGATGTGCGCAGCCGTCCTCAATTTGACCGGAGATGATCGGGATGAAATCATTCTCTGGGACAATGAGAGAGTGGCGATTTACACCCAGGACCGCCCATTTCAAGGGGAAAAGATCTACTCACCGATTCGCAATCCACACGAAAACGAATCGAATTATCGAAGCCATATCTCTCTTCCAAACTGGAAAGACCTCTCAAAGAGCAAATCCAGATAGGCCTACGGGATGGCGACATCAAGTATTTGAACCCGTCTTCTGACACCGGACTATATGACCAGACTTGCTGTGTGTGGTCCTGCGAATTCGAAACGATTTCAGACAGCTGTCCCATAACGGCGCGCTGATGTGTTGTTGACTTCGATTTTCAAAACGACGAAAATATTCGCACCGCAGCTCAATCATCACCATTATTTCTTTCATTCGGAATGTGAGGAGTAATGGTGCGTCGGAGTCAGAATCGCGAGTAAATGCCAGCCTGCTTTGATGATCTCTGTCTTGTAGAACCCTCTCCAACGGCACGCCGCTTACTCTGGCATGTCCTCTCTGTCGGAAGCGTCTGGCGCGATGAGCCGGAAACACACCCAGCCAGGGACAAGGCAGGGGCATTCCTGTTTTGGGTCGTTTCCGGAGTGGGAAAGCTCCATGTCGGAAATCAGGTGTTACATCTGGAACCGGGAGCACGTTTCTGGTGGGTCGATCTCGGGGTCCCGCGAGCATACGTCCCGGAACCGAATCATCGGCTGATGACAGCAGGAATCCGATTCTCCGGGCCCGGGATCGATACCTGGAGTGAATCTCTTCAGTGTAATCAGGAATTTAACTTCGATAACATTGATGATGCCGAGCGGATTAAGCAATGCCAGAAATCGATTCAGGAGCTGGTCCGTCTTCGGCCTTCAACCTACGAATGGGACATCCACCAGACTATTACGCATGTGCTCGGAATTTTGCTTCACCAGCGACAAGTTCTAATCTCATCCGAACAGAGCGACATGCCCGTTCCTGTTGCCCGGGTCATGGAGATCGTTCTCTCAGATCCACTTCGCCCTTGGCGTGCAGGAGAACTTGCCAGCCTTGTTGACGTCAGTTATTCCAGCCTGCGGGCAATGTTTCGCGAAAGCCAGAACGAAAGCCTTTCGGATTTCTTGCAGAAGACGCGGCTTCATCAGGCTCGGCTGCTTCTTGTCAACGACGCATTGTCGATGAAGGAAATCTCCGCTCGCATGAATTTCTCGAGTGAGTTTTATTTCAGCCAGTGGTTCCGAAACCAGACTGGTGTCAGCCCTTCAACGTTTCGGTCGAGTCTTCGCGATTGATTGCTGAGACATCAGACATCCATGATGACGTGTTCGTCACCTGTCAGAATCCACCGCAGGCCGAGAAAATCTGAAGTCTTTGGTCAGTTGGGGTGGTGGTGTTCTCTGCGCAGCGGAATCTGCTTGTTGATGATCAATGATCTCGAGCTGTCGCCGACGCGGCAACAGCGAGCCGACATTTCAAGGAGCCGCCAGTTCTGGTAACTCCGTGATGTCATGGTAACCAATCATATCGATCTCATCGCGATGATCTTTCATCAGGCGGCGCAGTTCGGACAAGCTGGTTCGCCGCCATTCGTCATTGTCAGCCCTTTGCGTGGTGATTGCAGAGACAGGATGGTCGTCCTGCATTAACTCCGCTTGAAGATAATAGGCATCTCCCACATGAAGTAGCCACCTGTTACCTTGCTGGATGGCAACTCCACAATGCCCAAGAGTGTGGCCGAAGAGAGGAACAAGAAGGATCTCAGAGGAGAAGCCGAGTGGAAGCGGTCGGGCATCCAGACCAAACCATTTACGGCCGACAGACGTGTGGGGATGCCATTGTGGCTGGTGTTCAAACTGACTGGAAACATATCGCCAGTGGCCGGAACGGAGATGATCCAGCTCCTCTTGGGAAATGTGAATCCGGGCGTTCGGAAAGTCTGCCAATCCCCCCGCATGGTCCGGGTCGCCGTGCGTCAGACAGATGTGCTTCACCTCTTCGGGAGAAAATCCAAGTTTCTCAATCCTTCTGACCGCAGTATCTTCCTCATGAAACTGAAACCCTGCGAGATCGATGAGTTCCTTCCCCAGCCGTTCAACAGGATGTTGCACATCGAGTAAACCGATTCCCGTGTCAACCAGTGCCAGTCCAGACTGGTCTTCCAGCAAGAGGCAATGGCAGACGACAGTGGGATAACCGCGGACCAGCAGTGTCCCGCAATTGATGTGGTGAATGGTCGTCATACTGGATGTCATTGACGTTTCCTCTGTGTGACCGGCCGTCGGAGGCATTGAAAACGTAGTGGTGACGAATGCCGCGAACCAGACGAAGCCCGCAAAATTGCAGGATTGTTTCGTCACGGGTGGTGTTCTGTGGCATCGCCTGATCCTACAGAAGAATCGTTCGACGATATTGCGATGCTTGTTCCCTACGGCGTCCCTGTCAGCTTCTAGCGGCGACGGCTCATCATTCGCTTCTCCTTGAGGTTCAACCCAGATTCAACAGATAGTGAAGTTCACGCCAGACCGACGATCGACACAACCTATCGCGGGAGAAAGGCACATCCCTAAAAAGGTCTTTTCCCAAAAGCGCTGCGGGGAGGGTCTTCAGTCTCTTTAAATTCGATACGTAAACGTTCCAGTTCCTTTTTCAGTTCCTGAACGATCTGGGCGTACTCCGGATCGGAATAGAAATTCTTCACTTCTGAAGGATCTCGCTGATTGTCGAGCAGTTCCCATTCTTCTGGTTGGCCGGGAAGATAATAACGGACCAGTTTATAGCGGTCGGTTACGACGCCGTAGTGCGGTCGGACATTATGAGGAACAGGATATTCGTAGTAGTGATAGTAAAAACTTTTTCGCCAGTCTGGTGGAGTGTTCCCTGTCAGCAGTGGAATCAGGCTCCGACCCTGCATGTCGGCAGGAACGGGAATTCCGGCAGCTTCAAGCAGCGTCTCGGCAACATCGATCAGTGAAACGATTTGGCCGTTCACGCTTCCCGGCTGAACAACCTTGGGCCAGCGGACCAGCAGCGGTGTTCGCAATGATTCTTCAAAAATCCAACGTTTGTCGAACCAGCCGTGTTCACCAAGGTAGAACCCCTGATCAGATGCGCAAATCACAATGGTATTTTCGCTCAGGTTCTCCTGATCGAGGTAATCCAGCAGCTGACCGACACTTTCATCAACCCCTTTCACACAGCCCAGATAGTCGTGCATGTAGCGATTATAGCGCCAGCGGATCAGATCACGTCCGGTCAGGTTTGCTTCGCTGTAGGCTGCATTTCTGGGACCATAATATTTGTCCCATTCTGCCCGTTGCTCTTCGGTCATATTGGGGACGGGAGCCAACTTGACGTCAAGATCCCGAATCGTCCGGTCCAGTCCCATATCATGCTCTCGAACAGCCTGAGCACGTCCGGAAAAGTCATCAAACAGCGTTTCCGGCTCTGGATATTTCCGGTCATTGTCCCAGCCCAGATGCCGTAATGCCGGCGACCACTCACGATGAGGGGCTTTATGCTGGCACATCAGCAGAAACGGTTTTGATTTGTCCCGGTTCTTCAACCAGTCAATCGACCGATCTGTAATAATGTCGGTTACATAGCCTGGGACTGTTTCCTTTTTCCCCATCGTAATCATATCAGGGTTGTAGTAGATCCCCTGGCCAGGAAGGATGCTCCAGTGATCGAAGCCGGTTGGATCAGACCCCAGATGCCATTTGCCAATCAATGCGGTCGAGTAACCAGCTTGCTGTAACAGCTTTGGAAAGGTTTGCTGAGTCCCATCGAATCGCGAATTCACGTTATTATAAAAGCCGTTTATGTGGGAGTATTTCCCAGTCAACAGAACAGCGCGACTCGGTCCGCAAATGGAGTTCGTGACAAGGCAGCGATCAAATCGCATCCCTTCCCGGGCAATGCGATCCATGTTCGGGGTTTCTAACAGCTTTCTCTGATCCCCATAGGCGCTGATCGCCTGCCAGGCAAGGTCGTCTGAAAAGATGACGACGATGTTCGGCTTATCTCGGTTCTGTTGATCTGGCTCCGCTGCAGCCAGTGGCTGAGCGCCCCCGGCACAGAACAGTAGCTGTGCAGCAAAGAGTGCCGCGAGAAGTCTGTTCACGATGATGTCCTCACTTCTATTTCTACTGAATAAGCACCAGTGTGATTCGGCGAACGTCCATCACGGACTGCCCGGGGATGTGAAGAGCCCTGAGGACCAAAGGTCCCTGACCAGCCTCCAGTTGAATTTCTCCGAGATTCAAGGTGCGAAATTCTTTCATTTGTGATTCGGCTGGAGGACGAGGGAGCGTATCCTGATTGGTGTAGAGCGGAGGGTCCCAACCCGGTTCGACTTTCCCGGTCAAACGGTTCTCTCCGAGAGAGAGTTCGATCGTCGCTCCCGCATCCGCCACCGGGCAGGTGTAATCGATGCTGGCAGCATACCGGCCGGACGTTTTCACGTCGACACGCCAGACCATTTTATCATCCAGGCTGGTCCAGTTGACGAAGTAAGAGCAGTTTGGGGCGGAGCTACTCCGCTTGATTGTGCCGCGAGGTTCGCCGTCACGTGCAGGGAGGATTGTCACCGGAAATTCCGGGTATCCAACCGGAATGGGACGCGAGTCGGGAACGCCCTTTCCTGCGCGTTGTCCTGAATTTGTTGGTTGCGGCTGGGGAAGTGTCGCTGCGGACCACTCTTCAACCGCTTTTTTCAGGCGGGCTGTGACTTCGGGTGCCTGATCATTGACAGGAGTCAATTGCCCGGGGTCGGACTGCATGTCGAAGAGGTTGCCATCATGATCGAGACGATGGGTTTGACTGCGAACGCTGACCTTGCCACCCCAGCTGGAAAAAATCAGGCGGTCCGGCCAAGGGGTGTCTGGAGCCTTGAGAAGCGGAGAGAGATCGACACCATCAAGTGGCTTCTCCCCGACAGGTTGAATCCCTGCAAGTGAAGTCAACGTCGGGAGCAAGTCGATGACGGCGGCGATGGGGGTGACAGTTCGTCCGGCAGGTAAGACACCGGGCCAGCGAAGATAACAGACGGAACGGACGCCCCCTTCGTCGATACTCCCTTTCCGTCCTTTCATGCCGCCGTTCCATCGCCAACTGTTGGGGCCGTTGTCGGAGAAGTAGACGACAATTGTTTTGTCAGTAAGTTGCCATTTTTCAAGTTCCGCCAGCACTCGCCCCACATTTGCGTCCTGATTTTCCATCATAGCGAGAACGCAACGAGTGACATCGACATCCTCTTCGTCTGGCAATGTTGACCGTTGAGTAATTGGCTTGTTACGGAAACGCTTCCAGTCTTCCTCCGGCACCGCCCAAGGGGAATGTGGGGTCGTGAAGGGGATAAAGCAAAAGAACGGGCGAGATCGATTCTCGGCGATGAACCGGATTGCTTCATCGGTACAGACGTCAACGATATAACCCGGTCGGCGAACGATCTCTCCGTGATCATTTTCCAGTGGAGCGTTGAAGTATTCCCCCCAGTGGCCAGCAGTGTGTCCGAAATAGCGGTCAAAACCTCTGGCACGAGGATGATAGGGCCATTGGCTTCCGTTGTGCCATTTCCCAAAGGCCCCGGTCACATATCCGGCAGCGTGAAAGGCGTCTGCGATTGTCCGTTCGTCGAGGTTCAATCGCTCCCTTCCGGTCGAGACGCCAGTCACACCCGTTCTCGGATGATAGCGCCCGGTCAGAAACTCGGCTCGCGTTGGTGAACAGAGCGGACAGACGTAGAAGTGTTCGAGTGAAACGCCCTGTTGAGCGATCGATGTGATGTGCGGCAGGGAGACGCCGCAGTTACCAGAAGTGGGATAGTCTCCCCAGCCGGCATCATCAGCGAGTAAAACCACAACGTTCGGCCGGCTGACTCCCGCCGGAGGCCCCTCCCCCGCAGGGAGTTCCGGTACGAGCATCATCAGGAAAACCGGAAGAGCACAAAGTGTCGTCGATGCAAAAATACGGGAGAGCATCAGGCTTTCAGGTCGAGTTCAGGTGGTTCTCTTGGTGTCGATCCTGTCGGGATCTCGCAGGAGACGTGACCATGTTTCTTGAATATTTGGACTAAAGGCAGCCTCTCATGGATTGATCGACGCACGGATCACTTCATACAGGCTTGTCCCGCGATAGGGGCCATTCAGACTGGTGGTCTGTTTTGTTGCATCCCAGGAATCGAATAACACGGGATAGACAAAAGTAAAATCGTGTTCCTTCTCGGCCGGTTGAATAATCCTTGTGAAGATATCTGCCTGCTGATCGACGCTCAGCTGCATAAACTTTTCCATCTGCCCCGGATAGTCGATGTAAAGATAGTACTGATTGATGTGCGGATCGTTTTTCAGCTTGTCGAGCGTACTGAGGCGGATTTCCCAGGTCTGGCTGTTGATGAGGAAATCCGCAAATGAGAGGTAGCCATATCCTTCCCGATATCCACCGGCCATATTAACACCGATCTGCTCATAGCCGATGTTTTTTAATCGTTGAAGAAGTGCCTTGGCTGCATCCTCACCATGTTTGTTAAGGTAATCTTGCCAGTTGTCGAGATTGACCACACGAATCGGGCGAGTCAGAGGAAGATCGAAATAGTTCTGGGCCGTTTCCCAGAAGTATTCTTCCCGTCCCCAGGTGATCCATGTCAGATTCAGCTTTGGAATGATGATACAGTCCGGGGTTCCTGCTTCGATGGCTGCGTTGAGAAACTGGCCAACTGTCATTGGGGGAAAGCCATTGCGAACCGGCACGGACGCATTGATATCCTGCTTCCCCGTGATGAACCGTTCGAGAACTGCCGGCTTCAACCCTTTAATCATCTCCAGAATGTCTTGAGCGGTATACTGGTCAGGGTACATCCACTGGGCGAAGCCGGTTGGTGAGCTGAGTGGCTTTGCGAGAGGAATGATACGGATGTTTGCTCCTGTTGGAATCGCTGAGACTTTTGACGTTGATGCCGGCTTTCGTATCAACTGAATTGCTGCTTCAGCGAAACGACGCCCCATTTCCTTGTAGCCCTCCGGGGGGCAATGCACCTTGTTATCAGGGCCGTTCAGATCGTCTGTATCAACCCAGGTTGCCAGGGGATGCTCCTCAGCGACTTCCACCTGTATCTGGCGAATCGTATCCCAGTTTGGTGTCCCAAGCCGGGCATCATTCAGGCGTCCAATGACCCAATGGATGTCTGTGCGGCCAAGGTCTTCTGTCAGTTGCCTGTAGAGAGTATTCAAGTTCTCTTGATAGGTTCGCGTTGTCTCATCTTCCTGATGATCCTTTTCTCCCTGCATCCAGATGAAGCTGATTGACTCAATCTTCTTGTCGGCAATTGCTGACTTTGCCTTTTCGATGAGTTCCTTGTAGATGTTGCCGCGTGGAACCCAACGGGAAATCGACCGTCCCCCATAGGCAACCTTTACGATAATCAATTCATCGTCCGGGAACGCCTCACGAAGCGTTGGAACAAAGGAGATTTCCGGGTCCATGTTGGCCATGTTGGACTGGCCAGAAAGCAGAAACAGACGGGATTTTAAGTTAGGTGTTACTGTTGCTTTTTGGGTCGTAGGGACTGCATCGTAATCTTTTCCGATTCGACTGTTCTCAACGGAAATCGCCCAGTCCTTGAGTTCCTTTTTCATCGATGCAACAACATCCGGATATTGGTCCGAAACATCCTTCGTCTCCCCCGGATCGTTGGCCAGATCGAACAGTTCGAATCGCTTCTCCTCGAAGCGAAGCGCCTCATCGTCCTGACCACGGGATTGCTCTGCGGCAATCAGTTTGAAGCGGTCACCAGACCAGGCGAGTGCGTTGCGGAAAAAGAATCCGACAGGACGCCCCCGTTCCTGGCGTGCTCCGGTCAGGAGGGGCAGGATATCGATGCCGTCATATGGTCGGTCCGGCAGTTTGATATCAAGTAGATTTGCGATTGTAGGCAGATAATCCATTGTGCAGCACGGAGCTGTAACGACGGTGCCGGGCTGAACCTGAGCAGGAAACTCCAGAAGTCCCGGGACGCGAACTCCCCCCTCGTACAGAGACGCTTTTCGCTCACGGAATGGCCCGGTCGAACCTTGAAGACGTGCGTCAGGATTTCGGGGGCGACTAACTGGGGGGCCGGGGCCGTTATCACTGGTGAACGTCACTAATGTGTTCTCAGCGATTCCCAGTTCACGCAGCGTCTCTCGCAGACGCCCCATCTGGGCATCGACTGCGGTGACAGCGCTGTAATAGTGCTGCTGATTTTCCGGCAAGTGAGAGTAGTACTCTGCCATGTATTTCGGGTGTCCCACAACCGGAGTGTGTGGTGGATTGAACCAGACAACCGCCAGAAATGGCTGCCCTTCTGCAGCATTTTTCCGGATAAATGAGAGTGCCCGATTCATGACGATCTCTGCGGGACACCCTTCCAGTGGCTTCTCCAGTGGCTTGCCGTTGTCAATGAATCCGGCCCGAAGATCGATCGGGCGTGGATCAGATCGACCACCTGTTGCATTTCCAACTGGACCTGGGTTGATATATGGGTTATGGGTCGAGACAGCGGACGGGGTCGAAAACCATTCGTCGAACCCGGCCATTCCTGGCGTCATGTACACCCGCTTATCTCCTTGATAATCAGGAGTCAGCATTCCGAGATGCCACTTGCCAAAGTGTCCTGTGGTGTATCCTTTGGTCTTGACCAACTCTGCAATGGTCACTTCCTCGGGGCGGAGATGCGTGATCCGTTCGCTTCCCATGCCACATCGAACGGCGTTTCGTCCTGTGAGAAACGCAGCTCGCGACGGGACGCAAAGAGGGGCAGCGTAGAATCGCTCCAGTTTTGCTCCCGCCTTCGCCATCTCATCGAGATGGGGCGTCTTGATCTCCGGGTGACCATTGAATCCCATATCCCCCCATCCAAGGTCATCAGCCATACAGAGGATGATATTGGGAAGTTTTGGCTTTGGAGGCTGATCGGCCGCCTCAGTTTCCCCAAGGCCTGCAATGATACAAGCCACACCGAGCAATACGCGGAGTACGCCTGTGGAGAACGTGTTCTTGCTGAAAACAGAAGTTGTCATACTCTTCATTTCAATCTGAATGAGCCGCAAAAGCACACGGCATGTTTGCTGCTTATTTAGCAGATGGTGTTGAGCGATTTGCAACGGTAGAAAGTGGGGATCGATCCTTCGCCCGGCCAATTCCCACTTGCATCAAATGAATCGGCAGCTGATGTTTTGCCCCGTAGACACAACTGAAAGAGGAACCTGAGAATGAGGAACCTGTTTCGCGGGTAATAGGCGAAATCTCTGAAATCAATCGCAGCGAATCACGTGGCCGAGAGTCAATCACTACTTGGGGTGGGATCGTTATTGTTTACCGTGATGATGCATCTTCCTGATCGCCGAGATCAAAATCATGCACGTTTTTTCCCGGCTTGACTTCGCGTTCGAAGATTCCCTTCATTCGGTTCTGCTGCCCTTTGCCCTTGCTTCCGCGGCGCGCCGGTTTCTCTTCAGGCACGGTTTCATCATCTCCACCATCTGGATTTGTCGTAATTGTCACCTGATGACGGCCGACCAGTGCTCCATTCCGGTTTCGGCTGTACCGCAGCACATACTGACCATCGTCTCCCGTATAAGCGGAACCATAAGTTCCGGGGCGATCAATTGGCTGAAAAACAACATACGCAGCGGGGACCGGCTTCCCCTCGAATGTCACTTTCCCGGTGACAACACCGAGCTTTGGACCTGAGTCTGCACAGCCTCCAAATGCGACGGCCAGAATCGCTCCCATCATTAAAATTGATGTTCTGCCATTGAATGATGACCTGGCAGATGACAAAACGTTCACNCCACGCATGATGACACTTTTTCTCTGTGACTGATGAATACGAAATGATCCTGGACTTTTAATGTCCCTGGACATTGACCAGTAAGTCGGGCGGTCCCTTTCAACGTCCATTTGATCACCGAAAATCAGAATTCACCGAGGATGAGGCCATCGTTGCGCCGTCCCAGCTTTTGGAACAGACCGAGTGCCGACGGATTCGCCTGATTAATTCCTGTGTCTGAGTAGTCGATATTTTCGCTGATGAATCGTACGGCCCCATCACCCAACAGGAAGTGGGCTCCCCCCGTATGAGGGCTGCTGAAAGCACGACTTGTGCGCGGCGTAACGTTGTCCGGTTGAGTCAGAGGATCGTTGATCTTTGTATTCATGATGCCCAGGTTCTGGCGGGCTCCAACAACCTGATTCGTTGTGTAGTTCATGTGTCCGACCCAATTTCCAGCCCATCCCAGCCCATCTCGTTCGCCTACAATAACGGTGTTGGACAAGCCGTCTGTGATATCATGAAACCGGACTTTGCTGTCTCCCCAGAAAGTCCCCCAGGGGTCTTCTCTGTTGGTGATCCACGAGTTCGGAGTTGCCCATCTCGTCCCGGCGACTCCGATATAATTTGACGTCGCCAGATAGACCGGCTGATTGTTGAAAAATGGGGAGTAAGTGCTGCTCCAGTCTCGCTTGTCGTTCAGAGCAGGAGCTGTATCCGACGGGCACCGATAGAACGAGAGTTCTCTCATTGGCAGACGCTGCAAGTCAGGTTTGTCCGTGCTTCGCAGCAAGGTGTCCAGATCGATTTCATTCACACCCATGGACTGGAACAATGCGGTCTGCTCCAGCTGGGGCAAAATGAATGTACCCCAGCCGTAACCGGCCAGCCCCGCGGTGTTCAGGCCACCGGCCTTGTGAACGACACCGGGGGGCAGGGTGTTGTAGATGTCGTGATAATTGTGGAGGGCCAGACCAATCTGCTTGAGATTGTTCTTGCACTGAGAACGTCGGGCGGCTTCTCGGGCCTGTTGCACAGCGGGCAACAGGAGGGCAATCAACACTGCGATAATCGCAATCACGACAAGCAACTCAATCAGTGTGAACGCAGACCGATACTGCTGACGAGAACGCATGACAAGGAATCCCTTCGGATTGATTCGAGGCAATTGAGGTAGGGGGTTCAGTTCACAATCGGCGGGAGTTTGGAAGCCGCAGCGGATTGCGTTATGGAGAAGGAGGTATTTTGTTGGCTATTTGACTACCACCCTGGTCGTGTATGTATCGGCTGATCGCATGCGAATGTCAAGGTTGAGCGGAGAATTTCGCTTGAAAAAGAAGATTTTTCAGCACAATCGACAATTTTGGAAAATCGCAAGATGCAGCAGTAGAAAGACTTGTGATTGTTCCCCGGGATTCGTCCACTCATAAAGCGATTAGTACCGCCGGTCATTCACGCAAAATTGGATTTTGCAAAATATCCAGACATATGAATGGGAGACGTGCGATTTGTTTGCGTACGATATTGGAAGGCATTGACAAATTGTGATGTTTGGGTGCGTGTTGGCGTGCAACTCCAGTGGAGTTTGGTCAAGTTTGTCCGAAGCTTGGCTTTACTGGCAGTTGCGTTCGTCGCTATCAGGGCAACAGCTGCGTGTGGAGATCCCACTTCTAAACCGAAAATCATCGCTTTTTTGGCAGACGATCTCGGGGCCGCTGAAGTTGGCTGGCGTAGGCGTGAGATCAGGACCCCTCACCTGGACAGTCTGGCAAAGAACGGGCTCAACTCGAACAGTTCTATGTGCAACCCTTGTGCAATCCGACACGGGCTGCTCTTCTCTTTGGTCGCTACCCATTCCGGTGTGGATTGCAGATGGGAGTTATTGCTCCCTGGGCTGATTTCGGATTTCCGCTTGAAGAGAGACTCCTTCCACAGGCATTGAAGTCGTTTGGTTGTGAAACTGCCATTGTCGGGAAATGGCAGTTAGGGATCGTCAACCGGTCATATCTTCCAACCAGCCGTGGATTCGACCACCAGTATGGTCTCTAAAACGGAGCAACCAACTACTTCACCCATGTCACTAATGGGGCGGGGTGACTGGCACAAAAATGATCAGGCAACTACGACGAAGGTTATACCACTGATCTGATCGCAAATGAGGCCGTGCGGATTATCAACGAAAGAAATCGGGATCGACCGCTCTTTTTGTATGTCCCATTCAATGCTGTGCATGGTCCGCTGCAAGTTCCAGAAAACTATTCTGAGCCTTATTCTCATCTCCGACGACAGCGTCAGGACTATGTCGGAATGTTGGCAGCAATGGATGAAGCGGTTGGCCAGATTGTTGCTGCCGTAGAAGCTCAGGAGGAGCTGGAGAACACATTGTTTCTCTTCTCGAGTGACAACGGCGGTGTGAACGCCGGAGTTGTCTAGGATAACGGGCGATTTCGTGCCGGGAAAAGCACCGTGTATGAAGGTGGAGTGCGGGTGTGTGCTTCCGACACATGGAAAGGAAAAATCAAGCCTGGCACTTTCGTGCACGAATCTCTGCACGTCGTTGGTTGGTATCCGACACTGCTGAAACTGGCAGGGGCCTCCATCGAGCAGCCACTTCCTGTCGATGGTACGGATATCTGACCGACCATTACACAAGGAGCCCCTTCCCCGCACAAAGAGATTGTTCTGAATATCGGCCCGAATGGGGGAGCAATTCTTATTGGTGCCTGGAAAGTTGTGAAAAGCCGCCGCGATCGACCGAATGCTTCAGGTCCCCAGCATCCACGATTCGAGCTCTACAACCTTCGAGAAGATGTGGAAGAAAAAAATGACCTGGCGGAAACCCAGCCTGAAAAACTGAAAGAACTACTGGCCCGATATGACGAACTCGAAAAGCAGGTGGTCCCGGCAAGTCGAAGCGACCCCAATCCGGAGGACTTTCAACCACCCCGTATCTGGGGAGAATGAAAGATCAGTAATTGGAAACGCATGGTTCTCTTCCACTCTCGTTCAGATTCACGAGTCTCGCACAGATCGTCTGATTTGACGAAACTGGAACAGGGTTTCACCCGCTTCCCGTCGTCGGCGATCAGGTTCTGCTATGACTCGTCGAACGACTGCATCTTCTGTGCAGTCGTTCGTCATGACGATTGGCCTGCGTACTTTTCTGCGACTGATTCGGGACTCAACTGCAGAAGCACAAGGAAAACCCCTTAGTTTACAGCACTTGAACTGAAAGGATGTCGTCCGTTGAGATTCGCAGAATTGATTTAAGGTAATCACGCTTCGAAAGTCGTCATGTAACTGAGTCGGGATGGTCTGTGGATCGCGAAGGGGGGAGTGGCAATCGGTCGAAATTCTCCAGCGCATCACGAAGGCTGTTCTGCAGATGTTCCTCCATTTTCAATCGCGCCTCCGGGATGTCCTGTATCTGCAGCGCCCGCAGGATTGCTGCATGAGAATGAAGGACCGCTCTGAGGTGCTTTTCGTCACGGCGATGGCTTTGGTCGCCAAATCCTCGGTTGCGCATCTGAACATCGAGAAAGATCTTGATCGCAGTCTGATTATCGGCAGCCTCGAATATAACGAGGTGAAATGCCATATCTGCCTCAAGAAAACTGCGGAGCGGAGTCCCTTGAAGAGTTGGCTTTCCCGACTCAAGAAACTCGACAAAAATTCCGTGCATCCGCTGGTAATGCTGTGACAGCTGGTCAATCTGTTCGTGCGTCAGCCGTGGTCCTCCTCGAAGAATCGCCCGGTCCTCAAGGGCCATGCGGACATCATAAATTTCCGCAATCTCCCGACGCCCAGGTCGCGAGACGTAAGTTCCACTCTGAGGAATCTGGTATAGCAGTCCTTCCGATTGCAATTGACGAATTGCCTCCCGGACAGGAGTCCTGCTGACGCCAAGCAGGTTTGCCAGCTTCGATTCGGAGACCTTCATCCCCGCCGAAAGTTTCGATTCCCGGATCATCTCTCGGATTTTTTCATAGGCAAACTGGCTTAGAACGACGTTTGACATAATCAGGGGCGAATCTCTGGAGGTCTGTATCTTGGCGGCCAGAAGTTCTGAAGGATACCAGTTCTCCGTTGAAGCTGCGAGTATTCAACGCACAGCCAAGGGCGTCTTCTTTCATTGTTGTCCCGTGTTTTTTCGGGGCATTTTGTCTGGTAAAGAAAAATTCAGGCAGAACAGTTGCATCAATGTTGATGTAAGTGTACAAACTGGTATGCCAGTTTTGTGGTGTGCTCATTTCAATTCGATTCTTGAATCAGTCGTCCCGGCGGCAGCGTACCTGGTGTGTCCGTGCGGGCCATTGTCGCTTCTTTTTCTTGTCCTGATTTCTGGCTATCACTTCTTGTGCAACAGGAGTTGGTATGACTGTCACTTCTCCCCGCCGCTGCGGATTTACGCTGATTGAACTTCTTGTTGTGATTGCAATTATCGCCGTTCTGATCGCATTGCTGTTGCCAGCGGTGCAACAGGCCCGGGAATCTGCCCGACGCAGCCAGTGCAAAAACAATCTCAAACAAATGGGGCTGGCGGTCCACAATTATCACGATGTGCACAACCAATTTCCCCCGGGGGGCATCGATGGTGGAGGACGAAACAAGGCAACTCACTGGGTCTTTATTCTCCCCTACATGGAACAGGGATCGCTCTACAACCAGTTTCGGTTCGAGGTCGACATGTCCGATCCGGTGAATTACGACGCCAAGGCGACGCCGGTTGCCTCTTATTTTTGTCCATCTTTTCCCCGCACGCAGAGAGCAGTCATCACTAATCCTCCCGACCACAACTACGATGGTGCAAGAAACGACTATGCGTTTAATCACGGAGTGGGCCATTGCCACAGTGCCAGCGCAGCACACATGACAGGGGTTGCCAATCTGAATTCGTCATTGGGCGTTCAGCACATCACAGATGGGACATCAAATGTGATCCTGATTGGAGAAAAGCGGACGACACAGCGGCGAGACAATCCCGGAACGACCGACTGGGACCCTGACGGTCCGTACTGGCGATGGGGAGGATTTGGGGGTCGCCTGACAGTTTATCCGATGAATCAGGACGTTCTTCCCACGTTTAATAACAACAATGCCAACTTCGGAAGTCCCCACACAGGAGGCTGTCAATTTGTGTTATGCGATGGTTCCGTCCGTTTTATCAATGAAAACATCGACATGACAACGTACAAAAACATTGGGCAGAGGAATGACAAGAATCCGGTCGAATTCTGAGCGATAAGGCCGTATGGGATGGACCATCTCTCCTCTAGGTCATCCCGTTAATTCTCCCGGATTGGAGTAAATGAGAGATTTGTCCCCTCCAGCTGACCTGAGGCCCATTAGTCGGTCTCCTTAGAAGGATTTTACTCATGCTCTGTGCCCCATGGTCGAGTTTCCCCAGCTATCGAATCCGGAACAATAAAACTCATGAGATAACACGGCAGATCAGGGCGTTTACGCTCATCGAACTTCTCGTCGTTATTGCAATCATTGCAGTGTTGATTGCACTTCTTCTTCCAGCGGTACAGCAGGCTCGAGAGGCCGCCAGGCGCAGTCAGTGCAAAAACAATCTCAAACAAATCGGATTGGCGATGCACAACTATGTCGATACGCACGGATATTTCCCCTGCGGTTCTTTTGAAGCCAAGACTGTGAATGCATGGCCAATGCTTCTTCCGTATGTCGACCAGGGAAATGTCTACAATCAATGGGACTTTAATGTTACCGGTGACCACGCCAACAATTCAGATGTTCGCCGCGTGGTGATTTCAACGTATCTTTGTCCTTCAAACGATCGAGTCTCCAAAATTTCTGGAGACTCAGGGGGCGGATCGCGCAGCGACTATGCGACGAATAACGGGACCATTTATATTCATACCAAGAAGCCCGAAGAGTGGACGGGTGTCTCCAACTTTAACTCGAGCATTGGCTTGAGACACATTACGGATGGAACATCCAATGTCTTTTTAGTTGGTGAAAAGCGAACTCAGGGAACAACGCCAGAGTGGTCCAGTGCGCAATTTGCTGATGGTCCTTACTGGAGATGGGGGATCTATGGTGGTCGGCTGGTCAAGCTCCCCCTCAACGAGACAACGACAACAGGCAAGAATGACGATAACGGGAATTTCGGGAGCACTCATGTTGGTGGTGCTCACTTCGTCATGTGCGATGGGTCTGTTCATTTTATTAGCGATAATATACATCTGCCTACATATCAGAACATCGGGCATCGCAACGACGGGAATCCAGTAGTCTTTTAAACAAACATGCCGGGCCATGGCAGTACAGCTTGCACGTAGTTTTTCCGCTGAATGCAAGCGACGTGGGTCATGATCCGCACAATGCTTGAGGTCGACTGATGACAGACTTTGCTCATATGATCTCGCTGATGGCAAAACAGACCGCCACCATCGCAGCTTGCATTTTCATTTTCGGGTGTGGGGGAAATACTGGTCCAGCAATGGGGACGGTCCATGGACGAGTCACACTGGACGGCAGCCCGCTTGGTAATGCCATGGTCGTGTTCACTCCAGAACACGGACGTCCGGCAAATTCAATGACGAATGAGAATGGAGAATACTCGCTGGTGTATTCTCAGTCCGCCAAAGGAGCTGCTGTGGGCCAGTATACTGTGCAGATTACGACTGGACGGGAAGAAGGTTATGCCGAAGGGGTTAAGGTCTCTGATGCCGTCAAGGAAGTTGTTCCAGATAAATATAACTCAAAGTCGGAATTGAAGGTTGAGGTCAAGGCGGGCGATAACGTGCATAATTTTGACTTGCAGTCGAAATGACATGAAGGCAGCTCGTTAGCCAAGTAATCGATGAAGCGGGAGTCTTGTAGCGACGGATTGATCCCCCTCATCTGCTTGACGTGAACCTGGAATTATTTGCAAAAGTCAGTACGCAGGATTTAGAAAGCAATCGCTTCGATGAGATTCCCTCTTTTGGTGGCTGCACTGAGGTCAATCAGGTCACATTTCCGGCATTTCTGTTCTGTAGCCATTTTTCTGACGCTGACAGCAGCCACAGCTGTCGGGGCTGATGATGCAAAAGGGGGCCCGGATACTTCGATTCAGGAGATGTCTCTGGAAACGCCCGTGCTCCTGATCAATCCATTGCCGAAGTACGCACATCACAATCGTGATTACGGAATGACAATTGGAATTGAACGGACTCCTAACGGACGACTATGGGTCTGCTATGTCGGTGGAGGAGACAGCGATAAAGGTTATTTTATTCTCTGCACCAGCGATGATGATGGGAAATCCTGGAGTGAACCAAGACTGGTGATTGATCCGACAGAAGCGCCAAACGGACTCCGCCGACGGGTTCTGGTTGGGGCTCTTTGGAGTGATCCATCAGGACGGCTGTGGCTCTTCTTTGATCAGTCGATGGGTTATTACGATGGCCGTGCCGGAGATTGGGCGATTGTCTGCGAGAATCCGGATGCAGATGTTCCAGTCTGGTCGACACCGACCCGTATCTGGCATGGAGCAACACTGAATAAGCCCATCGTTCGATCAACTAGCGAGTGGTTACTTCCAATTTCGCTTTGGCAGCGAAAGATGATTAATCCTGCCGAGCTGCGAGGCTGGCACAAAGACCTTGATGCTGATCGGAAAGCGTGGGTCTTTGCCTCTTCTGACGAAGGAAAGAGCTGGGAGAAGCGGGGAGGCGTCGTTTTCCCGGGCCATAGCTTTGACGAGCACATGCTGATTGAGCGTAGAGACGGTTCGCTCTGGATGCTGGCCCGGACAGAAAATGGGATTGCAGAATCAACATCAGTAGATGGGGGGCGAACGTGGAGCACTCCTTCAATTTTCATGCCGCACGTTGTCTCCCGATTCTTCATTCGTCGGCTTGCATCCGGGAATCTTGTGCTGGTGCGTCATGGCCGTCCCGACGAGCGGACTAAAGTTCGATCTCACCTGACTGCTTATCTGTCCGAAGACGATGGAAAGACGTGGACGGGAGGTCTGATGCTGGATGAACGAACGGGCGTCTCTTACCCGGATGGGTTTCAGGATCCGCGTGGATTTATCTACGTTTCGTATGATCGAAATCGTTCCCAGGATGGAGAGATCCTTTTCGCAAAGTTTACGGAGAAGGACATCCTCGCCGGGGAGCTCGTCACTCCAGAGTCAAGCCTCAAGAATATGATCACCAGAATTCCGGATCACCTTCGAAAATCAGGGAAATAGTTCCCAGTCGGGTCGCATAGAGGAACGCATCGACAGTTTATTAAGGGCAAACTCTTGGTTCTCATTCAATACGACTGTTCGACCCTGACTCAAAGTCTCTTTCGCTGCATCTGCTGTTTCCTGTTGATTCTCGCAGGGACAATAGCACGTTCGATCGCAGGGCCAGAATCTGGAGAAGACATTGGACCGGAGATCGTCTATTTCGGAACAGACTGTCGCGTGGAGCGACTTCAGTCTGGTATCAGATTATTCTCGGATCGAAACTATACATTAAAAGAACTTCCGACGTTTTTGGAGGGACGCCATTTTCTCCGTGGAAGCATCGAAGGAATCCGCTTTCAGGTGACTCAACCTGGCGAGCTGTTCATTCTCATCCCTGTAAAAGAACATCCCCGAACCCATTTTCAGGGTGAGATTCTGGAACAGGCTGGATATCGACCAGTTGCCAATCCTTCGAGCATCTGGCTCTTTGGCCCCGATCCAGCAGAACGTGCAGTGATCTATCGAAAACACGTTCAGGCGGGTGAACGTCTTTCACTTGGGAAGTTTGCGATTCTGGTGGGAGTACGCTCCGCTCGAAAGTGGGCCGATCAGCCTTGGACCGAGAATCGTGGAGAAGTTCTCGAAAACGGAATCGTCCTGCCGGAGGTCTGGCCACCTCAGAATCGAGATCCCGCATCAGATGAACCGATGCCTGTCCCTTATTTGATGCACCCTCCCAAGGTCATCCCGATCGACCGCGGTCGGCAATTGTTTGTTGATGATTTTCTCATTGAAAGCACAAATCTGAAGCGAGTTTATCATCGGGCAAAGAAGTACGGTCACAATCCTGTTTTCAAACCTGAAACGGTGTATGAGCTCTCTGTCTCGCCGCAGGGGAAAAATGATCATCCTGCAGTCTGTTACCTGGGGCATGGAGGAGTCTTCTACGATCCTGACTCAAAACTGTTTCGAATGTATTACACCGCAGGGTGGCGTGGCGGGCTCGCGCTAGCGACGAGTCCGGACATGGTTCACTGGACTCGCCCAGAGCTTGGTCTGGCAGGAGGAAATCTGCTGTTACCCCCCGGTTTGGACCCTCGGGAAGGGCCATTGCAGACTGCGGGCTCTGACAACTGTGTCTGGTACGACATCAATGCCCCACAATCAGAGCGAATCAAGTATCTTGCCTGTTGGGATCATGGCAAGAAAGGGCTGCGCCCGAACTCCTATACACATCGCTTGAATGTTTCAGATGGCGTACGCTGGTCCGCAGGGGCCAACACTGGTCGGGCTGGAGATTATTGTTCATTCTTCTGGAACCCATTTCGTAATGTTTGGGTTTTCAGTATTAAACGCGATGGACCACGCGGTCGTTCGCGATACTACTCTGAGAACCCTAACTTTCTGGCGGGTGCCGACTGGTCCAATTCTGTGTACTGGACGAATGCAGACCGATTGGACAGGCCGGAGCCGGAAGGACGATACCCAGGTGCAGGGGAGCCGACTCAACTTTACAGCCTCAACGCCGTCGCATACGAAAGCCTTCTTGTTGGAATGCATTACATTCATCGAGGTCCCAATAACAAAGTTTGCAACGAAGGAGACTTTCCAAAATTAACGGATCTGGAATTAGGATTCAGCAGAGATGGATTCCATTGGGACCGCCCGGATCGTTCTGGTTTTCTCGTCGGAGAGCGAACTGAAGGTGCGTGGGACCGTGCCTATTTACATGGGGCCACCGGAGTGTTCACAATTATGGGGGACAAACTGGTCTTTCCCTACACGGCCTACAGCGGGATTTCCCCGAGCGGACTTAAAGGAATGTACACTGGAGGAAGCGTCGGAATTGCGACATTACGCAGGGATGGTTTTGCTTCGATGGAAGCCGGTCCGGAAGGTGGAGAGTTAACCACGCGGCCCGTGAAGTTTTCTGGAAAGTTCCTGTTTGTGAATGCTGCTCTCGCTGGTGGCTCCATGCGTGTGTCAATCCTTGATGAGCATGGGAATGAGATGTCACCGTGGACGGTGGAGAGGTGCCGCCCTGTGACCGGCGACAGCACACTGATGGCGGTCAGCTGGGAAGGGCAAGAGGATCTTTCCGCATTAGCAGGCCAGACTGTGAAATTCCGATTTCATGTGAACAATGGAGCGCTGTATTCCTTCTGGGTGAGTCCAACTGAATTTGGGGCCAGTAATGGTTATCTTGCAGCGGGTGGACCAGGATATCCGGGACTTGTTGACACCGTTGGTCGCAATGCACTGTCCGATCAGCAGCAGACAATTCGAGTCGACTAACTTTTCAGCGGCTCAGCTTTGATTTCATTTCGTTGATTTTTGTGTTGTCAACATTGACGGACGGATATTGGACCAGATGAAGTTTCTTAATCGACTGACAAGTCTGTATCCGGTCTGGCTGATCCTGATCTCTGTAGTCGCGTTTCTACAACCAGATCTGCTGTCCTGGTATCGAGGAAATTGGATTTCTGCGTCCCTCATGCTCGTCATGCTTTCGATGGGATTTACATTGACGGTGGATGATTTCAAGCGGATTACCCTCATCCCCGGCTGCGTCGCCTTCGGATTCGGAGCGCAATACACCATCATGCCGTTTGGTGCATGGATCATCGCTCGTGCTATGAACCTGCCACCGGACTTCGCTGTTGGCCTGATTCTGGTGGGAAGCTGCCCGGGGGGAACAGCATCGAATGTTGTGACCTATCTGGCTCGGGGTGACCTTCCCTTGTCAGTCGTGCTAACGATGGTTTCAACGCTATTGGCATTCATAATGACTCCATTAATGTGCAAGTTTCTCGCCGGTCAGATTGTCGAAGTCAATGCGCTAGCACTGTGTTTGTCGACCCTTCAGGTCGTCGTGCTTCCTGTCGTGGTAGGAATCCTGTGTAAGTGGGCATTTCCCAAAGCTGTCGATTGCATTGTTGTCATTTGCCCATTCGTTTCCGTGCTGGCGATCTGTATGATCACCGGTGGAATCGTCGCAGGAAGTGCATCGACTCTGGCTCAGAGCGCAGTGCAACTGACGGTTGCAGCATCATCACTTCACCTGCTGGGCTTCTGCGTCGGCTATTTCCTGACCAGGCAGTCCGGGTTCTCCGAAACAGCGTCACGGACTGTTTCAATTGAAGTCGGAATGCAAAATGGCGGATTGGCGGCGACACTGGCGCAGAACTTTCCATTGAATCCGTATGCAGCGGTTCCTGCCGTGTTCAGTGCTCTTCTCCAGAATCTTCTTGGCAGCCTTCTCGCTGCATGGTGGCGGGCTCGACCTGTCCCGGATTCGATTTCTGAGCCAGTTCATTCTTCTGCGGAAGGGGGGCTGAAATGATTGCTCCGGAAGAGTCCGGCACGGTATTGGCCGCTGGGCGTCAAGGCATTTACTATTGGAAGTGCGACCGTCCGTCTGCATTTCACGGCATACGGGCGGACCGAAATACAGATGGGATCGACGCGCAGTTGCGATCAGCGATTCAACCACTCTTTCCGGGACTTCCGATCCAGTTACGAGATGGGGGAGGTCAGGGAAATCACCTTACGTGGATTGCGGAAATTTCCGGTCAGAAGTTTTTTGTTCGAGTCGAGAATGGACCGGAGAAAGATGGTCAGTTGGAAGTCGAAACGTATGTGATGAATCGTGTCCGCCAGTGTGGTGTCCGAACTCCTCGCGTACATCACGTCGATACAGAGCGTCGAACGGTTCCGTTTGCATGGCAGTTAATGGACCTTATTGAATGTAGCGATCTGAACTATTTCCATAAGCAGGGAAAACTGGATGCAGTCGAAATAGCCTTTGAAATTGGCCAGGCCATTGCTCGATGGCAGTCCGTGGACGTGACAGGATTCGGACATTTCGATCCCCGAGTCCTGCGAGCCTCTGGGAAGCTACAGGGATTTCATTCCACCTACCCGGACTATTTCCTGCTCAACTGGGATCGTCATCTCCGCTTTCTCGTTAAGGCACAATTCCTCAGTAAAGATGAAGCCGGATGGATTGACAAGGTTGTGACTGAACACAGAGAACTCCTTGAGCTCACGAAAGGGTGTCTGGTTCATAAGGATCTGGCGTTCTGGAATATCCTCGGTGATGCCCGCGGCGTCGTAGCGTATATCGACTGGGATGATGCGGTTTCCGCTGATGAAGCTGATGATCTCTCACTGCTGGGGTGTTTTCACGATGGGGCCGTTATCGCAAGAGCGACGCAAGGATATCAATCCATTGCTCCGCTTCCGGAGGAATTTACTGGCCGGTTCTGGTTGCATATGATCCGCAATATGGTTGTGAAATCAGTGATTCGCGCCGGAGCTGGCTATTTTCAACGAAGCGACAGTTTTTATTTAATTAGTCCGGGATCAACCGGTGAATCGTTCGCACAGCAGACTCGAACAAGGCTGTTTCGAGCTGTGGAAGGTTTACTGACTCTGGATGCACCGGAAAATTTATGAGTATGACCACATTGAGCATNCCACCTGGCACATTTCAATTGGGAACATGGATTTCATCCGGNGCTCCTGTCGTGACGGAAATCGCTGCAGANGCAGGATTTGATTGGCTCCTTCTGGACCTGGANCACGGCAACGGAACCGAAGCAGACATTCCGAATCAACTCAGAGCCTGTCGAGGAAGCTCAGCTAAACCGGTGGTGAGAGTGGGATCTCCTGATGCTGCCCTGATCGGGCGGGTTCTGGACTGGGGGGCAGCTGGAATCATGGTTCCTCATGTCGATTCTCCACATGAAGCGGCCGCCTGTGTTGATGCGATGAGATATCCTCCGAAAGGACATCGGGGAGTCTCACGATCTGTACGTGCATACGGATATGGCCAGAAACCGTTCCCTTCAGATAGTGAAAAAACCAACATATTTCTCGCACAAATTGAAACATTTGAAGCTGTTCAGCAAGCTGAGGAGATCGCCACAGTCGACGGGGTGGACGTCCTGTTTGTTGGTCCATCAGATCTGCAGTTCAATTTGTCCACACGGCCGTCTCCTGCACCGTTGAACTATCTTGAATGCATTCAGCACGTCGCAGCTGCGGCCCGATCTGCGGGGAAAAGTTCAGGAATTCTCGTTCGTGACGTGAACGACATTGATTCACTTCGCGAAATGGGTTTTCAGTGGTTAGCAATAGACTCCGATCTGGGATTGCTTCGATCGGGATATCAGAAATGCATCGCAATGATAAAAAGGAATCAATCGATTTCAGCGAAAGGGTCCTGTTAGTGCGTTTCTGAAGTGAACTTTCCGTTCTCTCAGGTTTATTGCTGTAACACATGGTCTTCCACTTCAGGGCTGCGTTTTTTGTTCCTCATCACTTCAATTTGGCTTGTTGCTGTTTAGAGCCTGTTGTCGCAGGATTTGCAGTAGTTCGCAGGGAAGCGTCGCTCGGATACACTCCGTAACGCGATAATCCATTGGCTGTTCCTCAAAGAGAATGAACTTGGGCAAGCACTCATTCTTGATCTTCCCTCGTGCTACTTTGGGGCAATTTGTTGGTTTGCCGACTGTGAGATTTCAACGCCTCCATGAATTCTCTGCCGAACTTGGTGTTCAGAGACAATCCATGGCGAGGTAAGGAGACTCAAAAATACGAGGTATTTGAAGCGATCGACAAGTGTGATGCTTGTGTGTCCCCGCGATGGAACTGTGGGGCGTCGTTCAGTTCTCTTCGTTGATAAGGTCTGCAGGGATCTCATGTACGTCGGCCTGGCGCAGCGTTTGTTCGATCTCAAGCAATTTGTGAAGCTGCTCAGGTGCCGATTCTGCCATGTTCAACGTTTCGCTCGGGTCCGACCGGACATGGTAGAGCTGTGGATTTCGGCCATTATTGTATGTGATGAGTTTCCAGCCTTCATAAAGGACGATGCGTCCCCCCGGATGGGGAATGTAAATGGGACGGCTGGGGAGAGTTTCCGCCTCACCGGACAACAGAGGCCAGAGATTCATCCCGTCCAGCTGAAGCCCTTCAGGAGGTGTCCAGCCTGCCAGATGAGTCAGAGTGGGCATCCAGTCGACCGCATGGAGAGACTCTTCAATTTTTCCGGGTTTCAGGCGTGCAGGCCAGTTCACGAATGCAGGGACGCGGACACCACCTTCATACAGTTGATTCTTGAACCCCCGGAGTGGGGCATTACTGCTGAGAACGGGGGAGTCCGGGACGTTTCCGACATACGGATTCTTACCACGCTGGAGGCCACCGTTATCGGATGTAAAGACAATTAATGTCCGTTCTCGCTGTCCGGTTTTTTCCAGCGCATCGACGAATGCGCCAACCTTGTCGTCCATCTGGGAGACGAATGCCCCCATGCGCAACATCGCATCGGAACGTTCAGGGTCATCATCGAAGTGTACGCCCGCGTATCGTTGCTTGTAGATCTCAGGGGCGTCGACAGGAATGTGAATGGCATGAAATGGGACGTAGATCAGCCATGGCGTTTTAGCGGAGTGAATCCACTTCAGTACTTCTGCCGCGACCAGCTCCGTTGCATTTCCCTCTTCATGGAACACTTTTCCATCGCGGTGCCATGTGTCCAGATATGGGCCAGGACGGTATTTGTGCGTCCATGGATCGACAGCACCGTTGAGCGAGCCATAGCTATGGTCAAAACCATAGTGATTTGGGCCCCATTCAGGCTTTGACCCCAAGTGCCACTTGCCAGCAATGTGTGTTGTGTAGCCTGCATCCTTGAGTGCTGATGCCAGGGTGATCGTGCCTGGCGGAAAGACTCGGCGATTCGAAGGACTCAGCGCGTGAGGTCCGAACCGGCTGGTCCAGCGTCCCGAAAGTAATGCGGTTCGTGTCGGGGTGCACACAGGCTGTACGTAGTGGCGGTCAAGTTCGATGCCTGTGCGAACCAGCTCATCAAGGTGCGGTGTCTGATAGCGTCCTCCATGCCAGCCGACATCCTTCCACCCAAGGTCGTCCGCCACGATCAAGAGGATATTGGGACGAGATTTTAGCGGCGGTTGATCTGCAGCTTGAAGAATCGGAGTGAACAGACATGCTGTAATGAGACCGAGCCAACGCAACATCCACAACTCCAAGTTTTGTATCAGGAAGAATTCGACAGCTTGCCCGCATTGATTCGTAAAACGGCTTGCCGGGTTTACTTCGAAGATAACTCGATGACTTCAGGTTTCATCCCGCTTCGAGTGACTTCGACTTCGATGCCTGATGTGGCGGGATCAGCATACTTCTGAGGGACCTTCCATTCCCAGACGACCCGGTTGTAATCTGCTGTGGTCGACATTTCGTTCAATACCGGTCCGCCGACCTGCACCTGTGAAATGATTGCGACGCGAAAACGGCCGGCAGGAAGTCCATCGCCTTCACGTAAGGTCCACGCAGTAAAGTTGCCGTCTTTGTCTGTGTAAGCGTTTCCCGGCCGTGCAAAGTCGGACTTAGTGGTTCTGATCGGCTCGAAAACGACGGTTGCATCTGGAGCGGGGTTGCCGTCCAGCAGGATTTTCCCTTTGACCTGATACAGCTTGGGCATGCCGTCATGGCTGCAACTTTGAAGGCCCATTCCGCAGGCAACTGTGGCTATCAACAGCGACAATTGCCAGGTCCGTAAGAACAGCCGCATGAATAATTCCCCTCTCCCAAATTCGATTTCAGCAGAACGATGGACGAAAGCACATTACGATCAGCAGTTGCTTCCTGACACTGTTCGAAAGGGCCGGTCCCGATTTACCTCATATATTGACTCTCTTTGCCTCGCAGTTTGGAGTCCTGAATCAATTGAGAGATATCTTTTGCGGTTACCGGGAAGGAGTATTGCCCTTTAGAACTCGCCGATGACGAAGCCGTCGTTGATATGCACAAGATTCTGCCAGACGTACCCCTCTCCGGGCTCTGCTGCTGCCGGAAGATTTGCGGGATTGGGATTGGAAGCGATAGCGTTGCTGAGGAAGCGTACCGAACCATCCCCCATCAGCACCTGGGCACCACCAATATGGTTGCTGGCAACAACAACCCGGGTCACCCAGTCTGGACTGGTGTTCTCACGGTAACACTGGTTGGGGCCAATCCCCGTCGGCGTAGCAACAGGAGGGCGAAAGGGAGTGTTGATTTCATTACGGGCATTGAAGATTGATGCTGCAACTCCACCGCAGTAATAGCCGGCAGCCCATGTCGCTCCTACCTGCAAAATCGGGCCAGATGAGTTGAGGGTGCGTTCTGCGACGATGACGCAGTTCGAAGTGCCATCGGTCAGGTCGCGAATCCGACGAAGTTTCTGGGCGAGTATTTCCTGACTTCCGGGATAATTGCTGGTGGCCAGATACTGAAAGAACGGGTTGTTTTTCTCGCCGATACTCGACGGGCACAGATAGATAGGAATCGACATGGAAGCTGCCTTTTGGGGCGTTCCATCGGCAGCATTGCGGAAATCGTCTCCCGTAACCGTAGACAGATCCCTCAATGTTCCCAATTGCAGTTGTTCGTAAATCGCCGTCTGTTCGAGGTAGGGCAGGAGGCGGGCACTCCAGGCGACCGTTCTTGGGACAGAACTCCCATTGTTGTCAGGAGTGTGACCAAGTGGGAACGAGATATACACATCATGGTAGTTGTGAAGGGCCAGTCCGATTTGCTTGAGATTGTTCTTGCACTGGGACCGTCGGGCTGATTCCCGTGCCTGCTGCACAGCTGGAAGAAGCAACGCGATGAGGACGGCAATAATGGCAATGACCACCAGTAACTCGATCAGCGTAAATCCTCGGCGCAAGGAACGTTGCATGGCTGCATGCCTTTCCGGAAGTGAAAAACGCAAAGTGAAAGGATGTACAGAAGGGAGGATTTTCTGTGTTTCCGTTCGAATCAGGATGTGACCTTGTGAGACCTGCTGAACCCAATGGCGAAGACTGCCGGTTTCACGGTCCCCACGATGCCTCGGTTGTTGACGGCACCGGGCAGAATCCATCGAGTCCGGGACTTCACTGCCATCTGAAGAACAGGGTCTGATATCATTTCCCGCAAACAAATCAGAATTCCCCTATCAAGATTTTCTTTTTCCCAGTTTTTTTGAAATTCGTAAGCAGAATTTCCAGAGGTTCATTTTTCTAAAACGAGGCTTGCGATCGAATTTGTCCGGGGAATTTCACGAGACTGTTGGGAATATGGTGAGGCCATAATTCAGTTTGAACCATGAGGGTTCCCTGCGGAGTTTCCGCGAACGGGAGGAATTTGTGTCGGGCGATCGTAGTGGGCAGCCAACATCCCTGTTTGTAGAACTGGTGGTGCGGCACCAGCATGACGTCAATCGTTTCATCAGAATCCTGGGACTCAAAGGGGAGGATGCTGACGAAGTCCTTCAGCAGACAATGGTCAAAGTCTGGGAAAAGTGGGACGAGTACGACCCCGATCGCGACTTTCTCCCATGGATTCTCAAGTTCGCACACCTGGAAGTGCTGAAGTTTCGTCAGAGACGCACGCAAGAACGCCTGATCTTCAATGATGAAGTGCTACAGGCAATTGCGATGGAATCAATCCAGAACCCGGCGCTGTATGAAGCGAAGCTGGAAGTGTTACGAGGCTGTCTTCAGCGCCTGAGGCGATGGGATTATGAACTGGTACTGGCAAAATATGGGAGGGGACTCTCAGCGACGGAATTAGCAGCCCAGGCATCGACAACAACGAAGGCAATTTATCGAAAGCTCGACCGAATCCGCATGGCGCTGACCGAGTGCATGCGAGCTGGCATGGTGCGGTCCGATCCATGAACATCAGTCGGAAATGGTTCTGGTTGATCAAAGCAATTGAAGATCATGAAACCTGACTTTCAAAACTCGGACGTGTTTCAGATGGGTGAGGAATCGCTCTTCAGCCGTCTGCAGGCGGGAGAACTTCCATTCGAAGAACAGGCGATTGTCGAGAAGCGCCTGCGAGACGACAGTGAATTTCGCAAGGCATATCTTCGCTGGTCAATCCTTGATACCGATCTACGCACCATTTGCAGAGAAGACCTGCTCGAGACGTCGACTCGGAGTCAAAAACAACGACAACTCAGTTCGCTCATCCCCTGGCTGGTCGCTGCAGCGACAATCTTTATCTCCGTCCTTGTCTGGGTGAAGATGCTCCGTTCTGACCGGACAGCCCCAGACACAGACACAACTGCAGAAAAATCGATCATCCCCGAGGAGTCAGCGACACCTGTCAGCGCAGCAATTCCGCATAGTGAGAACGGGAGCGTGGCTATCATCGTTTCAGCTGATGGGGGCGATACCGGGCTGAGCGCAGGTCAGCGTCTGGCGCCGGGCACGGTGAAACTGAAACAGGGAAATCTTCTGATTGCATTCCTTGGCGGAGCCCGAATGTTGCTCGAAGGCCCTGCGGAACTGGTTCTGCAGTCAAGCAGCAGTGCTCGACTGGTACAGGGCAAGGCGGCGGTCCGAGATTCCAGTTCCGGGAAGCCTTTTCGACTGGATGTGCCCGATGGAGCGCTCGTTGACCTGGGGACAGAGTTTGCCGTGATGACTGACCGATATGGGCACAGCTTCGTCAAGGTTCAGGAGGGAGAAGTTTCCGTCTCTGTGATCGGAGGTGATGGAACGACGTTCAGTGACGTGGTGGGGGCAAACTCAACTCGCAGTCTGGTTCCCCGCTCCCAGTTTCCATTGCAGGAAGAGGACAGAGATGTTTCATTCTCCCGTGTCCCATCGGTTCCCTTGACATCACTGAATATCAATAGTGCGTATGTGAACTCGGTACGAAATTCTCAGCCGCTGATTTACTGGCGATTCGAAGATCTCGACGAGGATGGAATGGTTCCCGACGAAGGAAGCCTGAGGTGTCGAGGCAAGGTTCTTAATCGGGCCAGTCCGGAGTGCCTTCAGATCCGGGACGGTCACTTGGAACTTTTGGGAGCACAAAGAGCCCGGCGAATTGAATCCGAAAGATCACTTCCGGGAATCAGTAGTGAAGAATTGTCATTGGAGCTATGGGTACAGACTGCTGAGGTCAGTTGGCAGATGATGTGCGGAATGCTGATTCCGAATGCGCCACAGGAACAGCGGAGTGCTGTTGTGCTGGAGTTGTCCAATCAATTGGGGATTGTCCCAAGTCCGATGGCGTTTCGGGCAGTTTCGCGGATGCCTGCCGAACGGACAGGAGGCTACAACCTGTTTGGGAAAGATCTCTGGATGCCGGGAGGATGGCACTATGTCGTCTTTACCCGTGGTAATGGTGTCTCGCGGCTCTATATCGATGGGAAGCTGGTCGATGAATCATCTGTCCCAACGACGCGAGACAATGCTGATTACCATCTGGTACTGGGGCAGTTGCATACGATCGATGGAGTTCCCGGTCACGTACTCATCCGTCAGTTTGTGGGAGCGATGGATGAATTTGCTCTTTATGATCAGGTGCTGCCAGCTGAAACGATCGCAGAGCGATATCGTCTTGTCAGGCCATAAACCACTTTCTCGACCTTCAGCTCGTACATCGAAGTTGTGTTGAAAGGGAAGAAAACCGGCGACCGCTGGATCACGTTAGTATCTTGCCTGCACCCCGACAGAATGAATATGGTCCGACTTCAACTTCCAAAGAGAATTCGGTCTTCGGTCCCGGGTGACTCGCGTCCCCGTCTGGGAGCTTCAGTGGGGGCTCAGAGCTCCCATCGGATGTCCTCAGGGTGCTGACTTTTCATCGACACTGCGGTTCAATTCAGTGGATACGGATTCGGAAGACAGCGGCCGGAATTCCTGAAGCATTGCGTGTCAGTTCAATTCGAAGGCGTCGTGTCGTCACGGGAGTTTCGAACGCGAAGGTGACTCGCGTTTGATGATTCTCCTCAATTTCCCCGAGGCATCGTCCCTCTTCATCAAACAAAGAGATCTTTGGAACACAAAAAGGCATCACTCGTTCCGGATTTCGCATCAAAACTGATTCAAGTGGGTGATCAAAGTCGTTGTCGACGCAGACGACAACCGAGCGGATCGACTGGCGACTTGACCAGTTGAACTCGAGCCAGGGGGATTCATCATCCCAGTCAGCGATCCAGCAATTTGCTGACTGAGTTGGACGCTCAGGTCCGAAGGTCACTCGTTCCGGACCAAAAAGAGCAATTGGCGGACTAAACGTGACCGCCAGATTTTTCCCCTTCGGCCGCCGTTCTGGAAGCCAGAACTCAAATTGATCCAACCCCAGCCCCGGTGGCGGTGACTGCCGGGCGTGAGTTGCAACTTTTGAGTTGGCCCGATGGCTGAGAGACAGGACTCCAGAGAGACGTGAATCACTCAATTGCACCTGAATGTCAGCAGTGCCAAACAGGCAGACAGTGACATAAGTCTCTTTCTCGAACCGGATGGGGAATTCCAATTCAACATCCTCAAATGGGGCATCGACATCAGCCCCAGATTCCTGAATGAACTCTTCTCCACTTAAAGCCCGCCCCTTTGATGAATTTGCGACCGGCATTGCCGATGGATGCACAATTTTCTCTGACTTCGCAAGAATAACATCCGGCGTGAAACTTTCGTCGCGAGTGCAGACGCGAAGTTCGGCACGGAGTGTTGTTGGATTATGAGTCCGCACTCTGAATGTCAGTCGAGGCATCTCGCCGGCAGGGACGGGAAAGAGCATCCCACGAGGGATTGAGAGGTCAACCCATTCATTCCCTGGTGGAAGTTCATGGAGACTGAGCGAACTGCTGGCAGTGACCGATGCGATTCCTGAAAGATCGTCATTGTCTGTCACCTGAATTCCGGGAATATGGTGGCCAATTCTGGAAAGATGCCGTTGCAGGTCTGCCATCGCATCCGGGGTCAGTAGTTCGCGGGGGAGACACTCCCTCGCCCGACAACGGGCTGCTGCCATCCCGACCGCCTGTCCTCCTAAAGCACACGTCGCCATCACTCGAGTTGATCCGAATGCGACATGTGTTGCGCTGATCAGTCGCCCCGCGAGAAAGAGGTTCGTGATATTTCTGCTGTAGTAGCATCGATAGGGAATCTGATAGATCCCTTTGCTGTGATATTGCTGGCAGCCAGGTAAATTCGAGTAGATCCCATCAGCGGGA
>Ga0065721_10049566_pt1 | contig 31411 bp, 28 predicted proteins | sample Mesricmetagenome_FD_59108 | JGI IMG/M metagenome (GOLD analysis project Ga0065721, IMG submission 59108) | Mesophilic microbial community from rice straw/compost enrichment Sample: eDNA_1 v2 (version 2) | ecosystem: Engineered > Solid waste > Grass > Composting > Bioreactor | place: USA: Davis...
GAGCCGCCCTGCGGGCGTGGGGGGAGGGGTGGTCCGAGGAACGAGGACCGGGGAGGGGGGCCAAAACCAGAGCAGGGGGGCCATCCCGAGGGTCGGGGTGAGGGCCTCCGCATCCTCCTCACCGCCTTCGAGCCGTTCGGCGGGAGCCGCGTCAACGCCTCAGAGGAGGCAGCGACGCGGCTCGCGGCGGACCCGGCGGTGCGGACGGCGATCCTGCCGGTGACAGCGGGGGCGGCGGAGCGGGCGGCGGTGCGCGCCCTGCACCGGCTCTGCGAGGCGGGCCGGGCGCCGGACCTCATGGTGTCACTCGGGGAGGCGGGGCCGGAGCGGGTGGTACGGCTCGAAAAGGTAGCCGTCAACTGGGATGATTTCCGAATCCGGGACAACGGGGGTGGACAGCCGCGCGACGCCGCGATACGGGCAGGGGGCGCGGACGCTCGGTTCGCGACCCTGCCGGTGGGGCGCATCGCACGCGACCTGGAGGGGCGGACGCCGCTCCCGGTGCAGGTCAGCCTGACCGCCGGGGCGTTTGTGTGCAACCATCTGTCCTACGCGATGCTGGAAGCGATGGCCTCTGGTGACATCCCTGCGGTCCCCTACCTGTTCATCCATGTGCCGTCGTGGCGGCCGGGCGTGCCGGACAGCGAGGAGGGGCTGCACGCGCTGGTGGCAACGCTGGGAATGGTGCTGGCAGAGGCGCGGAAGGCGCTGCCGAAACGCGGTACAATTGCCCCATGACAAGTACGGTTCGCAAGACGACGCTGGACAACGGCGTTCGGGTCGTTACCGAGTCCATCGAATACGTCCAATCGGTCTCCGTCGGCATCTGGGTCGCGACCGGTGCGCGCTACGAGGACCCCGCGCACCGGGGCATCTCCCACTTCCTGGAGCACATGCTCTTCAAGGGCACCGAGCGCCGCCCGTCTGCCAAGCATATTGCGGACGAGATGGACTCTGTGGGGGGCTATCTGAATGCCTTCACCGATAAGGAGTACACCTGCTACTACGCCCGCGCGCTCTCCGAAAATCTGCCGCTTGTGATCGACATTCTGTCGGACATGTACAGCAACTCCGTGTTCGACCCGGAGGAGACCGCCCGCGAGCGCAAGGTCGTGCTGGAAGAGATTAAGCGGCGTGACGACGACCCGGACGACCTGGTCCACGATCTGTTCGCGCAGACCCTCTACCCCAACCACCCACTCGGTCTGCCGGTCATCGGCACCGCTGAGGTGGTCGCCTCCCTGGAGCCGGACGACCTGCGGGCCTACATGCGCCAGCACTATGGCCCGGGCGCGGTGATCGTCGCCGCGGCGGGCAACCTGGAGCATGAGCAGGTGGTTGACCTGGTGCGCGAGCACCTCGGCGGCCTGCAGGGCGTGGGCGAAGCCAAGGTGGACGTGCCCCCTGCCGCGGCGATCGACACTCTGAACTACGTCCGCCCCATCGCGCAGATGAACTTCTGCGTCGGCGTCCCCGCCTTCGGCCAGTTTGACGCCGAGAAGTACCCCCTGGCCATCCTGGACACGGTGCTCGGCGGCTCGATGGGCTCCCGCCTGTTCCAGGAGATTCGCGAGAAGCGCGGGCTGGCCTACTCCGTGGGCACCTACGCCGCAATTCACCGCGAGGGCGGCTACTTCGTGGCCTATGGCGGCACGTCGCCGGAGAGTTACAACGAGTGCCTGGACCTGGTGCGGCAGGAGTTCGCCAAGGTGCGGGAGCATGGCATCACCGCCGACGAGATGGAGCGCGCCAAGGCACAGTACCGCAGCGGCATCGTCATGAAGCAGGAGTCGATGTCCTCGCGCATGAACCGCATGGGCGCGTCCGAGGTGATCTTTGACCGGGTGATTCCGCTGGACGAGATTCTGGCCGCCGTGGACGCAGTGACGCAGGACGATGTGCTGCGCGTGGCGCAGGCCATCCTTCCTGAGGACCTGTCCCGCGTGACCATCGCCGCGGTGGGTCCGTTTAAGAAGCCACGCCGCGCGCCCCGGCCCAAGAACGGCGCGCCGGCTGCGTAGGAGAAGGGAAACGAATGCCGGAGCCGATTCGGGTGCTGGTGACGGGTGCGCGAGGGCGCATGGGCCGCGAGGTGGTCCGCGCGGTGAACGAGGCGCGCGAGGCCGCGGGGGATATGGTTGTCGCCGCCGAGGTGGACCACGGGGATGATCTGGCCGCGGCGCTGCGCGATGCCCGGGCGGATGTGATGGTGGACTTTACGGTGCCCGAGGCGGTGATGACGAACCTGCGCGCCGCCCTTGCGGCGCGGGTGATTCCCCTGGTGGGCACCACCGGCCTGAAGCCCGCGGACTTCGAGGAGCTGCGTGCTCTCTGCGCCCAGCACGAGACAGGCGCCCTCATCGCACCGAACTTCGCGCTGGGCGCGGTTCTGCTCATGCGGTTCGCCCGCGAGGCCGCCCGCTATCTGCCGGATGTCGAGATCATCGAGATGCACCACGAGCGGAAGGTAGACGCCCCTTCGGGCACCGCCGCGCGCACCGCCGAGATGATCGCCGAGGCGCGCGACGCCGCGGCGGCGAAGGGGGACGCCCCCGGCGCCTTCGAGACCTTCCCGGGCGCGCGTGGCGGCCTGGCCGCAGGTGAGGTGCGGGTCCACTCGGTCCGCCTGCCAGGGTTTGTGGCCTCCCAGGAGGTCATCTTCGGAGCGCCTGGGCAGCGCCTGTCGCTCCGGCACGACTCTATCGACCGGGCATCGTTCATGCCCGGCGTTCTGCTGGCGGTGCGACGTGCCCGGACGCTCAACGGCCTGGTAATCGGCCTGGAGCACCTGTTAACGTAACGGCGTCACGCGAAAAAGGTGGCCCCCATGCTCGGCTCCCGGCGCATCGCGCAGAAGATCTTCCTCGGATATCTCCTGGCGCTTGGCGTGCTGACCGTGGCGGGCCTCATCGTCCCCTTCTTCCTTTCCACGCTGCTTGGCCGTGTCACGCGTGACTACGAGAGCACCGTTCGCCTGGTGGAGCAGGTTTCCGACCTGCGCCGCGCCACTGCGGACTCCGAGAGCAACGTACGCGGCTACATCCTGTACCGGGATGAGGCCTTCCGGCGGCAGTTTCTGGCGGCGCGCACGCTGTTCCGGTCGCGGGTCCGCGACCTGACCGACTACGCCGACCAGTACCCGGAATCGAACCTGGCGCCGCTGATCCACGAGACGAACGCGGCCTACGGCAACTGGCTGCGGGATGTCGCCTCCCCCGAAATCGGCTCCGGCCAGGGGACCGCCGCCGCCCTGCGGAGTTCGTTTGCCCGGCAGGTCGCCGCGTTCCGCTGCACCGAGGAGTTCCAGCCGGTGGGCGACGCCTCGGAGCGCCTTTCCCGGAGCGCCACGCGATTCCGAGACCAGCAGTTGCTGCGGGCGCGCTTCAGCGAGGGGCTCCGGACCACCTTCACGCTCGGCGCCCCGGTAATCGCCCTGCTGATAGCGCTCCTGATCGGGCGCTCTGTGTCCCTGGGCATCACCCGGCCGCTGGAGCAGTTGACCCGTGCGGCCGAGGAGCTGGAAAAGGGGAATACGTCACGCATTCTGATGGAGGAAACCGACTACGGCGAGGACGAGGTCGGGGAGTTGGGTCGCGCCTTCAACCAGATGGCCCGCACCATTGGGCAGCGCGAGGCGGTTCTACGGACTCAGAACGAGGCGCTGGGGGCGATCGGGCGGCGCTTCGAGGCGGTGCTGAACGCGACCAACGACGCTATCGTCCTGCTGGACCCGGGCGGCGGCTTTTCGCTGGTCAACCGGCGCTTCTCTGAGTTGTTCGGCATCGAGGCGGACGTGTTGATGGACCAGACGTATGAGCAGGCGAGTCCCCTGCTCATCTCCCGCTTCCAGAACAAGGCGGCCGTGCGAGAGCGGATGCGGGAGATACTGGCCGACCCGGACACGGTGGTAACCACCACGATGGACCTGCTGGAGCCCGCGCCGCGGACCCTGCGCCTGTACTCCGCGCCCGTGCGGCGGGAGTCGGGTGCCGTCGCGGCCCCCGACGGAACGAGCGAGCTTCTGGGACGCATCTTCGTGTTCCGCGATGTGACCCAGGAGACGATCGTGGACCGTATGAAGACGGAGTTCGTGTCCACGGTCTCGCACGAGTTGCGGACCCCGCTTACCGCCATCAAGGGGTACATCGACCTGATGGTGAGCGGGCGCACGGGCGAGGTCAACGAGGTGCAGCGCGAGTTTCTGACGATGGTGCAGGTGAGCACGCGCCGCCTGACCAACCTCATCAATGACCTGCTGGATGTCTCCCGCATCGAGTCCGGACGGATGGCGGTGCGGCGCGAGTCCGTGGACTACCTGCCGCTGGTCCGTGACGCCCTGCGCATCATGGCGAACGAGGCGGAGCGCAAGGGCATCACGCTGGAGTTGGAGGCGCCCGCGGACCCGGCGTCCGCCGCGCTTCCCCCGGTTTCCGGGGACGCCGACCGCATCACCCAGGTACTTGTCAACCTCCTTTCGAACGGGATCAAGTACACACAGGCCGGGGGCCGCGTCTCGGTGAGCATCGCGCCGGAGGCCGGGTTCGTGACCACTACCGTCGCGGACACCGGAATCGGTATCAGCGCCGAGGACCAGAAGAAGCTCTTCCAGAAGTTCTTCCGCGCCGACAACTCCACCACGCGCGACGCGGGCGGCACCGGCCTGGGGCTGGCGATCACCAAAGCGATTCTGGACAAGATGCGCGGCAGTATCCGCGTCGAGAGCGCCCCCGGCGAGGGCAGCCGGTTCATCTTCACGCTGCCCGTCGCGGACGCCGCCGAAGAGACCGCGGGAGCACAGAAGGCCGGTGGCGATGTCCCCGCTGCGGGCTCGCTCGGGAAGGGACTGGTGCTGGCGGTCGATCTGGAGCCGCCCCTTATCGCCCTGGTAACGGCCCCGTTCCGGCGCGCGGGGTACATGACCAGCGGCGCCATCAAGCGTGAGGAGGCCGTCCGCCGCGCCCGTGACCTGCGCCCGGATGCCGTCACGCTGAATGTCGCGACCCGGCCCGCGGACGCCCTGGGCGTATTCCACGCGCTCCGCACCACCCCCTCTACCCGGGCCGTCCCCCTGGCCCTGCTCAGTCTGAGGAAGACGGGCAACGGCGCTGGTCTGGCCTTCCCGGTCATGGTGACCTCCCGGGCAGAACTGGGGCAGGCACTGGCGGAAGCCTGCGGGGAGCGTCCCCCCGGCGCGCCAGCGCGCGTTCTTGTGATAGGCGAGCAAGACCTCGCCGCGGAAGTGGCCCGGGCCGCGCCCGGCTTTGAGGTGCATGGGACAGCGCCCGCGGACGCGAAGGGCGGCGCGGCGGACGCTATCGTGGTAGATGTAAATCGTTTCGCGGTGCAGGACGCGCCGCGAGAGCCGCAGCCGCAGGAGACGGACGCCGCGGCGGCGGCCTCCGCCCTGGAGGCGGCGCTCACGGGTGGCAGAGCGGCGGAGGCGCCAGCGCTCATCCTGGTATGCTCACCGGAGATGCTGGAGGGTGTCCATTCGCTCGCGCCGGTGGGCGGCGGAATCGTCGCCGGGCTGGAGAACCTCCCCGACCGCGTGGCCGCGCTGGCGTCGCGGGAGCGCACCCCATCAACGACTTCACACTAAAGGGACTCAGACGTTCGCATGAAAGAGTATCGCGTTGCCATCGCCGGGGTGACCGGCGCGGTTGGGACCGAATTCCTGCGCCTTCTGGAAGAGCGTGACCTTCCGCTCGCCTCGTTGCGCCTCCTCGCGTCTTCGCGGTCCGCGGGAAAAACCATCCGTGTCAAGGGCACCGACCTCAAGGTGGAAGAGCTGACCGCACGCTCGTTCGAGGGCATTGACATCGCCTTCTTCTCGGCGGGGGGCAGCCGGTCGAAGGAGTTCGCCCCCGCTGCGGTGGCGTCCGGCGCGGTGGTAATCGACAACTCCTCGGCGTTCCGCATGGACCCGGAGGTCCCGCTGGTCGTTCCGGAGGTCAACCCGGAGGATGCCCTCGCGCACCGCGGCATCATCGCCAACCCGAACTGCTCGACCATCATCCTCCTGATGGCGCTGACGCCCCTGCACCGCCTGTCGCCCGTGCGCCGCGTGGTCGTCTCCACGTACCAGGCCGCCTCGGGAGCGGGCGCGCAGGCCATGCGCGAGCTGGAGGAGCAGACCCGCGCCATCCTGAACGGCGAGCCGGCGGCGAAGGAGGTCTTCCCGCACCAGATCGCCTTTAACCTCTTCTCCCACAACACGGCTATCGACGCCACGGGGTACAACGAGGAGGAGCGGAAGATGGTCAACGAGACGCGAAAGATCCTGCACGAGCCGGAGATGGCGATCACGGCGACGTGTATCCGCGTGCCGATCCCGCGCGCCCACAGCGAGAGCATCAACCTCGAATTCTCGGGCGAACGCCCGTCGCTGGACGCCGCCCGGGCGGCGCTGGCCGCGTTCCCGGGCGTCCAGGTCGTGGATGACCGCGAAACGAACACCTTCCCGATGCCCCTGGATGCCAGCGGCATCAACGACGTGCTGGTGGGTCGGCTGCGCGAAGACGTTAGCCATCCGAAGGCGCTGGACCTGTTCGTGTCCGGCGACCAGATATTGAAGGGCGCGGCGCTCAATGGGTTCCAGATCGCCGAGCTGTTGATTGAGCGGGGGGCGATTTAACGATGCGAGGGAGCAACGCCCGGTTTGGGCATGTAGTGACGGCGATGGTAACCCCGATGCGCACGGACGGGTCGGTGGACTTCGGGCGGGCAGAGGAGCTGGCGCGCTGGCTGCTCGGGAACGGCTCCGACTGCCTGGTCATCAACGGGACCACCGGCGAGTCCCCCACCACTTCGGTGGAGGAAAAGACCGACCTGCTGCGTGCGGTGATCGCGGCGGTCGGGGCGGAGAAGGTGATCGCGGGCGCCGGCGGCAACGACACCCGCGAGGTAGTAGAGCTGGCGAAGCGCTCTCACGAAGCCGGGGCGAGCGCGCTGCTCTCCGTGGCGCCGTACTATAACAAGCCGTCTCAGGAGGGGCTGTACCGGCACTTCCGGGCGGTCGCAGAGGCCACGCCGCTGCCGGTCATGCTCTACAACGTGCCGGGTCGCACCATCACCAACATCGACGCTTCGACCACGGCGCGGCTGGCTGCGGACTGCGCCAACGTTGTCGCGACCAAGGAGGCGTCCGGCAACATGGCGCAGGTCGCCGAAATCGCGCGCCTGACCCCGGAGACCTTCGACATCTACAGCGGGGACGACTTCACCATTCTGCCCACGCTCGCGCTCGGCGGCGCCGGTGTGGTCTCGGTGGCCTCCCACATCGTCGGGCCGGACCTGACTGCTATGCACCGGGCGTGGTTCGACGGGCGCCGGGAGGAGGCGCTCCACCTGTTCCTGAAGACCCTGCCGGTGGCCAAAGTGCTGTTCTCGGCGCCGTCGCCCGCGCCGCTGAAGTACGCCCTGGGCCGTCTCGGCCAGCCCGTGGGGGGAGTGCGCCTGCCCCTGGTGGAGTTGACCGACGCGGAGCAGAAGGTGGTAGACGACGCCCTGCGCGCCTACGGCCTATCGGGGTAAGCGTCACACCCCGGGAAGAAGGAGGTAACTTCCCGCCATGCCGCTGTCGTTCATCGATCCGCCGCGCCCTCCGCGCATCGTCCCCCGCCTGTGGGTAACGCTCGGCATCCTCCTGATCGTGGCGTTCCTCCTCCCATTCCGGTTCGGGCTGCTGCGTCTCGGCATCGTCGGCGGCGCGTTTCTGTTCTGGGCCGGCGCGCTGTACCTGGCGTGGTCGCGCCCGGTACTGCGCGCCGCCTGCGCCCTCCCGGGCGTCCTGCTGGCGCTGCTGGCCCTGCTGCCGTCGCGCCCGGTAAACATACCCCGGCTGCGCACGGCGTATCTGGAGTCTCTGGAGAGCTACGAAGGCTCTCCCTACCTGTGGGGCGGCGAAACACGCCTCGGGATCGACTGCTCCGGCCTTGTGCGGCGCGGCATGATCGACGCGTTCGTAAAGGAGGGGGTACGTACCGCGAACCCGGGCCTGTTGCGCGAAGCCGCTGCGCTCTGGTGGTTCGACTGCTCGGCGGAGGCTCTGGGAAAGCAGTACCAGGGCTGGACCGCGGTGGTGGCGGAGGCAAAGAGCCTGAACGAGTTGGACTACTCGCGCATCGCGCCTGGAGACATCGCCGTGACGGCCTCCGGCATCCACACGCTGGCGTACCTGGGGGACCGCACCTGGATACAGGCGGACCCCCAGGCCAAGCGGGTCGTCACCGTCACGGCGCCGTCGCAGACGGGGTGGTTTGTTCAGAAGGTGCGGCTGGTTCGGTGGCATCCGCTGGCCGACGCCGCGACGAGCGGATCGCGGCAAGTGTCGCAAGCGCCGTAAGCGCCGCGCACCCCCCAACGAACCAGTCCCCCCAACGGACGAAGAGCGTTTTTTCGCTCCGCAGGGTCACGTCGCCCCCAATCACGCCCTTCACGCCGGACGGCAACCCCGCCCGTACCTCCCCCGTGGGGGCCAGCATCTCGGAAAGGCCGGTCGACCCCGCGCGCACGAACCAGCGCCGATTCTCCACCGCCCGCAGCACTGCGAGGTCCGCGTGCTGCTGCGGATTGCTGGTGCCGTCGAACGTCTGGTCACTGGTCATCTGCACCAGCAGACGCGCCCCGCCCGCCGTCCGTCCCCGCGCGATGGCCGGGAACGCGCTCTCGTAGCAGATCAGCATCCCGATGTCAGCGCGGTTCGTGCCGTACCCCCCCACCGGAAAGAGGCCCGGGAGCGTCCCTGGCACAAAATCGATGTCGAACCCGCCGTACTTCTCGTAGATCGACCACAGCAGTTCCCGGAACAGCAGGAACTCCCCCATGGGCACGAGGCGCTGCTTGTCGTAGCGGTTGCGCTGGAGTCCGTTTGCGTCGAAGTGGAACGCGCTGTTGCGCCGCTCGCGCGCCTCGACATCCACATCGGCGGCCCCCACCAGCAGGTCCGTGCGCGTTTCCCGCGCCAGATTCACAATCGTGTCGTACAGCCAGGGCTCGTACAGCAGATCGCCGGGCACGACGGTCTCCGGCCACAGCACGAACGCCGGGCGGTACTTCGCCACCGCCTCCCGCGTCAGGTCCACGTACGTCTGCATCGCTGCGATGCGCGCTTCCTCGCTGTAGCGCGCCGGCTTCTGGACGTTTCCCTGAGCGATGGCGATGGTGCGGCGGGCCGTATCGGCCGCGCCCGCAGCCACCGTCTTCTCGCTTACCCCGACCCGGGCAAGCGCTCCCACTCCCCAGAGCGCCAGCACCGCGGGCACCGCCACAGCCCCCAGGGCGGAGCCGACCCGGGTGCGCGTTTCCCGCGCGCGCCACGCCTCCACGATCAGCCCGTTGGCGGCGGCGACGGCGAAGGAGAGTCCCCACTGGCCCGTGAGTTCCACCACCTGCACGATCGGCAGCGCCGCCGGCCGCGTTTGCGTCGCGGCGAGCAGGAACCAGGGAAAGGCGAGGCGCCCGGTAGAGCGGGCATACTCCAGCAGAGTCCACAGGGCAGCAAAGAGCCACGGCCGCGCCCACGCGGGCAGACGCGGCAGGAGGAGCGCAGCGACGAGGCCGAACAGCCCGAACCACCCCGCCTCAATGACCGATAGCACGGCCCAGGGCACGCCGCCGATCATCGCCATCCAGTACATCCCGACCAGGTGCAGGAACAGGCCAAAGCCGAATCCCACCAGGAACGCCCGGACGGCGCCGTTGCGGCCAGAGGTGCCGCCGCCCTCCCCCCGGGCGGGGATGAGGGCGGCGTATAGCGGCACCAGGGCGGCCCAAGCGAGCCACCAGAGGCCCGGCCCCGGGAAGCACAGCGTCAGCAGCACCGCCGAGAGGAAGCCCGGCAGGGCGAGCAGAGCCGTGTGCCGGAGGGCGGGCCCGAGCCGGCGCTTTTGCCTTATGGCGTCCAAACGTCCCCCGGGCGCAGGGCCGCGCAGGTGACCGCCAGGAGTTCGGCCGCGTTATCCGCGTCGGAAAGGGAGATCACCTCTCCGGGCGTGTGCATGTACCGCAGCGGAATGCCGACCAGTCCGGTGAACATGCCCGCGCGCGAGATCTGCATCGCATTGGCGTCGGTCCCGGTGCCGCCCGGCGTCGCTTCGAGCTGGTACGGAATCCCATGCTCCTCCGCCTGAGCGATCAGGAAGTCGGCGAGTTTCCGGTTGGCGTTCGCGCCGCGCAGAATCGTCGGCCCCTTGCCGAGTTTCACATCGCTGGACTTGTTCTTCTCCATCGTCGGGAAGTCCGAGGCGAACGTGACGTCCACCGCGATGCCGATCTGCGGATCGACGCCGTAGGCGCTGGTTCGCGCCCCCCGCAGACCAATCTCCTCCTGCACGGTCGCCACCGCGACCACGGAAGCGGCAGGCGCCTTCTCCTTCACGCGGCGCAGGGCTTCCGCAACGACCCACGCACCGATCCGGTTATCGAAGGCACGCGCGGCGGCACGGTCGCCCAGCAGCGGCGTGTAGCCGTAGGCGTAGGTGACGGGATCACCCACGCGAACACCGGCCTCCGCCACCTCCTCGCGCCCTCCGGTCGCGCCGACATCAATCCACAGGTCGTGCAGGTGGACCTTCTTCCCACGCTCGTCTTCGTTGAGCAGGTGGATGGGCTTCTTGCCGATGACGCCCTCGACCGGCCCCTTCCTGGTCTGAATCGTGACGCGCTGGCCCACGGGGATGATCGGGTCGTGCCCGCCGATGCCCTTGAAGTAGCAGTAGCCCTCATCAGAGATGTGGTGGATCAGGAAGCCAATCTCGTCGATGTGGCCGGCGAGCATCACACGCGGACTGCCCTCGGGGTTCACCGTAGCGATCACGCTGCCCATCGGGTCGGTAGTGACCTCATCGGCAAACGGGGCGACGAACTCGCGGAAATGCGCCGCGTTCTGCTCTTCGAAACCAGACGGCGACGGGGTCTCGACCAGTCGCTTGAGGAACGCCCGGGAGGCGTCGGGAATCATGGGGAAGGTGCTCCTTAAACTACGCGCGCCGGCAGGAGCCGGCGCACACTTCTCTAGGATGTATTCTATCGTGCGCAGACTTGCCGGCGCGATAACACCAGAACGCCGGCACCTCTGCGGATACCGTGCGGAGCGGTCCCCGGTTCCCGCCTCAGGGGTTTTCGGCGGCAGCGGCGGCGGCGCTCTCCGGCGCGGGCTTCAAACGGGTCAGCAAGCCGATAGTGGCGTCATCCAGAAGGACTCGCTCGATATACGCCGTGAGGGACAGGTCGATGACCTCGGCGCGCGGGGCGTCGTTCGGCTTGTCGCGGTATTTCGCGGGGACGCGCTTACCGCCGAAGAAGGCGACGCTCTGTGCATCAATCTCCTCCTTCTGGGCCTCGGTCAGAATCTCGCGCAGGACCGGAAGCAGCTTCGCCACGGCGGCGCGGCGCGCCTGGAGCAGACGAGCATCCGCCGCCTTGCTCATGTCCTCGATCCTTGCCTTTGTTTCGGCGGAAACGGTGGTGCCTTCGAGGGCCGCGGCCTTCGCCTTCGCCACCTCAGGCGCGATCTCCTTCAGCGCCTCGGTGTCCTTCGCCCGGCGCTCCTTGTCGGCCTCCAGAACCTCTTTGAGCGCTACGAGAATGCGGTCCTTCTGCGTCTGCGTGAGCTTCAGCGGCACGAGAGACTGAAGCAGGTTCAGTTCGTAGATATCCACAAAAACCGCCCGCTGGACGGCGTCCCCCTGCGGCGGGGCGGTTGCGCCCGCCGGCTTTGCCCCCTCCTGGCGGGCCGACACAGGCGGGCAGCAGAATGTGGAGAACAGGGCGACGGCTGTCAGGCCGACGGCAGGGGCGAGAATACGGCTCGGGAACAGCGACACAGCGGCGGGGAATCGAGGCATGGCGGTGATTTCCTGACGGTGGCGTTTCGAACCCACTATAGCACACGCCTGCCCCGGGTGCCCGGCGTGTAAGATTTCCTCTGCGGCAGGGCACGTCTCTGAAGGAATCGGCGGGAGGCGTGGTCAATTAGCATGATGACGCGGCCCGCACCCAGCAACCTGGCGAGTGGATGTCCGCCGCAACGTTCGACAGCGAGAACCCAACGCGATAACGGCGCGGATCGGTGGAAACGCCGGGCCGCACCCTTCGGAGGATTTGCAACGATGGTTTTTGGCTTGGGAAGCCGCCTGCGCATGGACGGCGCTCCGGCAATCGGCGGGGGCAGACGGGCGTTCTTCGCTCTCTCCCTCTGGTCCTGTATGGCGGTCGTTCTCGGCCTGCTGCTGACCGTCGGTGGCTGCGGCGGCGGCGGCGGCGGTAGCACCGATACCGGGAACACCGGCCCGGTCAACCAGAACGTGACGATCCGGGGCCGCGTGATCGAGAACAACACCAGCACCCCGGTCGCTGGCGCGACCGTGGCTGCCGGTGGGGTCACGACCGCCACAGATGGCGCCGGGAACTTCGTCATCGAAACCGCGCCCGCCGCCCAGACGAACCTGACCGTGATCGGCCCGAACTACCCGAACGGCCAGGCCGCCTACTACGACTTCGGCTACGTGGGCTCGACGCTTTACACCCTGACCCCTGGCAACGGCTACCCCATCAGCCAGACCGCCGCTGGGCAGACGGTGAACGTCGGCGACGTGCGTATCTTCAGCCGGGACCTTCCGCCGCCCCCGCCGGCGCTTTAAAGAGCCCGCTCTCTCCACCCGTCCTCGCGGCGGGAACGGTTCGTCCGACGCGGCGAGCAGTTCCCGCCGCGTGCTATTTTCAGGCGACGTACGGGACGCCCGGCGCGGTATAAGAACCGTATGAAGCCGAAGACGCAGCAGCCCGATCGCGACCGTGCCCAGCGCCTGGGACTCGCTGCGACCGCTGCCGTTCTGATCGCGGGGGTCGCGGGAGCCCTCCACTACGCACGCACGAATCGCCCGCAGGCGCCCCCGCGCCCGGTCGCCTCCTCTGTGCTGCCGCCGGGAACCGAAATCCGCCTGGGCGAGACCGCCATCAACGGGCGTGACGCGAACGGCCGGCCCGCCTGGACGATTCGGGCGAAGCGTGTGGACACCGACCGGAACCGATCCAGCATCCGCTTCGAGGATGGGATCGACGCCAAACTTATGGACAGCGACGGGTCCGGTAAGGTCCGCGCCCTGGTGACCGCGCCGCGCGCCCTGTTCACCGAGGCAACGAAATCGCTGGAGGTGAGCGGCCCTATCACCTGCCGCGTCCCCGGCGAGAAGGGCAAACCGGACGTGAACGTGCGCGCCGGAGCGCTGCGCTGGGACGTGGGCCAGAACCGGGTCCTTTGCACCGGCGAAGTCGTGGCGCAGATTGACCGGGATACCGTCCGCGCGCAGGAGCTGGCGGTCGATCTGCGGACTCGGGAGTGGAGCGCTCGCAAAGTACGCGCCCGCTTCTTCGTGGATGCGACCGATTCGGCCCTGCCGACGGGGAGATTACCGCTATGAAGACCCAACGTCGCCGCAGGCGGTGCACACCGCCCGCGGCTGCCGGCGCGGCCGCGGCGCTCCTCTGCCTTGCCGCAGCGCCTGCCCTGCTGTTTGCTCAGGTGCGCCAGTCCACACAGGCGAAGGATGGCAGCAATACCGTCCCGGTGGACTTCCAGGCGGACGTCATCAACCGCAAGACGGTCAACCAGAACGACATCATCACGGCGACCGGAGGAGTGGAGATCTCCTCACGGGGCTCCACCCTGAGAACCGAAAAGGTGGTCTTCAACGACACGACCGACGTAGCGACCGCCCCGGGCCCGGTGCGCCTGGACGACGCCCAGAACACGCTGACCGGCGACAAGGGCGTTGCCTACTACGCCCGTCGGGACGCCGAAATTACCGGGCGGGTGAAGATCATCGCCCGACCCGCCCCCGCGAATGACAACGCGCCTGAGGGCTCCGTGCGCCGCGAGTTCAAGGAACCGGTCACCATCACCTGCGATAAGGTCGTGTACAACTGGCGCACGCGCAAAGCGGTCCTGACCGGGAACCTGGTGGTCAAGCATAAGGACCGGACTATCACCGGCCTGCGCGGACTGTACGACGGGCGAGCGGAACAGGTCGAACTGGCGGGCGACATTAAGTCCGTCCGCCCGAACGGTCTGGAGAACATCGCCGTGCCGAACGATTCGCGCGCCATCGCCGTCCTGCGGGAGGGAGCGGAGGAGTTCACCGTCTACGCGGACAAGAACGCCCCGAAGGGCAAGAACCGCATCCAGGCGACCATCGCGGTTGAGGAGGAAGAGGACGAAGGGACCGGCGGCGCCACGCCGCCGACATCGGGCGGCGGTGCAGCGCCGCCGCCCACGACTCCCCCACCCGGCGGGGGCGGCAACAGCGGAGGCGGCGACCAGTGACGGTACTGACCGGGACGGGCCACGGCGATGCCCCCCCACTCCTGGCACGGGCTGCGCTGCTGGTAGACGACGGGAACGGGCGCGCGACTCTGGCGGAGGAGCTCCTGGCGGAAGCCGCCCGCCTCCACAAGCGCAGCGAAGAGCCGCTGGAGATTGCCCTGGTGGCAGCGGACGCGGCCTACGCCCTGCTCCTGCGGCTCCCGGCAGGGCTGCGCCTGGTGGGGGTCGTCAGCGAGTGGGAGGCGGCGGAGGGACTGAATAGCCCGGTGCCCGTAATCTCCGGTATCCCGGATGCGCGCGAGGTTGTCCCGGACGGCGAACTGCTTATCCTCGACGCGGTGCGAGGACGCGTCGTCGTCGCGCCGGACGCGCTGGACGTGGCGCGCTTCCAGGAGGCGCAGCGCCGCCGCCCGCGCGTACTCCTGGGCGCGGCGCATGTTCCCGCGCGCACGCAGAACGGCCGCGAGATCGCCGTATGGGCGCGCGTTTATTCGGCGCAGGATATCGAGGAGGCTGTGGCCCAGGGCGCAGACGGCATCCTTATCGACGGCCCCGGCGATCTGCTGCCCGAGTACGTCGGCGACCCGGAGGAGACGCTGGCACGCCTCCTGACGGGCGCCGAACTGGCAGGCGGGGGAGACACGGCGCTGATCGCTCCGCCGGAGGTCATCGACCCGGGGATGATCGTGGCGCTGGCCGCGCGGTGTCGCCTGCGCTGGCTTCTATCGCCGAACGACCTGCCCCTCCCCCTGCCCGAGCTGCGGCGCGAACTCGTAGAGTTGACCGCTCTGGAGGAGGACGAGCGCCGCACAGCGAGCGTACCGCAGATCTGCGCCGCGCTCGGAGCGGTCCCGGAACTCGACCAACCGGACGAGGCGCTGGCGGGTTTCGATGAGGTGGCGCTCTTCCCCTTCAGCGACGACGACTACTCGGCGCTGACGCTCGGGACTGTTTACAACCTTCCCCGCCTCCGGGTATATCTTTCCGGCGACCCGGCGCGCGACGAACCGCTGCCGGCGCTCGCGCGTGCGGCGGAGGCTGGCGCCTACGGCATCATCGTTGCGCCGGAACTGGTCGCCGTCGCCAAAGACCGCATCCGTACTCTTGATGTTTGAAAGAGATTCCGTTTCCATGCCCGCCCCGTTGAACGTCCTCTGCCTGACTCGCCCCGACGACGCTGCCTTGCGTGAAGCGCTGGAAGACGCGCTGGCGCCCTTTGGGTCCGACGTCTCCCTCCGCTTCACCGCCCCCGACGCGCCCGACGAAGAGGCGCTGGCGTCCGCCCGGGCGGTCCTCTGTGGCAGCCTCAAGCCCGAGGTGCGCGCGCGAATGCCGCGTCTGGAGTGGGTTCAGTTCTGGAGCGCGGGCGTAGATGGCAAGCTGTATCCCGAGCTTTTCGAGAACGGCGTCCAGGCCGCCACGGGGGCGGGCATCCACGCGGCTTCCTGCTCGGAGCACGTGCTTGCCATGATGCTGGCGTTCGCGCGCGGCCTGCCCGGCGCCTTCGCCGCCCAGCGCGAGCGGGACTGGTCGCGCCGTCACACTCTGGCAGATAGCCTGTTTGAACTGGAGGGGAAGACGGTCGGTATCGTCGGCGCGGGGACGATCGGTCAGGCCATCGGCGTACGCTGCAAGGCGTTCGGGATGAAGACGATCGGCACCCGCCGCGACCCGTCGCGCGGCGCGGAGGGCATCGACGTCCTGCTGTCCCACCTCCAGTACCACGACCTCCTGCTCGCTTCGGACTTCATCGTGCTCGCCCTCCCCCTCACGCCGCACACACGGATGCTCTTTGGTGAAGAGGAGATCGAGATCGTCCGCAAGGAGTCCTACCTGTTCAACATCGGGCGCGGCGGGCTGGTGGACGAAACGTGGCTTCTTCGGGCGCTCCAGAACCGCTGGATTGCCGGTGCGGGTCTGGACGTTTTCGTCGACGAACCGCTGCCGCCGGACTCCCCGTTCTGGGAACTCGACAACTGCATCATCACACCCCACGTAGGCGGTGTCACCCCTCACTACTGGCCGCGCTTTGCCCGCCTCGTCGCCGAGCAGATTCGCCGGACGCAGGCGGGTGAGCCGCTACGCAACCGCGTCGACAAGCACCTCGGGTACTGACCCTCAGGCGCGCGCCGCGTACCGGTGCGGCGTCAGGTGAGCCCACTGCATCTCGCCGGACCGGAATTCCGAGACGGCAAGGCGGCGCTTTTCCTCGGGCAGAAAGGTCAATTCGGGGTAAGCGTCCGGGTTCCGCTCCTCGCTCGTAATAAGGCGGGCGTTGTGCGTTGCCGCAAATCGGGCCAGAATGGTCTCCCGTATGCCGGGTCGGAACAGGTCGTGCAGTTCCACCAGCATCTCGGCGTGCTTCAGGGCGGGCGCCGCTTCCGGGTCCAGCAGGTCCATCTCATATCCCTCACAGTCGCAGAGGACGAAGCTTTGCCCGGACAAAATGCCATTTAGCTCGCCAGGATCGCATCTCTCCCGAATGTCGATTCGCTCCGCGACGCCGTTTTCCCGCGCCATTCGGGCGCACAGTTCCCGCGCCGGTGCGTCGACATCGTACGCAACGACGCGCGGTGTGCCAGAGGCCTTCATCGCGAGGCCCACCGCGTAGTACCCTTCCGCACAGCCAACGTCTACGATGGTGTCATAGGGTGTCCCCAGCATGCTCTCGAATGCTGGATAGAGCTCCGCTTCGTAGCACCCGATGATCTTTGCCAGGAAGATAGAGCCGCGCGCCCCTGCCACGTACTGCATGCCTGTGAACGGCCCCCGCCGCACGGTGGTCCCGATCTTCGCGACCACCTCCTCCTGAAGTTCGGGGATCCCCAGATCTCGCAGGAACTTCTCGATGTGGCGATTACCCCGCTTCGCCGTGAAGGAGTCAAACCAGGTGGGTGCAACTTTACGCAGCGCGGCCTTGACCATTGCCTTCATGACATCTCCTCTAGCTGCCGCAGGATACGGCGGCTCTTAAATCGAAGTTATCGCTAACATCACATCCTTGTTGAAAGTACCTTATTTCCCTTCTCCGTAGCACTGCCCGGGTGAAGGCAGGGAACCGAATGCCACTGATCGACATGCCGCTGGAGCGGCTAATGACCTACACCGGACGCAATCCGCGCCCCAATGACTTCGATGCCTTCTGGGATCGCGCCCTCGCCGAGATGCACGCAATTGATCCCCGTGTAGAATTGGAGCCGCACCCGCTGGATGCTCCCTTCGCGGAGTGCTTCCACCTGTGGTTCACCGGCGTGGGCGGGGCGCGCATCCACGCCAAGTATTTGCGCCCCAAGGGGGATCGCGGGCCGCACCCGGCCGTGCTTCAGTTCCACGGCTACAGCGGGAACAGCGGCGACTGGGCCGATAAGCTCGGCTACGTCGCCCGCGGCTACAGTGTCGCCGCGCTCGACTGCCGCGGTCAGGGCGGCCTTTCGGAGGATGTGGGCGGCGTCAAAGGAACGACCCTGCGCGGGCACATCGTTCGGGGCCTCTCCGACAGCCCGGAGAAGCTGTACTACCGCGGGATGTTCCTCGACACTGCCCAGCTCGCGCGCATCGTTATGAGCTTCCCGGAGGTGGACGAGGCGCGTGTTGGCGCGATGGGCGGCTCTCAGGGCGGCGCCCTGACGCTGGCGTGCGCCGCTCTGGAACCGGGCGTAAAGCTCGCCGCGCCGACGTTCCCGTTCCTGTGCGACTACCGCCGCGTGTGGGAGATGGATCTGGCCAAGGCTGCCTACGAAGAGTTGCAAACCTACTTCCGGCACTTCGACCCGCTCCATGAGCGGGAGGATGAAATCTTCACACGGCTGGGGTACATCGACTGCCAGTTCCTCGCCGAGCGTATCCAGGCGGAAGTGCTGATGCTCACGGGCCTGATGGACACGGTCTGTCCCCCCTCCACCCAGTTCGCGGCCTACAACCGGATACCGGGCAAGAAGGATATGCGTATCTATCCGGACTTTGGCCATGAGCACCTGCCCGGCTCCTCGGACATCGTGTATGGCTTCATGGGGCGCCTCTAAATGGTCTGCTGCTTGTCGCGGCTGAATGCTTGCAGGCTCCCGCGAGCCGTGGTATAGTGCGTTTCGTCGGGACGGAAACGCTCCCGACGAAACCAAATGGCCCGTTCGTCTAGTGGTCCAGGATGCCTGGTTCTCAGCCAGGAGATCAGGGGTTCGAATCCCCTACGGGCTATAAATAACCAAAGCCAGTGAGTTAAGTGCTCACTGGCTTTTTTGTATTTTGCCTTTCGCCACAGGCGCGAGAGCCAGTCCGTGAGGCAGCGTGCGGAAGGAAGAACTCTCCGCACGGAAGAACTTGTCGAAGGGTATTCGTACGGTCTTTTGCCCGGTTGACAGGCTGTCAAGAAGGAGACTCTGGATGCGCATTCTGATTCTGGGGGGCACCGGCCTGATTGGCCCGCACCAGGTCCGCTATGCCGCTTCGCGCGGGCACAAGGTCACGGTGTTCAACCGGGGGCGCACCCATCCGGGAATTCTGGGTGGGTTGAACGTGGAGCAGTTGATCGGTGACCGTAACGGGGACCTCAAAGCGCTCGAAGGGCGCGACTGGGATGCCGTCATCGATAACCCGGCGACCCTGCCCAAGTGGGTGCGCGATGCTGCCGCTGTCCTGAAGGGGCACACGCCGCGCTACCTGTTCGTATCCACCGTCTCTGTCTACGCGGACAACAGCAAGCCGGATCAGGATGAGAATGCGAAGGTAATGACGGGGGGAGACCCCAACGCGACCCGCATGGAGAGCGCGCAGCAGTACGGCCCGCTCAAGGCGCTGGCGGAGGAGGAGGCGCGCAAGGCGTTCGGGTCCGGGGCCATCATCGTGCGCCCGGGCCTGATCATCGGGCCGGGCGACGAGACCCGGCGCTTCCTGTACTGGCCGCTGCGCCTGCGCAAAGGCGGCGATGTGCTCGCGCCCGGCGATGGCAGCGACCCGGTGCAGTATATCGACGCCCGGGACCTCGCCGAATGGACCATCCGCCTGGTGGAGAAGGACGGCAACGGCGGGACCTACAACGCCCTCGGCCCCGCACGGGGGCAGAGCATCCGCCAGGTGCTCGAAGGCGTCCGAAAGGCGGCGTCCCGCTCCGCCACCAACCTGATCTGGGTCCCCACCGCATTCCTGCAGCAGGAGCGCGTTTCCGCGTGGAGCGACCTGCCCCTGTGGGTGCCCGGTCAGGGAGGGACCGCGGGCTTCCACCGCCGCCGGAACCAGAAGGCCGTGGCGAAGGGCCTCACCTTCCGCCCCATAGAGGACACTACGAAGGCCACGCTCGCCTGGTACGACGCGCTCCCCGGCGAGGAGAAGGCCAAGGTCGAGGGGGGACTCAAGCCGGAGCGTGAGGCGCAGGTCCTGGCCGCCTACCAGGCGACCCGAAAGAAGTAACGCCCCGCACGCCCCCAGCCCAATGGTGCGGGCGCGAGAGGGCGCCCAGGAAAAGCCAGAGTTTATGAACAACCAGGGCGAACTGCCGAAATTCTCGGGTCAGAATCGGGAGACCAGTGCGGCGCCTTCCCGGCGTGATCTGCCGTGGGCGCCGGTCGCTCTCCTCGTGTTCGTCCTCGCCCTTCTCGCCGCGGGGGCTGCCTACGTCCTCGACCAGTCCCCCGTACAGCGCACCGCGCCCCCCCAGCCGGGCTTCCCGACACCCACAACGCCCGCCGAGTAGATTTCCATCACTGGCATAACTGCGGCATAACTGCGGCCTGTGCCCGCGATTCAGGTCTTTAGGTGGAGAAAAAAGGAAACTACCGTATGTCTCACCGCCCGCCCGCGTCTGGTGCCCCCGCAGTACTGATCGCCCTTCTGGCCCTTGCCGCGCTACCCGCCCACGCTGACCTGCTCGCCTACGAAGGCTTCGACTACGCTCCGGGTACCCCCCTGCTCAACCGCACGGGCGGCAGCGGATGGGAGGGCGGTTGGAACGAGTTCGGCCTCGGGAGCGGCACTGCCGCGACCACCGCGGGCCTTTCCTACTCTGGCGTGAGCGCCACCGGCGGCGCGGTGCAAACTCCGGGCGGGGGCACCACCATCGGCCATGTGCGCAACCTTCCCGCCGCGAGCGCCTACGGCGTGCCCGGTACCACCATCTACTTCAGCGTGTTGCTGCGCCCCACGGATCCCGTGGGCACCGGCCCCTTCGGTGGCTACGGCGGTATCACCATAGGCGACCTGTTCATCGGCAAGCCCGGCAGCGTCAGCACGACCTACGGCATGGAGCGGCTCGGAGGCGGAGGCTTCGTCTCCTCGGGTGTGCAGGCGGTACGCAATGAGACCGCGCTGCTGGTGGTGAGGGCCATGTTCACCGCGGGGGCGGACCGTTTTGACCTGTATGTTAACCCCGACACCAGCAGCGGCATTGAGCCAGCCACCCCGAACGCAACCAAGGCCGACATGGACGTGGGGCTACTTCCCTACCACGGCTTCGGCACGGGGGCCGGCTGGACGGTGGACGAGATCCGCATCGCCACCACGTATGCCGACGCTCTGAACGCCACCGTCGCGATACCGGAGCCGAGCACCCTCGCGCTGATGGCGCTGCCCCTCCTGGGCCTGGCCGGCGGCAGATGGCGAGCGGGCCGCCGCGCCCGCAGGGATTGCGGCGGTAGGTAGCCGCCCTGGTGCACTACGAGGGGGCGGGCGGTGGGGAGCGTTTTTTGCCGTGCGGCACCGTTTTCGGGGCGCTTTCTCCCTCTGGTGTGTTATCCTGAGCGTGACATGTTGACACGCGTTCTCGGTCCCCTCATCAACAACTCTCCCAATCTAAAGCGGACGCTCTGGCGACGCTGGTACGAATTCCTGGCCCGCGGCTACCCCCTGGACGACTGGACGTTCATGAACTATGGGTTTGCCCCGACCCGGGAAAGCAACCTCCCTCCCCTCGTCCTCGATGCCCAGGACGAGCCGGACCGCTGCTCGATCCACCTGTACCACCGGGTCGTAACCGCTGTGGATGTTCGCGGAGCGCGAGTCCTTGAGGTCGGCTCGGGGCGCGGCGGCGGGTGCTCCTACATCGCCCGGTACCTTGGCCCCGAGGCGGTCCTGGGCATCGACTTCTCGGATAACGCGGTGGCGCTGAGCCGCCGTCGCCACACCGCACCGGGGCTGAGTTTCCAGCAGGGCGATGCCGAAGCGCTGCCGTGTGAGGACGCGACGTTCGACGCGGTGGTGAACGTGGAGTCGTCCCACTGCTACGGCTCTATGGAGCGGTTCCTGGCGGAGGTCGTGCGGGTACTGAAGCCGGGCGGCCACTTCCTGTGGACGGACATGCGGCCGAAGGGGGAGCGTGCCGCGGTGCGCGAACAGTTCCGCGCGGCGGGTCTGGAGATGGTCGAGGAGGAGGAGATTACGCCGTATGTGCTGGCGGCCCTCGACTACGTCAATGAGCGCAAGCGGGAGACGATCTCCCGCCACGTGCCGCGATTCCTGATGCCCTGGTTCGAGGACTTCGCCGGCGTCCGCGGGACGCGCGTCTACGAATCGCTGCGGGCGGGAGACGTCGAATACTGGCGCTGCGCTCTGCGCAAGGTCTGAAAGGAAGCGATGCCGCCCTCAGGACGAGGGCGGCACGTTTTTCCGGCGGCGGGCCAGGAAGCGCGCCCGCTTCGCGGGCTTCGAGCGCCACCCCTCCGCCGTGACCAGCGTTCCCAGGCAGACATCCGCCAGCGGGATGAAAACGTTCAGGTTGCGGAGCATGTACTTGTGGTGCAGGCGGTGGTGCTCCCGCAGGAAGCGGAACCAGCGGAATCGCTCCACGAAGTGACCGCGCGGGACGTGCATCAGGTAGTGGGTGTACTCGTAGCCAACGAAGTACACCGTAGCGCCGGCAATCGCTCCCCAGAAGATCGGCCAGCCCGTAATCCACTGCAGAAACGCCAGAATCGGCACGTGGAACAGGAGCATGCCCGGGAAGGCATACCAGCGCAGCATGACGTGCGGCGGGCGCCCCTTGGTCTTCGCGAGGAAGTTCTCGCCGTGATAAATCTGGTGGTGGACCAGCGTGTGCCCCCGGAACGCGTCGTGGAGTGGGAACCGACGGACGTGCATGATGTGCCGGTGCACAAACCACTCGAAGAAGCTCGCGTACGTGAAGAAGACAAGAAAAGAGAGAAGTTGCGCACCCAATTCCATAAAGTGATATTCTTTCAGTTCCAACTGTGCGGGTGTCCGCCGATGCCCGGACCCGACCCGGAAGCGGCCGGCCGGTAAGGGCGATGAGGCTGCCCCTATCGCGGTCCCATTCGGGGTGAGACCACAATATTCCTGCCTCTCTATCCTACCTGCCGCGGGTGTCCGACGCCCGATTCCAGACTACCGCTCGAAAAAATAAGCCCCGCACGCCGGGGTCCGTCCCGAGGAGAGACAAGCAAAAATGACTCGTCACGTTGGTTTCCTGCATGTGGTCTACTTCTGGCCACCCGAAGGCGCCACACCGGAGGCCGCGGCCGAAGCCGCTACGCGCCTAGCGGAGGGATGCCGCAAGCACCTGCCCAACATTCCGGGCGTTCTCCGGCTGGAGGTCGGCTTCCCTGCAGGCACGGCACGTGAGGTCGTGGACAACTCGTACGCCGTGGTGCTGCTGGTAGAGTTCGCAGACGCCGCGGCGCACGATGTGTACCAGGACCACCCGGACCATCACCGGTTCATCGAGGAGTGCCGCACGTACTGGTCGCGTGTCCAGGTCTACGACTCCGTCGTCGCCCCGGCCTGATCTTTCCCGAGCCGAACGCCCGACCGGCGCGCCCTTTTCACAAAGGGCGCGCCGGTCGCAAACGCAGCCTACGGACCAACCTGCTGCAGCCCTCCGGAGGTGCCCTCGGTAATCGCCTCAATCACAAGCACGGCCTGCTCGTCCCGAAGCAGGTCGCGCGCGTTTTGAGGCAGTTTGGCCGTCGGCATCAGGCTTTCCTGCCGCGGGTCACGCACCACCGCGCGGAACTGGATGATCTGTCCGGTCCGCAGGACGGGGCTGTTGTTCTCCGTGAAGCTGTTCCCGAGGACCGCCATCAGGCGACGGCCCGGTTCCGCGGGTAGCCCGCCGGACGACGCGACCCCGCCCGCCGAGGCCGCTCCGGTGGTAGGCGTCAGGAAGAAAACGCGGTTGCCCACCGTCTCCCCCACCCGCCCCGAGCCCACGACCGTGCGGTTCAGGAACCCGGCCGGCGCGGAGCCCACTGTCTCCACCGGTACCACCTCTTCGGCGCTCCCCGTCGCGACCGCGGGAGTCGCAGAGTTAGCGCCCCGAACATCTACCGTCGTTCCCTCGGCCCTACCCGGGTCTCCCGGGGCCGCCCCGGGCGTCGGGGCGCCGGGGCGGTCCACTCCGCTCGTCGAGGTTCCAAACCCGCCCATAGCGCCCCCCAGAGACATGGGGAGGCTCATCGCCGCCACCCGGATGTTCATCCCCTGGGCCATATCCAGAATACTCTGGGTGTGCTGGCGGAGCGCGGGGAGCGAGGCGAGCGCATAGCCCGAAACATCCGGGTCACGCGCCAGGTTCGCCGCGCTTTCAAACAGGGAGACGGCCGTCAGGTGGTCGCGCACCTGCGCGGCGATGAACATCCGGTCGAACTCCTCGTCGGAGGCCGCCTGCAGGCGGCTGGCAAGCTCCCGATGCAGAGGGTCGGGCTCGGAAGGCAGGCTGCTCATCCCGTTCCGCTTCGCAATCTGTTGGAGCTGCGCCTGCGCCTTTGTGTGGTCATCGATCAGCGTCTGGGCGATGCGGCGCACGTCTTCGTTGCGGCTCTTCTGCAGCGCGATCCGTCCGGCGCTAATCTCAGCGGCGTTGGAGCGGGAGGCCGTCTCCATGAAATGCCGGCCCGCGGCCGTCGGCCGGGCCGTATTCCCCGTGCCGCTGCTACGCGTGGCCGACGTAACCGGGGTCTGCGGCGATGCGCTCGCGGAAGTTCCGGCGGCACCGAGCGTGGCCATCGCGACGGTAAGGGCGACGGCGAACGTCTTGCCGCGGGGGGCGCCCTCGTGGAGCCGCCCGCGTAAGGCTGTCGTACGTTGCATGGTTGTGTGCCTGTCCTTTTTCGTCTTTCATCCGGTAAGGGGAGGCGCGCTCCTCGCGCCTCCCATAAGTGTCCCGAGTGTCCCGCGAATGTCTCATACCCGTAGCAAAATCTCTACATACCCAGCAGGGGGCATTTTCCCGACAGCCAGGGCAAAGCGCGGGGGAGCGTAGCGGCCCCTTCTGCCGGAGGAAAACGCTCGGGACGGAACGAACCAGGCCAGTAAACGAGGTACCGCTCCTGCGCCCCCTGCTCTCTCGCCTGCTGCTGGCTCTCGTAGCCTGGTTTGTCATCTCCGCTGGACTCCCTGCCCCGGCCCCTGCTGCCCCGTCGGTCGGCGCGGCTCCGTATGAACTCACCATTTCGGCCGACGCCCGCACACCGTGGAACCGCCGTATCCCGGTGCGCCTGACGCTTCCCGCGCGGCCGGGCCCCCTCACCCTGGTCTATCCCCGCTGGCTGCCCGGTATGCACGCGCCCCAGGGCCCGCTGGAGAATGTGGCACGGCTTGCGCTCTGGGCGGACGGGCGCCCGCTCACCTGGTCGCGCGACCCGTACGACCCGTACCGCATACGTGTGGAGGTGCCGCGGGGGGCACGAACGGTGGAAGCCACGTACGACTATGTGCCTCCGGCGCGCAGTGGCGGAGAAGTTTTCTATGGCGTGGCGGCGACGCGGTCCCTGGCAGTGCTCAATCCGTCCGCCTTTGCGCTCGCGCCGGTGGGCGATCCCCGCACCTTACAAACAACCCTGCATCTGCGCCTGCCCCGGGGTTGGACGGCGGCCAGCGCCCTGACCCAGGTTCGCTCCCCCGTTGCCGGGGGCGCGGGAGAGGAAGAGAATACCGTCACCTTCGCGCCGACACCTCTCTACACGGTAATCGACTCGCCGATCCTGGCGGGAGCGCATCGCCGGACGATCACCCTGCCCACGCCCCCGGGCGACGTGCCGCACACCCTGGACCTCTTCACCGAGTCGCCGGAAGGCCTCGCGCAGGAGTCCTACATCTCGCCTCTCTTCGCGCGGATGGTGCGAGAGAGCGCGGCGATGTTCGGCACGCGGCACTACCGGGCGTTCCACTTCATGCTGGCGCTCACCGATCAGGTGCCGCGCAACGGACTGGAGCACCATGAGAGCGTGCTGTATGTCCTCTCGCCGCAGGACTTCAGCCCGCGGGGCTTTGCAGGAAGCGCCTGGAGCGCGAACCTCATCCCGCACGAATTTGTCCACTCGTGGAACGGCAAGTTCCGCCGGCCGTACGGGGAGGCGGTCGAGAGCAACGTCGCCCCGCAGTCGTCGGACCTGATCTGGGTGTACGAAGGTCTGACGGAGTACCTGGGCGAGGTGCTGATGGTGCGCTCCGGCTTCCGCTCGGCGGAGGACTGGCGGCGGGACATGACGGAACGTATCGCCGCGCCGCGCGACGGCTCCGGGCGAGACTGGCAGAGCCTGGCGGATGCTGCCCTCGCCGCCCCACACACCTACGTCTACGGCCCCGGCACGAGCCTGCGCCCGGTGGAGGATGTTTACTACGACAGCGCGCAGGTGTGGCTGGAGGTGGACGCCATTATTCGGCGCGGAAGCCTCGGAGCGCGCTCCCTGGACGACTTCTGCCGCGACTTCTTCGGCGGTCCGAACCGCGGTGCGGAGGTAGTCTCCTACACCCGCCGCGATGTCACCCGCGCGTTGAACCGCGTGCTCCCTTACGACTGGGACGGGTTCCTGGAGACGCGCTTTTATCGCGTCACCCCGGGGATGCCCCTACAGGGAGTGCGCGCGGCCGGGTGGGACCTGGTTCTGGGCGACGCGCCCGAGTACGCCGCGGCAACGGCCCAGGCTGACTACCGCTTCTCCCTGGGGACGTACGTCTTCTCGGACGGCCGGATCGGGCCGGTGCGGGAGGGCTCCCCTGCGGACCGCGCGGGCCTTCGGGAGGGCGGGTTCATTATGGGGGTTGCTGGCTTCCGCTTCTCCCCGGCACGTCTGCGCGCCGCGGTGCGGGAGACGAAGAACGGCGGTGCCCCGCTGGAACTCCTGATCGTAGAGGGGGAACGCTACCGGTCGGTGCGGGTCGAGGGACTGAGCGGAGAGCGCTACCCGTCGCTGGTGCCCATGCCGGGGGGGCGAGACGTTCTGACGCGCATTACGACACCCCAGTCCCCCGGCGCGAGCGCGCCCCGTCTGCCGGAGTGGGTGCCCTGGTGGTGGCGTTTGTAGCGTTGTCGCGGGGGATAGGGCCTACGCCGCGGGGTACTCGCCGCGGACGATGCGCCGCAGGACGCGGTTGTCCGCAATCTCGTCCTGCACGCCCTCCATGTAGCGCATATTGAAAACGGCGCTGAGGAGGCCGTATGCCGGGGCGTCCCGGCGCAGGCGGTACAGGCTCTTTGCTGCGGCGATCAGCACGCCGCGCAGGGCCGGGGCCAGCGGCGGGGCGGTCAGCGCGAGCCACATCAGGACGCGGGTGATGCGATTCCGCTGAGAGTATCCGTGCTCCACGGTGTACCAGGAGGTGTCGCCCCGCTGGGCCCGGACCACATCCAGACGGCCATAGGCGTACGGCACCTTGAGCCACGATTCGAGGGTGCGCAGCGGGCGGTGGCGCCCAATCGCCGCCGCCTCGAAGACGAAGCGGACGCCCCGCTGGCTCTCCAGGCGGTACGCCATCTCCACATCCTCCTGCCGGGTGAAGGACTCATCGAAGCCGTTCACCGCCAGCAGGTGCTCCCGCCGCACGGAAGCGTTGCCGGAATAGAAGTGGTTCGGGCCGGCCCCCAGCCACTCGCCCGTCCGGAAGCAGGTGTACTGCTTCTCCAGCATGGCGTGCTCCCAGGCGATCCAGACGGGCTCGTGCGGCCGATTCTCCGGGTCCGGAGACAGCGGACCGATTACGGCAACGTTGGCGTTCGCCCGGTGGTGCTTGAGGTGGGTCTCCAGAAACTCGGGAACGGGCACAACATCGTCGTCAATGAAGACCACGACCTCCCCACGGGCCTCCAGGATGCCTCGATTACGGGCGCGGGATGGCCCTTGGTTCTTCTGGTGGAAGATGCGCAGCTGGTAGCCGTTATCGCGGGCTGCGTACTCCTCCAGCATCTCGTGCGTGCCGTCGGTCGAGCCGTCGGAGATAACAAGAACCTCGCACCGGTCGAGGTCGGCGAAGTCCTGCCGCGACAGTCCGTCGAGCGTCCGGCGCAGGCTGTCACGCCGGTTATACGTCGGGATGATGATGCTGGCGGCGACAGGCATTTCTGATGGGCCTTCGAGTGGCGGCGTCAACTCGGATCGTCCTTCGGGGAGGGTGGCCTGGGGTTGGAGCCGGACGCCTTCGCCGACGCTCCAAAAACCCTGCATTTTACGTGCCACCACCCGAGGACAGGCTACAGCACCGCCTGCCCCTTTGTCAACGATATTTACTAAATATTTGTTGAATTTTACCGCAGGCACACACGAAAGCGCGGTGGCAGGAATTGGCGGTCAGGCCCGCGAAGGTAGAGGCGGTTTCAGGGACGACGACGACTACACCGCTCTGACGCAGGAGGAAACCATGCCCAAATTCGCCATCACCTACCACCTCAACGGCTCCGAGATGACCCCTTCCGAGTTAATCGAGGCGGAGAGCATCCAGCAGGCGGCCAAAATCGCCGGTCTGAAGTTCGGAACCGACGACCCCAATGGGGCGATTGTCGTGCCCTACGACCAGGACATGTATGCCATCCCCAAGCAGAGCGTTGCGTACTGCCACATCCGCACCGTGATCGAGCGGCGCCGCTCGTCCGGTATCAACTACGACGAACTGGATGCGGAACTCCCTGCTGCCGAACCGGCGTAGCCGGGAACCGGACGCGCGAAGGGCGGGTCGGGGGTGTCCCGGTCCGCCCTTCCCTTTGCGTCCTATGCGGCGAGCCGTCTAATGGCGGCGGCCGACCCGCGGCCCGCTGAGGTCGCGCGGGGATCCCGGGCGTTTGCCGTCCCGCCCTTTGGTCCAGCGCGTATCCCGCCGGCTGTCCCGGCGCGGGTCACAGTCCCGGTCATCGCGGCGGCGGTCCCGATGGGCATCTCTGTGGTCGTGGTGCCGATCTCGCCGGTCGTCGCGGCGCACCACGATCACCCTCTTCTTCTCGTTCTTCTTGCGCCACCCATGGGCGGGCGCGTGGCGCGGCGGGTCCGCCTTCGCGGGCGTCGACAGCGCCAGCACGCCGCCAAACGCGGCAATCGTGCCGAGTGCGGCGATAAGTGCGCGCCGCGGCCCCGTATAGTTTCGTGTCATGACTTTCAACCCTCCGTTCGCGCGGCCCGTAGGTTCGGATCGCGTCTCCTTTTCTCAACGCCATCCCGAGAAAACCCGTGACATACGTCGGTCATCACGTCGCCCGAGCGGCCGCGCCGCCCTGGTTGCCCGGGCGCTGCTGCGCGGCGTCGGCGCGGTCCTCCTCCTGGCGTTGCTGGCGGCCGGGGCGTACGCCCTCTGGTACTACAACCGCCCCCAGCCCGAGGCCGTCGAGCGTCGCCTGTTCGAGGGCGTCACCTACCGAAGAGAGGCACGGCGCACCCCGCGGCCGCTCGTCATCCACGTTCTCACCGTGGACCTGGACGCACCTGGAATCCGCCTTCGGGTCACACCCGGCGACCCGAAGGCGGCGCGGCCCCTGAAGGGCCAGACCACCTCGCAGTTCCTGCGCGAGTCCGGCGCGCAGGTCGCGGTAAACGGCGACTTCTTCTACCCGTGGCGCTCTAACCACCCGCTGGACTACTACCCGCACGTGGGCGACCCGGTGAGCGTGGAGGGGGATGCCGTCTCGGACGGCGTTCGCTACGCGACCCGCGATCATAACCGGGGGCTGTCAACGCTGTATGTTGCCGACGACGGCCGGGTTACGATCGACGAACGGCCGGCGCGGGTCCGACAGGCGATCGGCGGCCACCGGCTGCGGCTGAACCGCGCGCCGAGCGGCGCGGACAAAGGGGCGAAGCACCCGCGGACCGCGGCGGCGCTGGACCAGAAGCGGCGGCGGCTGTTCCTGGTGGTTGTGGACGGGCGGCAGCCGGGCTACAGCGAGGGGGTGACGGAGCGCGAACTGGCGGCGCTCCTGCGGGAGTTGGGCGCGCACTCCGCTCTCAACCTGGACGGCGGCGGTTCCTCGACCCTGGTGGTCGCCGACGAAAAGGGCCGTCCAGATGTCCTGAACAGCCCCATTGACCACCGTATCCCCGGGCGCGAGCGGGTGGTCGCGAACCACCTCGCCGTGTACGCACGCCCCCTGCCCCGCCGGTGACTCTTGCTTACTTCTCGTCCTCGGCCAGCACCTCGCGGATGCGCCGCTCCAGGCGGTCCAGGTCCAGCCCCCCCTCGTCCCGGGTGATGCGCCGGATCGTGGTGTTGACCGACTCCAGGTCCTGCAAGAGGTCGCTCAGGACGGCCTGCTGCTGCCGCGCCTGCGTCACCTCGCGCGGCTCCTGCGCCAGGTCGCGCACGATGGTATCCTCGGCGCGCGATGCGATCAGCGGCTCCGGCTTGTTATCGAGGTAGACCAGCGTCCGGCGGCCCGGCCCGCGGTCGTCTTCGATCGGAATGACCGCCGTCACGCGGTCCGAGCGGATATATTTACCAAACCCGAGGTGCACCAGCACCGACGGTTGAATCTTCATGCGTTCTCTCCTTCATGCATAAACAATGGTATCCATTGATATTTACACTCTGAGAGAACGGAAGTTCCGGAACAGGGCGCGTGGGCTTTTTCAGAACGGCAGCGCCCGCCGCCAGCGGGGGCGCAGCGCCTTCGCAACGACGCCCGCCGCGTTGAGCCCGGACGCGCCGAAGACGCCCCCGCCGGGGTGCGTGCTCGCGCCACAGAGGAAGAGGCCGGGGACGGGGGTGGCGTAGTTCGCCAACTCTGGCAGCGGGCGGAACGCAAACATCTGGTCCAGGCTCATCTCCACGTGCATGACGTTGCCCTGCACGAGCCCGAGCCGCCGCTCCAGCTCCAGAGGCGTCTGCACGTAGCGCTGCTGCTCGCCGATCTTCCCCCGCAGGTTCGGGGCGTAGGCGAAAAGCGTGTCGAACACCGAGTCCGCGAGTTCGCCCGCGCAGTCGTCCCACGCGCGGCCGTCCCGGCGCCGGTACGGAAAGTACTGGGTCCAGAGCGACAGGACGTGTTTGCCGGGCGGCGCCAGCGTGTCGTCGATCGGCGAGAAGGTCATGGCGAGCACAGGGGGCCGGCGGGACGGGTTGCCCGCGAAGTAGTCGGCGTACGCCTCGTGCAGGAACTGCTCGGACGGACACAGGAGCTGCATCCCGATATGGGTGTCGTTCGGCCAGCCCGCGCCGTAGTCCGGCAGCTCGTCCGCCACGCAGCGCACCGTCGCCCCGAAGCCGTTGCCGACGTTCACATGGGAAAGTCGGCGCAGCAGGTCCCCCGGCACATCCTCCGGGCGCATCAGGCTCCGGAACGTCGTCCACACGTGGCAGGCCGCGACGACCGCCTTCGCCCGCACCACCTCGCCGCCCGGGAGCACAAGCCCCGCGGCCCGTCCCCCCTCCACCAGGATGCGCTCTACCGGGGCGTCGGTCCGCACCACGCCGCCCGCCGCCTCCAGCGCCCGCGCGAGCGCCTGCGTCAGCATGCCGGAGCCGCCCTTCGGGTGGGCCGCCCCGGTCTCGTGGACCACGGCGTGCCACGCCGCGAACGGGGCGCTTCCGAGTTCGGAGGGCGGCGGCCCGCTCTGCGCGGCCAGCCAGGAGAGCGCCGCGCGCACCTCCGGCGAGGTGAACGTCTCCCGCAGCAGGCGCCCGTAGCCGGAGAGGATGCGCCGCAGCGACTCCTCAGTGCCCGGCGCCGGCCCCTTCGCCAGGACGAGGTGGCGACCCAGGCTCGCCATCGTCGGCGGGGCCAGGAACGCCTGGAATGTCCCGCGTGCTATCGCGGTCCAGTCGGCGATGAACTGCCGGTACGCGCGGGCGTCCTCCGCGGAGACCTGCGCGATGCTCTCGCACGTCCGCTCGACGCTCTTGTAGAAGCAGATCGTGCGCCCGCTCCGGTCCGGCAGCGGATAGGTC
>Ga0065721_10049567_pt1 | contig 31407 bp, 24 predicted proteins | sample Mesricmetagenome_FD_59108 | JGI IMG/M metagenome (GOLD analysis project Ga0065721, IMG submission 59108) | Mesophilic microbial community from rice straw/compost enrichment Sample: eDNA_1 v2 (version 2) | ecosystem: Engineered > Solid waste > Grass > Composting > Bioreactor | place: USA: Davis...
CGCGGGCCGGTGCGCCTGGGCGGCGGAACCGGTCCGGCCGTGCCGGCGCCGGTCGCAGCGCCGGCACGGCCCGCGGCGATGGCCAGCCCTCCGGTTTCGGGAGATCTGCCGGAGGTCGTGCCGGTCGTTCCCGGCACCCAGGTCATGGTGGCGTTCGATGTGCGCGCCATCGATGTCCGCCCCTCCCATGCCGCCAGCCTTGGCCTGACGGCGCCACGCGGCCCCGTGGACGGCGAAGTCATCGAACGCGGTGTGGTGACCGTGCCGCTGGACCGGTTCGGCCGCGGCGTGGGTAGTTGGAGCGGGCAGTCCCCCTACGCCTACTTCGGCCGGCTGGATGCGCCATCCGGGCGTTACCATCCGATGGTCCAGAATCTTGGCCTGCGGTTGGCCGTGGCGGTGCAGCCCTCACCGACGCCGGCGCACCGCTGGGTCCGCGTCACCGCCATCCTGGACGACCTGGTCGATCCTGGCGTCGATCCGGTGGCCGGCACGGCCCGCCCGACGGTGCGGACCGAGCAGTGGCAGGCCGATCTCGATCTGCGCGACGGCGCGCCGGTCGATTATGCCTTCTTCGTGCGTCCGGACTACCGGACCACGATCCGCTTGGAGATCGCTACGATGCGGATGAGCACGTCCGCGACTCCGTGAGGAAAGCCGTAACTGGCATCAAGCGTCTCAGGGCTGCCGGGGCAGACTGCCGTGAATGCGGCGCCGATGCCGCGCCATGGAGAGGCAGAGCGGAGCCATGCAGAGCAGGGCTGACAGAGTGACAGGGTCGGCCGCCCAAGCGACGATATGCCTTGCCAAGGACGATACGTATTCCAACAAATAGCGAAATTAGAGACGGTCGGCATATTCGTTTGAAGCTGTAATTCCCGCTATATGGGGTGGATCAAGGAACAAAAATACCTTGTGATGCGATCCGATATTTGACGATCTTCTAATATAGCGCGGAATCATTCGCGTGCTCAAAGAAGCAAAGCTTAAAAGTAGTGAGCTGCTTAACATCGGTCTCCTGGGCAATTCTCTATGATCATCATTGTTCGGGGTTGGCCCGAACCTCGAGATCAGGACAAAGGAGACACCTATGTTTCGGAAGTTTGGCTTTGCCGTGATCGCTGCTGTTATGGCCTGCACCTCAATGGCTTCGGCCAATGCCGCGACGGCTTCCAAGTTCACGTTGGGGACGGCTTACAAGAACAACTACCGCGACTGTCGGCCGCTGGTTCAGTTCCAGAACGGGCGCAAGGTCCTGTACTATCCGTGCACCAACACCTACGGCCCGTACCTCAATTAACAATCTTGCCGGTTGCATCAGGTGGCCCGACTGCGGACGCAAGGGCCCCGGCGACCTTACGAAGTTTCGAACACGCCCGCTTGTCCGCAGGTGGCAGGGCTGTGAGGCCGCCACCTGCCATCACCACCCGACGGGAGACATTCCATGCGCAAGGTCATAATTGTCACCACGCTGCTGCTGTCTTCGTTCGCACTGGCCGCCGGAGCGTCAAAAGCCGCAACCGTGGCAAAGAATCCCGCACTGACCTCGATCATCATCGTCGGCGGCCAAGGAAAGACCTTCTATCCGCCCGATCCTATTCGCCCGATGCTTCCTTCCCAACCCATAATCAAGCGCTGATCGACGACAAGAGTTCGGTCCGTGGCAGAGCCCCAGGAGATCTCCTCGCGTGTTTGAGAACATCGCTGTGGGTCCAGTTTCCAACGCTGTGTCCAACAAGGAACTCCTTGTTGGACGTGATCGGGTAGGATCACTGTTCGGTTCTGTTTAGCGGGCTATCGGGCGCAGTCCAGGGTACATCGGATGCGTCGTTGCAGGCGAAGTGCCAGACCGCAGAATAAGGACGTGCGAAGCGGGTTTGGTCCAGAGGTTGGGCCTCGGCTTTCCAAGCCGATGAGGTTGGTTCGAGTCCAACAGCCCGCTCCACTCTCCTCGTTAACTGACCACCGCTCGGGCAGCGCTGCACCATTGTCGGATATACCGGTCGGTCTGGAGGGTCGGGTCGCGATCAACGACGTCCAAGCACCATGACGTTAGGCCATCCCATGAACGACCGGCCTGCTCTGGGCGGAGCGTCCACCCGAGTTCAGACAGCAAAAAGTTCGCTTTGGCGGTGTTCGCCAGCATGGACGCGGTCACCCAGTTGGTCGCGTCATCGGTGCCGCCACGGCTTACGGGAACAACGTGGTCAATGGTGGGGAACAGCTCCCAATAGGCGAAATGACACCGGTCGCTCTTCCAGTTGGGATGGAAAGGGAAATCCTCCGGCAACAGCTTGGACAGGAGCCGAAGCGTTCCAGGAAATACCAATCGCCGGCCGGAATACCGATCGAGAAAGCCGTCTCGCCGAAAAATCACCATGCATTGGCGAGGTGTATAGTCGCGACCAGAGGAGCGGATTGGGTTGAAAGGGTAGTGGGTGCGAAGGAGCTGCTGCGCATCAGCGACCGTACCGGTTGAGAGGGCGGCGCAGACGGCCGATAAGGTCTCATCTGGTTGCGACATGCCTTTGGCCATCTGATGCGTCCAGGCTCGGGTTTAAGCCTCAAGCGGCGGGTTTGACGTGGCAAGAGTCTCCCGGCGCCGCGGTGATGAGGAACGCCTTTCCATCACTGTTCTTTCCCGTGAATGTGACTTGGCCCGTGGGGGACGTAGTGATGGAGTGTTCGGCAACACGGTCCTGGGTAAAGATAACCTAGCCAGCCTGCACGCACTGGATGGTGGACAGTGTGACGGCCGAAGCTCGCGCGGCGACAGGCGCAACCGCGGATGCGGGGGCAGTCGCGACGAACGCGGTCAACTCCGGATCGTCGACCACAGGCTTGCCGTCGATGGCGTAGATCACACAACCCGTGGCATTGCCCTTTGCTGCGGCATTCATTTCACAGCGCGACAGAGCTTCAGAAACTTTGGACAGGTTGCAGTTGGTGCCGTACATGCATGTAGTGTTCCCGCTTACCTTGCCGTCCCGCGTCACTGCAAAAAATGTTGGGTTGTCGCGCGTCCAGGTGACGTATTCACGCTTTGTCGCCTCCGATAACGCGATAGGGCGGGTTGCATAGGATGTGCAGCCACCAAGGGCGATGACGGCGAATAAGGCAGTGAGCGTCGCGGTCTGGTGGCGCTTGTTCTTGCTCACGTTCTTCCTCGAACTCCGGGTTGCTGAGCCATTTACACGTCTGAGATGAAGCCGCCTAGCCGAATATGAGGGCGGAGCCGGGCTGGTGAGGGCTCCACGTCACGTTGTCGAGCATATTGCGTCGATCGCGATTTCTCAAACTGTTACGCAGCCTAGAGGTGCATACGGGCGTATGTGGGCTTTACGTTCGTTCATGAGCCCGGGCCGGGTGTTATTCTGGTGTAGTCGGACCCCGCCACGATGACGCACCCTTGTCACATGCGCCTGCGTTGACTGCACCCGTTCAGTCGCCAATATGCCATTGTGGACCACAGGAGCAACGTATGTTCGACGGAACTTACGATGCCAATACCACGTCATCTCTGCTGGATGCGCTGCTGCGGGCATTGGAAACCTTGCCCGGCATTGACGAAGCGTTCTGGGATTTGGATTGCCTCCGGGTCGCCCTGCGGATCGCGCGCGCAACCGAAGCGGCCGGCGATCTGACGAGAGCGGACCTGGCGTTCAGCGCGTTGAGTCCGGGCAGCCGTGCCCTGCTGGTTCGCCACATCACCCAACTTGCCCAGCGGCGCGCGCCTCGCGACCGGTGTCGTCGACAGAAGTCCGGCCCGGCGCCATGTCCGCCATAATCGCCGCCCTGCTGCGCCAGCCAGCCCCCAGCAGCGGCACCATTGCCGGAGAACGCTTGAAACGCGACTTGATCGGAGGCCGGTGAACGGAAGCGGCATCGCGGGCCATCTGATCTTTGAGGTGTGACCACCGTCGGTGGGCTGCCTTCACGTTGTGGGGAATTGCATCCGGGGGCCGAGCCGCCGGACCGCCTTTTCTCCGCGATCGCAGGCGATGCTATGGTGCGACAATCACGGGTTCATCCGCACTTCTGGTGCAGACAGAGATGCGGCCTCATTACGGCATGCACATATAGCAGGGAGTCGAATTCTCCAGCCCCGTGTCGCCATTGTCCTTTGATCCCCACGCCGTTATCCCGGCGGGTCTCTCCATCGTCCAGCTCATCCCAACTTCGGGTCGCATCGTTCTTGTCGCCAAGCCGACGGTGGCGACGTCCGCCTGTCCGTTGTGCGGCCAAGCGTCCAGTCGTGTTCACAGCACCTACGTGCGCCGGCTTGCCGATCTGCCTTGGCAAGGCAAGCGCGTGGAACTCCAGGTCTCCGCGCGCCGGTTCCGCTGTCCGGTCAGCACGTGCCGGCGCGTCATCTTCACCGAGCGCCTACCCGAGATCGCCCTGCCCAAAGCCCGACGCACACCCCGTCTGACCCAGGCGCAACGGGACATCGGTCTGGCGCTGGGCGGCGAGCCCGGGTCGCGCCTGGCGCGCCGCCTGGCCATGCCGGTCAGCGACGACACGCTGCTGCGCCTGATCCGCACGGCTCCGATCGCCGCGTATTCGCCACCGCGCGTGGTTGGTGTCGGTGAATGGGCTTGGCGGCGCGGCCTGCGCTACGGCACGATCCTCGTCGACCTGGAACACAATCGCGTGCTCGACCTCCTGCCGGACCGCCAAGCGGACAGCGTCGCCGCGTGGTTGCGCCGCCATCCCGGCGTCGAGGTCGTCGCCCGCGATCGGGCCAGCGTCTTTGCTGAGGGCAACCGCCAGGGCGCTCCGCAGGCGCGGCAGGTCTGTGACCGGTGGCATCTCTTGCGCAATCTCGGCGATGCCTTGCGCACGGTGGCCAATCGGCATCGCCGCGCCATTCGGCACGCCGCCCGCGGCGTCGCCGGGAGGGTTCACAATACCAGACCATCGGCTGTGCTGGCCGTTGTGGGGCCGAAACTTGCTCGGATCCGGCAGGCCAATCGGCGCCATCGCGAGGAGCGCTACGCGGAAATCCGGCGGCTGCAGGACCAAGGCGTGCCGCCCAAGCTGATTGCCCCGGTGCTGGGGATGAGCCGCCGCTCCGTCGAACGCTGGCTCACTGCCGGTGGCGCGCCCGACCATGCACGTCCGCGTGGCCCAACGGTGCTCGACGGCTTCCAGGCGTATCTGGAGCGCCGCTGGCGCGAAGGCTGCCGCAACGCCGTCCAGCTTCATCGGGAACTGAAGGAGCAAGGCTGCACCGCCAGTGTTCAGACCGTCAGCCGGTGGGCTCACCGGCGCCGCACCCGGGAACCGTCCCGCGAGCCCGTCCCCGCGGCCCTCACGGAAGCGACCATCGCCGCGGCTTGGAAGCCGCCCTCGGGCTGGCAGTGTGCGTGGCTGCTGACCCAGCCGGCCGACCAACTCAAGCCAGAGGAGCGCGCCTTCGTGGTCGGCCTCGCCACCACCGCCCCGGACCTTGTGCGGGCGGCGGACCTGGCCAGAACCTTTGCCGACTTGGTCCGGGAGCGCCGCGCCGACGGGTTCAACGCCTGGAGCACGGCCGCGCGCGACAGCGCCTTGCGGGGCTTTGCCGACGGCTTGATGCGGGACGAAGCGGCCGTGCGCGCCGCGCTGACCGAACCGTGGAACACCAGCCCGGTCGAGGGGCAGATCAATCGACTGAAAGGGGTGAAGCGGCAAATGTACGGGCGAGCCAAGCACGACCTGCTGCGAAGCCGAGTTCTGGCTGCCGCATGAGGTGGTCATTGGCAACGCCAGACAACCCACGACTGTGTTGCACCAGAATTGCGGATGAACCCCTGATTGACGCCGGTCTCACCGTGATTGTCGCACCATAGCCATTGGCGTCGCGGTCCTCGACCGCATGCTTGATCTTGAACGCCCGAACTGCGTCCGCATCGTCTGATCAAGGGTAGGGCTGGGGCACCATCCGACCCTTCTCTCCTCGATGCAACACGCCCCCCCCCCGGCGCCGAGGTACTCAACCCGGTCACATTCCCAGTTGTCCGGCCGGGCAATCAGCGCATGACATCGTCAAACATGTCTCAATAATCCCGGCCCGGATGATCGGACCAGTCACCCAGGTTCATCACGGCGACGGCCATTGCCAAAGCACCGAATGTTCCGCAAACCGAACCGAACAGCAGGATAAGGCCGATCAGCCAGGATTCGGATCGAGAGATCAGCGTGCGAAGGCCGGCGATATCCAAAGCGAGAAGGGCTATACAGACCACGATCCCGGCAACGACGCCGATCGCGAGATGCGTCAGCAGAAAGGATATCATTTTGTGCTTTTGCAAGAAGGCAATCCGCCGCGGCTTTCGCACCATGGCGCCAACTCCTTCCAGAACTGAACGACAGCGTGATCGGGGAACTTCGCCTCGGGCGTTCTGGGCTTCCAGACTCCTCGTCGCAAAAACGGCTCTGGATGGACCGGCCATATCACCGTCAAGCCCTCGACCATGCGCCCGGATAAGCCTGGGCTCCGTTGATCCCATCCAGCTGAGAGCCGCTCCCGCCCGCATTCTCACGCGGCTAGCAGTTCATCCGCTGGACCGAAGAACTCGTAATGGATGTTGGCCAGTGGCACGCCCCGGCCGGCGAGACCGCCGACCATGGCTCGCAGGAACGGCCGCGGCCCGCACAGGTAATAGGCCGCTTCCTGCGTCGGCGTGTTGGCCGCGACCCAATCCATGCTGATGAAGCCCCGATCGTGGTAGTCCCGTCCCTGAACGTCTGCCGGGTCGGGGACGTTGTAGTAGGTGCGCAACGTGATGTTGCCAGCTTGGGCCGCAAGCGCCTGGACGTGCCCCCCCATCGCATGCGCACGGCCGTTCTCCGCGCCGTGGATATACCAGGTCGGCCGGCCGCTGGCTGAGCGGACGATGGCTTCCAGCATGCTCATCATAGGGGTGAGCCCGACGCCACCGCTCAGCAGCACGACCGGGCCGGCACGGGTCTCATCAAGGAAGAACTCTCCGGCCGGAGGCGCCACTTTCAGGACTGTGCCCGGCTTGGCGTGATCATGTAGCCAGTTGGAGGCGAGACCCGGCGGCGCGCCCGACCCGGCCTCCCGCTTGACGCTGATGCGGTAGGTCCGGTCGTCCGGGGCGGAGGAGATGGAGTAATTGCGCTTCAGCAGGCCTGCCCCCGGCACATCCAGCGCAAAGGTGAGATATTGGCCGGGACGGTGGCGGATCACACCACGCCCGTCCGCCGGGACCAGGATGAAGGAGCGGATCACTTCACTTTCCGGCGTCACACTCTCCACCGCGAAATCACGCCAGCCATTCCAGCCGCCCGGAGCCGCGGCGAGCCCGGCGTAGATGGTGGCTTCCCGTGCTTTCAACAGGTCGGCCAGGAACCAATAGGCCTCCCCCCAGGCGTTCAGCACCTCCTCGGTCGCGGCATCGCCCAACACGTCCTTGATCGCACCCAACAGCGCTTCGGCGACGTAGGGGTAGTGCTCCGGCAGGATGTTCAGCCCGACATGCTTCTGTGTGATCCGCTCCACCCGCGAGGCCAGCACGCCCAAATTATCGATATTGCGGCCATAGGCGATGATCGCCGCCGTCAGTGCCTTCGACTGGGATCCTGTCTCGCCATGATGCGACTGGTTGAACAGATCGCGGATTTCCGGAGTACGGAACAGCAGCTGATACATGCGGTCGGTGACCGCGGTGCCGCTCTTCTCCAGGGCTGGAATCGTGGCCTTCACGATGTCGATGGTCCGGTTGCTGAGAGCCTCCGCCATGGGGCGCCTCCTTGTCGTGATGCCGGTTCAACCCTTTGCCAATTCAACCGGTTCCGGCCGCTTGCTCGCCGGCGCGGCGTGCTGCTGGGAAATGACGCGGTTCTGATAAGCTCTATGCTCTCAGGGGCATCAAACGTCAGCGGAGGTCCGGTGTCCACAGCTGTGCGTGTTGCTTGTGGTGGCAAACCTGCCCCTCGATCAGATCCGCGTGGGGCAGTCTTGCCTTTTTCCGATTGCCTACCCGTTAGAAAACGGTAGGGCCAAATTGTCATGGGGCTTACTTGATCAACTTCCACCTGATGTTCATCGTGCTGAGGCCGATCGCCGATCTGGCCCTGCGCAACAAGGCGGTGATCTGCGGCATCCTGTTGCGCACGGCGGCCGAGATGCTTGCGGACACTCGCCGCTGATCCGCGCCATCTCCGGGCCGAGATCGGTGTGACCGCTGTGCTGCACACCTGGGGTCAGACCCTGCAGCATCCCCCCACGTCCACTGCATCGTTCCCGGCGCCGGGCCGACGCGCGTTCTGCCCTGGCTGTATCGGCGTTGCGTTCTGGAGGAGCGGGCGAGCGCACATCTGGCGGTTCCCTGATCGGTGTCGGGATCCGGAGACGTTCACCGCGCACCTGGCCGCCCTGGGCCGGATCGACTGGGTGGTTTACGCCAAGCTGCCATGCGGCGGGCCGGACATCGTGCTGGAGTACCTGGGCCGCTACACTTCCGCTGGAAGGACTACCGCCATCACAAGCGTTGGAAAGTAATGGCCCTCGACGCGGACGAGTTTCTCTGCCGCTTTCTCCAGCATACGCCGCCGGACGGTTTCCATCGCATCCGCCATTTTGGCTTTCTCGCCAAATGCCAGTGGCCGTCACGTTGGCCCAATGCCGGCGGTTGCTGGGTGCTGAACTGCCCTCACCGATCACGTCGGCTTGAAACGACACCTCATGATCGCAACGCATCGACGTACCCCGGAACTTTCCCAGCGAGCAACCCGCATCGACGGCTGGCATCCGGGTTGTGCTGTTCGCCACCCCATCGGGTCGCGACGAGCGCCGCCGCCCCGGCCGAAGGCTTCGGACAGTTCATGACGGGCGTCAGTCACGGCCTCCGGCGCCCATGCTCGCATCCTGGCCGACTCCCCATGGTGGCCACCATTACGGTGACGGCGTTCCAAACATCTTCATAGTCGTCCCATCCCCGCAGCTTCGTTCCATCAGGCTTTTGCAGTGTCCCGCCGGAGCATGGCATCGACGCCGAGTGCATCGCACGACCCAGAAAAACTCTCATTCATCCGGTGGGTCAGAGGCTCCCCGCTGTCGCCCCTATGCCGCGTCAGCGGATTCGTTCAATTTGCATGGAACACATTTACCTCCAGCGGACCGCTTGGTAGGGGATCGTGAGACAGCCCTCCAAACGCAGGCTCGAGCGCCAGCGTTCTGCAAGGTTTGCGGATCAGTTTCCGATGTGTAAGTTCCGCTCAATTGATTGAAAAAGAAGCGGGCATCGTTATAATCAATGCGCAATGTGAAAAACGGCAGGGCGGCGGATTTTCTTGCAAAATCCGACAAACATGCCTTACCCTGATATTTTCCCTGAGGAACGTCAGGCGTAAAACAAATGAGAAACCTCGCTCGTCTCGCCTTCAATTTCGTCCAGCACCTTCGCGCAAGGATTGTAAAAAAGAAAAGAGAGAATGCTCGTTCTGCTTTTCTCAGAGAATGCCGAACAGAGTTGGCGGATGAGATAACCTCTCCTACAGAGGCCGCCAACGATTTCTCTGCGAGTTTACCGCGACTGGCGACAGGCGACCTGATTGGGCCGGGCTTTTTTGCCCGCATGACCGAGGAATCCCCCATGGCCACAGCGGTCGTGACCTGTCCAGGCCAAGTCATCCTTTATGGCAATCGAGCCTTCGCCAAGGTGGCAGGTCTGGAAGCAGAGCAATTCCTCGGACATCGGATTGGCAACTTCTTTCCCCGCCGGCTGGCCGCCGACAAACTCGACGAGGCGTGCAAGACCGGCACTCCGCAACACCTGAGGGAGTACGAGACGCAAATCCCACACCGCTCATCTCCGAGTTTTTGGGACATCGATCTCATACCCGTGTTGGAGTTGGACAACACGGCTCGGGCGATCATCGTGAAAGCGGTCGAGGTGACCGACCGGGTGCTGGCTCAGCGACGGGCCGAGGAGCGGGCCCATGAGGCCGAAGAGGCCCAACGATTGCTCCGTGCCCTGTTGCAGCAGGTCCCCGTCGGCATCCTCGTTGCCGACGCCCGCTCGGGTCGCATCCTGCTGGTCAGCGACTACGCCAACCGGACCGCGTCGCGACCAGTCGAGCCGGGCGGCACGCTTCACATCGACCAGGTCCCCGAAATTTGGCGAATTCATCCCCCTGACGACAGGCGAGCCCTCGACCCGGAGGACTACCCGCTTCTAAGGGCCGCCCGAAGGGGTGAAAACATCGAAGGCGAACGATTGGTCCTTAAAGACCCGACCGGTCAGGAAGCGGTCCATCTGACCAGTGCTGTACCGATCCGGGATGCCGATGGAACCATCCGCTGGGCCTGCGTGGCGTGGCACGACATCACCAGCCTGGAGCGGACTCAGGCCGCCCTTGAAAAGACTCTTGCCGACAAGGACATGCTGCTCCGGGAGGTGGACCATCGGGTTAAGAACTCCCTGTATCTCGTCTCCAATCTCCTCGCTATCCAATCCCTGGCCGAACCCGACCCGAGGGTGCGGGCGAGTCTGGAAGATGCCAACAGCCGGGTGGTTGCGGTTGGTCGCATCCATGGTTTGCTCTACCGGGCGGGGGCCACCTCACATCTGGACTTCTCCCAGTACCTCGAGGAATTGAGTGCCAGCCTGATCTCCTCCATGGCGGATGTCCCGCCCAAGGACACTCCGCTGATCGATGCTCACCGTGTTCCCCTCCCGACCGAGATTGCCGTCCCTCTTGCCCTGATTGCCAACGAGTTGCTGACCAACTGTCTGAAGTACGCCTATCCGGGTGGCCCCCTCGGACCCATTGAGATCGTCTTCCGCTCGACCGGTGAGGTGTTGATCCTGAGTGTGGCCGACAAGGGCATTGGTTTGCCGGCTGGCTTTGAGCCGAACAGCAGTGAGGGCTTCGGCATGAAGATGATTCAGAACATCGTTCAGGGCTACGAGGGAACCTTTGAAGCCGTGAACTCCCACCCTGGAGCCTGTTTCACGGTCACCATTCCCTATAAAGCCGGGGGCGCCCAATCATAAACTGATGTTGAGGCTTCGTGGCACTGGCTGTGCCTCGGCTGCATGGGGCGATGTGACAGCACAACAATGCGCAGGCGGCTCGCAACTTCCGTGCACCATCCTCAGCGAGCCACCATGCCACCTGACCTGATCCTTGGACGTCATCATGTCGAGACCTCTCCGGGACGCCATGGGGCCGCTTCATTCAAGGGCGGAATGTATCGAGGGATATGTAGAGGATGAATGTGGTACTCGTTTGGCCAAGCCATCGGGCTTTAGCAATGCTGCCAAAACCAACCAATAGGGAATCTCCCACCACTTTCATCATAAGATATTTGTTTTCTTGCCATTCCTCCAATTGTTTTGCTTCGCTTTTGGCTCGCAAATGACGGCTGACCCTGCCAAGGGGGCAATATGCGCCAGAACGATGATGAGGTTCGGCATGCTTTGGCTCAACTAAGATCAATCGTTGAGCAATACGAACGCCTGAACCAAGCGGATCGAGACACGACCTCCGGTCCCCGGTATGAAATGGCCGTGGCGGCCACCGGTGTTAACGGCGACCATTGTCGGTTTCCAGCATGCCCTTGTTCTTGGCCAAACTGCTCAATCCGTCATGACGACAAAACGCCGGCAATGGTTAGAGGGACGTGCCTAAAGGCTGTACGGTGATTCGTTGCTCCGCACACCACTCCTTCCCTTGGTTGGCCAGGTGCTCTTGTCCATCAAGGCCGCCTCAACGGCAGCCGATGAGCATCATCTCGCGTCTTTTCCCTCTGTCCGGGACATTCGCACCGAGCCGTCCGGTTTGACCTCAAGGGCGAATAAGGAGCCTCGGCCAACTTTCGATCTAACTTTGACGGAGTGCTGTAGAACCGCCGCCATCCGCCGGACAGTTGCCAATCCGATCCCCAGACCTCCGCGGCCGTTGGATGCGGGACTTGGCACCTGATGAAACTCTTTGAAAATGAGTTCAAATTGCTCTTGGGGAATGCCGATGCCAGTGTCCCAGACCTCAATCCGAGCATAACCGCCCCGCTGACGGCAGCCGACCAGAATGCCTCCCCGGTCGGTGTAGCGGACAGCGTTCGTAATCAAATTTCGCAATATCCGCTCCAGCAGCAATGGATCGCTGCAAATGACGCGGTTGGAGGGTCTGATGCGAAACCGCAGACCCTTGGCTTCGGCCTGTGGCGTGAATTCGTCTCTCAGCCGGTCGAGCAGACGCCCCAGTGAAACCGGCTCGAATGCCGGAACCACCCCCCCTGCCTCCAGCTTTGAGAGGTTCATCAGGTCATCGAACAAAGAGAGCGCCGACCCCAAAGCTGCTTGTGCTTTCCCAACCAGGTTCAAAAGTTTGGGATCGGTGGCCGCATAGTCGAGCAACCCCAAGAACAGCGCCGTCGCCTGAAGGGGCTGCCGCAGATCATGACTGCCCGCCGCGATCAGCTGCAGCCGGGCCGCGTTGACTCGCTCGGCTTCCTGCTTGGCGGCCACGAGGCGTTGTTCGGCCCGGCTCCGCTCCGTGACATCGCTGGCAATGACGATCACTCCCACGATCTCGCCGTCGTGGGACCGCAGCGGCAACTTAATCTTCTCAATCAGAATCTCCGCCCCCGTGCGGGCCAGTACGAATTGGGCGGTCCTCACCAGCGTCCCTCCGGTTCGCAGGATCTCCTCATCCTCGCGACGGAGCAATTCAGCGGTTTCCGGTTTGTTGAGCTCATTGTCGGTTAGACCAACAATGTCGTCGGGCGTAGCGACCCCGACCGCTTCGGCAAAGGCGCGGTTGCAGCCGAGAAACCGAGAGTGCCAATCCTTCCAAAGAACCCAATGTGGAATTTGATCGATGACGGTTCGTAGCATCGCCTCGCTTTGCCGCAAACGTGCCTCGGCTTGCTTGCGGGCGGTGATGTCCCTTGCATGCAGAGTAATCCCGGAGACCTTTCCGGATAAGGCCTGTACGGATTCTAAGGAAACGTCGAAATCACGATCGGCCATCCGTCGCTCAAACCTCAGGGCTTGGCCGTTCTTGGCCACAGACTGAATGGCGTCCTGCCAGACTTCGGCCTCGGCGGGCGGAAACAGGGCGGAAAAGCGACGGCCTCGCAAACCCTGGGCTGTACTGTTGAACAGCGTGGCGGCAGTTGCGTTCACGATCTTGATGACACCGCTCCGTGCCATCAGCAGAACCGGATCCTTGACCGCATCGAGTGTTGTGCGGGTCGAACCGCCCATCATTCCGCCTCACGCCCAACTTGAGAACAGGGATGGAAGCCCAACATAGCCGGCGGAGTGGTCTCGTCCAAAAGGGCCATCAAGAGTGATGATCGCGTCGAACGCTCAACCGGCAAGGTAAGTACCTTCGCCAACATCAATTAAATTTAGATTAATGGCAACGCATCCGCCGTGGGCCATTGATGCTCCACCGCTGGCGGTAAGGAGCGTACAGCGAGGGTGACACGGCGTAACAGCGCGGTTTCGGCGACCACTGCGCGTTGGAGCGAAACGCCGGAAAGACGGTGGGTTTCGGGCCGAGCCTCATCGTTGACGTGGAGGTAGGCGAACAGGCCTATGCGGCGGTTCACCATGGCTTTGCTCTTAAAGACGATGATGGACTTGTGGCGGCAGGCCTCAACCCAATGCCGCCGGCAGCCGTTGTTGCGTTCCAGCGCGACGCTTTGATCCATGCTCTGGTAATGTCTTCCGACCGGCAGGACGGTATCGCAGACGACGAAATGGTCGGTTCAGATCAGCCGCGCGCGCCATTGTTTCAGGCGGTCCTACAGACGCTGGTAGGTGGCTTCGTCGCGGCTGCCGCATTCTCAATCGATCAGACGGCGAGCATCGCGCTCGTTGGGGTCATCGCAGAATCTGACACTGTTGGCGAAATCATTGTCGCGTCAGGCCGTTTTGAGCGCGGCGAAGCGGGACACGCGGGTTTTGGCCAAGGGCACGTCACGGAACCATGCGTCGAGGCGCACGACATTGATCGCTGCCGCGGTCGCGACGTGTTGCAGATGTGTCTTCGCGAGCCCGACATAGCGGGCGCGCCGCAAACCGGCCAGGCGGATGGCCTGCGCCAGACATCCCTCGATGCCGGCCCGCTTGCCGTAGAGCGCCTGCCACTCCTCCGTCTGCTCACGTTGGCGCTGATCCTGAATGATCTCATGCCGGCCGCCGGCACGCAGAGTGACCTCGCGCGGCGCTGTCTTCGAGCGTGTGCATCGCGCCCGTTCGGCACAGGCCCGGCACGTCGGGCCAGGAAAACTGACATGCACCACCTCGGTACCCCAGGGATCGTGCGACGGATTCCAATCCGCGTTGCGATGGCCCTGCGGGCAGGTCACGGTGCGTGCGTCCCAGTCCACGGCGAAGGCCGACACGTCATAGGCCCCATTCGTCCGGGCTTGCCAGCTCACGTTGGGCCGCAGCGGACCGATCAGCTCGATCCCCGCATTCCGGCCGGTGAGCACCAGTCCGGCATCGATGTAGCCGCCATCGACCAAATGGATGGTGGGCGCGAGCCCCTTGACGGCCGTCGCGTCCTGGATCGCCGTCGTCATGGCAACGTCGGCCACGTTGGCGGGTGTCGTCGCGACATGCACAATCACATGGGGCCGGTCCGCGTCGCAGGTTTCGGTGAGGTGCGCCTTGTACCCGCTCCAGGTCAGACTGCGCTTGTTACCGACGCGGGCCTCGGTGTCGTAGGGGCCGTCGAAGCGGCAGGCGACCGGGGGGAGCTCTGTGCGGTCCCGCAAAGTGATCCGTCCCTCGCTGTCGCGATAGAAGTGATGCACCCAGGCCTGTCGAAGGGTCTCCATGGCGGGCACGCGGTTCAAGCCGCCCGGCGCAGTGTCCGCCCACACGGCGTCGAGCAGCCGGTGGCCATCGGCCCCAATCACCGCCGCGAAGTCCCGGCGAGCCGCTTCCCCGCGTGGTAGTCGGTACTGTTCGAAGCGCTTGGCGTAGCGCTCGTACCACCCCGGCGCGGCGATCCCCGTCACCCAGTCCGGTGCTGCCGTGGCGGCGGCGTTCAATGCAGCCCGCAGGGTTTCGCCCAGGCTTTCCAGGCGGTTGAGAGCTCGGACCGAGGCCAGCACATGCGTGCTGTCGGTGCGCTGACGCCCGCGCGGTCGGACCAACCCGCGCGCCTGCAAGCGCCCAAGCATCGCGTCCAGCAGCAGGCTCTCGGCGGCGCCGGCGACCAGGCGTGCTCGGAACTCGCTGAGGACGGAAAAGTCGAACCCCGCGTCCTCCAACTCCAGAGCGAGGGCGTATTTCCAATCGATGCGGCCGCGCACGGCCTCGGCGGCTTGGCGGTCGGACAGGCCCTCGGCGAATTGCAGCACGGTGACCAGCGCCAGCCGCCACGGCGCCAGGCCGGGCTGACCGCGCGACGGGAACAGCTCGGTAAACGCGCTGTCCTCGAACAGTCCGCCGAGCTCGTCACGCACGCGAAGGGTGGCGTTGCCCTTCGGAAAGGCGGCCTTGGCGACCCGCGCGGTGCGCTCCGGTACCGGCCCGATCGGCTCCGGCTTCAGGCACATGGTGGTCCCTCCTCTCCACGATGGACCTCGAACAGCAACACCAGCCGTGCCGTCACAGGCCGCCCGCCCATTTCGCCAACAGTGTCAGATTCTGCGATGACCCCAGGTGCAAGGCACCGCCTGGCGGCCCTACAGTGTCACCGTCCACGTCCATCCCCCATCCGGATCAGGGCGCGCCTGGGGAGGAACCGCGCCTCGACTCGCCGGCTCCTGCTCCTGCCCGGTGGGATACGACTGCAAGCACGTCGTCGCTCTGCTGCTCGAGGCCCTGGCGCGGTCCAAGGCCGTGCCGGCGGTGAGGGGCGGACAACGGCCACAGTCCGAACCACCTTTGGCGGCTTGGCTTGCCACGCTCGACCAGGCGGCCGCAGCGGCCGATCCGGAGGCGTATCCGGACACCGTTCGGCGTCGGGCGCTGTATGTGCTGAACGTCGCGCCGGTGGAGAAGCACGGCCGCAGCCTGACCGTTGAAGCCATGTCCGTCCAGTTGCTCAAGAACGGCGGTCTGAGCGCCAACGCCTCACCCCTGCGCGCCGGCAACGTGGTGAACGCCGGCTTTCCGCCGGCGTATCTGCGGCCAAGCGACCTGTTCGTGCTGCGCTCCTTGTGGGTCCTGCATGGCCCCTATTTCCCGCACACCGTCTACCCGCTCGTTGGCGACACGGGCCGTGCCCTGTTGGAGCGCATTCTGCACACCGGCCGCGCCCGCTGGCAGCGGATCGACGGCCCGGCCCTCACACTGGGAGCGCCGCGGTCCGGGCAGCCGTCCTGGCTCGCCGAAAGCGACGGAACCCAGCGCCTGGTCTTCGCGCTGGACGAGCCCGCCGACATCACGCTGCCGCTGACGCCGCCCTGGTACCTGGACAGCCGCTCCGGTGCGTGCGGGCCGATCGCCACCGACCTCCCGCCGCAACTCGCGGCGGCTCTGATCAACGCCCCACCGGTGCCGCCGGACCAGGCCGACTGGCTGCGCCGCGAACTCGGCCGTCGCCTGCCTGACCGGCCGGCGCTGCAGCCGACCGGCTTCGGCGAGACCGTGGTGAAGGGCGTCGCCCCCGGACCATGCCTGCGCATCGCTTTCCGTCAATTGGATGAGGACATGCTGTTTGCTGCGTTCTTCTACGATGAGGACGACGGCTTGTTCGAGGACGGCGATGACGAGGGGTTGTCGACCGGCGTGCCGGTGGCGCGGTTGACCTTCGACTATGACGGGACCGTTGTGGAGGCCGGAGACCCCCGCGAGGAACTGACGACGGTGGAGGAGGGGAGGCTGGTGGTTGTTCCCCGCCAGAGGGACGACGAAGCCGCGGCGGTGCGGCGTCTGGCCGCCTTTGGCTTCCGCCCGGTGGACCACATCACCATCGACGGCGTGCCGGTCGGGGAGCTGGGCGATCTGGTGCTGCTGCCGGAGGACGAGGACGTCCATTGGCTGACCGGGCCATTGGGGCCGATCCTGAATTTCCTGCACCGTGACGCCCCGGGGCTGCGGGCCGAGGGCTGGCGTATCGACCTCGACGACGCCTTTCCGCTGCGCCTGGCCGAACCGGAGGACGATTGGATCGCCGAGGTCGCGGAGGGCGGTTCGGGCATCGACTGGTTCGGGCTGTCCTTGGGCGTCACGGTGGCCGGCGAGCGGGTCGACCTGGTGCCGGTGCTTCTGCCGCTGTTGCGCGCCTTGCCCGAGAACGGCGATCTCAGCGTGTTGGACGAGCTGGAGGAGGCCGGGCAGGTGCTGTTCGCGCCTCTCGAGGATGGCCGCGTGCTGCTGCTGCCGGTCGGCCGGGTCCGGCCGCTGCTGAGAGCGCTGTATGATCTCTATCGCGTCGGTGGCATTGGCGAGGACGGGACCATCCGTCTCTCCAAAGCCCGCTTGGCTGAGCTGGCCGAACTGGAGGCCGCGGCCGCCGCTACCGGCCTGCGCTGGCTGGGCGGCTCCCGTCTGCTGGAGGTCGGGCGACGCCTGCGTGAGGTCGGCGGCCTCGTCCCGGTGCCGCCCCCGGCCGGGCTGCGCGCCGATTTGCGGCCCTACCAGCAGCACGGCCTGAACTGGTTGCAGTTCCTGCGCGCCATTGATCTCGGCGGCATTCTGGCCGACGACATGGGGCTGGGCAAGACGGTGCAGGCTCTGGCGCACGTGCTCACCGAAAAGGAGGCGGGGCGTCTGGACCGGCCCTGCCTGGTGGTGGCGCCGACCAGCCTGATGGCCAACTGGCGGCGCGAGGCGGCGCGCTTCGCTCCCGACCTGTCGGTGTTGACGCTGCATGGCACCGGTCGCAAGGCCGAGTTCGGCCGGGTGGCCGAGCACAACCTGGTGCTGACCACCTATCCGCTGTTGGCCCGCGACAAGGAGGCGCTGCTTGCCCAGGACTGGCACGTCGTGCTGCTCGACGAGGCGCAGGCGATCAAGAACCCCAAGGCGCAGGCGACGCTGGCGGCGTTGCAGCTGCGGGCGCGGCACCGGGTGTGCCTGACCGGCACGCCGATGGAGAACAACCTACAGGAGCTATGGTCGCTGCTCCATTTCCTGAACCCAGGGCTGCTGGGGGAACTGCGCCAGTTCAAGCGGGTGTTCGGCACGCCGATCGAAAAGCAGGGCAACGAGGAGAGGCGTCGGTTGCTCGCCCGGCGGGTGCGCCCGTTCCTGCTGCGCCGGACCAAGGCGGAGGTGGCGGCCGAGCTGCCGGAAAAGACGGAGATCGTCGAGACGATCGAGCTGGACGGGGTGCAGCGTGACCTCTACGAGAGCATCCGGGTGGCGATGGACGCCAAGGTGCGGGCGGCGATCGCGGCGAAGGGGCTGGCGCGCAGCCACATCATGATCCTGGACGCGCTGCTCAAGCTGCGCCAGGCCTGCTGCGACCCACGCCTGCTCAAGGTGGAGGGGGCGGCTAAGGTCAAAGGCTCGGCCAAGCTCGAGCGCCTGATGGACATGCTGCCCGAGCTGGTCGCCGAAGGGCGGCGGGTGCTGCTGTTCTCGCAGTTCACCAGCATGCTCAGCCTGATCGAGGATGAGATGCACCGGCGGGGGATCGCCTACGTCAAGCTGACGGGCCAGACGCGCGACCGCAAGACGCCGGTGGACCGCTTCCAGGCTGGAGAGGTTCCGGTGTTCCTGATCAGCCTGAAGGCGGGAGGCACCGGGCTGAACCTGACCGCGGCCGACACGGTGATCCTGTACGATCCCTGGTGGAACCCGGCGGTGGAGCGCCAGGCGATGGATCGGGCGCATCGCATCGGCCAGGACAAGGCGGTGTTCGTTTACAAGCTGATGACCGCCGGCACGGTGGAGGAAGCGATCCTGACGCTGCAGGCACGCAAGCAGGCCCTGGCCGACGGATTGTTCGATCCCGAGGCCGATGCGGGCGCAATGCTCACCTCCGAGGATATCGATCTGCTGTTTCAGCCCTTGGGGCACGACTGACGACCGAGAGAAGAGCGACCGCTCTGTAAGGAGGCCACACCGGAGACCAAGGGCCGGTGAACGTCCGGAGGATCCGGACCATCGCCGAGAAGGGCCGGATCGCCTGGCAGCGGAGCAGCGGGTACAATAAGCGGGCAGGCGTGGAGAGCCAAATGGCGCGCTGGAAAGGTGTCCTCGGTGAGGCGCTGCGCTTCCATTGCGACCAGGCGCAGGCCACCGAAGTTGCCATCGGCGTCGCGGTCCTCAACCGTATGCTCGACCTCGGACGCCCGAACTCCGTCCGCGTCGCCTGATCAGAGCGGGGGCTGGGGCGAAATTTGCCTCGCTTGCCTCGCTGCAACGCGCTGCCGTCAGCAGAAAACCTCAAGCCCGGCGCCCTATTCGGACGGCGGGCTTCCTATTCGAGGGCATAGAATCGGTTGTCCGATGAGCAACGCTAAGGCAATTTGGCAACAATATCAATTCGCTCGATATCGATCCCGGCGATCCCATTGCGCATCAAAACGGTTAATTTTGTTCTGGAAAAGATTTCTTTGGCACCATTTGACCCTATGTTCGACGAATGTTCGATCTTGCGGTTGTTGGCCGAACAACCAACGCTATGCCCTCTTATCCACGCGCCACACTGCCTTGCACCGCAGCGGTCGTCCACACATGCACCCAAGCGCCTCAACGCCAGTGCCGGCCCTACGATAAAGATAAAATGAGAACTACCGGAAATCCTGAGGCCGCAACCGAGGAAGCAAGGTCTTTTTTTACGTCCATCCACAAGTCAAGTTCAACTCTGTGGCTCGGCACCATGTCGCCGAAAACTCCCACCCCAGGCCTGCCATTGAATGAAAAATACCGATTCCGCTATTAAGTAAAAAGTGGATCAGCTCAGACTGCCGATTTGTCTCCGTTTTGCTGAAGATATGCTTCAGATGAACGCGGGCGGTGCCAACCGTGATACCCAGCCGTTCGGCGGCATGTTCCAGTGATGCGCCATTCGCTAATTCGGCTGCAAGCCGCGCTTCTGTTGGGGTCAGCCCGAACAGACTGCGCAAACCATCGGGTTGGACAGGTCTAGGCGTTTCAGGATCGCAGACAACGAGATAGGCGCTTATCGGAAAGTCGTTATCCGTCGAATTTTTGGGCACCGGGCGGACGCTAGCGATCAGGGCCCGTTGCGCGGAGTGCCGCTTCAAGGCGAGAACCGTCGTGGATGCCGACGTTTCAGCACTGCGCCACTGCGTTGCCGTCACGATTGCTTGGCGCAACTCCATAGTTCCCGTGCTGGAGTTGGCCGCCAACCGCCCGTTTTGCAGCAAAAGTCCGTCTTTGCGGTCCAGGATTTCCTGAGCCCGTTGATTGATGACCAACGGTTGGCCGCCGGCATCGACGACCAGCGTGCCCACATTCACGCTATTCAGCAAGGATTGGGCATGGCTGCGCCAGTCCGAGTCGTCTTTGCGCTGCAAGAAATCTACCGTGCGCTGGATGTGCTGCAGCAGACGGGCGCGCAAATTTTCGTCGGACGCGAGGAGCCGCAACCATTGCTTCGCCGCTTTTCGAGTATTCGAGCTGGTTGAATATTCCATCAGTTGCCGCAGTTGGTTCAGCAGCATCTGATCATCCCCCCCGCTCCGACTGCTTCGATGCGGTCGGCGCGGCCGTGCGATCAATGAGAAAGCGCAGTTTTCGCGCAGACTGAGCAGATTTTATGCTCGTTCGGCTCTCCATGATTATTCTCCACCTAAATGCATATGAACCGAATAGGGGAGCGTGGAGTTTCTGTTCTCCGTTTGAACACGTTTAATCTTGCTTCCCCGATGATTCAATGATTACGCACGCACTAAAAACTTTTCATCCATTTTTTGTTTAAAGAGCAAACGATCAGGGGGTACCCTTCCTGTCCGAGGGAACAAACCGGCCGTGTGGCCAAATGGCGCATTCACCGGAGTCAATAGTGCCTTCCGTAATGGGCCGTCGGACGTCAAGTCCCTCGCAGTGATTGTCACGTCGCCGGCTTCACGCTTCCGTCCGTGGTCAGCACGGTGGCCGCCACATCATGCCGTCAGAGAAAGGAAGCCAGCGGGACAATCTAAGGCGCGTGGTTTGCCCCTTGCGGGAACGTCCACAGCACTACTCCCGTCCTCACTGGTTTCCGCGTCCCGGCGACGGGACCTCACCGGAGCACCGCCTTGCGGCCCTGCTCCAAACCGTTGCCCAGCCGTCTTACGCGGCCACCGGCGCCTCCTTGCCCCAGCGGAACTCGCTGCCGTCCACCCACATGCGGTGCAGGACGGTCGCCAGCTTTCTCGCCAGAGCGACCTTGGCCCGCTTCACGCCGCGCCGCTTGGCCACCTCCAGTGCCCAGCGCTTGAGCGTGGAGAACCGGGAGGTCCGGCTCAGCAGCACGTTGGCCGCCTCGTACAGCGCGGTGCGCACCATCGCGTCCCCCACCTTGCTGACCCCGCCGGTCACGTCGGTCTCGCCCGACTGGTATTTCTTGGGCGTCAGTCCGAAGTGCGCGCCCACCGCCTTGGACGAGGTGAAGCGGGCAGGATCATCGACCGTTGCCGTGAAGGTCACGGCAACCAGCGGGCCCACGCCGGGCACGGTCATCAGCCGCCGACAGACCTCATCAGCGCGCACGATCGCCAGCATCTTGCGATGCAGGCGCATGAACTCGCTGTGCAGGCCCGCGCGGGCCGTCAGCATGGCGCCGACGACCTCCTCCAGCATCGCATGTCCCTCGATCAGCTCCTCAACCCGTGCGGCAAAGCGTCCCTTGCTGACCTCACCGACCTTCAGCCCAAAGCCGCGCAGAAGGCCGCGAATGCTGAACTCCACGTCGCGCAGCTTGCTCTGCAGCAGCTTGCGGCCGACCAGCAGGGCACGGACCTCCTGGGCGTCGGCCGACTTGCGGTGCACCGACCGGAACCAGCCCATACGCAGCAACTGGGCGATGCCGCGGGCGTCCTTGCGGTCGGTCTTCACCACCATGGCCGACAGCGCCGCCTTCACATGGCGGGTTTCCAGCAGCACCGTCGCGAAGCCCGCCTCGCTCAGCCCCGCATGCAGCCACTGTGACAAAGGGCCTGCCTCCAACCCGATACGGACCACCGGATAGCCAAGATCAGCGAAGAAGCGCACCAGGGCGTCAGGCTCGCTCGCCACCTTGGCCTCCCGCATGATCTTGCCCGTCGCGTCCACCACGCAGACGCTGCTCTGTTCCAACGAGACGTCGATCCCGGCATAGTGATCCATGGCTGTCCCTCCATGATGCTTGGGGCCGATCCGCTCGGACCCCGTGTCTCACACCATCACTGTGGGGACAGCCGCCCGCCCAAGCCAGAGCTTGGAGCAAGGCCCATTACGGCATCTAACGCGAGATGCCGTGTGACGCAGAAGTATCTTGTTGAGCATCAGCAGCATCGCCAAGCCTCCTGATCTATCTGATGTTTTGATTATCGCCGAACATTATCTGTGCTCCGCCGTGGGTGCACGCTGATCGCCTCAGATGATGCAAACTGCCTAACGGTAAGAGCCTCCGAGCATGGTTGAGAGCTCTCGGCCGGCTCGTAACAGTTGTTCTTTGATCCTAGCAATTTTCTCGGGGGTGAAGCGCGACAACGGTCCGGAAACAGTGAGCGCGCCGACAAGGCCTTCGCGCCTTGAAAATACAGGGACAGCGGCGGCGGCAACCTCTGGGTCGCGTTCACCATAGGATATCAGCGGAAGCGAGTCGAACAGTTCTGGCGATGGCAGGCTATCCGGATTTGTCGGGTCGAACCGCGTGAGCACATGCCCAGCAGCACCCGCAGTTAACGACAGAGCATCGCCCTCGCGAATATGCTCTCGAATTCCATGTGTTGAATCCTCACGGAACAGACAAATCCGCCGATCACCTTCTCGGCGAAAGAACGACGCGCTTTCACCCGTTCCCTCCAACAATGATCGAAGCACTGGCCGAACATAGGCCTCCAGCCGGAACGCGCGCTGGTAGATGGCGCCGAGGCGCATCAATTCAGAGCCAAGCGCATAGGACTTGTCGCTGTGCCGAATCAAAAATCCCGCGCGCTCAAGTGAGGCCGTCAAGCGAAGGATGGTGCTCTTATAGTAACCAGTCCTGGCCGCAAGTTCCGTCAAGTTCAGTGTTTCATCATCGTTGAGGAAGCAACCCAATATGCGGAGTGCTCGATCCACCGACTCAACGCCTCCGTTGGGTTCGGCCTTCCCTGAAAGTTTCCGCTCTGTCTTATCCACCACATTTCTCCCGGCTTCGTCCGTATGCTGGCCTGCCTCTACGACACATTGAACGGCCTTAAGTGCACCTATCAAAGCTTCCCTGGTCCGAAGGGCCGAAGCCATTGATCCGCCTCTAAACCCGACCGGTTTTGATCTGCGCTTTAAGCCTCATTGCATCTCTACCCAACCATTGCCGCTCCGTTTCAGCCCCTTCTGCACATAGTAGGGCGATTGCCAAGAAGGCTGATTGTCACCTCACACGCGCCACTTGACAGGCACGGCGCTGAGTGGTTTTCTACGACAGAACAGAGTTCTGCACAATAGAACTTTTTTGGGGGGAGGGAAGAGCGTGAAGCGCTACAAACTGTTCATCGGTGGGGAATGGTGTGATCCGGTCTCGAACGACTGGTTTGAGACGACGGAACCTTTCTCGGGCAAGGCTTGGGCGCTGATCCCCCGCGGGACGCAGGCGGATGCTGATCGCGCGGTTGAGTCTGCGCACCGCGCGTTTCTGTCCTCCGAGTGGACGAGCCTCACCGCCACGCAACGTGGGGCCCTTCTGCGCCGGCTCGCCGATCTCGTCGAGCGGAACGTCGACCTTCTGGGCGGCATCGAGCAGCGCGACAACGGCAAGCTGATGGCCGAAGTCAGCGGTCAGGTAAAGAACGTCGCCCAATGGTTCCACTACTACGCGGGCTTGGCGGATAAGGTCGAAGGCTCGGTGGTGCCGATCAACAAACCCGGGATCTTCAACTACACCAAGCACGAGCCGCTCGGGGTGGTGGTAGCCATCACGCCGTGGAACTCGCCGTTGGCCCTGACCACGTGGAAGATGGCCCCGGCCTTGGCGGCGGGCAACACCATCGTCATCAAGCCGTCGGAATACACGTCCGCCTCGATCCTGGAATTGGCCAGGCTGGCTGAAGAGGCGGGCTTCCCGCCCGGCGTGGTCAATGTGGTGACTGGCTTTGGTCCGGAGGTCGGCGAACCGCTGGTCCGCCACCGGCTGACCGCGAAGATTGCCTTTACGGGCGGCGACCTTGGCGGCCAGCGGGTGAATGAGGCTGCGGCTTCGGACTTCAAAAAGGTCACGCTGGAACTGGGCGGCAAGTCGCCGAACATCATCTTCGACGACGCCGATCTCGATCAGGCGGTGAAAGGGGCCATCTCCGGCATTTTCGGGGCATCGGGGCAGACCTGCATGGCCGGTTCGCGCCTGCTGCTGCAGGACACCATCCACGACGCCTTCGTGGAACGTCTCGTCGAGACCGCCAAGCAGGCCCGCATTGGCGATCCGTCGCAGATGGACACCCAGATCGGGCCTATCGCCACCCGCGCCCAATGGGAAAAAATCCTGCGCATGATCGGCGTGGCAAAGGAGGAGGGCGCCACCTGCGTGCTGGGCGGCCACGCATTGTCAGGCCCGAAGTACGGCCAAGGCCAGTTTGTCGCGCCGACCATCTTCACCGGCGTGCGCAACGACATGCGCATCGCCCAGGAGGAGGTGTTCGGCCCGGTGCTGTCCGTGCTGCGGTTCAGCGACGAAGACGATGCCATCCGCATCGCCAATGACGTGAACTTCGGCCTTGCGGCGGGCGTGTGGACGCGGGATCTGCACCGGGCCCTTTATTGCGTCGACCGCGTTCGTGCCGGAACCGTGTGGGTGAACAATTATCGCGCGACCAGCTTCGCGACGCCGTTCGGGGGCTACAAGCGCAGTGGCCTTGGGCGCGAGGGCGGCGTGGAGGCGATCAAGGAATACCTGCAGACCAAAAGCGTCTGGATCACCACCAAGCCGAATCGCGCCAATCCGTTCGTGCTCGGCTGAGCAAGGGCTTCCGCAACGCGGTGACGTTCATGGTTGAGACGACCTCAAAGGCCGCTACAGAGTGGTGGCGCACCGGCATCATCGACATCGAGCCGGGCTCGATCCGAGTGCGGGGCTACCCAATTCAGGACCTAGTCGGGGCCATCAGCTTCCCCGATATGATTTGGCTGATGCTGCGGGGGGGCGTTCCCTCCCGCATTCAAGGCGACTTGCTGGGTGCCGCGCTCGTTGCGGCGGTGGATCATGGTCCACAGGCACCATCCATTGCTATCGCCCGCATGGCGTCCACGTGCGGTGTCGGCATCAACAACGCCATGGCGTCGGCCATCAACGCACTGGGCGACGTGCATGGTGGCGCAGGGCAGCAGTGTATGGCTCTGTACGCGGCCATTGCCGCCCGGCAGGAAAACGGCGCGACCTTGGCCGAGGCCACCGAGGCCGAACTCTGCGCCCGGCTGACGCAGCGGCAGCACATCCCCGGTTTCGGCCACCGTTTTCACCCGGTGGATCCGCGATCGGGTCGCTTGTTGGCGCTGGTGGAGGATGCTCGGCAGGTTGGAGCGGTGTCGGGTCACTTCGCGGCGATCGGCCGGGCGGTGGAAGATCACCTCGCGGCGCGCAAGGGCAAGCGGTTGCCCATGAACATCGATGGCGCCACGGCGGTGATTTACAGCGAACTCGGCTTCCCGCCGGAACTCGGACGCGGGCTGTTCATCCTGTCGCGGTCGGTCGGCATCCTCGCGCACGCCTGGGAGCAATCGCAGCAAGGAGGACGCATCAAGGGCCCCATGCCACCGTCTATCCCCTACCGTTACGACGGTCCCGCCCAACGCCCCTTCGAAGGGCGCCCTTCCGCAGGAGAGCGCGCATGACCCCCACCGCGCGTCTGCCCCTCGAGGGCATCACCGTCTTGGATTTCGGCCACACGGTTATGGGACCATCCTGCGCGATGATCCTTGCCGATCTTGGCGCTGACGTCGTGAAAATCGAGCCGGTGCCGAATGGCGAACCGACCCGGCATCTCAAGGGATTCGGCACCGGTTATTTCGGCTACTTCAACCGGAACAAACGCAGCATCGCCGTTGATCTGAAGACTCCGCAAGGTCGAGAGATCGCCCACCGTCTCGTGAAGACGGCGGATGTGCTGGTGGAGAATTTTGCGCCCGGCACCATGGAGCGCCTTGGCCTGGGCTATGGATCGTTGAAGGAGATCAATCCGGGCCTGGTCTATGCCAGTCTGAAGGGCTTCCTGGATGGTCCGTACGCCAAACGCCTGGCGTTGGACGAGGTCGTCCAAATGATGTCCGGCCTCGCCTACATGACCGGACCGAGCGGTCGTCCCTTGCGCGCCGGCACCTCGGTCGTGGACATCACGGGCGGCCTGTTCGCGGTGATCGCGATACTCGTGGCGCTGCGGGAGCGGGAGCGGACCGGGGCGGGCCAGCTTGTGGAGTCCGCGCTGTTCGAAACCACCGTCTTCCTCATGGGGCAGCATCTCTGCTACGCCGCGCAATCGTCGGAGCCGATTCCGCCCATGCCGGAACGCGTCTCCGCGTGGGCGGTGTATGAGACGTTTTCCCTGGTGGACGGACGGCAAATCTTCGTTGGCATCACGACCGACAATCATTGGCAGCGTTTCTGCACCGAGATCGGTCGGCCCGAACTGCTCGCAGAGCCCGCCTATCGCACCAACAACGACCGCATCGCCGCGCGTCCGCAGTTGCTGCCCATTCTCCGGGACTTGTTCGCTGCTCTCACACTGGATGAGGCGGTGGCGGTCTGCGAGCGGGCGCGCGTGCCCTTTGCCCCTATCGCACGACCGGAAGATCTGTTCACCGATCCGCATCTCAAGGCGACCGGTGGGCTGATGGAGACAGCGCTGCCGAACGGCGTGCGGACCGCGTTGCCGAAGCTGCCCATAACGTTGCACGACACCGCGTTCGCGATTCGTCGTGACCCGCCATGCGTCGGTCAAGACACGGCAGCCATTCTTCGGAAACTGGGCTTCGACTCCGCTACGATTACCGACCTCGCCGCCGCACGCGTCGTTGTCGACGGTTACACGGCGCGGGAGCCGCCGGGTGCGCAACTCGAGCCTTCTCGATAAATACCAAGCGAACAGACAAGCGTGCAACATTGGGAGGAATGACTCATGCAGGGTAAAGAAACCGACACCGATCTTCTGATTGTCGGCTGTGGCATCGCCGGACTGTCGGCGGCCGTGTCGGCCCTCCAGGCGGGACTGTCGGTCACGCTTTTGGAGCGCGCGCCCGAGGCCGATTTCGGCGGCAACACTCGCTGGACCGAAGCCTACATGCGCATGAAGAACGATTCGGAGGTTTCCGACGATTTTGAGGAGCATTTCGCTGCGAACGCCGGGGTCAACCTTGATCCGAATGTGCTCGCCGCCTTGGCGGAGCCGTACGAGCACTGGCCGGAATATGTGAAGGCGCACCCGCTTCCCGACCCGGAAGTGATCGCTCAATTCGCCACCTGCGTGCCGCCGACCATTGCCTGGCTCAAGGAATTCGGCCTGCGCTTCGAGCCGCAACCAATTTACCTGCTGACCCAGAACACTACACGCATCGCCGCTCAGGGCGGCGGCCTCGCGTTGATTGAGCGATTGATGACCGAAGCGAAGGCGCTCGGGGCCCGCGTCCTGTACCGGACGACCGCGGTCGATTTGCTGCGCGACGAGACCGGCCGCATCGCCGGGGTGACGGTAGTTGGCCCGGACGGGCTGCGCAGCGAGCTGCGCGCCAAGGCCACGGTTCTGGCCTCTGGCGGTTACCAGGGCAATCCGGAGATGCTGACGCACTACATGGGAGCACGAGCCCGCAACATCCGGCCGGTGGCGCGCGGCGGCTACTACAACAAGGGTGAGGGCATCCGCATGGCACTGGCCGCCGGGGCGGCTCCGGCGGGCGATTTCGGCTCCTACCATGCCGAACCGGTCGACCCGCGATCGCGCCAGCCCGAAGCGGTCATCTTCATCTGGCCATATGGCATCCTCATCAATAAGTGCGGCGAGCGCTTCCTCGACGAGGCGCCGGGCACCGCCGACGCCACCTACGACAACATCTCGCGGACCATCGCCGACCAGCCGGACGGCATCGCCTACGTCATCTTCGACGATCAGGTCGAGGACATTCCGCGCTGGCGCACCAGCATCCGGTCGGATGTGCCGGCTTACGAATCCGACACGCTGGAAGGGTTGATCCGCCAGCTGGATCTGCCCGAACAGGCCGTGCTGGCGACCATCGCCGCCTATAACCAGGCCTGCCCGAGCGACACCAGCGGCTTCGAACCGTTCCGCCTTGACGGTATCGCCACCGCCGGCCTAACCCCGCCAAAGACCAACTGGGCGCGGCCCATCGTCAAGGCGCCGTTCCGGGCCTATCCGATCATCTCGGCTAATTGCTTCACATTTGGCGGGCTGAAGGTGAACACCAATGCCCAGGTCCTCGACAACGACGGGCGGGTCATTCCTGGTCTGTATGCTGCCGGTGAGACGGTCGGGATCTATCACCAGGTCTACACGGGGTCGACTTCCGTTCTGCGCGGTGCCGTATTTGGGCGCCTTGCCGGGCTGCACGCCGCGACGGTCTTGAAGAAGTAAGCATGAGAGCGGCTCCGCGGAGCCGCTCTCATCACAAAATGACAAATTTCGGGAGGAAATCATGAAACGTTATGGTGTCATCGCTGCGCTGGCGGGCTGCGTTTTTGCCCAGGCGGCTCATGCCGAGTTCAGCGACAACCGGGTCAAGCTCGGCGTGCTCACCGATTTGTCCGGCCAGCTGACCGACAACACCGGCCAGGGCTCCATTGTCGCGGCTCAGATGGCCGTGGAGGATTTTGGCGGCAAAGTCAACGGCGCGCCGGTGGAGGTCATTTCTGCCGACCATCAGAACAAGGCGGACGTCGGCTCGGCCACCGCACGCCGCTGGTTCGATGTCGACGCGGTCGACGCCATCATGGATGTGCCCAATTCTGCGGTCGCCCTAGCGGTGCAGCAGGTCACCAAGGAGAAGAACCGGATTGTCCTGTTCTCCGGTCCGGCGGCCTCGGATCTGTCGGGCAAAGCCTGCACGCCGAACGGTGCTCACTGGACCTACGACACTTACGCGCTCGCCCACGTCACCGGCGAGGCGGTGGTCGGTGCCGGCTTCCGTGATTGGTTCTTCCTCACCTCCGACTACGCCTTTGGGCATGCGCTGGAAGGCGACACGTCGGCCGTGGTCAAGGCGAGCGGCGGCAAAGTGCTGGGCAATGTGCGCATGCCCGCCAACAACGCAGATTTTTCCTCCTTCCTGCTGCAGGCCCAAGCGTCCAAGGCGAGCGTCATTGCCTTGGCGACGGCGGGGGCCGACACACAGAACGCCATCAAGCAGGCCGCCGAGTTCGGCGTCACCCAAGCCGGCCAGAAGCTGGCGGCATTGCTGCTGGCCATCAACGAGGTGCACGCGCTGGGTTTGTCGGCGACCCAAGGCGTCATGCTGACCAGCCCCTTCTATTGGGATCTCAACGACGAGACCCGCGCGTTCGCCAAGCGCTTCTTTGACAAGCGTAAGGTTATGCCGTCGATGTACCAGGCCGGCGTCTACAGTGCGGTGACGCACTACCTCAAGGCGGTGCAGGCGGCCGGAACGGATCGCGCGGACGCCGTGATGGCGAAGATGAAGGAGTTGCCGATCAACGACTTCATGACCAAGAACGGGAAGTTGCGCGAGGACGGACGCGTCATCCGTGACATGTATCTGTTCGAGGTGAAAGCCCCAGCGGAGTCGAAAGCGCCGTGGGACTATTACAAGCACATCCGCACCATTCCGGGCGAGAAGGCATTCCGCCCGCTTGCCGAGAGCGACTGCCCCCTCGTCAAGAAGTGAGCCGCCGCGGGCCGCGACCACATACCGGTGGCGCACCGCGTCGTGTGGGGAGGGTTCAGCCAGAGCGCTCCCCGCTCCCTTGTGACGGCTTTTGACCAATCACCCGTGCAGTCTTGCCGATTTCTCCGTTCATCTAGCAAGGGCATGCGTTAGCGCTTCCAAGCGGTGGTGACCGGCCCCGCATCTATTTGTAACGGTGGGCCGCCGTAATGAACCGATGATCGGCCGCTACGCCGGTGCTCTATCGGCTGTGCGGGCCGATGATTTGGCCGCTGTTCCGTTGTGCGCGCTTGTCAAGCGCAACCCTGGTCTCGATCCGGCCGCCATGGGCGGCCGGCTGGCAGCGGTGCTAGGGGCGTTGCAGGGCTGACTGCATGGTGGCGCTCCATCGCTGGTGCTCGACATGCTGGACGCGATCGGCGACGCGGAACAAGCGGATGCTTGGTTCACGGCGGCTCTTTGCCGTGGTGAGCGTCTGATGGGTTTGGCTCGCGAGCTTACCTCGTCAGGGACCTTCGTTCGGATCTCCTCAGATCCTCACTGTTCAATCTGGCGCCTCGCGTGGAGCAACGTGTTGCGTTCGCTGAAGCGGTGGAACGTGCAGCCCTGAGATCGTGGCATCGCTGCGGCCCGGCCGGATGCTGCATACGAACGTTGAGTTCTACGCTGTCTTGCTGCTGGAAGCGGTCGGCGTACCGCGCAGTGGGTTTACACCGATGTTCGCTGTGGCCCGTTCCGCTGGCTGGGCGCCCATGTGCGGGAACAGGAGCGGACAGGGAACATGCTGCGCCCGCGGACCCGGTACGTTGGACCGGCTCCAACCGGGTCGCCCGTCGACATCTCAGGCCTCGGGCTATGACCGGTCATTGTATTCAAACCACTCAGAGGCAGCGATGAGCGAGGACATTATTCTCGAAGCACGTGGACTCTCCAAGGAGTTCAAGGGCTTCATCGCGGTGAAGGAGGTCAACCTCCAGGTCCGCCGCGGCACCATCCACGCGCTGATCGGCCCGAACGGGGCGGGCAAGAGCACGGTGTTCAACCTGCTCACCAAGTTCCTGACGCCGACGCGCGGCCGGATCCTCTACAAGGGCCGCGACATCACCTCCATGAAGCCCGCCGACGTGGCGCTGCTCGGGCTGGTGCGGTCCTTCCAGATCTCGGCCGTGTTCCCGCACCTCAGCGTGCTGGAGAACGTCCGCGTGGCGCTTCAACGCCCGCTCGGCACCTCCTTCCACTTCTGGAAGCCTGAATCGAGCCTGCGCGCCCTGCACGAGCGCGCTATGGAGCTGATCGAGGCGGTCAACCTGATGCCCTGGGCGAACCACACCGCCGCCGAGCTGCCCTATGGCCGCAAGCGCGCGCTGGAGATCGCCACCACGCTGGCGCTCGACCCGGAGGTCATGCTGCTGGACGAGCCGCTGGCCGGCATGGGCCACGAGGACATCGAGCGCACCGCCGCGCTGATCAAGCGCGTCTCCGCCGACCGCACGATCCTGAT
>Ga0065721_10049568_pt1 | contig 31391 bp, 28 predicted proteins | sample Mesricmetagenome_FD_59108 | JGI IMG/M metagenome (GOLD analysis project Ga0065721, IMG submission 59108) | Mesophilic microbial community from rice straw/compost enrichment Sample: eDNA_1 v2 (version 2) | ecosystem: Engineered > Solid waste > Grass > Composting > Bioreactor | place: USA: Davis...
AGCTCTTCAATGACGGCGCGCGTTGCATTGACTTGTTTGGCACCGTCTTGCACCTGCGTGCGTGAGGCATCAATAAGCGCCTTGATTTCCTTGGCGGCAATGGCGCTGCGCTGAGCAAGCGCTCGCACCTCGCCAGCCACGACTGCGAAACCTCTGCCTTGCTCGCCGGCGCGCGCAGCTTCCACGGCCGCATTGAGTGCGAGGATGTTCGTCTGGAATGCGATACCGTCGATGACGTTCACAATCTCCGAGATGCGGGCAGAGCCCTCCTCAATGCCAGTCATGGTTTGAACGACCTGACCCACGGCCTGGCCGCCGGCAGCAGCCTTTTCAGACGCAGTATCTGAAAGCAGTTTGGCTTGCTGGGCATTGTCAGCCGTTTGGCGCACCGTGCCGGCGAGTTCTTCCATGCTGGCGGCAGACTCTTGAAGGCTAGCGGCTTGTTGCTCCGTGCGGCTTGATAAATCCACATTGCCCGAGACAATTTCGCTGGATCCTTGATAAATCTCCTGGGCCGCTTGGCGCATCATATGCACCATATGCTTCAGGCTCTCTTGCATCTTGGCCAAGCCCGTTAGCAGCTTGTGGACTTCATTGTTGGAATCTTCTGCCGGAATGTTGATTTGCGCGCTCAAGTCTCCTTTTTCAATGTGGCCGAGAAGCGTGACGGCATCATTCAAGGGGGCGAGGGTGCGGCGAGCAAGCAGGCTTACCACGCTAACGATCAAGGCCGTGGCGATCAGCATAATGAAGAACAGCAGACGCGCTTCCGCCTCTGCCTCTTGCATGAATTGGTCCTTGGGCCCTGAGGCGAAAATCGTCCACCCCAGTTCCGGAACCTCGGCCCATGACACAAGCGTCACACCTCGATCTCCGCTGAGGTCGAGTTCGACAAACCCACTGCCTCTGCCGTTGTTGATGTTCTTGAGGACGGACTCGACGGCAGCGACCGCTTTCTGTCCTTGGCGTTCGCCGGCTACGTAGTACCAGCCGTCTTCGCGGTGCTCAATTACACCAAGTCGACCATGCTCCGCGACCGTTGATCCCAACATGGTGGTAACGAGGTTCTGAATATCCTCATTCACATCGATTCGGACCGTCAGTCCACCATAGGTTTGACCCTGGGTATCCTTGAGCGGCAGTACATTCATGGCATACCAACGACCATTACGCTGTACGAGGCCCGCATGCTCCTGTCCGGAGTCCAGCGTACGTGCCACATGGTCAGCTGCGGGCAGCTTGCTACCTATTTCGTACTTGCCTTGTGCGTCCTTCAACATTGTGGCGATACGTACCCAGCTTCCTTGGTGACGCTGGAACACAGCCGTGTCGGCCCCGGATAGATCCCGGATACGCTCCAAAATGTTCGTTTGCCCGCTCACGATGCGGCCGTTGGGTGTGACCATGATGGGCAGGGAGCCGGCTGAACCAACGTTCACATTGTTTTCGCCCAGTTGGGGGAGACCTCCGAGCGCCTTGATGTAGGCGGGCATCATTTCCTTGCCACGATATACAGCGCTGTCGAACACAGTCTTGAGCGCCTTCTCATAGGTGGAAATCGCCGTGGTCATTTCCCGGCTCACCGAGTCGAGGGCCTGACGCGTAGTCTCTTTGATGACGAGCCCAGTGACGACAGCCATGGCCGCGACGGTGGTAACGCCCGCACCTAACGCCATCTTGAAGGTCAGCGACCGGCGAGCAAACCAAGTACTTGCAGCACCGATTTGTCCTTCCTTGTGTTGCTTAAACATCAAATACTCCAGAGTTGGCGCTAGGCGCCGTAGTGCTTCATTCAGCCTGAATAACTGAAACTACATACAGATAATCTGTGCACACACAGTATTGAAACTCGCTCCACGCGTTCGGTAAGACGGGCTCCTGGAAGACGCGATCGCGTCTCCCCCTTCAGCGTTACGTACCTCCCCGTGCCCGGCCCAGAGACTTCAATTCAGCCCATGGCTAGCACTGCATCGTTCGGGATCTTTGCGTGACCATCTATGCCGTCCTACCTCTTTTTGGGCGATCGCCTATTTACGGCTGTATACACACTAGTTTTTAGGACCCCTGTGCCGAACCTTTCACCATGGGGGCTTGGGTGCTGCGAAGCAGGTCTGGAGTGGTGGGTTTCGGGAGGCTATCTCGCAGCAGATCCCCAAACATTCGAAGCCCTGCAACTGCGAGTAACCGGTAGACCGCGTGCAGGAACAAGGGAAGGAGTGAGCGGCACAAAGGTAGGTGAATGTAGGGGCGCCTCGGTGTGCGGACGCGTTGGGATGGGACAACTCAACAAGAAACGTCCAACAGTGGAGGCGAGCTGCCTGTGACCGCAGTGTTTGAACATGCGAAAAAAAAGCAGTGCTCTAGTGAGCACTGCTTTAATGCCTGGTGAAATCGGACGTTTAATTTGCCGAGGCGAAGATCTGGTCCTGGGTTAGATCAAGGTAGCCCGTAAGCACAATCTCGACCGGTTCAATGAGCGCCTCATTCTCGTCGCCCTTGCCGCCGTGCCTGAACTGTACAAGCAAAGCGCTGGAGTCGGCCCGACCGTCTCCGTCGGTATCTACCGTATAAATGTCGCTAACCTGTTTGACACCAGCCAATTTCAAACGGTCGTTCCCATCGAAGCCATGTAAGACGCCACGCTCGTTTACAAAATCGAGGCCATGATTGACGACGAATGTCGTGACATCACCGAAACTGGGTTCCGATACCAACGGCGCTTCATCAGCACCTTGCAATTCAAATTTAATCGTTTCGACATTGGACACGGCCCCGTGCTCATCCCGCACCAGGACGTCGAAATTCAGGGGAATGATTTGGCCGGCGCTTCAGTCGTCGAGAGCCTGAGCATTTACCGTGAATGTGTATTGACCCGAGGTCGAGTCTATTACAAGCGTCCCATAATCGCCGCTTAAGGAAACTGTTCCATCGGCATTTACAACGACGCCTTCGGTCTGCGCAAATCCATACGTGAGCACTGCCCCGTCGTCGACATCGCTTCCCCGCAGTTGCCCTTCGAATGACTGGGAAGACGCAGGGCCAGACGTATCTTCAATGACGATGGGGTCGAGCGGAAGTGCCTCAAGCGTGGGCGCGTCGTTCAAACCGATCACCTCAACGGTAGCCGTGGCAATGCTCAGCGCCCCATTTCCCATTTGGATGACGTACTCGAACGTATCGATGGCAACCTGACCTTGGGCCAGACTCTGGTGATTCACCTTCGAAATATCGTAGCGAACCATCCCATTTTCGATGGAGATGACAGCCCCTGAAGCCAGAATGACTCTATCAAGCACTTCAACTTGAACGCTGCTCGGAGTTATGCCCTGTGCCAGGGAGTAGAGTTTTGCAGAGCCCGGATCATTTGCCAGTACGTTCAGTGTGTTGGACTGCTGATCTTCGTTCAGAGCCGACCTAAAAAGCTCATCCTTGGCCGCGCCGGTTTGGAAGGCAATTTTTTGGGTTGTGGGTGTGCTGCCGGCAACGGGTTTGTTGTTTTTCGACATAACCCACTTCAACGGGTAGAAAGTAAAAATAGCCGGCGTTGCCGGCCATTCGACCAAAGCAACCCGGCTATCTTCTTGAGACCCGTGGCTTTCCGACCCCGCATCACTGCGGGTGTGGCTACAGAATTTGCGGATTGTAACGCGAGTCAACGCGCTACGCTGAAAAGGCGCGCCGACAGTCGCCACGGCAGGAGCGGTAGCGAAATACAGGCACGCTGAACTGAAATTCTCACCAGGCGGGCGAGTATGCCCCTGGGCACATCGACCGCGGTCCTGTCACGTATTGAGCCTTTTCCGGTCGCGATTCCCGCCCTTATTTTCATGATAATTTACGTTCCATCAATTTTTGATTGAGGAACGGGTATGACGATTCACCATATAAAGAAGACAGTGAGTTTTGAAGGTCTGCAGGATAGCGGAACCGTGGGCTCTCCCTTGAGTGCGCCGGCATGCGCTTTAAAAAGCTATGAAGTGCCGCTCGAAGGGGTGGAGGATCCGTCGACGGGGGTTTGGGAGTGCTCACCGGGTTCCTTTCGCCGCGAGGTCACTCGGGCGGAAGTGATGCACTTCCTGTCGGGCGAATGCACATTCACTCCGGACGGTGGAGATCCAATGCATATTGAAGCGGGTGATACGCTATTTATGCCCCCTAATACCACCGGGGTCTGGGTCATCAAAGCTACGGTGCGCAAGGTATTTACGCTGCTGTAGAGCCCTAGGTCCCACGTAAAAAGCCGCAAACACAAAACAAAAAGGCCAACCCGGTTGGGGCTGGCCTACGCATTAGCTTTACTACAAATTCTGTGGTGGCCTGGGGCGGAATCTAATTGATAGGCCCCAGCCCAGTGTTTGTGCGCTTTCTGATTTGCGCACGACACACGGGGTGCCATTCGGGGTGCCAGTGTAGAAAAACAACAAAACCGGGCTTGTTTGGATGCGTGCTGCTGTCGCATCGAGCGAAGCCTCATGCCAGCTCCAAGCCTGACTGCAAAGCGTCTGCCTGCGCGGCGAACTCAGTCGGGCGACGTTTGCGAAAAGCTTCCAGATTCGCGAGCTTCCAGCGCAGGGCGGGAAGTTCCTTTGCGTGACGACATTCGAGTAAGGACCAGTCGGGCTGTGCCCTTACCAGGCCGACAAGAAACTGCTTGTGCTTGTCAGTCAGTAGCCGAGGTAGATCGTGTCGCAACTGGGAGCGTGCAACAAGCAAGGTGTCCAGAGAACATTCGACTTCCGTCATGCCGACAAACGCTCGTTCGTATTCCGCAGATACATCCTTCTCGGTACCGAACAGAACTTCATGCGGGGGACGGTTGTGGCCTGCCAGGTAGATGACGAAGCATTCGGCCATGCCTTTCGTCAGGCCGCCTGATTCATAAAGCTGCCATACATCGAACAGATCGCGGGGATGCTGGCGATCAAGCGCTGCGACCAATTTGCCAGCGTACAGTTCATCGCGGGCAAGAATTGGCGTCTCGAACTCAACGCCAAACAAGTCGCTGGTCCTTGTGCTGAGTGATCGGTATTCGACGGGCAGTGCGGTGCCACGGAACACAACGTTCACTTCTATCTTCACCTGACTGCTTTCGTTCTCGACGATCAGTTTGGTATCGGCCAAATCTTTACTGCGGATCAGGCGAGTTTGGACACCAAGCGGTTCAAGGCGTTGAGAGATAGTGGCTAGTTCGTCGGTGATGGCCTGGAGCGCTTCGTCGCGTTTTGTTTGCCAGGGACGGTAGGCTACGTCGATATCAACGGACAGGCGGGGCATGTCCTGCACGAAAAGATTGATTGCCGTACCTCCCTTCATGGCAAAGATGTCGTTATTGAAAACAGCCGGGGTAACGGCCAGCAGCAAACGGACCGTATCCGCGTAGGTTTTATCCATGAGGATTCAGGCTCAGTAAAGTACCGTCGGGAAGCCGGCTTATCCACCGTTTATCGCTACCCGTATGTATTGGATAGCGCGCCAACAAGTCATCGGCATCGACCACCCCTGTTTCCCGGGCCCAGGTAAGAAAAAGGCGAACGGCTTTGATGCTGGTGCAGCACGCCAGCAGTTGGCCGAGCAGGTCCTTGCGTGGTGAGCGCAGGCCGTCGAAGAGGTTACGGGCTTCTTCCAGGCTTTGTCGGGTTCCTGCGTCGTACAGCATTTCCAGGACGGCACGTTCAGCAACCGCTACACAGAGATCATCTGGCAGGCCGGGTGGGGTCGTTAGAGTCTTGCTTGGCAGGTTGCTGTCTGGCCAGTTGAAGAGCCGGGCGTAGACGTATCGGGCCGGGAATCGTGAGGTGAACCATTCGGGCAAAACATAGCGGGTGTCGCCCCATAGCACCAGCGTGTCGCGACCCAGGTTGTGTCTGATGCCTTGCAGAGCCAGGGCGCTTTTACCTCCAACGTGCAGACCTGGAACATGTCGCTGAAGAAACAGCAATGCGCCATAGACGCTGAAGTCGTCATTGGGAAAGGCATAGACGCCTTGAGCCAGGCGCACGAGCCATCCATTCTTGGCATAGTCGGCCGCCATCTTGGGAGAGACGCCGAGTTTCCCCAAGGTATGAAGGTCAAACGGTGCACCCCTCGGGATATCGGACTGCACACGTCTGATTAGATTGTGCTTTGAATTTCCGCTCATAGGTTAAAAGTAGCACGAAATTCAATCGTTTAGGAGACAGCGTGAGAACATATAAATGTGCGGCCAGCCCTACATATCTAGGGAGAATGATTAGATCTTGAATTGTTAATTACGTTAAAAGTTAAATAATCATCGAAATTTAATCAAGATCTTCGGTGGCGTAGTGAGGCATGCGCAGCACACACAGTGCACCTTTAGCTTGCCAAAGCTTTATTTCGTTCAATTAGTGCATGGACACTCGCCGCCGTAATCCCGCTCGAACGCTTCCCAATTTTTATGAGTACCAACTCCCCTTCGTTGACCAGCCGGTAGATCGTTGATCGCGACACGCCCAGTTTTGCTTGCGCCGTGGGTACCCGATACAGCAGTGCCTCATCAGGTTGTTTCGGAACTTGCCTGCTGGATGTCGGGTAGCCAAAGATGCTGTTGGGCATTGCCTGCTCCTTCATATACTCCTCCGTTAGACCTTGGGAAACACCCTGCACGCCAGGATGCTTTCCAAAGCCGGCGCTGCTGCGCCGTCGTGGTCGGCCCGCCAAGATGCCGCGATGGGGGCCGGGTGCTTTGATCGTTCCCAGCAGAGCCCGCCGCTGGCTCCGCTGCTGCGGTTCGGCGGGATGCTGGGAACTGCGGTCTTTGCCGCTGTCATCAACGGATTACGCGCCATCCATCGAATTTGGCCTGCCTTCGGCAGAGCCGGCGTCCGTGTAAACGGATCGTCACTCCAGCCTTCCAGTTCACACCAGTCGCTACCGGCCCGGAAGGGGAATGATTTTTCACCTGCTTTACTCCTACCCAGGTGCATGTCGCCCTGCACGAAGCCGACGACACGGGTAGCCGCGCACTCGCACCGTTCGCAGAGAACAGGGCGCGGTGTTTATCGGTGCTTTGTTGTTAAAGAGCAGGCTTGATGTAATCATTACGTATCTATTGGGATGAGTCAATACATATCTAATAAGAAAAAGTCATATTAGCGTTGAGGACAATTCCCGAATGACGGATTCTTTGTTCATATGGAACATACGGACCCGTCCTGCGCCGTGGCACACAGGAAGCGGCTGTCTACGATCTGTTGCTTTTTTGTTATCCGCTGCCAGCGGTGGGGCGCATGACTAACGTCTCAATCACCAGACGATTGATCGTCTTTCCGGCCATGTTTCGCCAACTTCATCTGAATATAGTCGGCGATATCCTCCTGCACGTGCATGGGCAATTCTGCGACAGCGTTACGGGAAATGCTTGGCCATGGCCATTCCGCTTCAAACATCTCCCCCTTGCCGGTGACGAGCCATTCCGCTCTCACGTGCAAGGCGGCCGCAATCCACACAATATGTCGTGAGGATTCGCTGCGACCACTTTCGATGTGCGCAATCGCCCCCTGTGTCAGGGGAGTCTGGACGAGGTTAGCTAGCGCTTCTTGCGTCAGGCCACGTGTGGTCCGTGCGATACGTAAGCGTTCGCCGATGGTGCTCATGCTATGGGGTGCCAGATAGATTTTCCAGTAGATAGATACATTATGACAGAATTGAACCGCTCGGCATGTTCTTAATAAAATTACTTTACTACTACTATTCCCAGCTAATTTGTCAAATGTGGATCATTTTGAAGAGTACTGAGACACAGCGGGACGCAGTTTAACCATGTGTCGACAAGGTCAGCATGTAATGGACCGCGATGTCTTGCAATAGGGAATTGAGCTGCGTTTGCGTTCGCGCCTACCAATTCTCTTATGGCGACATGCTGTGCATGTCGAAGGGCGCTCGCCGCGCGGCCGGTATCCACAGGCCCTATTTCCTCGGCATGGGTCGCCATTGCCGTGAGTGTGCCGCCTAAAACGCCGACTGTATCACTGCATGACGCCCTACAAGGGGTGCGCATCGCCGGGTACTCACCCGGTCCCTCCGGTTCTCTTCGTTCTCCACGGGCTGCGGCTTCCGTTCCCGCCCCTTTCCGTTCGTCCTTTCTTGATCCAGCGCGGCAAGGCGACGAACTCACGGCAACGGTGGCACTCCGGGCCAGACGTAGTACTGCGGACACCGCAATCACTACAGAAGGCTCGGAATCTTCGGCCCCGGTGCCATTTAACCCCGGAAGGAGAAAGCAACGATGGAAAACCAAACCGCCGCGCTGAGCTATGACAACATGAACACGATGCCCGCCCTGTACGTGCGCGGCCCAAGCGGTCGCTACAAACTTGCCAGCGATGATGAGATTCTTGCAGCTGGTCGAATAGCAGCAGAAAGCTTGGTTCCGCGGGAGCAGCCGTTGGATAACCCCACAAAAGTACGCAGGTTCTTTCAGTCTAAGCTGGCCGGCCTGGGGCATGAGTGCGCTGCGTTCCTCTATCTGGATAGTAGGTTCAAGCCCATTCGGTACATAGAGCAGGGAATGGGAACGATCAATCAAGCCAGTGTTTACCCTCGCGAGATCGTAAAAACCGCATTGCGCTTGAATGCCGCTGCGCTGATCATGTCGCACAATCACCCGTCGGGGTCCACTGAACCGAGTGCCGCCGACTTGAACCTTACGCTACACCTCAAGAGTGCATTAGCGCTCATTGATGTTCGGTTACTAGACCATATCATTGTGACTGCGGCAAATACGATTTCCTTGGCGGAGCTTGGGCAGATATGATGAACCACCGCGCGCGGTGGGATAGGTGTCCTACCGTGTGCATCGCCGCAGCGACGTGATAACGATTCCCGGACATCGGAGACTCGGCATGTAGAATGAGCTAGAATGGTAAAATTTTCCTCTATTTTTTGATGGTCGCCTTGGCGCGGACTGACTCGCACAGACGAACAACAGCCAAAACGGCACCCATCAATCTGATCGAACACTCCAACTCTCGTGCAGCGGTGTACATGTGTTCCTTTGGCAATCCGGCCGCGAACTGTGCTTTCAGGGGGGCGACTTAAAACCGCATTACGCTTTATCACTAACGATCGATCTTTGCCCATATGTCAAATAACCTCTCCCCGGTGCCTTGTACCCTACTCTCAGAAGAAGAAATGGTAAGTCGAATGCCTTACGTCTTATACCAAGGTGACTGCTTAGAGGGGATGGGTGAGATTCCAAATGAAAAGGCAGGCCTAATTATTACCGACCCGCCATATAACCTCGGGCTGTTCATGCAGAAAAGAAACGCCGGCGTTTTCCGTATGCGCGAGAATCATTTCGTTAAAAGTGGGTGGGACGATCTACTGTATGAGGAATGGGACGCTAAAATGAGAGCGTTTCTCAGCGAAGCTTACCGGGTACTGCGGGATAATGGAGCGATGATAATTTTTATGTCGCTAATTAAGCTTGAAAGCTTAATCGCGGCTGCTCAAGATGCCGGCTTTTATTATAAGACGGTCGGAATATGGCATAAGACGAATCCCATTCCGCGAAACATGAATCGTACTTTCGTGAATTCAACTGAAGCGTGGCTCTATTTCGTCAAGAAAGGACCGTCGGGTGTCTTCAATAATAACGGAAAATTGTTGCATGATTTTTTTGAATGCTCTGTTACTCCGGCATCGGAAAAAAAGTTCGGAAAACACCCTACCCAAAAACCTTTAAAGCTCATTTCTCACTTCGTTGAGGTGTTGTCTAATCCTGGTGACTTGGTGGTAGACCCATTTATGGGAAGCGGAACAACAGGAGTTGCGAGCACTCAGCAAGGTAGAGAATTTTTCGGTATCGAGCTGAATAAGGAGTATGTCGAAATTGCGCGTCGCCGATTGGACGCCCAACTAATATGAGATGCGTAGACTTGTTCTCTGGTGTTGGAGGGATGTCTCTCGGTTTCGAGCAGGCAGGCATGGAAGTCATTATTGCGATTGAGAAAGATCCCGCAATTGCTTCCGGGTATATTGAAAATTTAAGAAAGACAAGAGTTGTTGTTGATAAGGTGGAAAACATTGACATCGAGTCGATGTTTCACCCATATAAGCAGCACGGGATAGACGTAGTGTTTGGGGGTCCGCCGTGTCAGGGGTTTTCCCAGAAGGGGAAACGTCTACATATCTATGACGATAGGAATTACTTATTCAGATACTTTGTCAGCGTCGTTCGTTATCTCAGGCCATCTTTCTTTGTTATTGAGAATGTCCCTAATATACTGACTACGGCAAATCGTTATTTCTATCAGGAAATCTACGATGAGTTTTCTAAACTGGGCTATATAGTGCAAGCTCGGACCCTAAATGCATCTGAGTACGGCGTTCCACAGCATCGTAGGAGAGCGTTCATCGTAGGAAGTCTACCCCCTTTCAATTTCGAATTTCCAGTTCCCTCGCAAGCCGTCGTTACGGTAAATGATGCTATTTCCGATTTGCCTCCCTTGAAGGCGGGTGAAGGCGAGGAGTTCTATCCTTATACATCACCAGCGCGCACCAAGTATCAAGCGGAGATGAGGGCGGGAGCCAAAGGTTTTTTTAATCATCAAGCCACACGACACTCCAAAATCGCCTTGGAGAGACTTGCGATGATTCCGCATAATGGAGGGGGAAAAGAGTCTTTGACGAAAGAACATCTCACTAAATCGATCTATAGTGGCACATGGACTCGACTCACGGAGGATGAGCCTGCGCGCACTATAACGACTCGGTTTGATACCCCTTCGTCGGGACAATTTACGTTGCCGAGACAGGATCGCTGCTTGACAGTGCGCGAAGCCGCACGGCTCCAGTCTTTCCCTGATTCGTTTGTGTTTACCGGTACCAAGTCGAATCAGATGCTTCAGGTCGGTAATGCGGTGCCGCCGCTGTTAGCTAAAAGCATCGCTACAGCAATTTCCGTATCAGCTGATCGCCTATTGCCGGCATAATTGCGTAGAGTCACATATTATTTGAAGCTCAACTTCGGTCAGAGGTTTGCGCTTCAGGTACCGATCTAGCGCCTGTAGTGGGTTCAAGCTGATGGATACAACCGGCTTTTTTGTCATGTTATCTACCGTGACCCACCCGGATGTCCAGATGAACCTGGTGTCGCATCGTTCTGGGAATATAAAGGCATTCAATACCACTCCATCTTGAGAGTAGCGTTCCAGGAATTTCTCACTGCGTAAAGTAATTTCCTCGTAGTGCACTTGCTTAGAGATCGAATCCATGCCTGGGACACCCAATGCCGTTTCATTCCGGAATTGCGGTCTATAGTACTTAGCATCAGTCAGTAGAACACCGTTCTGTGAGGGTAGTTCTGTTAGGCAGTCCAATCGGAAGCGACCCTCCGCTTTAAAGTGCGCGGCCTGCTCTAGGCGCCGCCACTGTGGAAACGGCATTATCGTGCTCCAATATTCATCGTTCTTCTTATCGTGCATTAAGAAGCTACAAATGTCTTCCCACACATACTCGAAATAGCAAGTGCCGAAATAAGAGACAGGTTTGACTGGGGAATTGTTGCCCGAGATCCAAGTTCTCAGTGCTTTCAATACACTTATGTTTCTTGCAGCGTATTGCCTACGCATAGTCGCTCTAAGAATAGCGTCAATCCTGTTCGTGTTGGATAGCGTACGTGGCGCGGCGGAAGTGATCGAAGGGTATCCGAGTAGGTCCGCGTAGCGGGCGTGGCACTCCGCTACAACAAATAAATGAATATCCGCGATTAGATGTTGATCGATGGAGGTCTTCCGTCGGGAAACCCAGTGGTCATGTATCCAACTTTTACCGGTCCAGATGGGTTCAACTCTATCGAAAGTCTTTGGCCAGTCAGGTTCTCTATCCGTTGAAAATACGTGTTGAGTTGACTTTAACGTGAGTGGTCCGAAATCGTAAAAATCCTCCAGAATAAAACTCGCGAGCTCAACTTTGCTGAGCAAGCCTTCCCGACTGGGGCTATGGAATAGATGCGCGTCAGGGATGGCTTGTGCAATTGCCTGAGACTTTGCAACGCGTCTCAGTACATTAATGACCGTTTTCGCATGATGCTCATCATTCTCAGTACAATATTTCGGTAAAAAAAATAATTGTCTCTTTTTGGTTTCTAATAATCCGACATAATGGAGTGGCTTAGATCTTCGGTTCGGTCCAAGGGCAAGCGCATGCTCTATGTTGTATGCGTCACTCTCCGAGATTACGTTGTCACTTAACAGATCATTAAGTGATATGGAGCCCTCTCGAACAAAGTGGGTGTGCGTGGCCATTTTTAATCAATCGGGAATCGAAATATGTTTTTCCCCTGATCATAGAGCTGAAGAAGGTCGGACAACGTAGTGCCCTCTGAAATAAATAATTCGTCCGCTCGGTGACGTAGTACGTCATCTCTCAGATAACTTAAGAGCTTATATCGAAAAGCGACGTCATCCTTGAGCTCTTCCTCGCTTAGAAAGAAAGGCCCAATGTGCATATCTTCGTCGACACCTAGCAGCGCGAGTTGTTTATTTAGCCTTCTTCTAAATTCGTTCCAGTTGATCTCTATTTTGTTGCCATCTTCGTCACGGAAATTGCTACGAAGCACATAGCTATCTGTAACGTGGCTGCCTTCTTCTAAGGACATATATCGGAACTCCCATCGACGTTTAAAGGCTGTGTCAAGGGGCGTTACACCTTGGTCGGCGTTGTTGAGAGTCGCCCAAATAAACAAGTTCGGCGGCAATCTAATAGTGTCGTCTTTCACGTTTTGAACTCTTAGGTACGACATTGCTAAAGGAGAGAGCTTGATTCCGTAGCGACTCCAACCGCGTTCATCGCGATCCAGTAGTTGAAATATGTCGCCGAATACGGCCGATGCATCAGCACGATTCAATTCTTCTATCAAGAGAAGGTACCGGTTTTCGGGATCCTTGAGCGCATGGATAAGTAAATTTATAAGTGGTCCAGGCACAAACTGGTATTCGACAATGGGTTCTCCGGGCCTTGTCTCCTCTTTTCGATCGAACGTTGAGTACGATTTATCGCCAGATGATGAATCATATAGGTGAGATGGTCGATAGCCACCGACGAACTGAGCATAGGTATAGTCAGGGTAGAAGATAACTCTATGCGTTTCTTTTATTCCGATCCTTCGCCTTTCTTTCTCTAAATAATAAGATTTACCGGTTCCGGGTGCGCCATAAATTATAAGGTTCCGAATGGTTCTTTCTGAAGTGCTTCTATCTTCCCCCGACTCTCCCGTGTTTTCCGGGGTTTCCGTTTCGATGATTGTTTCCTGATAAGTTTCAATTAAATCAAGATAATTGTCTACTCGTTCTGTATAGCCAGAAAGCGCGACCTTGTTTTCGGCGCGTAGAGTGAACCTGCTTTGATGTTCTTCTAAGTAAGGGTGTATGTCCTCAGACACTGCACGGGAAATTATTCTCAGTGGGCCTACTCGTTCTCCCGTGAACTGCATCGGCTCGTCTTCTCTACTTAGGAGCGCTTGGTATATCCCGTTCTGCTGGAATACAAGGTCCTCGCCATTGTATTTATGCTTCATATGCGTATCTTCCGACAATATTGTCAGGAAGCGCTCTAGCTTATCAGCGAGCTTTTCTTCTAGGGGAGCTTCACATCCCAACCAATGAAGTAAGACATTGATTGTCTCCGCTCGGTCACTCCCGTCGTCATCCTGCATAAGCAGGTCTAATGCGTCCACCATCACAGAGAAGGATAACTTCTTGGAGTGACGTAATCCCCCGGTTCTTTCGGCCAGTCCGGTGGAGCTTATTTCTATCTTTGCTAGTTTCCAAATGAGTTGGAGGGCAACTTGTAGCGGTTCGATCTGCGCTGTAAACAGCGGAGAATTTTCTAGCTTTTCAATGAGATTTTCAGGTTTTTTAAAGCCGTGAACAGAAAAATATTTATCAAGAGCGTGAGATAGCGCTGGATTAATTGTTAGCCTGTCGGTCCCGCTGGATTCGGGGTCCGCATACTCGATTTTCGAAGTTCGATCGCCGATGATCCAGAATAAATAGACCGACGCCAGCAACGCCTTCACATTAGATATGGATGACTTAATTCCTAAACGCCGGGTGACTCTTTCACGCTGAACTATAGGATTTGGTCGTGGCATCGAATTCCTCTGGAATTATTGGTTACAAAACTAGGGGCTCCTAAGTATAACGAAGGTAGATGACGATCGGGCTTCGCCGTGCTGACGGAGTGCCGGTACGTGGCCCGAACGAAATGCGCGTTGACGGATGAGAGCCCTTTTGCGGCGGCGGCGCAGAGGGGACTGTCACTTCCCAGTGTTGTTCGAAGAACGATTCCGAGGACACCAGACACCATTGGTCAGCGTTATTGCTCGCTCGAACACAGGCTTTGCATTCCTCGACGTTGGTGCGAGCTCAGTAGCGGGACTGTTAGCCCCCAACTCGCTTTTTCGGCCGCGAGATGAAGTTCTGTCGTGCCTTTATACGGGGAATCGGAGCGTTTGCGTTTTCTGTGCAGTTCCCAGGCCGGGCCTGGGGCCGAATCTGGCGACGATGCCAGCCCGGGGCCGGTCTGGCTGGGCCTTTCGACCCCAAATTCGCGTTCGCTCATTTGTGGCCTTAAAAGTCCCACACATGACGCACTCCTACCGGGGTGGGGAAGCGCTTATGGATCAATCGCTTGCAGGAAATCGGTCGCGTTCACCATCGTAGGACAGACAAAGCAGCAAACTGGCGTAAGGCTTTGATTTGGCGGTCACGGTTGCGGCCACGGCCGTGGCTTTTTGGGGCGTAGACAGGGTGGCGGCGATACAGCCACGACATTATGAATACAGACCGGCAGCCTTCATTTTGCACTTTGACAGCATGAAGGCTGCACGAGGACTACGCGATAACTGCATACGTGCTGCTATGGGTTTACAAGGTTGTCGCAATAGGCCTACTAGAGGGCTAAGTCGGACTCCCGGTTTCTTGCCCAGGATTCTCCGCGTGCTTCTGCAGTGTGGCGCGAGAGCGGCAGCAAGCATTCTCCTTTGACTGGCGCCTGCGCCAGGGGAAGCGTGCCGCGAACAATGGTAAGTAGGCCATTGCCCGCGCCATACAAAGCCATTGCAACAAGAGCCAAAGTCGGCTTTGCCGGGATCAGCAGGACAAGACCAAGACAACAAAGAAAAACCGCACCGCGTGCGGACCACGTTGGATGAAGCGTTCGCCAAAGGGAGAACTCCAGCAGTCTGGCGACCACCTAGGATGGACCGATCATCATGCCGACGGCCAATGCAGCCGATGCCGCAAAGCCAAGTTGACCCAGGACATCGAGCAGGTGCACAGATAGGCTGGACATCACGGATGACTGCAGCGTGAACAGGACTGCGACCAGCAGAAAAAGGTATCTGGCCTAATTCAGCGAACCGGCTGGCAGATCAGGTGTTTCTGTGCGCTCGACCTGGCTCTTGCACTGCTGCTCGTGAGGAATCAACAAGAGATACAGCGGCAAACCAACCGACAGATGCACACCAGCCAACACAAGGCACGTATTGCGCCAACCCAACTCGGCTTCCAGGCCTGTTATCGTCGGCCAAGCCAATGTGCTGGCGAAGCCGCCCATCAGGGTCACCCCTGTCACGGCAGTGCGGGAATCTTCCCCGAATAGCCGTCCAGTGTGGAAAAGGCAGCGTCATACAGGCCGCTGGCCATGGCCGTCCCCAGGATGGTCCAGGCTAGAAAGTAAATCAATAAGTTCGGCGCCAGTCCCATCATGGCCAGTCCTGCAGCTAGCAGCAGAGAGCTGGCAGCTAGCACAGGACGACCGCCGAACTGGTCGATCAGCCTGCCCGCGCGGGGTGCGGTGAAACCGGCCACCAGCAGCCCCCAGGAAAGCCCGGCGACTACTCTACTAAGTGACCATCCGCTATCGCGTGCAATTGGTGTGGCCAATACCGCAGGTAGGTAAAAGGTACTGCCCCAGGCCAGTATCTGGGTAAGACCTATCACGCCGATCAGGCGGACTGGAGCGCGCGGGACAGTGGGGAAGGGAAGACGCACAAAGTCTGCCTTGTTGTTGTTAGGAGCAGTCACGCTAGCTGTCGCACTTTTCTGCGTCAATGGATGGATGATCGGGACTGAAGATGTCTCTCTGCAGTTCCATCCCGTGATGATGCGCCGTCTGTATGACACTTGAATGTATTCTATATTTCTACGATAATAGAAAAATGGAATCAAAAGAAATCATTAGCGTTCTATCGGCGCTCGCACAGGAGTCGCGACTGGCGGTCTATCGCCTTCTGGTGCAAGCGGGCCCTGCCGGCCTTTCAGCTGGGCGCATTGCCGAACTCGCCAATATCCCTCCCTCATCGCTGTCCTTTCACCTGAAGGAGCTTTCCCACGCAGGGCTGGTGTCCTCGCGTCAGGAGAGCCGCTTCGTGATCTATAGCGCCAACTATCCCACCATGAACGCTGTGCTGGGATACCTCGCAGAGAATTGCTGCGACGGTATTTCGTGCGTACCAGTCTGCGATCCCACTGGGAGTCAGCCAGATGAACGACAAGATCTATAACGTCCTGGTGTTGTGCACGGGAAATTCCGCGCGAAGCGTCATGGCTGAGGCGCTGATCAACACCATCGGCGAGGGACGGTTCCGGCCTACAGCGCTGGTAGCCACCCTGCGGGTGCCGTGAACCCCTTTGCCTATCGACAAGCTCGATCACAACGCCATCAAGCGCGAAGTAAGTGAAATTGGCCAGCTACCCAAAGACTAATGCAGGAATCCCCGTGCAAACCCGACGCCTATCCTTTCTCGACCGCTATCTGACGCTCTGGATCTTTGCAGCCATGGCGCTGGGGGTGCTTCTTGGCACCACGTTCGAAGGCTTCCCGCAATGGCTGGATAGTCTTTCCGTAGGAACGACCAACATTCCCATCGCCATCGGGCTGATCCTGATGATGTATCCGCCGCTGGCGAAAGTGCGTTATGAAGAGTTGCCCGTGGTGTTTCAGGACAGGAAGGTGCTTGCGCTATCGCTGGTCCAGAACTGGGTCATCGGGCCGGTCCTGATGTTCGCACTGGCCGTGATGTTCCTGCGTGACTATCCTGCCTACATGACCGGCCTCATCATGATCGGCCTGGCACGCTGCATCGCCATGGTCCTGGTGTGGAACCAGCTTGCCTGCGGCAGCAACCAGTATGTGGCCGCGCTCGTGGCCTTCAATTCGATTTTCCAGATTGTCTTCTTCAGCGTCTACGCCTGGTTCTTTCTGGATGTGCTGCCACCGGTCTTCGGCTTGCAGAGCAGCGTCCTTGACGTCAGCTTCTGGACGATTGCCAAAGCCGTGCTGGTCTACCTGGGTATTCCTTTCCTGGCGGGTTACCTGACCCGGCGCTTTCTGGTCAAGGCGCGCGGTGAAGCCTGGTACAACGATACCTTCATTCCGCGCATCAGCCCCATCACACTGATCGCGCTGCTGTTCACCATCGTGGCCATGTTCAGCCTAAAGGGCGGGTCAGTGGTCGAACTGCCGCTGGATGCGCTGCGAATCGCCGTGCCGCTGGCGCTGTATTTCGTGATCATGTTCGTTGTGAGCTTCATGATGGGCAAGCTCATCGAAACCGATTACCCGCGTACCACGGCACTTGCCTTCACGGCGGCCAGCAACAACTTCGAACTGGCGATTGCAGTGGCCATCGCGGCGTTCGGGCTGGCATCGCCGGTAGCGTTTGCCACCGTCATCGGGCCGCTGGTGGAAGTGCCCGTGCTGATCGCCCTGGTACACGTGGCACTCTGGCTCGGCAGGCGCTACTTCACCTCCACTGCGCCGTTGCAAGGCAAGGCATGACCGACGTCGACGTCGTGATCGTGGGAGGAGGGCAGGCGGCGCTGGCCACTGCCTACTTCCTGCGCCGCACCGGGCTCACCTTCGCCCTGCTGGACGCAGAGGAAGGGCCGGGCGCGGCCTGGCGGCATGGCTGGGATTCACTGACATTGTTCTCCCCGGCGCAATGGAGTTCGCTTCCGGGCTGGCCTATGCCGCCTGCTCAGGGCTATCCGTCTCGTGACCACGTCGTCGATTATCTGGCGCGCTACGAGACCCGCTACGAGCTGCCGGTTGTGCGACCAGTCTGGGTGCAGGCAGTCCGGCGTCAGGGCCGCCTGTACCTGGCGGAGGCTGATGATGGCCGCATTTGGCGTTCGCGCGCCGTCATCAGTGCGACCGGCACCTGGCGTCACCCCTATGTGCCTGTCTATCACGGACAGGACAACTTTGCAGGTGTGCAGATTCATTCGGCGCACTACCGGCATCCACAGGATTTTGCCGGACAGCGTGTGCTCGTGGTGGGTGGTGGCAACTCCGGCGCACAGATCATGGCTGAGATAGCCGGCATCGCGCAGGCTACCTGGGTCACCCCTTCCGGCCCGGTCTTCCTGCCGGATGATGTGGACGGGCGCGTGCTGTTCGAGCAGGCGACCGCGCGCTGGCAGGCCATGCAGCAAGGCTTGCCGGTACCCGAACGAAGCGCAGGGTTCGGAGACATCGTGATGGTGCCTCCGGTGGCTGCAGCGCGTCGCCGGGGCGCCTTGACGTCAGTCCGGCCCTTCACAGGCTTTACGCCAACCGGTGTCGTATGGCCTGACGGCAGGGAATCGGAGGTCGACGCCGTCGTCTGGTGCACCGGCTTTCTGCCGGCGCTGGATCACTTGCAGCCGCTCGGTGTGCTGGGCGCGGAGGGTCGCATCGCCGTCGATGGCACACGCTCCGTGGCCGAGCCGGGCCTTTGGCTGGTGGGCTATGGCGACTGGACCGGGTTCGCCTCAGCCACCCTGATTGGCGTCATGCGCTCAGCCCGCAGCACCGCACAGGAAATCGGAGAAACGCTGTCGACTGACAGCCACGTTCAATCACAAGGAGTGTCGCCATGAGCGATGTCACTATCTATCACAACCCCAAGTGCGGCACATCGCGCAATACGCTGGCGCTGATCCGCAATGCCGGCATCGAGCCTCAGGTAATCGAGTATCTCGCCACCCCGCCAGATCGCGACACGCTCAAATCACTGATCGAGCGTGCGGGCCTGACGGTACGCCAGGCGCTGCGCGAGAAAGGCACACCTTTCCAAGAGCTCGGCTTGGATGACGCATCGTTGACTGACGACGCTCTGCTCGACGCCATGCTGGCGCATCCCATTCTGATCAACCGACCCTTCGTCGTGACGCCAACGGGCGTGCGCCTGTGCCGGCCGTCCGAGCTGGTGCTGGATATCCTCGAGCAGCCTCAACGTGGCCCGTTCACCAAGGAGGATGGCGAAGTGGTCATAGACGAACAAGGAAAGCGCGTGCGCTGAATCTGTGCACCTGGAACATTTATCATGAAGCAATTCACCTCACTACACGACGCCACTCTGCCGGCTCTGGACGAATCCCTTTTCGATACGCCAACCCATGAAAAACTGGGTGTGCCAGTCGATGCGGAACACCCGCCCCGCATCCTGCTGCTATATGGTTCGCTGCGCGAGCGCTCGTTCAGCCGACTTCTCGTCGAAGAAGCTGCGCGCATCCTCCAACGCTTGGGCGCTGAAACCCGCATCTTTGATCCGCATGGGCTGCCGCTGCCCGACAGCGTCCCAGCCGACCATCCCAAGGTAGCCGAGCTGCGCGCGCTGTCCTTGTGGTCGGAAGGACAGGTGTGGTGCAGTCCCGAGCGCCATGGCACGATCACCGGCATCTTCAAGAGCCAGATCGACTGGCTGCCGCTCGAAGTCGGCAGCGTCCGGCCCACTCAGGGGCGCACGCTTGCCGTCATGCAGGTCAGCGGTGGCTCGCAGTCCTTCAACGCGGTCAATGCCCTGCGCGTGCTGGGGCGCTGGATGCGCATGGTAACCATCCCGAACCAGTCTTCAGTGGCCAAGGCTTTTCAGGAGTTCGACGAGGCGGGCCGCATGAAACCATCGGCTTACTATGACCGAGTCGTGGATGTGATGGAGGAACTGGTGAAGTTCACTTTGCTGGTGCGGGGTCGCTCGGACTATCTCGTCGACCGCTACAGCGAGCGCAAGGCAGCCGAAGCGGAGGTGCTACGGCTGGCAGAGGCCGCCATGGCCCATGAGCGCGAGACCGAGCAGACGTAGTTCAGCAAAGCATGGGAAGCAGCCGAGCAATGTTTTGAGTAGCTCCGCTCGGCTTGCCACTGGAATGCTGCATGAGATAGAGCGCAGTGCCGAATCTGATGAGGGACCTTGGAAATCATCCGATTTCCAACTCAGACTCCTCTTTCTGCTTGGCGGGACCAAGATCGTTCTTTCCATTCTCCAGGTCGGCTGGCGCGGGCTGCTGCAGGTCATGCGCCAGCCCTTTGTATGTCAGCCGATCCACGCGTTCAGGCAGTTTGGACGCATCATCCGTGAAAACCACAACCTCGTGCCGCTCGCGCGAGATGCTGACATAGTAGGTATCCTGGGCGGTGGTGCGGCTGAAGCTTTCGGCGTTGTAAAGCACCCGGTCGCAGGTCAGCCCCTGAGCGCTATGCGCGGTGGTGGCGTAGGCGTAATCCATGTTCAGCGGCTGGTCTGTAGGTAGCTGGACATGGCGGCCCTGGGTTTCCAGGGTGACGCTGGCAGCGTCGATGACCACGACTTTCGCCAGTTGCCCGTTGACCAAGTCATGCTGGGCATCGTTACGTGTAATGCGGACATGATCGCCCACAGAAAGCTCCGCCGGGTTCAGGTGATAGACCGACAGCTTGCTCATGGTCTTAGGAATAATTTCTATGGGCTGCGCGCGTGCAGCGTCTGTCTGGACAGGCGTGACGCTGATGCGATCATGGCGGGTGCTGCCGGTCACACGGTAAAGTTCTCCGCGTTTGAGGCCGCACTTGTAGTCGCGCTCCGGAACGACAATGTCGCCTACCGTGTAAAAGCGGGCGACACTGCGTTCGGCACGAGTGGTGTCATGTCGGGTGAGTAGCTGGCACAGGCGGCCTTTGCCCTCTAAGCCGAGCAGGGCATGGATGCGCTGATTGATCTCATTCCTTGATGCGTTGGTCCCGGTGACGACTATGGTGTTGGCCTGTTCGGTGGTGGTCATGCTGGTGTAGGTCCGTGCGATGGCCTCATAACGGGCTGAGCTGTCGCGAGTCTTTCTGCCATGTTCGTCGGTCTTGAACTCGTCTGGAATCACGCGGATGGCATTGAGCAACGGTAGGGACTGACTGGCCCGGCCTGTGGCAGCGAGTTCTACCGCTTGACGCAGCCGTGCCGTGCGTTGGCGCTGGATGTCTCCCATCAGCACGGTCTTCATTCCATGCTCTTGCAGCATGGCGAAGGCCCGGCCAGCCTCGACGGCTTTGGTCTGGGCTGTGTCGCCGAGGAGCACCACCTTGGCGCCTGTCGGTTGAATGAGGGCAAGCAGCCTGTCCATCTGCCGTACCGGCACTACTCCAGCTTCATCTATCACCACCACGGATCTCGGGCCAAGGGAATCCAGGAAAGGGCGCTTGTCAGCAGCGGCAAGAATCGAGGCAACGGTGTTGGCCGGAACGCCATCTTGGCGCAGGTTGCGCACCATGTTGCCGTAGGGCGCGAGCGCGGTCATGGTGTAGCCCTGTTCGCGCAAAATGGTTTGGGCATTTTGTAGTGCGAAGGATTTCCCGGTGCCGGCCAGGCCCTGGATACCGGACACTTGGTCGGTGCCGGTGGTAATCAACATGACCGCCTCGCGTTGGCCAGGAGTCAGAAGAGCGTCCAGGCCGCTTTCCGCGTCGGATGCGTTGATCGTAGACTGCCACGCACTCCGGCCGGCTTGTTCGGCAGCCAAAATCCTGGCTTCGGCTTCATAGGCCTTGCGGGTGGCGTATCGCGGGCTTTCCATCAACAGGCGGCCCTGGGCGATGGCATTATCAACCAACTGCAGTGCACTGTCCTGACTCAATCCAGTCAGTCGAGTGGCTTCTGCCGCCCATCCTTCGCGGGTCATGGGCTGCGCTTCCCGGTCCTGTGTGCTTCTATAGTGCGGCTCTTCCTGGATCAGCGCACCGGCTGCGACACGACCCTGGATGGCTGATTGAATGGCGGTGATGTCGGTATGGCCACCAGCATGTCGGATGGCGCTGTGCAGAAGATCTGCCAAGGGCATAACAGACTCCCGTTCAGCCAAGTGCTGGATAGCCCAGTCCAGCGAAGCCTTTGCGACAAGATCGGCGGACGATTCCTGTGCTTCGGGCGCCTGTAGTTCAGCGTGGTGTCCGGACTGGTCAAATTGCATTCCGATAGCAGCAGCGGCTTCCCGCCACTGCTGGTGCAGTTCCGTGCGGCTGAAAGTCTGGGCTTTCTCTTGGCGGTGCGCCAGATTGATGCCATGGCGCAATGCATGAGGCGCATTGTCGCGGGTCGTTCCGCGAGCAGTCAGTTCAGCCGTGATGCCGGCGCTGCGCTTACTGAAGAAGTCGATCTGCTCACGGGTGATGTGGGCCAGTTCGATATGGTTCTTCTCATGACGAACGGCATACCCCAGGGCGCGGACATTACGTTCCAGCTCAGCCTGATAGATGGCGTCGGTCACTCGCAGCAGCTTGAAGATGGCCTCGTTCGAGAGCGACACCCAGCTGCCGTCGGCACGCTGGGTCAGGTTCATTAGCAGGGCATGGACATGCAGATGAGGGTCAGGGGCCGCGTCTTCGGTAGGGCGCGCAGTTTCGTGACGGAACTTGGCAATGATGAGGTTCCCGGTCTGTTCCACCCGCGACTTGCCGTTTTCCTTGCGTCGACCCATGGTCAGGTGCTGTTCAACATAGGCCAGGGCTGCTGCCACGGCCTGATCGTTTGCCTGTATCAGGCGCTCATCAGCACCGATTAACGCCTGCAACGTAATGCTCTTGGGCGCACCAAAGGTCAGATCAAGGGCAGCACGGGCTTTGGCATCCTTGCGGATTGACCGGCCAGCCGTCACTCTCTGGCCAAAGTCGCCCTGCAACATAGCTTTGAATCGGGCAGGGTCGATCTCACCGACCGCACCCAGGCGGCGAGCGCCTTCGCCTTGCCAGGTCGCGGCACCACCGTCGCGGCTGTAGTAGTCGTCGGCTTGGTCGGCGTAGTAGTGTGTGGCAAGGGACGCGCGGGCGCGGTAGATCTGGCTGTGGGAAATCATGAAATGACACCAGTTTGTAAGGTATTGTTTCTGTATGAAGTTTCTCGTACGATTAGCATGGTTTTTTAGCGGGTGAGTCCTCTGCTATGCCCCAGTATCTTCGTACCAGTAGTGTCCGGTTGTTAGAAGCAAGCTTGGAAGCTCTGAATTTGGCATTTATTGGCCTAGGTATGCCTGTTCGCAGAGAGCTTCGAGTGGCATCCGCCCAGTTTGCCGCGCCTGCCGGATTGATCGGGGCAGCAGTCGAGCAGGCCCTCTCTTCTATATTGGTACAGGTGCTTGGCGAAGAAGCGCTGATGTCCGGACCCAATCAATTCAAAAGCGCGCGAGAAATTCTCAGGTCCGTAAGGGGACTGCTCAGAGCACCAGTGCCAAGAGTTTCCTTCCTTACTGTGGGGGTCGATGACGCGGCGGACCATCGCGATCAGCTATACAAGGCAACGGAAGGTTTCGTGCTAATTGTTGGTGAGCGTGCGGCAGGGTTGCATGCTGGGTACGGACCATCGCGTGCAGTAGCAATGCTTCAAGCGCAGAAGGTTTTGGACTTTTACGAGCTTCTAGCTAAATCCAGTCGAGTTCGTCCGTATCTAGAAAATTTGCCGCGTCCGCCAGAACATCAGGTGAACAGTGATGTTTTGGTAGATGACTTGGCAAGACGATTTATAGGAGCAGAGACACTGGGGGAGCGTAATACTGCGCTGCGTTCCTTATTTCTCGTGTTGCCAGAAGTACCCAGGGAAGCACCCGAATGGTTGGAGGCATTTGACCGGTCGGCGATTGCCCCAACGCAAGACGATATAAATATTTTGTTGCGAACGCTTGAACGTGCAGAGCCAGTAAAATTTCATCGACTCAATCAAGCAGGAAGCGGAATCGGAGTTTCTGTACAGCAACAGAATCCGAACGCGCTTCCGATAGCACAGCATCATTTACGCAGGGCTTTTGGCGACGTCCTCGGCCAGTTTGAGGCTTATGTTGGAACAGCTAACGGAAGGCTTGATGACGGACACTTAGATGTACCGCCTGAAAGTTTTTTGTTGGACTTATTCGTACTAGGGCCAGCTCAACTTTGTACAACGTTGAATCGGTCGCAATTAACTGCACATGAGATATGGCCGTTTGTGATGACCGCCTTGTCGGTTCAGGGCACTATCCGTCCGTTTTGGTTCTTAGTGTCCCTATCAGATAATCTCGGGCAACTTATTGCGCAGTTGCAGCGGGCTTTCAAAGTCACCCGAAGAGCAAATCTTCTTCAGCAAAGGGAGCCGACGCTCGAAGCATTGAAGGCGCTAAAAAATCGTAAACTTCTGGACCCGCCCGCGTCACTGGCACAATTTTCTAGCGAAGCTTTTAGAGATGCTGAAGGAGTTAGGGGCGGTCTCTCTGCTGCGATTGAAAGGAGTCGAGGATCTGTTCGAGCAGTCCCACCTGACGTTGAAGCTGTACTGTACCGCGTTGCGGAAGGGGAGGCGATTGCCGCTGAGGCGTTCGGACCCATAATGTCGGCAGTGGAGACAGAAGCGAAAAAGTATTGGAGTCGTTTACTCGCTGAATCGGCGACAGACGTGGAAGACCGTCACATGCTAGTGCAAATAATTCGCCGTGAAGATCTGGTCCCCGCTCACACACCGGCTAGAAAAGCGCTGCGTCTTATCGACGCAATTACCTATGGCCCGCAGATCGACTTGGAATAGGAGTAGGCTGGAGTGCTCCCATCTTTCTGCGGTCTTTAGAAAAGCTATACAAATTTAATTCTGGTTCACGAATGCCTCGGTCGTTTCATCAAATCTTCTTAAATAAAACCGTGTTCTCGTAATCGGATACGCCCCCGCCAAAGCCACATACCCACCCAGCGCTGGCAGTGCTTGTATCTGCGCCGCCGTCACCACTTCCTCCGTTACTCGTTCCATGTTGTCCGACGTGTTGCGGTTATCCGCACTGCGGCTGATGCTGAACTTGGGTCTTTCAACTTCATGCTTACCCAGGCTTTCGCTCATGTCCTTGGCTGTCTGCGGGTCAGTGCGAGAGCCGCCGAGTACCGCCAGGTTGCGGAAGCTGGCACGGATGGTGGTGGCCATGCTGCGCCCGTAGATATGTTCCAGCTGTGATGTGCTCTGCAGGCCGGCGACGATGCGCAGGCCGTTCTTGCGGCCTTTGGTCAGGCCGGCCTCCAGCGAGGGCAGTGCTTCCAGGCTGGCCAGCTCATCGATGAAGAGCCACCAGCGCCGGTGGGCGCTTTCGGACATGGACAGGACTGACGTGATGAATACATCAGCCCAGGATGACACCAGGGGTTTCATGGAACTCATCATGTCTTCGCGCCAGTTGATATACAGGTTGCCGCCGTCTGGCTTGGCCAGCCAGTCGCGGATAGAGAATCTGCCTGGCTTCATCCCAGTATGTTCCGACAGTTTGTTGGACAGTACGAAACGGGCAGAGGACAGCGCCTTGCTGGCTTCGCTGGAACCGACAAACAGGGATTCGGCCAGGGTGCCTTCCAGAAATTGCTTCAGCACCTTTGGGTCTTCGATGGTGCAAAGCCGGAACAGATCCATGATGCTGGCTTCTTCGCCCTGTAGTTCATAGAGCTTCTTGGCCGTTTCGCGCAGTAGAAGGCGTCCGAAATCGTTCCATTCTTCCGCGTTTCTGTCCTGGCTCAAGGGAACCATGGAACGGGCCAGACGCTTCCAGTCGTAATCGGCGCGCACTTCGTTGAAGAAAGACCAGCCCTGGCTGCGGGCATCGTAGGGGTTGAGGATGACATCGTTGGGTTGCCAGAATTTGCTCAGCAGATCTCCATTGGGGTCAATGACGATCATGCGGTCATTGCGTGCAGGCGTTTGGCCGGGTAGATGACTGGCCATGTCATGCTGCGAGCGCTTGAGCACCGATGCCGCCATGTTCCGCAGCAGCACTGATTTACCCGAACCGGTAGCGCCACTGATGAGCAGATGCAGGTTTTCATTGGCGGTCGGCATGGGGATGCCCCCCACGTCTATCTGCATCTTGCCGCGTTCTTCACACTGGCGTGCCAGGTTGTTGGCGCTGGTGGTTCGCGTACCGCGTACAAAGCGTTTGTAGGCCGCGCCGTCAAAGCCTTCTGTCCTGGCCGTGCGTCCAATGAAAAGAATTAACGCCAGCGAAAGCACCAAGCCAACACCCAGCGCACCGTAGAGCAGAGGGTATTGCGGTGTGAGCATTACAAAATGCCGAAAGGTGCGGGCGTTCCAGTCGCGCCAGTGCATCTGGCTGGCCCAGGTGGCTGCAGTCATCCACGCTGCTGTGGGGAAAATTGCCAAGGAAAAGGCGGCAATCCGCCGCCGGGTGATGGGTGAGATCAGTGTGGACATGGGGGATAAACCTCAAGAGACCAGAAGCTGGCCGAGGGCCAGCCCGGCCAGTAGCCCACCGAGCACGCCGGCAGCGCCGCCCAACGCCAGGGCGATGATGGCCATACGGCGCGCAGATTGGTGGGCAACACGGGCGTATTGCGCGGATTCCTGGCTCAGCTGGTCCAGCCGGGTGCCGGTGTCGTTCAGCATGGCCTGGATGGCCTGCTGAAACTGCTGGTTCACCGGCTTGGCAGCCGTTTCGAGCGTGGCGCTCAGGTGGCGGCTGAGTTGTTGGGGCAGCATCTGCTGGGTTTCGCTCATGGACTGCATCTGCTGCTGGGCGGCATTCAGGTTGCTGGTGACAGTCTCCAGCCTGTCCACCAGGCCGGCGACTTCGCCCAGGACTTCGTGGTACAGCAAATCCAGTTTTGAACGAGGGCCGCTGGGCGGGGTGTGGGCGTCCATGACGAATTACGAGAAGAGTGCAGCAAAGGCTGCATTCATCTGCCTGTCCACCGGCTTGGCCAGGGCGCGCAGGGCGTGGCGGTTACTCAGTTGCGAGATGCGGGCATGGTCGTCAGGGTCGGCGCTGCGCAGCAGGGCGCGGTAGTCGGTCTGATCGGCCAGCACTTCAGCGATGGTGGTGCGCTGGTCGGCCAGCAGCTCGAAGACTTCGTTTTCGTAGATGGCAGCCTGGGGGTTGGCCTGCACTTCGCCCGACTTGGCGGCATAGGCTAGGATGGAGGGAAACTCTTCCTCGACGCTGCTATCGACCCGGTTGAACAGAATCCGTACCCGTTCCGAGTCCACACCCAGCGCAGCCAGCGCGGCCATGGTTTTGATGGTTTCGCGCTGGGCCTTGCCTGTATTGATGACCGGCAGCACGAAGAAGCTCATTTCTTCGTGCGCACCTTCGTAGCGCATCATATGGGTCAGGAAATCCTCAATGTTGCTGGCACCGACATCGACAATCGCGTCGTCCCGAGTGAGCAGTTCGCGGAACAGGCGGCCAAAGTGTTCACCGCGCAGCTGATCAACATTCAGGCCCAGGTCGGCCCCGGTTTCGTTGGTGGATTCCACTGCAAAAATCTGCGCCCCGTTCATACGGGGCGCGAGCAAGTGGGAAGCAACAACCGTCTTGCCAACGGAGCCGGTGTAGTTGAGAACGGCGACTTTCATGGTTTATTCCTTATGGGGTGTTGTCGGTGGAAAAAGGGGCTACTTGCCTTCACGGCGCAGGGCTTCCAAGTCGATACGCATGTCGCGAATCTTGCGCAGGTCGCCGGGCGTCTGGATGTTGCGGGGTCGGCCCTCAATGGCATTAAGGGTTGGCGCAGTGGTGGGGGGCGCTTTGGTTGCCGCGGTGGGGGCCGCGTGCGGGAGAGGTGGCGCGGCTGATTTCGCTTCCGCAGATCGCTGTGCCTTGCGCCAGCGGTACAGGGTGATGGTGTAGGTGCTGTGTTGGACCGACAGGCCCGCTGCGGCCAAATCGTCCAGCACAGCAGCATGGGGAACGCCGGATGCGAGTTCAGCTTCGATCAGAGGGAAGAGTGCGCGCAGCTGGGCGGCGATGCTGATGCGGGGGTCCAGCTCAGCTAGCGCGGACCGGTAGCGTGCGACGGGAGCGGATTCAGTCATAGGATTCCAGGGTTGAGTGAGCGCCGCTTATCGCGACAATTCAGGAGAGACGGCAGCCTGCTTGGCGACCAACCACGAGCGTCCCGTGGCCAGTGCTTCGTCGTAGGCGGATTGCTCGTCTGTGAATTGAGTGGCTCTACCGTGAGTGGAAAACTTGCCGCCCCCGACTTCCTTGCTGTCTTCGAGCAGGCGCAGCGTGAAGCATCCCGTGTCGGTCGGGTGAGAAAGAATCTCGAAATTGAATCGCAGCCGCGCCTGGGTGACTTCGTCGTAGAACTGTCTTTCGATTTCGCGGAGTCGCGCCGTCCACTCCGGACCGATACGGTCCAGGGCTTCCGCGATGCTGTAGCCACGTTCGTGCAGCCAATCGCAGCGGTTCAAGACGAGTGCTGCGGTGAGTGCTTCGCCCAGGCTCATTGCACCGATGCCATGGAGAGCGGCTTCTTGTGCGATGTCAAGCATGCGGGAGTCGATGGTCGAGTGCATGAGATCTCCTTTGCCCTGTGATTTGACGGGCAATACATGGGATGAAAAGAAGGGGTAACCCAAGTGGCCAGATGATGGCTTCGTTGCTGACCGACAGCCGCTGTGCGGCTGTGCTGTCTGCCGATGCGAGATGGCCTGCTGAGAACAGATACAGTGCTGCACGTCAGGCCGGGAGGCAGGCTGACTTGTTCACAGGCTGGTTTGGTAGAAGTAAGGTAGGAATAAGGTAGAAGGCGTTGTGAAGGCTGGAAAGCCAGTGTCCATGCGGCTTCTGGAAAATCATGCGCGATGTTCTGACGACAAAGCGCGATGTTCTGACGAAAGGCCGCGATCTTATGACGCGCCTGCCGCGATGCTATGACGACGCCAAAAAACACTTATCCACAGGCTGAAAGTCGGGCGTGAAATGGCTGTTTCCGGGTATCAAGCGCGACGCTATGACGATGGAAAATTAGCGGTCCAGCCGCGTCCAGACTGCCTGTTCATGGCCCCGAATCGCGGCTTCAATCCGGGGTTCCGCGATCACCTTCAGAGCCTCGAGTTCTTCCAGGCTGCGCTCTAGCGTGGCCCGGAAATCCCGCATGCGTCCTGTGTACTGTGCGCGTTGCTTGAGGATGTCCAGACTGTATTTCTGCTGGATGTCGGCAGAGGTGCCAATCAACCGCTGCAGGCTCTTGGACAAATCATGACGCATCTGCAGGCGCTTGCTCCAGTCCACCAGGGCATATTCCCGGTTGCCGAAAATCTGCGCCCAGCGCGGGTCAGCATACAGGGTGTAGCTGCCGGTCGGTTCGTGGTAGTCAAAGCCCCCGATCATGGCAATCACACGGGTTGAAGGATGGCGGCCATAACTGTATTTCACGGAGCCGTCTTTCCTGCGCGCCTCGATGCACAAGGTGAATCGGGCGAGGTCTTTCATGCCTTCATGCAGCCATTCGTACGCGCTGCCCCCTGTAGGCCGGCCCATGCCGCGCAGGAAGTCGGCGCGGTTGATGACCGGCGCTTCTCCTAGCAAGGCCGTGGTTTGCAGATATATGGCGTGCATCCAGATGTCGGCATGGTCTTCACTCAGTTGTTTGCCCGAGCCTTTCAGCAGGATGTGGCTGCCCTCCAGGAATACGGTTTCATCGTGCAGAGGGCGCCAACCCCGGCGTACCGGGGCAAAGATGGCGCTGCGGGCGATGTAGTTGGGAATGGCCCGGACGGTCTCGTTCATGCCGGGCAGCATGAACGGGGTCGGGGTGGTGGCTTGTTTCTCTGCAGCGTCAACCATGGCCTGTGAGGCTTTCTGCATGGCGCGCTGCATAGCGGCTGACAGCCGCTGCAAGTTGGCATCCTTGTGAAAAGGCGTACGGGTGGATGTGGTCATTAAAGATGCTCCGGGCGAACCCATGCAAGGCCGCCCGGAATGTGTGCAGCGCCTCACACGGATTCGGGGTAGATGGACCCGGCATGCTGTCGGGTCGAATGGGCTGGGTGTAGCGGTGTTGCGTAAACTCAGGCAACGACGTGTCGCCGGGGTTCAAACCAGATTTCTTTCACACGGAACTGCTCGACGTGAACAATGATGTCCACGGTCTGCTGCAGAAATGTCTGGATGGTCGGTAAGTCCAGATTGCCACCAGTGGGTGACTGCTTAATAAGGATGGCCAGCCGGTCGAAGGCGTCGATTGCGCTGTTGGCGTGCGTCGTGGTGACGGATCCGGGGTGGCCGGTATTCAGGGCAGCCAGATAATCCCAGGTTTCAGGGCCTCGTAGCTCAGCCAGAAAAATCCTGTCGGGCGAAAGGCGCATGCAGGCCGCTAGGCAGTCGGTGGCCGACACGCGGCCTCGTGTGCCGCCGTACATCATGTGAACGCGGTTGTCATGCGATGGCAGGTTCAGTTCATGCACGTCTTCAATGGTGATAAGGCGTTCGTGCACGGGTATTTCATTCATGAGGGATCGGGCAAAGGTCGTTTTTCCCGACCCTGTTGCGCCAGAAATCACCACGTTCTTGCGCGCGCGGACGGCGTTCACCAGGAACTCGAAATAATCGGCCCTGTTTTTCAGTAACAGCAACCTATGATCAACTTCTGACAGTCCGTCAGCACTGTATTTGTTGGTGGCATCCATGGTGCCATTGAAAGTGCCCCCTGCAGCTAACTGTTCCAGGTGGAATGTCGCAGCGGCGTGTTTACGGATGTTGATGGCGATGGTGCCGTCTATGCAGGCCGGTGGCAGAATGATCTGGCCGCGCTCCCCATCAGGCAAGACCACCGACATGATGGGGCTGCGCGCCATGTGGTTGTAGGCGGCTAGTGCCGTCGCGAGCGCTTCCAGGTGCGGGTAGCTCAGTTCCTCGCCGTCGTGCGACACCCAATGTCCGTCCGTGCGGGCGTACAGATGGCCCTCGCGCACAATGGCTATCTCTGTGACTTTCGGGTCCTGCAGATGCTGAACCAGGGGCCGCAGAAAGGTGCGTACCGAAATGGCGCGATCAAAAGGTACCGCTTCAAGGGGTAAGTTCAAGGTCGTAGACATGGCTGAAATCCAGATCACGGGCGACCATGATGCCGATGCGTTCGCCCTGATTCTTATAGAGAGTGGGGGGTATATCCAAAGATCGTTCAAGAATTTTGGTGATGGCTTCTTGTCCACCCTGGGACGTGTTGTCGAAGCGGATGTTGTTGTCGCCGGACTGGCCCTGGTTCGATGCCCAGTTGCCGAAGTCGCCTACCAAGGACAGCAGAATGGCGTTTCCGAAACGTTCCCAGAAATGGTTATCGACATGACCATCCAGCCCGGCTTCGCCCAAAGGTCCGGTGCCGGGCGAGGCCAGTTCCACGAT
>Ga0065721_10049569_pt1 | contig 31369 bp, 31 predicted proteins | sample Mesricmetagenome_FD_59108 | JGI IMG/M metagenome (GOLD analysis project Ga0065721, IMG submission 59108) | Mesophilic microbial community from rice straw/compost enrichment Sample: eDNA_1 v2 (version 2) | ecosystem: Engineered > Solid waste > Grass > Composting > Bioreactor | place: USA: Davis...
CGAGGAAGTTCTTCATCTGAGACGCCATGTTCCCGAACCGGGTTGGCGTGCCGAAGATGATCGCATCGTAGTCGGCAAGTTCCGCAACCGTCGCGATCTCGGCCGACTGATCGCGTTTGTAGCCGGCCTTCGCCATGATGGACTCCGGCACGAGTTCCGGGACGCGCTTGATCATGGCCGCTGCCCCAGCCTCCCTGACCCCCGCCGCAACGGCCTCGGCCATGGCCTCGATGTGGCCGTAGGACGAATAGTACAGCACCAGAACCTTGGTCATCGTCACTCCTCTCACCTGTCGTTGGCTTTCGGAGAATGGGAGCTATGCCTGATCTCCGGGAGTGATATAAATTCGATCAAACTGATCGACGGAGGAGATCATGCTGGACGGGCTCACGTTGGATCAGGTGAGAACCTTCGTGACGGTGGTGGAGAGCGGCAGCTTTCGTTCCGGAGCCCAGCGGCTGTCCCGAGTTCAATCGGCGGTCAGCAATGCGGTCGCCAACCTCGAGGCGGAGCTGGGCGTTGCGCTGTTTGATCGCTCGGGACACCGGCCGGTGCTCACCCCGGAAGGCCAGGCACTGCTCGCCAATGCCCGTGACATCCTTCTCAGGGTTGACGCGATGCGGGCGCGGGCGCGGGGACTGAAGAAGGGGATCGAGCTTGAGTTGTCGTTGACAATCGACACCCTATTCCCGATCGCTGCCGTCGGGGCCGCGCTGACGGAGGTACGTGCAGCCTATCCATCGGTTTCCATTCGGCTGGCTATCGAACCACTCGGCGGCCCGGTCACGGCCTTGATCGAGAAGCGCAGCACGCTTGCCATCCTCGTCGGTGAAGACTTCCGCAACCCGCGCATCGCCCTGGAAGCGATCTTCCCCATCGAACAGGTGGCTGTTGTCTCGGCCAAGCACCCGTTGGCCATGAAGACTGGGGTGGAAACGATCGGCTTGCCTGATCTGGCGGATCACCTCCAGATCGTGCTGTCCGATCCGACGCCGCTCTCGGAAGGCCGCGACTTTGGAGTTCTTTCCCCCCAAACCTGCCGGGTAAGCAGCCAGGACGCCAAGCACGAGATGGTCCTAGCCGGACTCGGCTGGGGGCGGCTGCCCCTCTGGCTCGTTGATCGTGACCTGAGCGAGGGCCGTCTGGTGCGCCTCCGGACCAGGGCCCTTGGACGTCGCAGCCAGGTGATCTCCGAGGCCTATCTGGCCTACCGCCTCGATGAGCCGCTGGGACCGGCAGCTCAAGCCTTTTGCCGATCATTGGCTGCGTATCTACGTTCCAGCGCCTGACTCATCGGAGTGCGGCAACAAAGACCATCAACACCGATCGAACCGATCTGATGTCCCTTGAGGATGATTGGGACGGCGCTCTCGAGGGAATGACTGGTGGTTTTTGCTACCGAATGCCGGAACACCAGGTGCAGTGCCTGTCAATCTGAAGGGCAGCTTTGGGTCAATTGCGGAAATGCAGCCATGGCTTCAGACGGTCGGCTTGCACACGATAACCTGACGTTGAGCACCAAGACCGGGCGTCGAGACAAGTCTCAGTCGGGGTTCTAACCGGTCTCTGTTGAGCACTCCTCACAGCCCGGAAAATGCAGGTTTCGCGGAGGAGAAAACGCCGACTGAAGAAGCGTACAGAAAGCCCTCAATCACCGAGAACGGGGGCAGAGAGACAGCGTCCGCCTAGCCAAGCCATTGAAAAATGGCATTGTCTCCGGCCGCTTGGAAATTCAGCGATTTTCGGAGGAATGGTGGGTGTGCAAGGATTCGAACCTTGGACCCGCTGATTAAGAGTCAGCTGCTCTGTCATTCCACACGATACTTCAAATTTCCTGCCGATAAAACAAGCGTATGTTTTTCAGTGGCTTAAACTAAAGAACGTTCTCCATCCATTCCTGCTCATTGCTCTCGCTTCCGCTAATATGCTACCTATTTGCTACCTACTCAAAACGGGCAGCGGTTCCGAGGCGGTTTGCAATGCCAAAACTGAAGCTAACAAAGACGGTAGTCGACCGCCTGTCACCGGGCGAAGTGGACGTGATCTATTGGGACACTGAGATTACCGGGCTCGGTGTCAAGGTTACGCCAAAGGGCCGGAAGGTCTTTCTCGTTCAATATCGCCCCAGCGGTGCCGTTGGAAATTCGCGAAAGATCACTATCGGCACGTATGGTGAGTTCACAGTGGACCAAGCTCGCCGGGAAGCGCTAACGATCACAGAGGCCAAGGCGAGGGGGAGGGATCCGCAAGCTGAGAAGCGAGCAGCGAAAAAGAACATCGCAACGAACCGCTTTGATGACTTGGTTGATCGATTCCTGGCTCAACACGCTTCAAAGAACCGGACAGGATATGAAACGAAGCGCATTCTTGAGTACGACTTCCTTAAAGCTTGGAGCAATCTGAGCGTCCATGAAATCAAGCGACGCCACATCATCGATATTCTAGAAAAGATCAGCGCCAGAACCTCTGGACCAATGGCAAACCGCGCACTTGCCGCAATCAGAAAGTTCTTCAACTGGTGTGTAGCAAAGGACATTCTTACCTCCTCCCCATGTGAGGGAGTTGAGGCTCCAGCACGCGAGAAAAGTCGTGATCGGGTACTCTCGAATGACGAGCTCCAAGCCATTATCCTTGCAGCGCGACAGATCGGCTTTCCTTACGGATCAATTGTCGAAATGCTGGCACTCACAGGACAGAGACGAGACGAAGTTGCAAGAATGCAGCGATCTCACGTCAACTTTGACAAAGCAATTTGGACCATTCCTGCTGAGCACAGCAAGAATGGGAAAGCTCATATGGTCCATCTTAGCGACGCCGCTCTAGACGTGATCCGCTCACTTCCGGTTACAGGAGACTTGGTTTTCTCAGAGAATGGGCAGAAACCTTTCCAAGGTTGGTCAAAGGCAAAAGCACGTCTCGATAGGATTGCGCTCGTTAAGCTATCTGAGCATGTTGAGAAGCGCGGAGGCGACAAGAGTAAAGTTGAATTTCCTGAATGGCGTCACCATGACCTAAGACGAACGATGGTTACAGGCATGATGGAATTTAATGTCTCTCATTATGTTGCCGATAAGGTCCTAAATCATCAGAGCGGCGCAATCAGTGGTGTCGCTGCTGTCTATCAACGCAACGAGTTTCTTGCAGAACGAAAGAGCGCATTAGAAATTTGGGGATCTCACATTACAGCGCTCTTGAAGGAGTATGAACAGTTTGCAGCTTAATTTGAGCAAATTTTAACAAAGACAGTTCATGCGATAGCCAATGATAATTAGTTCAACTCCCATTAATTGCAAAGCCATACATTAAGCTAGAAATATGACTTAAGAGCAGACATATTTATTACTAAGTTATGCGATGGAACTACCATGGATACCCCTCAGTTTTACTCGGTACAAACTGATACCGGAGCTTTCCGATGGATTCCCTACATAGCCTCTCTCCCCTGCCTGTCGATGACGATGCCCTAATCCCGGCAGCATACCTCTCACAGTACGTTCCCGTTGCCCGTCAGACCCTCGCTCGCTGGCGCTACGAAGGGCAAGGGCCGCGATTTCTGAAGATCGGCAGGATGGTTGCCTATCGCACAGGTGACGTCCGTGAATGGCTCCAGAAACGCACTTTTGCGCACACGGCAGCAATACCCTCGCGGTAGCCGCCCCGCCTGGATTGAATAGACATCTGTATCTATAAGGCAAAATTACGTATTTAAATCAATATCTTACAGAAACTGGCAGTCCGCCGGGAGAGACTTTTTGTACCTTCGGTGGCTCCAAAAGTCTGTCGTGATGGACTTTTTGTACCATGCCACGCAGAAAACGCATTGAAGTTAAGCCACTGGTTCTGGTCCCAATCGATAGCATGACGCCTGCAGAAATGAAGCGGTTGCTTCCTGCACTGAGGGACGACGAGTTGCCGAAGATCAGACGACGAATGAGACACAGAACAGATGGCCTCTCCTGGCGCGATGATAGCGCTATCGGTCTACGCCTTACCTTCGCATGGGAGAACGGTCTCCCAATAGATGAAGCTGTTCTCGCTGCACTGATGCGGCGGTTACAATGGCCAAAGACGTGGCCATGTTCGCATCTGAATGAGCCTCCAGTCCGCGCAGATGGATACACATACGTGATCGTTGATCCGCCTGGGTGTCGCATCTACTTCGCTTCCCAGGAAGAGCTTGCAAAAGAAGTTCGTTGCAGCACATCCAAACTGAAGGCGCAGATACGCCTGATGTGGGAACTAGAGATTATTCTCGCATCAGGTCATGGATGGATAGAGTTTGACGCACAATTAGCTTGGAAAGGGGAGCTTCTTCTTAGGGAGGCGTATATCGATTTCCAACAACAGCATCTTATCAAGAAACTGGAGTTCGTATGATGCGCTACGGATCTTCAGGCCGACTGGTTGCTCGAAAAGGCGAGTTGTCTCACTATAATATTCTACGCACTACCTCCGCCTTGATTGCCGACGCATACGAGTTGAGGTTAATCCACTCTACCGAAGCTTCTTCTATAAACTACGGGCGGCCAATCTCACTTGTATGGCCCTTACGCGAAATGGAACATGAGGCTAGTGCGAAGTTCCTTCGCGCAAAGAATGCTCAGGGCTACAACATCTTCTTCCGGCCAGCAGATCCACGCTTCATTTTGATCGATGATGTATGTGTGGATGCGATAGCTGCAATGGAGTATGATGGCATCCGTATAGCCGCCGTTATTGAGACAAGTCCGAACAATTTCCAGGCCTGGATTAGCATTGATGCGCGACGGCAGCCGGACCAATGGCGAGTATCTTGGGAAACTTACGAAGTAGCAGCTCGCACTCTAACTCAACGCTACAATGGCGACTTGAGATCAGCTAAACGGAAGCAGCTGGGGCGCTTAGCAGGCTTCAGAAATCTTAAGGAAAAACATCAAGACACCGATGGAGGCTTTCCATGGGTCAAGGTTGCGCGGACTCCCAACCCTCTATCCAATCATAATATCAGAGAAGAAGCGGAGAAGCTTACAAGCCAACGTTCTACCCTCCCCCTCCACCTTTGGGCGTGTGAACACGATGATTTCGATTACATAACGGACCCTTCCTCGCATACATATCGTTCAAGCCAAGAGTATAAGGAACTATTTGATTATGCTACTGAGCAGCTAAGCAAGAAGTTCTCACTCCAATCGACAGATCGAAGCAGCTCTGACTATGCAATTGCTCGCCATCTGATCCACTTTCAGAATATGCCTTTGCCAGATGTTTACGCTACTCTTCTAGCAGGAAGCGACAAAGCAGCAGAAAGAGGATCGAAATATGTAATCCAAACAATTAGAAGCGTTGTATCAAAATAGTATAGGCTGAAGGCGGTCAGCGATTTAATCTAAGGACACACCATAAGGCCTATAATAATCATTGCCCGCCTTTAGGCCAACATGAAGGCCAAAATAAGCAATTATAAAAATTATCATATCAGTTGAAATGCCGTAAGAAAAATACCACCAGCTTGCTATGCTAAACCAAACTAAAGCATATATAAAGCTAACATAGCTTGTGAATCTACCAGTTGCCTTGCTTCTGAAACAAAATTTCACGATCCAAGATGACACATATCCCGCAACAAAAAGCGTCGTGACAACTATAAGGATATGCGCTATAAGATTTCCATAGAATATCTTATCAAATACCTCATCATATTGCCTCCACGAGATAGAACTAATAACACTTGGTCGCATCAGTTCATACAAATATAAAACTGCAAAGCATCCTATGAACGAAAGCATCATGGCGATTGGAACAAAAATAAAGCACACAGTTGCCGATATATAAGAATAAATCGAAACCTTATTGTAATTATTACGACTATTTTTTGATTTGTTGCCTTTTGATTCCTGCTTGTCAGTATATTGTGGATTATAATTAATTATTCTAGTTAGATTGTCCTCTTTTGAAGGGTCGAATGCAGCGACTTCGCGCTCTAACTCATTTGAGTTTATGTTCGGGTCCGTCGGCTCAAAGCCGTAGACCGAGGCTTGAGACGGTGGGGAGAACAAGCCTTCTACTTCCCCAGCCTGAACCCACGCCTCCCAACCAGGACGCCAAACATAATCTGACGGCGAAAGTCCTGCCTTCCTAACAAACTCAATTATTGTCTGCTTAGCAAAAGGACCACTCTGCGTACCGGACCGTAATAAGTACCAGTTGGCTCCGCTACTGTTCTCACTCATTGGCTCTCCGGCTTCAGCAGCTCATGGCTCTTAGACGTTTTTACATACTATAGTTGATAAACTCAAAGTATGTAAAACGCAATTGTCCAGCCCATGGACATGCGGAAGCTGGTTGGCCGAAACTTCGCTCGTCTGCGTCGGGAGAAAGGCCTGACTCAGGAGGAGGTCGAGACTCGTTCCGGATTTAGCCAACAGTATCTGAGTAGCTTAGAACGAGGCCTCAGGAATCCAACTATCATCACGCTCTATGAGTTGGCTCAAGCGCTAGGTGTCAGTCATGTCGACTTAGTCAAACCAGACGATTTTAAGTGATCCATACGCGTGGAGTGCCCATATCAGTGCCGATGCGACTATGTAGACGCCTGACCAAGCAAAGCTAGGCGAGGCGACCAAACGATCTCGATTCTAAGACCAGTCCAAACCGTAGCACATCCTTAACGCGATCGACCGTGGATACTAATCGTGTTTCCGACTGCAGCGACGCTCACATGACCTCCTGCCGTCGTCGATCAAGTCACTGATCGGATGGTTGCAAATCTGCTTCCATAGCAACTTTGGATGAGATAAAGGCAGAGCTAAGAGCATAAATCTAGATTGTGAGCCAAAATGCAGCGGCGTCCTTCAACACAAGATATCTCCTGGATTCTGGATCTAGATCGCAACAAGCAGCTTGACTTAAGTCCACCATATCAACGCAAGAGCGTTTGGACGAAGAAGGATCAACAGTTTTTTCTAGATACAATTTTTCGCAACTATCCAAGTCCCGCGATCTTCCTGCATAAGACAATAAGCGGTGATGGGCAGACCGTCTATCATGTGGTCGACGGAAAGCAACGAATCCAAACGATCCTTAGCTTTGTTAACAACAAGGTTCGGGTTGCATCTGATTACGGTGATGCCCGGCTCAATAATAAACGGTGGTCTGACTTAAACGCCGAAACCGAAACGAAGCGATCGTTTTGGAACTATCAAATTACGGTCGAGATTATCGATTTTGCAGACAGCTCTCTCATCAACAACGTCTTTGATCGGCTGAATCGCAACGCAAGGCGTCTAACTCAACAGGAGTTGCGGCATGCGAAGTATGACGGATGGTTTGTCACAGAGGCTGAGCAAGAAGCGGCGCGTGAAGAGTGGCGTACTTTAAAGGTCGTTACCTCTGCGCGATCCAAGCGAATGGCCGATGTGCAGTTTATGTCTGAACTAATGCTCGTGAACATATATGAAGCCGTGCAAGGCTTCGATCACGATGCACTTGAGCAGGCTTATGCGGATTTTGATGATCCATTCGCAGAGGACGCGGAACCGCTTGATGTTGAGAGCTTTCAGAAGCGTTTTGCTGCCATTCGTGCCATCTTAGTGGCGATGGACAACATCAATAGCTCCGTTTCAGAGTCAGCTCGTGCCCTAGGAAATATATATAGCCTATGGTCAGTGCTATCTCTCGCCGCTCCTTCACTTGATGATTTACCGTCGCATGAGTTGCTCGCAAAACGGTTTGCAGACTTCATGAGTCAAGTCGACGTAATTGCTTCGCAGACAAACCTGCCTGAGTTCCTCAAAGATTCCGAAGGGAAGTTCGACCAAGCGTTTCAATATTATGAGGCGCTACGTGCTGCTAGTACAGAACTACCACAGAGAAACAAGCGTCATGAGGTACTCAGTAGCATACTCTTGCAGCCACAATGAAAATTCCCGCCTCAATCCGTAAACTCTATCACGAGCAGTCCGATAAATATGCTCGCCTGAAAGATTCAGTCGACAAGCTTATGCGAGGGATCAAGAATGATCGTTGGCATTACGAGTCACGAGTTAAACAGGAAGAGAGCTATGCCTTGAAGTTCGAAACTGGTCGGTTTACTAACCCGTCAGATCTCGAAGATTTCTTTGCATGCACCTTTGTTGTTCCAAACCTCTCGGCAGTTGAAGAGGCCGAGACCCTAGTGCGTCAAAATTTTGATGTGCATTCAAGACGTCCGAAAAATCCTGACCGCACACACAAAAAGCCTGATAGTTTCCCTTTCGACGATATACGCCTTTATGCCTCTATAAAGCGGGATGATCGCTATCCAGAAACAGGCCTCGAAGGCATTAAGTTCGAAGTCCAGATAAAGACATTTCTTCAGCACGCTTGGGCGATTGCAACTCACGACCTCATTTATAAGAGCGACGTAGTTTCCTGGTCAAAGGAGCGTATCGCTTTTCAGGTGAAAGCGATGTTGGAACACGCCGAGATATCAATCGAAGAAGCCGGCAACTTATCTCAGAGCAAGGTATTGCTCAAATCTACAGATTCGACAGACCGCGTCTCAAACTTCATGATTGCGCTACGCAAGATATGGGCTGAAGATGCACCCCGCGACCTCAAGCGACTAGCGGAAAACGTCGACGATGTATGCACCTGCCTGAACATTGGACCTACAGATCTTGAAGGAATGCTCAATGCACACTTTGCAAGTCGTGGGGGGCAACCGCCTGCAAACATATCTCCTTACCAAGCGATTATTGAGTGCATTGCGGCTACGAGATCAACCGACTTCAGGAAATTCCTTTACGAGACTCCAAGCGGCAACCGAAAGAAAATGATTGTCATCACGCCTGAGGTTGAACTTCCTCCTACGTTTGACCGATCAAAATTTCGGCGCGTGATTTTCCTCGACTAAAAGCAGTACTGTCAAACTTTGCGTAGATTTCCGGCTTCATACTCATAGAAGTCAGGATTGCGCTCGGCAGTTAATTTGAGGAGCTGCTCAAATATCTCATCCAGTTGGATTTCATCGTCAGGCTTACCAACCTCAAATGCTCTAAGACTAGCATGGCTTGGACTTGCAGATAGAAGCAAGAGGTAAAAACGTTCGAACTGCTCATCTCTCCCTGCAGGATCATCCCTACCGGTAAATAGGCGGAGTCTGGCGTGCGCATTTAGGAAGGTCGATTTCCGTTGGCTTGTGCCGTCTTCATAAGCGCCTGCATCGAGAAAGAAGAAGGCACCTAAAACTGCGTAAGGGAAACGTCGATGCAAAGTGACCGCTTCCATGAGCATATCACCACGTCGATTCACCAAATTCTTCTGATAATTCCCGGTAGCCTTGTCCTTGAAATTTATGCTCTTGATCGAAATTGCGAGCAGCAAACCGGCTTCTTCCGTCGCCCACGTCACATCAACTTTCTTCGCCCCGAGGCCTCCAGCCATTCGCCTTTCTGCACCCGAACCACCGAGTATCCCAGGTGGCGCAGGCCTTGCCTCTGACAAGCCTCTCAATCTCAACTCTTCTGCAACTGCTTGTGCAATGACCTGAGAAACAAGCTCGCTGTATCTGCGCTTCGGGTTTTGTCCGGCACTGTCGTCGGGCTTTATCGGCAAGCTCTTTAGCGCTGCAGAAAGGAGATCATCAATCCTTGACACGTTAGCTCTTAGCCCTTGCTTGACGACGATTCATTAACAACTCACGCGCCAACTTCAATTCCTTTAATTCAGCGTTTGAAATGCCTAAACCATCGTGCAAGAGAACTTGGTCAACCAAATCAACTACCTTGCCTACATCCCCGCCGCGTAACGCTACAGAGGTTTGTGGTTTTAAAGCACGAAGCGACGAAGCAGATCTTTCCAAGAGTTCTGGTGAGGGAAGAGGGATTAAATCCGCTTCCTTCGGCTCATGCTTTAGCAGTCCTCCTCCATATGCACGTCCAACGATCTCCGCACCGAGTTGTGTAACGCTGTTGAATGTAGCAAGTGGCAGAAACTCGACTCCGAGTTTTCGATAAGGGTTTTCAAGCTTCGTACCATAGATAGAGTTGAGTATTTGGAGCCCTGCTTCATTGGCGGTGAATCGCGGAGACGCGTGATTCATATATGTGAATAAGAGGTCAGGCCTTTCCACTAATGGCACTCGCCACCACGGGGACCTGACCTTGCATTTATAAGCGGCCGGAACCCCTAAATGTTCGCCATGGTCAATGTATCGACGTGCGCTCTTGGACTGTCGGACGAGATCCGGTGCAAAAAGGAAAACTTTATCACCTTGCTTAGCAAGATCATTCCAAGCTCTTGAAGTGAGAGTAAGGCCTTTTAGATGCCGTCCGCCCGGTGGTGAAATACGCAAAAGTTCATTTTCACTTAAGCCCCATTCGTCAGCTTCCTGTGCAGACAGGCAGAAGAACTGATTGTTGCCTGTGACGGCACCAAGATAGGTTGTTCCCCAACTGGCCAAAGGGGCAAACCTCTGAGCATCTAATTGCGCTTTATAAAGCTCAAATCCTGCGATGGGGATGAGTGCCGATGTCCACTTTTCTCCCCCCTTAGGCGCGATACTGGGCTTAGCAACATACTCCTGCTTATTAAGTGCCTCTACATCTCGAACTTGTACGACTTCGAAATTCTTGGCAGTCCCTCGGCCCTCAGCAAGGAGCAAAACGACCTCCTCTAAGACTCCAGGAAATATCAATTTCTCAAAAAGCACCAAGCGAACGTGTTTGAACCGTTCAAGCAAAAATCTCCTAACTTGCGCAGCGTAATTCACTGAAAGGAGTTCAGCTGGAAGGACCAGCCCAAGTCGTCCGTCATCATTCAAGAACTGAGCAGCATGTATTGTGAACGCTGCCCATGAACTTGCAAGCCCAGTGAGCCTCACTCCCTGAGCCAAAGCAGCCTGAAGGCCTTTATTGCGAGCTGATCCACTAAACTGTTGGTACCGAATATATGGCGGATTCCCAATTACAGCATCGAACTTGGGCTCTGGTTCACAATCGAAAAAATTTTTCGCTGAGATCTGAGCTGAAAACCCGATCTTATTTAAAGCCGCTGCCGCCGCTTGGGCAGAATCCTCATGAATTTCTACGCCAAATAGCTGCTCGCTGATACTGGATCGTTTCGAGCCGAGTTTTTTTAGATATTGCGCAGCCTCCAGGAGGAACGAAGCTTCTCCACAGGATGGCTCTAGAACCTTGTCCGACTTACCGCGTATGGCCCATTCTGTTATGAATCGACTCACCTCCGGTGGCGTGAAGAACGCGCCACGAGCTTTTTCGTCGGTGATAGATTGCGCCACGATACTGTCCCAACATTTCCAGCAGCGAGAAATCTAAATGAACGCTGCCTCGGAATCTATTGGGAGTATATTCCATGCACAGGCTCGAGGCCGGATAGATTTTTCGGTTCCAGTTTGTGTGGGTGGTTGACCTAGGATTAGGGCATTCGGCCCAATGCTCTCGCCCACCTTTGGAATTGACCGGGGGACTAGGGGGCACCGAAGTTCCGCAATGGCCTATGAAACGGCATGACCTCGAACTGCGAGCAGCGGCAGCCCTAAACTTTGTCCAAAAACCTTCGTCACTACCCTCTTTTGGATAGCGGTCATTCACATAGACACCAGGCCTATCGGAACTGAATGATGCCTCGATATAAGCAAATTGGCCCGCAATGGTGAGCAATAAGTTAGCTCATAAGACCTGATACCGAGGGATGACAAACAGGAATATGACACGGTCTCGCGCCCACGAGCGCTTACAGATGAGTTGCTACCTATTTGCTACCTGAGAAGCTTCTAAGATCCACGAATCCGGACCTAACTCTTTGAAAAGATTGGTGGGTGTGCAAGGATTCGAACCTTGGACCCGCTGATTAAGAGTCAGCTGCTCTACCAACTGAGCTACACACCCGTCGCCGAAGCGAATTCGGCGACGCGTTGTTCGCCGAAGAGGCCGTGCGTGTAACAAACGGCACGGCCTCTGTCTACCCCATTCAGAGAGGTTTTTGCACGATCAGGCGGCGGATTTCGCCTTGGCGGCGTGATAGCTCCCGTCTCCCCGCGCCAGAATATTATCCTTGGGCTGAAGGTCGCCCGGCCGGATGTCGTCCTGGCTCTCGAGCTCCTGCCAGAGCGGGATCAGCCGGTCGAGATCGAGGCTCGGCCAGGCTTCGATTCCGTCGAGGACGAAATAGGTCTCCTGGTAGTCGTCGATCCGGTAGAGGGTACGCATCACGCGCCCCAGATCGAACCCGACGCGGTTGGGCGACGGGCTCTCGAGGGCGAACACCGTCTCGCCGGGCGAGGACGCGATTCCCGCTCCGACGATCCGCAGGCCCTCCGGGGTCTGGGCGAGACCGAACTCCACCGTGTACCAGTAGAGCCGCGCCAGACGCTTCAGGGCCCCGTGCTCGGCCGCGACGAGCCCCGCCTTGCCGTAGGCCTCCAAGTAATCCGCATAGATCGGCTGCATGATGAGCGGCACATGGCCGAACACGTCGTGGAAGATATCGGGCTCCTCGATATAGTCGATCTGCTCCGGCTTGCGGATCCAGAATCCCGCCGGGAATTTCCGGTCGGCCAGGAGACGGAAGAACGCGAGGTCCGGAATGAGCCCGGGTACCGCCACCACCTCCCAGCCGGTCGCCTCGCCCAGACGTCGGTTCATGACGCGAAAGTCCGGAATGCCCTCCTGGCCGATGCCGAGCCGGTCCAGCCCCTCCAGGAACTGGTCGGCGATACGACCCTTCAGGATCTCGCGCTGGCGCGTCGCAAGGGTGCGCCAAGTGGCGTGGTCGGTCTCGGTATAATTCTCGAAGCCCTGGGCAACGAGGTAGTCGCGCGGGTCGTCGCTTCCGGTGGCGCTGTTCATGACCATTTCCTCCATTCCATGGAGGTAAGAATATCACCCGATCATGGTCATTTTCGGCCCATGATGCCCTGGAACGACGCAAAGCAGGTCATAAAATGACCGGGAGACCGCAAAGTGAGACGATCATGGCCCGCCACCTCTCCCCCTCCGACAGGCGCATCCTCCGGATCCTGCAGCGCGAGGGCCGCATTACCAATGCGGCCCTGGCCGAGAAGGTGGGGCTCGCCCCCTCCCCCTGCCTGCGGCGGCTGAAAGCGCTCGAGGATGACGGCGTGATCGAAGGCTATCGGGCGATCGTCAGCCGCAAGGCCCTGGGCTTCGAGGTGGAAGCCTTCGTGTTCATCAAGCTGGAGCAATCGGAGCCCGGGTGGCGCACCCGCTTGGTGGAGCGACTGAAGGATTACGAGGAGGTGATCGCCTGCCACGCCCTCGCCGGCGAGGTCGACCTGATCGTCCACGCAGTCGCGAAGGACATCGAAAGCTTCGGGGAATTCACCATGAACCGACTGCTCACCCTGCCGGGCGTGGCCGATGTGCGGTCGAGCTTTGTCCTATCGAGCATCAAGCCGAACGCCCCAGTGCCGGTGCCAGAGCACCCCTAACACTGGGGCATATGGCCTACAGGGCCACTTCAGGGCGGCTTTATTCGGTTCCCTCGCTGGAGGAAAGCGTCGCCTCAGATGAAGAAGAAGTCGTGATAGGTCATTTTGAGGTTCTTAGTCAGCGTCGCGATTTGGATAGCCTCTTTCGAACCCGAGCCATCGACATCGTAATAGAGCGCGCCCTTCTTGTGATCGTAGACAAAGAAGTCATCCTTGTCCTTGGCCTTGTCGAGCTGGAAAAATTTGCTCGTCAGCTTCACGGGTTTGGCTTCTGTGCCCTTCTTGATTGCGGCGTAAAGCGTCTTGTTCGACTTAAACAGGCTGTTCTCGAGCCAGAGCGTGTCGTCCTTGACGTTGAAGTCGGCGATCTTGTCGAGATTGGTCTTCTTGTTGAGGGCATTGGTTCGACCTAATTTAGAATCGAACACGAAGACGTCCTGCCCCGCTCCGCCAACGAGCAGGTCATTCCCGGCCCCGCCATAGAGCCTGTCGTTGCCAGCCTCGCCTTGGAGAGTGTCGGTGCTGGCAAGGCCTCGAATCACATCGTTGCCGGCCTCGCCCGTGAGAGTTTCCACGCCCTCCGTGCCGATCAGGGTCATGGGATTGGTCTCGACCACGTTGGTCACCGCAAGCGAAAGGCTCTGAGTGGCCGTGAGACCATAGGGATCGTGGGCCGTAACCGTGAAGTTGTATTGACGTAAGCCAGCCTCGTAGTCGAGCGGCTTGGTGAGCACTAGGGACGTGCCATCGATGCGGAAGGTGCCGGTAGGATCCAACAGCGTATAGGTGAGCGCGTCGCCATCCGCGTCATAAGCGGAGAGGCTCGCCACCGTCGTGTTGGTCAGTGCCGTCTCCGCCACTGTGGTGGCCGACAGCTTCACGCTGTTCGGAGCGGAATTGATGAGAACGACGGTCGTGTTGTCACCATTGAACTTGGCGAACCTGACATTCGTCAGGGTGTCGCTGCCATCCTGGCCGATTCGCTTGTCTGCGATGATCGTCACGCCGCCGGCTGCGCTCACGTCATAATCGGCACGGGAACCGGAATAGACCGCAACGTCGTTGCCGCCACCTCCGTCGATGGTGTCGTCACCAGTGCCGCCCAGGAAGGTTTCAAATCCCGCTCCGCCATAGGCACGGTCGCTTCCGCCCTGGAGAGTGACGGCACCGGTCACGCTGCCGCCCCGGCCGTCATAGAGATCCTCCCCGTTACTGAACGTCACGTTTCCGAAAAGATGGCCATGGTTGGCGAGCATGGCCGCGATCGTCCCGTCGGCGACCCGAAAGGCCCCCTGGTCTCCGCCGATGATCGTTCCGCTGTTCGCAACCGACACAAAGCCCGTCGTTGCGCTCACGAAGATACCCGCGTGGCTTCCCTGAATAAGGCCGCTGTTGTTCAAAGAGACGCCGCTTCCGTCGATCCAGACGCCATGGCCATTTCGACCAGCCAGCGACCCCTCGTTGAAGATCAGAGAAGCGCCGTCCGTACGGACGGCAGTGCCAGCAATGACTGAACCGAGATTCTGAAGAGCGTTGTCGCCCCCCATAAAGAAAATGCCGTACCGGTCGGCAACCGCCATGCTGCCGGCATTCAGGGTTGCGCTTCCCTGCCCCTCGAACAGAATCGCATCCGCCAAGCCGCTGACGACCTGGGCATGGGCTGCCAGAGTCACATGACCGACCCCGGCCGCGTGCAATCCGGCTGCGTCTGCACCTCCCGCTGCGACCGTCACGCCCGGCGAAACGGTGACCGCTTCTCCATCGGAAATGTCGTATCCGTGATCAAAATTGCCGGTGGTGGATAGATTCGTCGGAATGAGAGTCATGGCTAATCCTGCAATGTTATTACAGGATAGATAAACAACATTCTCCGCTCCGGCAAGAACATTGATCGAGCAGGCTCACCAAGGCCCGAGACCTGTCGCCAAGATCAGGAAAAGGCCTTCGTCGAGACCTAGCAATGAAGGATTCGCAGCCAAGGGAGGAGCCTCATGTATTGAGCGCTCCCGCAGCGTCATCTTCCGACAAGCATCCATGATCTACCGTATAGCTATAGCTTTAGCCATGCGGCGCAGCAGATCCATCCGTCACGTGGCAGGCATTATCCCATGATGCTCTGGAGTGGGGTCTCCGATTGACCGGCTTATCGCCGCGTCATGGTCAGGTAGACGATGAAGCCGCCGATGCCGATGGCGAGGAGCGCTAGGACGATCTGGCGGGCCTCGCCCGTGAAGGCCGCATCCCGGTAGGCCTGCGTCAGGGCCGCGGATCTCTGCGGGTCCTGGGAGACGAGCATCGTCAGGAACGCGCTGAAGACCAGAAGGCCGATGATGATGTAAGTGATCCGCATGGCAACCTCCCGTCACCGGCCCTCGAAGGCCGGTTCGCGCTTCTCGCGGAAGGCCCGGATTCCCTCCATGAAGTCCCGGCTGAAGCCGGCCTCGCGCTGCAGCTCCGCCTCGAGGGCGAGCTGGGCTTCAAGGTCGTTGGAGAGGCTCTGCGCAAGGGCCTGCTTGGTCAGCTGGTAGGCAAGCGCGGGGCCGCGCGCGAGAGCGGCCGCGAAGGCCGCGACGTCGTCCCGGAACGTCGCGTCGTCAAAGACCTTGAACACGAGGCCCATGGCCTTCGCGTCCTCAGCGGAGATCAGCTCCGCCGTGAGCATCAGCGCGAGCGCCCGCTTCGGGCCCACGAGGCGCGGCAGGATCCAGGTGCCGCCCGCATCCGGCACGAGGGCGATCCGGGCGAAAGCCTCCTGGAGATAGGCAGAGCGCGCCGCCACGACGATGTCGCAGGCGAGTGCAATGTTCATGGAGGCGCCCACTGCCGGCCCGTTGAGGGCCGCTATCGTGAGCTTGGGATAATTCGCGAGCCTGAGGACCAGGGGGTTGTAGTCGCGCGCGAGGGGCGGCCCGAGATCGATCCGTCCCTTCTCGTCGCGGGGCAGGTCCTCGGTCAGGTCCTGGCCCGACGAGAAGGCGCGCCCCTCTCCGGTGAGCACCACGACCTTGATGGCGTCCTCCTCGGCGAACCGGGCGAGCACGTCGCGCAGCTCCGCGTGCTTCGTGGCGTTGAGGGCGTTCAGCTTGTCGGGCCGCGCGAGCATCACGGTGGCGACGGGTCCGTCCGTGGTCACGCGCAAGGTGGTCAGGCTCATGCGGCAGGCTCCTTTTCGTCGCGCGCGAGCATAGAGCGGACCTCGTCGCGAAGCACGGGCAAAAGCTCCGCCTCGAACCAGGGATTCTTCCTGAGCCAGCCGTTGTTGCGCCAGGAGGGGTGCGGCAGCGGCAGGATGCGCGGATGCTGCGGAGCCGAGAGAATCTCGCGCCAGCGCCGCACGGTCTGCGTGAGCCCGTCGCGGAAATTCTCGCCCAGGTGCCAGGCCTGGGCGTATTGCCCGATCAACAGGACGAGTTCGAGCTTCGGCAGCGCCGCGAAGAGCGGCGCGCGCCAGGTCTCGGCGCATTCCCGGCGCGGCGGCAGGTCGCCGCCCTTCGCATCCTGGCCCGGAAAGCATGCGCCCATGGGCACGATGGCGACCCGGGCGGGGTCGTAGAAGGCCTGCGGGTCGAGGCCGAGCCACTCCCTCAGGCGCGCGCCGGACCGGTCCGAAAACGGGATGCCGCTGGCATGGGCCCGCGTCCCCGGCGCCTGGCTCGCGATGCACAGGCGCGCCGTGGGACTGCCCTGGAGGATCGGGCGCGGCTCATGGGGAAGCGCCGGGCCGTGGCGGGGCGCATCACGACAGATGCGGCAGGCTTCGAGCTTGCGGGCGAGGGCCTGAAAATCGTCGGCAAGAAAATCGTTGGTCGGCGTCATTCCGGAGAGATGGGAATCGAAACCGCCCCGGTGAAGGCGACACGGCAGGACACGAGGTCGCGCAGCGCCCTCAATAGAGATGGCTTCGCCGCCATTCCTGGGGCTGCTCGAAAGTGGTGGACCAGATCCCGCGTCCCTGCAGGCGCGCCTTCGTCTCGAGGATACGGTAATCGCCATAGGCAACGGCAAAGCCCTCGGACACCATGCGCGCCCCGATATCCTCCCCGTCCACAAAGCAGCGGGCGAGCAGGCGCTGGTAGCGATCGCGCCCGGTGACGCGGCACTCCACGCGCCGGTTGAGGATCATGCCGAGCAGGGTGTCACGGGCCTTCTCGCCGCACAGGATCGGGGTGCTGCCCCGCATGCAGGACTGGTTGAGCTCGGGTGCGTCGATCCCCTTGAGGCGGATCCGGCTCTCGCCGATCCGGATCGTGTCCCCGTCCACCGCGAAGGCTCTGCCCGTGACCTCCCGCCCGCTCGGCTCGAAGAGAATCCGGGCGCAGGCGGCGAGGAGGAGCGCAAGGACGAGGGACGAGAGGCCGAGGAACGGCCGGGAGGGGCCGAAACGTCTGCGGACGAAACGTGAGGTCATTCAGGGCAACCGCTCCGATACACCGGCCTGGCTGAAAGTCGCCATGTCACGATGTATCGTAGCGGCAGTTTTGACAATCCCCATGGCGAGCGCGGCCCCGCTTCCCTCGCCGAGCCGCATTCCCAGGGCCAGGAGCGGGATCTTGCCCAGGCGCTCCAGCACGTCCCTGTGGGCGCCCTCGGCCGAGAGATGGCCCGCGACGCAATGGTCGACGGTGGCCGGATGGATGGCGTGAAGGATCGCGGCCGCCGCGGTGGACACGTAGCCGTCGAGGATCACCGGGATGTGCTGCAGGCGTGCAGCCAGGATCGCGCCCGCCATGGCGGCGATCTCCCGCCCACCGAGGCGGCGCAGAATCTCGAGCGGATCCTTCAGGTGGTCGCGATGGAACGCGACCGCCCCTTCAACGGCCGCGACCTTGCGGGCGAGCCCCTCGTCGTCGACGCCGCTACCGCGCCCGACCCAATGGGCGGCCTCGCCGCCGTAGAGGGCCGTATAGATCGCCGCCGCCGTGGTGGTGTTGCCGATGCCGAGCTCGCCCACGGCGAGTAGGTCCGTGCCGCCCGCGATGGCCTCCATGCCGAACGCCATCGTGGCGACGCAGGCCTTCTCGTCCATGGCGGGCTCGACCACGATGTCGCCGGTCGGCATGTCTACCGCGAGATCGAAGACCTTGAAGCCGAGGCCGAGGCCGGCGCAGATCTGGTTGATGGCGGCGCCTCCGGCCGAGAAGTTCTCCAGCATCTGCCGGTTCACTGAGGACGGGTAGGCCGAGACGCCCCGCCCGGCGACGCCGTGGCTGCCGGCGAAGACGCAGACGAGCGGCCGGTCCACGGTGGGGCGCGGTTTGCCCTGCCAGGCGGCGAGCCATTCGTTGAGCCATTCGAGGCGGCCGAGGCTCCCGGCGGGCTTGGTCAGCTGCGCCTCGCGCTCCCGCACGGCCGCAACCGCGGCCTCGTCGGGTCCCGGCATGGTGGTGATCAGGCGCCGGATATCGTCGAACGGGGAGGTCTCAGGGGCAGTCATGGGGGGCTCCGGCCCGAATGGGCATTGCGGAAGGTGAGGTGGCGTGACCTATAACGGCCAAGCCGTGGAGGGTGAAGCTATGTCCGACCAATTGCAGCAGGCTGATGGCATTTCGCCGAAGCCCTGGCAGGAAATCGTCACCGATGTGGCGCGGGCCCTGCGCTTCTATTCCCGCCTGCCGGTGCCTGTCCTGCCTTGGGAGGCCGACCCGCACGCGCTCCCGAATTTCGGGCGAATCATCCGGGTGCTGCCCCTGGCCGGCCTGGTGCTCGGGATCCTGCCGGCCCTCGCCTTCGCGGCCGCCCTCGCCCTCGGCCTCGGCCCCTGGCTCGCGGCGATCCTCTCGGTCGCGGCCGCGACGGTCACGACCGGCGCCTTCCACGAGGACGGGCTCGCCGACACCGCCGACAGTTTCGGCGGCGCGACCCGGGAGCGGCGGCTCGCCATCATGAAGGACAGCCTGATCGGCTCCTTCGGCGCCTGCGCGCTGGTGCTGGATCTCGCCCTGCGCATCGCCGCCCTGGCGACCCTTACCGGGCGCGTGGAGCTTATCGCCGCCGTGGCGGCGATCCTCATCACCGCCGCCCTGTCCCGGGTAGCCGGTCTCGTGCCTCTGGTGTTCCTGCCGCCCGCCCGGCCCGACGGCGCCGCCCAGGCGGTGGGTCGCCCCGGCCGGGAGAGCTTCTGGCTGGCGGCGGCACTCGCGGCGGGGCTCGCTCTTCTCCTCGGCCTCGGCGCCGGGCTGCCCCCGGCCGGGATCGCCGCGATGGTGCTCGCGGCGGCCCTCGCGGGCATTGCGCTGGCAGGGCTGGCCAAGCGCCATATTCAGGGGCAGACCGGCGATATCGCGGGCGCCGCCCAGCAGGTGGCCGAGATCGCTGCGCTGATCGGCCTCTTGATCGCGCTTCGCCCGTGACGACATGATGGAAAGATCATGAGCCGCGTCTCCAGCCCCTGCATCCGCGTCTGCACCCTCGATTCCGAAACCGGCCTATGCGAGGGCTGCGGCCGCACGCGCGAGGAGATCGGGCACTGGTATCGCCTCACCGAGGAGGAGCGGCTGCGCATCATGGCGGAGCTGCCCGAGCGCATGCGCCGGGCCTTCGCGCTCGACGAGAGCGAACGCGAATGACAATGCCGGGCATCCGGGTCCTGGGGAGCGCCCTCCTGGCCGCAGCCTTCCTGGTCGGCACCATGGGCGAGGCGCCCCTGGCGGAACTCGGCCCGGGCGAGACCGCCCTCCTCCTGGCCTTCGCGGGCTGCTCCCTCTTCATGGCGGCCGCCATCGTGGACGGCTTCTCCCGGCACTGGACGCACGGGATCGAGGCCGTGGCGATCAGCGGCGGGCTGATCGTCGCGGCCCTTGTGACCTATGCGGCGCGGGACGACCTGCAGATGGTCCTGGACCGGGCCATCGGCGATATCGCGGACGGGCGCGCGGTGGTGACCGACAAGGGCGAGGTGGTGGCGGCGCGGCGCACCGACGGGAGCTTCATCCTCAACGGCCGGGCCAACGGGCACGAGGCCCGCTTCGTCTTCGACACCGGCGCGAGCACCGTGGTCCTGCGGGCCGAGCACGCCGCCGATTTCGGCTTCCGCGAGGAGGAGCTGCGTTTCTCGGTTCCGGTCGCGACCGCCAACGGCACCGCCATGGCGGCGCCCGTCACGCTCCGCGCGCTCACGATCGGCTCCATCACGGAGCACGACGTGCCGGCCCTGGTGACGCGCTCGGGCGCGCTCCATGCCAACCTGCTCGGCATGAGCTTCCTGGAGCGGCTCGCTTCCTACGAGGTGCGCGGCAACCGGCTGATCCTGCGGCCGAAGGACGTCACGCCAGCAGGCTGACGAAGAAGCGGACGCAGACCGACAGCAGGAAGATCCCGAAGGCGATCTCCAGCTTGCGCTTCGACAGGCGATGGGCGAGCCGCGCGCCGACCGGCGCCAGCCAGGCGCTGGTCGGGATGAACAGCAGGAAGCCGACGAGCGAAATGTAGCCGAGCGCCAGGGGCGGCTGGAGAGCGATCACGTCGGGATAATCCGCCATGTGCGGCCAGCCTGCATAGATGTAGCCGATGGCGCCCGGGATCGAGATCAGGATGCCGAGCCCCGAGGAGGTCGCCACCGCCTGGTGGATGGGCCGGTTGTAGAAGGTCATGAACAGGTTCGAGAGCTGCCCGCCGCCGATGCCCATGAGGGCCGACAGGACGCCGATGATCCAGCCATAAACGACCATCACGGGCTTTCCGGGCATGTCGGTGCCGAAGCGCCACGTATCCTTGCCGAAGAGAAGCCGGATCGCCGAGACCCCCGCCACCACGACGAAGACAGTCTTGAACAGGTCGGCCGGCGCGTAGCGGGCGATCACGCTTCCCATGATCACGCCAAGGACCACCGGTACCGCCCAGATCCGCAGGATCGTCATGTCGACCGCGCCCTTGGCCTGATGAGCCCGGAAGGAGCGGATCGAGGTCGGGATGATGATGGCGAGCGAAGTGCCGACGCAGAGCGGCATCCGCACCTCCTCGGGCACGCCGACGAAGCGGAACAGCTCGTAGAGGATCGGCACCGCGACCGCCCCGCCCCCGACGCCGAACACCCCCGCCAGAAGCCCCGTGATCGCTCCAGCTCCGAGCAGGGCGACGATCAGCCATGAGAGGTCGAAGAGCGAGATGCCGAGCATTGCGGGGGGATCTTTCCAGACGAAGGACGTCGATATGTGACGGAGATCGCCCAACAGGGCAAGCATATCGGCGCTACCCTTTCACCTCTCCTGGAGGGAGAGGTGAAAGGGTAGCGCCATAGCCGGTGAGGTCTCTCCCCTCACCCCTACCCTCTCCCTATGGGAGAGGGAGAGGCGCGGCGGAGGGGTCGCACGACAGCGACGGGGCGCAACGGATTTCCCTCCCCCTTGTGGGGAGGGTCAGGGTGGGGGTGCTGGCGCAGGACTGAATCTAGGCTGGCGCTCACACCCCCACCTCCAACTCCTCCCCACAAGGGGGAGGAGAGCAGGTTGGCGCCTCCCGAGAACACCGGAGTTCCAGGGGAAAAGACCCTCCCCCGCCCGGCAGGTGCACTCAATGGGCGGCCGAGCGGTTGAAGAGCAGGGCGCGGGGGTCGGCCCGCATGGCCGCCTCTGTGCAGGCTTCCGGGCCGAGATGCCCGGCGAGGCGGGGGTAACGCTCTGCCAGAGCCGGGAGGGAGATGTGTTCGGGAATGCGCGGATGAGCGACGCAGAGGGCGCCGTCGGGGCCCCAGGCGGCCTCGAAGGACAGGGACGGGTTCGGCTCGGAAATCTGGATGCCGAAGCGGTCGTAGATATCGACGAGGGTGCCGTCGCGGGTCGTCGGGCGATCGTCGCCGCCGTAATCGGCGCGCAGCATGTGGATGCAGGCGCGGTGGAGATCCGCGAGGGGAATTCCGTCCCGCGTCTCCCAGGGCCTGTAGCCCATGAGCACGCATTTGCCCTCAGCGCCGCTGGTGCACGTGAAGGTGAAGCCGCCGTCGCGGTCGGGCAGCGCGAGAGCGAGCTGCCGGCCCTTCGGGTCCGGCCGGCAGATGTTCCCGACCGGCTCTCCGGACCGGTGCGCCGAAAGGGTGAAGAGCGGGACAGGGCCGCCCGGCGCGGCTTCGTCAACCGCGACGGCGTCGATGCGGATTTCGGCCTCCCCGGCGGCCCCTGCAAGCGTCAGGGTCAGCCCGACCAGCGCCTCGCGCCGCAGGACGCGGCCATCATCGAGGCTCAGCACGGGGTCCGCCCCTTCCATCCGCAGCCGACCGTCGACCGCGAGACAGCCGCTGGAAACGCCGAGCCCCAGAAAGAGCGACAGAAGGAGAGCGGCCAGGTTTCGCATGAGAGGCTCCGCGGGAGGGATGGAGCCTCCGTGGCGGGAGGCTCCGGACATGCGCCTAGCGCAGGCGGACGACCGAGCCGTCCTGGAGCGTGAGGGAAGCGGGCCGGACATTCCGCAACGCGACCGCTTCAGAGGCCAAGCCTCCGGCCTCCCGGCCATTGACGCTCAAGCCATTGACGCTCAAGCCGTTCACGCTGAGGCCATTCACACTCAGACCATTGACGCTCAGACCGTTCACGCTGAGCCCGTTGACGCTGAGCCCGTTGACGCTCAGCCCATTCACACTGAGGCCGTTCACGCTCAGGCCGTTGGCCGTCTCGTGGGCTATGGCGCCCGTTGCCGAAAGGGCGATGGCGGTCCCGAGCGTCAGGATATGAAAGCGCGTAAACATGATCTTCTCCATGAAAGGGATTTGGAATGGACTTTGCCGGCGCAACCCCATGGCTACGCTAACGCAGAGGAATACATACTTGATAACGTTACAGTCAAGTTAAGTTGTTACATAACCCCACTCCATGGTTTCGAAATCTTTGAAATACATTTACAGATTACATCGTCAGAAGAGTTATCAATCTTGAATTGTATCGCTTGCCCGGTTCCTTGGGCGTTAACCGCTCATTAACGCTACGGCTTCTGCGGGCGAACTCAGGGGCACTCCGGCGAAAACCGCACCTGCCCCTTCAGCCACGCCCAGAAGCATCGGCCGGTTTCGCGTCGTCATGCCGATCCCGACTGTCCGCAAGAAAGGCCTCCAAGCGCAAAAAGGCCCTCCCGCCGGAGCGGGAGGGCCTGTCGAGGCCGGCGTAATGCCGGTACTTACTTCAGGGAAACGGACGATCCATCCTGCAGGATCACCGCCTTCACGCGGACCGTACCGGTCTTCGTGCCGTTGGTGGCGAGCCCGTTGGCCGACAGGCCATTCGTCGCAAGGCCGTTCTGGGTCAGACCATTGGCCGAAAGACCGTTCTGGGTCAGACCATTTTGGGTCAGGCCGTTCCGTGTCAGCCCGTTGGCCGAAAGGCCATTGCGAGTTAGGCCATTGGCCGTGACGGCCGCGCCCGCTTCCGTCGCCAGGAACAGACCGGCGGCGGCTGCGAGGATTGCGGCGCTGGTGGAAAGACGCATGCTGATACTCCTTTTTGCAAGTGAAGAAGGCCTCGCCGAGCGCGGCCTTCATGCAGGAGCCATCATAGGGCGAACATTGTTACAGTGAAGCCTCCCCAACCCTGGAATAGGTCGACCGGAGAGTTCTACTGTGCAGCAACGCACCTTTACTTCATTTATAGTTGTAAAATACAACCATTAGGCGCAGCCCGGCGTCCCGGCAGTGGTTCAGTTCTCCACCAGGGCCGGAATCAGGTCGCCTGAGGCGACGCTCCAGGCTTGGCGCTCCATCGCCCGGGACACATGGGCGACCGCCTCCCGCAGGGTTTCGAGCCCGGCGCCGGGCTTGAGGGCCTCGGTCGCAAGATGCCGGCGATAGGCCCGGGCGCCGGGACGGCCTGCGAAGAGGCCGAGCATGTGCCGGGTCATGGCATGGAGGCGCTCGCCCTCCGCGAGCCGGGCGGCCACATAGGGCTCATAGGCCGCAACGGCCTCGAAGGCATCGGCCGCCAGGGGAGCCTCCCCATAGACGTCGCGGTCCACCGCCAGCAGGATCTCCGGCTCCTGATAGGCCGTCCGTCCCACCATGACGCCGTCCACGTGCCGCAGATGCGCCTGCACCTCCGGCATGGTCTTGATGCCGCCATTGATCGCGATGGTCAGGTCCGGACGGGCCTTCTTCAGCCGGTACACGCGGTCGTAATCGAGGGGCGGGATGTCCCGGTTCTCCTTGGGCGACAGGCCCTGGAGCCAGGCCTTGCGGGCATGGACCGTCAGCTCGTCGCAACCGGCAGCCACCACCGCTTCCGTCAGCCGGTCGAGGGCTGCTTCCGGGTCCTGCTCGTCCACGCCGATGCGGCACTTGACCGTCACGGGCAGCGCGACCGCGGCCTTCATGGCGGCGACGCATTCGCCCACCAGCGCCGGTTCCAGCATGAGGCAGGCGCCGAAACGCCCGTTCTGCACCCGGTCGGAGGGGCAGCCCACGTTCAGGTTGATCTCGTCATAGCCGAAATCGGCGCAGATCCGGGCAGCCTTCGCCAGTTCGTCCGGATCCGAGCCGCCGAGCTGCACCGCCACGGGATGCTCCGACGGGTCGAAGCCCAGCAACCGCTCCCGCGGCCCGAAGATGACGGCACCCGTGGTCACCATCTCGGTATAAAGCCGCGCCCGGCGCGACAGGACGCGGTGGAACGCCCGGCAATGCCGGTCCGTCCATTCCATCATGGGCGCAACGGTGAAGAATTTCTGCATCATCTCGAGCAAGGATCGGGGATCTCGTCAGTGGGCCTTTTCCAATATGGCGACGGCGAGCACAAGGAAAATAGGCGTGGGTCGATGTCACAGGACAAATCTGCCTGCATCCTTCGAAGCTTTTCGACGAAAAGTTCCCGCTTGCGACAGTATAGATCGAATGCCCGGCAAAGCTGGAACTACAGGACGAAGCATACGTTCCTTGGATCCCATGTGCATCAGCGCCGAAGGAGTGCAGACGTGAAGAAGATCGTTGGACTTTCCTGTGCCGCAGCCCTGCTGATGGCAGTTTCGGCCGCCAGCTATGCGCAATCCACTGGCGCAGGCACCAATAGCAACTCGAACAGCGCAACCCAGTATGCGCCGGGACAGCAGGACCAGAGCAAGATGACGGGACCGGGCGCATCGAGCGCCGCGCCGGGCCAGAAGATGCAGACCGACACGACAGGGTCCGTCACCAGCCCGGGCGCTTCCGACTATGCGCCCGGCCAGCAGAAGAAACTGCCTACAGATCAGACCAACCCTTCATCGCAGCGCAAATAGCCCGAGTCGGCGTCAGATGACGATGTCGTGACGAACTCGTATCGCGGAGGGGCCGCCGCCCTTCCGCGAGCGTCCGAGAGACCGGCTTTCAAGCGTTCTCCACAATCACCGGCGCAACTTTTGCGCTGAGCACCTGCACTACATCTGCGGGCCGGAGCCTGACCTGCAGGCCCCGCTGGCCGCCGTTGATGAAGACGCTCTCGTGTGCCAGCGCCGCTTCCTCGATCACGGTCGGCACTCGCTTCTTCTGGCCGAACGGGCTGATGCCGCCCACGTGGTAGCCGGTCAGGCGCTCCGCATCGGCGGGCTTCATCATCTGGGCGGATTTCCCGCCGAGCGTCGCGGCGAGCTTTTTCAGGTTCACTTCCCGGTCGGACGGGAGGACGACGCAGGCCGGCTTGCCGTCGACCCTGACCATGAGCGTCTTGAGCACGCCGCCCGGCTCCACGCCCAGAGCCTCCGCGGCCTGGAGGCCGATACGCTCCGCCTGGGGGTCGTAATCGTAGGGATGCACCGTGAACGGGACGCCCGCCGCCTGCAGGGCGAGCGTGGCGCGGGTGGTCTTCGACATGATGGGCTCAGGGCCGGCTGGGCCGGTCAGTGATCGTGCTTGTGGCCGTGATCGTGGTGATGATGGCCGCATCCGCAGCCGGGACCATGCTCGTGATGAGCATGTTCATGCTTATGCTCATGCTTATGATCGTGGGCGTGGTAATCGTGGGCGTGCCCGTGATCATGATGATCGTGCCCATGGTGATGGTGATGATGGTGGTCGTGGTCGCAGTGATGGGCGCTCTGCTCCGGCCGGAAGGCGCGCTTCACCGGGGTCGCGACGCAGCCCTGTCCGCGGGCGAGCTCGGCCAGGGCAGGCGTGTTTTCCACATAGAGGGCCTCGGCCGTGATCTCCGCAAGGCCATGCTGGCTGCCGAGATGCCAGGCGAGACGCATGAGGCGCAAGGGATTCTCGGCCCGCACTTCGAGGAGGTCCTCGGCGGCGGCCTTCACCTGCACGAGGCGCCCGTCCTCGAGCCGCAGGGCATCCCCGTCGTTGATCACCGTCTCCATGTCGAGGTCGAGATGGATCTCGGTGCCGGCCTCGGCCTTCAGATGCGCATGGCGGCGGCTGCGGGCCTCATGGTCGAGGACGATCGTATCGACGACCCGGTCGGACTTCACGGCGGGCTTGCGGACGAGGGTGGTGGCGCGCGGCATGGGAACTCTCGAAAGGCTCTGGTCGGAAACCAATAGATAGGATGGGCGGAAGCTGTTGCTAATAGGTGACCTTGTCGGGCTTTTCGGCCCAGGCGTCGAAGACCGCCTTGGCCTCCAGGCTCGGAACGTGGTCCATGGCGATGATCCGCTCGGAGACGGGCTTCGGGATTTCCTCGTAGATGAGGCTGTCGTCGAAGCCGATCTCGGCCGCATCCTCGCGGGTATTGGCATAGACGATGCGCGAGACCCGCGCCCAATAGGCCGAGGCCAGGCACATGGGGCACGGCTCGCAGCTGGTATAGAGGGTCGCACCCTGGAGTGAGAAATCGCCCAACCCTTCGCAGGCGCGGCGGATGGCCACCACCTCCGCATGGGCGGTCGGGTCGTTCGCGGACGTGACCTGGTTCCAGCCCTCGCCAAGAACCTTGCCGTCGCGGACCACCACGGCCCCGAACGGGCCCCCGGCCCCATTGTTCATGTGATCCCGCGACAACGCGATGGCGCGGGACAAAAAACGCTGATCGTCGGACTTCATATCGCTCATAGGGTGGTTCTACCGCCTGGGCCGGGCGGAAGCGAGGGTTTTCGGAGAAGCGGCCCTCTCCCGCACCTGGAGGAGCTGGGCCGTCACGGAGGCGGCGATCACGGCCGGGTCCTTGCCGACGATCCCGGGCAGTCCGATGGGGCAGACGAGGTCGTGCAGGCGCTCCTCGCCGAGGCCCAGTTCCCGGAAGCGCTTCTCGAACCGCGCCCGCTTCGTGGCGCTGCCGATGAGGCCCACATAGGGAAAGCCCCGGCTCAGGGCCGCGGCCGTGATCGCCATGTCGAGGGGATGGTCGTGGGTCATGACCAGGACAAAGGCGTCGGCCGGCGCGGCGGCGATCTCCGCCTGCGGATCCTTCAGCAGGACCGGCGTCGCGTGGGCCGGGATATGGGCGGGAAAAGCATCCGATCGCGAATCGAGCCAGCGGATCGCGAAGGGAAGCGGCGCCAGGGCCAGAACGAGCGCCCGCCCCACATGGCCGGCCCCGAAGAGGAGGACGGGCGTACGCGCCTCCCCATGCGTCTCGCGCCACCGGGTCCAGGAATCGTCGCCGACTGCGGACGAGACCTCGCGCCGGACGCGGCCCGCCTCGTCGAACCGGCATTCCGCCGTGAACAATCCGCCCGCGGCTTCCGCCTGCGCCAGGGTTTCGAGATCCGCCATGTCCTGCCGGTCGAAGGTCTCGACGAGAATCTTGACCCGCCCGCCACAGCACTGGCCAAGATCGGGGCCGAGGGCCTGGTCCAGGACCCGCGCAGGCCCGCGCCCCTCGCCTAGCATCTCCTGCGCGACCGCGAGCATCTTCATCTCGAGATGGCCGCCGCCGATGGTGCCCGAAAAGCCGCCGTCGGGGCGCACGACCATATGCGCATCCGTCTCCCGCGGAGCGGAGCCCTTCACCTCGTGGACACTGACCAGGGCCGCCGCGCCGTGGGCGCTCACGAAATCGACCAGGCGGCGCCAGGTGTTCACCCCGAACTCCTCACCCCAACGCCCTTCCCCGCAGGGCCTCGCAGGCGCGCAGGATCGCCTCCGGAGTCGCGGGAGCGTCGAGAGGCACGGGCCGCGACGGATCGAGGGCGTGGACCGCGTCCGCAAGCGCGCAGAACACGCTGTTGGCCAGCATGAGCGGCGGCTCGCCCACCGCCTTCGAGCGGTATACGGTCTCCTCCGGGTTCGTGTTGGGATGGAGCGCCACGCGGAAATCGGCCGGCACGTCCGACGCCACCGGGATCTTGTAGGTGGAAGGCGCGTGGGTGAGCAGGCGCCCTTCTCGGTCGAAGACCAGCTCCTCGGTGGTCAGCCACCCCATGCCCTGCACGAAGCCGCCTTCGATCTGGCCGATATCGATGGCCGGGTTGAGGGAGCGGCCCACGTCGTGGAGGATGTCGGCCCGCAGGAGCCGGTTCTCGCCCGTGAGGGTGTCGACGACGACCTCCGAGCAGGCTGCCCCATAGGCGAAGTAGAAGAACGGCCGGCCTGTGGCCTTCTCCCGGTCCCAGGTGATCTTCGGCGTCTTGTAATGGCCCGCCTCGGAGAGCGCCACGCGGGCGAGCACGCATTTCTTGGCGAGCTCCGTGAAGGTGAGGCTCTCGTTGCCGGCGAAGACCCGGTCGTCCCGAAACTCCACCTGCTCCACCGGCACGCCGTAGAGCTCCGCCGCATGGGCCGCCATGCGCCGCCGGATCGCACCCGCCGCGATGCGCGCCGCCATGCCGTTGAGGTCGGAACCCGAGGAGGCGGCCGTGGGCGAGGTGTTGGGCACCTTCGCGGTCGTCGTGGCGGTGATGCGCACGCGCTCCATGGAGATGCCGAACTCCTCGGCGACCACCTGCGCGACCTTGACGTAGAGCCCCTGCCCCATCTCGGTGCCGCCGTGGTTCAGATGCACGGAGCCGTCCTGGTAGACATGCACCAGCGCGCCCGCCTGGTTGAGCTGGGTGAGGGTGAAGCTGATGCCGAACTTCACGGGCGTGAGCGCGATCCCGCGCTTCATGATCGGCGAGGACGCGTTGAAGGCCGCGATCTCGGCGCGCCGCGCGCGGTAGGCGGAGGTCTCCTCCAACCGGCGCACGAGGTCCACCAGCGTGTCGGTCTCCTCCACCTCCATGCCGTAGGGCGTGAGGTTGCGCCCCGGTGCGTAGAAATTGGCGTAGCGCACGTCGAGCGGGTCGCGCCCCGTCGCCCAGGCGATCTGGTCCATCACGTGCTCGACGGCGAGCATGCCCTGCGGACCGCCGAAACCGCGGAAGGCCGTGTTCGAGACCGTGTTGGTCTTGAGCCGCCTGGAGGCGATCCGCGCGGCCGGCATCCAATAGGCATTGTCCGCATGGAACATGGCACGATCGACGACGCCGCCGGACAGATCCGCCGAATAGCCGCAGCGGGCCAGGAGATCGACCGCGTAGCCGGCGATGCGGCCATCGTGATCGAAACCCACCTGCCAGTCGCAGCGGAAATCGTGCCGCTTGCCCGTGAGGACGAAATCGTCGTCCCGGTCGAGCCGCAGCTTGCACGGGCGGCCCGTGACCCGCGCGGCGAGCGCCGCCGTCACCGCCCATTGCGTCGCCTGGCTCTCCTTGCCGCCGAAGCCACCGCCCATGCGGCGCGTCTCGCAGGTCACGTAGGCATCCGGCAGGTCGAGCACGCGGGCGACCACGTGCTGCACCTCCGTCGGATGCTGCGTGGAGGAATAGACATGGACGTCGCCGTCCTCGCCCGGCACGGCGAGCGCCACCTGGCCCTCCAGATAGAAATGCTCCTGCCCGCCGACGCGGAACTGCCCCTCCAGGCGATGCTCCGCCTGCGCGATGGCATTCTCGGCATCCCCGCGGCCGAAGGCATAATCCGGCAGCACCGTCTCGCCGCGCGCCAGCGCATCCTCGACCGTGATGCTCGGCGTCTCGGCCTCGATCTCCACCACGGCGTGGCGCACGGCACGCCGCGCTGCCTCGCGGGTCGTGGCGACCACCGCGAAGAGCGCCTGGCCGTGGAAGCTGACCTCGCTTTCCGCGAAAAGCGGATCGTCCCCGAAGGCGGGCGAGACATCGTTCTTGCCCGGCACGTCCTTCGCGGTCAGGACCGTCACGACACCGGCCTGCGCGAAGACCTGCGTCAGGTCGAGGGCGACGAGCCGCCCCCGCGCCTTCGGCGACTGACCGATGGCGACGTGCAGCGTCCCGTCCGGCTCGCGGATGTCGTCGATATACTGGGCAAGGCCCTGCACATGCTTGAAGCCGGAATCGTGCGGCAGGGGGCGATGGATATGGCGGAGAAGCTCACCCTCCCCTTGAGGGGGAGGGTCGGAGCGCGTCAGCGATCCGGGGTGGGGTGGCAGCTCTAAGTTTGGAGAGGTGGCGCTGCCCACCCCCTCCCGCGCCTCCGGCGCGACCTCCCCCCTCAAGGGGGAGGTGTGGATCCCAGACACTTTCACCGTCTCACCCATCGCCCTACTCCGCCGCCTCGAGCGCCTCGCGAATGCCGACGATCCGTGTGGCGCGGGTCTCGCCGGAGGCGATTTCGCTCAGGGCCTTGAAGAGGATGTTGCGGGCCACCGTCGTGCGATAGGCCGCAGAGGCCCGGTGGTCCGTCATCGGCTGGTAGTCGCGGGACAGCGCCGCCATTGCGTCGCCCCAGGAAGCGGGCTCGTCGAGGGAGATCCCGGCCAGCGCCTGCTCGGTCTCGGCGGCCCGCTTCGGAATGCCGGCCATGCCGCCGAAGGCGATGCGCGCCGATGCGATGCGACGGCCGTCGAGCGTAAGGCGGAACGCGCCCATGACGGCCGAGATGTCCTCGTCGAACCGCTTCGAAACCTTGAAGGCGCGGAAGGCCTCGTCCGGCTGGAGCTTGGGCACGAGCACGCGGCGCACGAATTCGCCGGGCGCACGGTCCTGCCGGCGATAGGCGATGAAGAAATCCTCGAGAGGAAGGGCGCGGATCGTCTCGCGGCCGCGCAGCTCGAGGGTCGCCCCGAGGGCGATCAGGGCCGGTGCGAGATC